>ENA-UOOM01001641-UOOM01001641.1-fermentation-metagenome-genome-assembly--contig:-NODE-1641-length-20780-cov-4.128637_pt1 | contig 20780 bp, 21 predicted proteins | sample MGYA00245781_ERZ724031 | MGnify/ENA primary metagenome ERZ724031 (study PRJEB28704, sample SAMN03018317) | fermentation metagenome | biome: anthropogenic terrestrial biome; feature: soil; material... | reverse complement strand
AGGCTGAGCCAACGGATTTACAGTCCGCCCCCTTTAACCACTCGGGCACCCCTCCGTATTTTTGATACCTATTTAGTATACAATAAAAAAAAATAATGTAAAGTCTTTTTTGTATTTCATTTTTTTGAGATAACGCTATTTTTATCGTGGGAAAAAGTCATTCATGATATAATAAAGAATGAAAAAACAGCGAGGAGTGCTTTATGCATATCGGTATTTTGGCAACAGTGTTTATTATTTTTTTATTTTTGGTGTTTTCCTTTGTGTTTACACAAAGCATTACGGCATTTTATTTTTACTTGCGCTCCAAAGATAAAATACTGGGTATGCAGGTTTTGCTCAATTGGTTTCCCGCAGTGATTTTGGCAACCTATTTGATATCCCTTTTGCTGGTGGCAAACGGCATGCCTCTTTGGGAGAAAAATACCAGCATTGTTTTTGCTGTTATCATTGCTGTGTCCATGGTGAGCACGGAGTGTTGTTATGTGATTTATCTGTTGGGTTTGATGCCGTTGTCAAAAAAAGGCTATCGGCGTGGAGTGATTATTTGCATAGGCGTATCGGTGCTGTTGTTTATCAACATTATGCTTGCCATTGCGGCGATACAAGGTTTTACGGCACAGGTATTTTTGTTTGTCATCTCATATTTTTTGCCTATCACCATGATTTTGGTGGTTATTTGCGGCATTGTCGGCTTTAGCTTGTCGCCCAAAATAAGTGACCGAAAAAAAAGACATCATCTCAAACAATTCAGCACGATCTGCATTGTATTTTTGCCTTTTATTGTATTGGATATCACCCTTGCAAGAAACAGTATCATCGTGTTTAGCTTTGCGGGGTTTTTGGGTGGCAGTGTGTTGTCGTTTATGTATTTTTCAAAATATTTTTATGTAAACTATAATTCGGATGTCGAGTATTCTGCGGCAAAGGCGTTTTATGTTCAGCACAATATTTCGCAAAGAGAGCGCGAAGTAGTGGAATTGTTGTTGCAAGGGCTGTCGAATCCGGAAATTGCCAAGGCGCTGTTTTTATCGGAAAATACCATAAAAACCCATATAAGAAATATTTATAAGAAATTGAAAATCAACAACCGTTATCAGCTGATCAATATCATGAAATCAAAAAATTGAACGGTCAAATGTCTTCTGCCAGGGACAAGATTTTTTTATAGCGATTATAGGCCGCGGTGCGGCTTATTTTTGGTGAAAAATATTCGCAAAGCTCCGAGAGCGGAGCGGTAGGGTGGGCAAGGCGCAGTTGCGCGGCTTCGTATAGCCGTTGATCGAGCCAGTTGAGCCCTTTGTGCTGCTCGATTTTTTTAATCGCCTTGATTTGGATGTCGGCAGAGTTGATGGTTTTGTGAATATTGGCTGTTTCGCTTTTAATAAGACGCATGGTATCGTTTCGAATATCTTTATAAATCAAAATATTTTCAAAGTCCAACATTGCCTGATGTGCGCCGATGAGTGCAAAGAAAATGGCAATGCTTTCACGATTTTTAATGTACACGGAGATGTAGTCGCCTCTGACGGTGAGGTTGGATTTGACATCAAAAAGGCGAAGCATTTCAATCAATGATTGAGCGCGCGAGGCAACATTGATATTAAATTGAATGTGATATGTTTTTTTAGGCGGAGACATGTATCCGCAACCCAAGAACAATCCTTTGAGGTAGGAGGTTTTGTCGATTCTCTCTTTTAAGAAAAACGAATCAACATCCATGTCAAATGCGTTTTCAAATGGGTCAAAAATATTGTAAAAGCTTAAAATCTCACGGCTGTATAATTCGTCTTCAAAACCGAGAATGTATCGCGTGCCTTTTTTAATGTTTTTGGGTTTTTCAACAGAAAGAAACGGACTGTAACCGAAAATATCCTTGATAATGCCATAATATCGCCTGGCTACGGCCGCGTTGTCGGAAACAAAAGAAAGGTTGGGACGGCCTTGTGCAATAAAAGACAGGCTTGAGGCGCCGTGCAAAAATCCGTAGAGTTCCGCAATGGGGCTTTCGCCAAAAGAAGGAGAGGTGCTGAGGGTAGACTTTAAATCGGCGATATATTGCATTTATTTTCCTTCTTCTAAAATCTTTAAAATGTTTTGAGCTATTTTTTCCGTGTCGTGCACAAGGTAGTTGTTTTGCGATGTTAAAAAATAGTCGGGAATCAATTTATATTTTTGTTGGTAGCCGGATAAATCACCCGACAAAACAATCTGTGTATTTTTTGTTTTGTAGCGTGCAAGAATATGAGGATGGATATCTGTGTTGGTGTTATAAAAAACGTAATCAAAAATGGGTGTGCTGACATGGTTTTCGATGGCATGAATATGAGCCGCCACGGTGTAACGATCAGTTTCGCCGGGTTGAGTCATGATGTTGCAGCAATAGATTTTTATGGCATTGCTTTGTGCGAGCGCTGCAGGAATGCCTTCTACCAAGAGGTTGGGAATGACGCTGGTGTACAAACTTCCCGGCCCGAGGATAATAATGTCGGCCTGCGAAATTGCATCGATACAATAACGAAAAGCCTGCGCATGAGGTGGGTCAATGTTCATATGCGCAATGGGGCTTTCGAGTGTTTGCGAAACAACGGGAATGCAAGATTCGCCAACGACTTTTTCGCCGTTTTCCAATTCCGCGACCAAGCGCATATCTTCTAAGGTAACAGGCAAAACGGTTCCGGAAATTTTCAGCACATCGCTGACAGCCTTGACCGCTTCGGCAAAGTTGCCCTTGAGATAATGCATTGCAGCAATAAATAAGTTGCCGAAGGATTGGCCCTTGAGAAGTCCGGATTCGAATCGATAGGCCAAAAGATGTGCCATTTCCGATTCGTCGTCTGCGAGAGAGACAATGCAGCTGCGAATATCGCCCGGCGGCAAAATGCCTAAATCTTCTCGAATAATGCCGCTGCCGCCGCCGTCGTCGCCGACGCTGACAATGGCAGTGATGTTTTTGGAAACTTTTTTCAGTCCCTTTAGTATAACACTCAAACCGCTGCCGCCACCAATGGCGACAATGCGTAAATTATTTAATGATTGCATCATTTTCTTGTATCCTTATCAATATCTCTATGTTCAATGCTTGCCCAGTGCCCCCCGGCCTTCATGTCGTGATAGAGCTTGTCGCTGATGGCAACGGAACGGTGCCGGCCACCGGTGCAGCCAATGGCAATGATGAGCTGGCTTTTTCCTTCGTTGATATAAAACGGAATCAAAAACTCTAGCAACTCTTCCAATTTTTTTAAGAATGCAGTGGCTTGCGGAAAAGAAAACACATAATCACGAACTTCTTCGTCTGAGCCCGACAGGTGCTTTAGCTCGCTGATGTAGAAAGGATTGGGCAGGAAGCGAACGTCAAAGACCAAGTCGGCGTCAACGCAGATGCCGTATTTGAAACCGAAAGAGGTGATGTTCAGCAAAAATGAATCGGACGCCTTGCTGTCGGTAAACATCATTTTCAAAGAATCGCGGTGCTCCTTGGCTGTGGTGTTGGTGGTATCCATGGTGTAGCTGGCTTTTTCTTTGATGGGAGCAAGTTTTTCACGTTCTTTTTTGATGCCGTCTTCAATGCGACCCGTGGGGCTTAGAGGGTGTTTGCGCCTGGAGGCTTTGTATCGGTTGATGAGGACTTTGTCGTCGGCTTCCAAAAATAGAATTTTAAAATTCATTTTTTTGGTTTCCATATTTTCGATGGCAACAGCTAAGTCGTCAAAAAATTCACCGACACGCACGTCGGAAACCAGCGCCGCTTTGGTCAACTTGCTTTCCATATTTAACAACTCAACAAAAGGAAGAATCAGTTGAGGAGGGATATTGTCCACACAATAATACCCTAAATCTTCCATTGCGTGAATGGTCTCACTCTTTCCGGCTCCGCTCATGCCGGTTACAATTATCAACTCCATGTGACTAGTCCTCCTCTGCGTTTATAATTTGTGAAATGGGGATGTTTGCCTCTTGCGCAATGGCGATGCATTTGTCTACATTGCCTACATTTTCAGCACAATGAGCATCCGACGACAAAATAATCTTGGCGCCGTTTGCCGCTGCAACGGCAGCATCTTGCGCATGCATATAGCCGTGGCCGGCGTTGATTTCGAGGGCGACATCGTGCTTTGCGCATTCTTTGCTCAAACGATCCGCATCAATCAAAAATCGCTCTCCCGGATGGGTGATGGCAAAGATATGAGGATATTTTTGTATGCAATTGATTAAAATATCCGTGTTGCGTCTTCGGCAATAATTGCGAAACAATCCCAAATACCGTGACATCAAATTTATTATGTAATAATAAAAAAATTTATCGAATCGCACAAAAAAATGCATACCCACAAGCAGGCGATCAAATATGTCGTTATAGGCATCCACATCCAGCGTGCCGTCTTGCTTGACAATGTTGGCTTCAACGGCAAAGCAGATTTGAATGTCGGGATATTGATTGCGCAGACGCAAAATTTCTTCTTGAATTTGCAGCAAGCCTTCCTTGTCAACACCATAGAGGCGATGACCGTCGGCATGCTCGGAGATACAAACGGTTTTTAAGCCCTTTGCTCGCGCGCAGAGCACATTTTCTTCTATGGTGTTTTTGCCGTGGCTAAACAGGGTGTGGGTGTGGTAGTCTGCCGTAAGTTGCATGAAGAGCACCTCATTGTATTCTTATTGAATTATAACACAAGTTTTTTAATTTCGGAAACAAATGGACATTGGCATGTTGTTGCTTTTGTTGGAAACTGCGGAAACAAGCCTTGATTTTCCGCGTAACTGAACTTATAATAAAAGATTATGAAGGGACGAATATTTTGAGGATAAAAACGATAAACGGTGCAAATTATTCAACGGGTAACGGTGAATGGAAAAAAAACAGACAATTATAGAGCTGAGTAAGTTAGGCAAAGTTTTTGAAACAAAAGACGGCAGTGTGTCAGCTCTGGAAAATATTGATCTCCAAATATATGAAGGAGAGATATTTGGCATCATCGGAATGAGCGGGGCGGGAAAGAGCACCCTTGTGCGATGTATTAATTTTTTGGAAAAACCCACTTCGGGAGAAGTAATTTTTAACGGACAAGGGCTATCAAAATTAACGGAAAAAGAACTTCGAGCCGTGCGCCAATCCATGGGAATGATTTTTCAGCAATTTAATTTGTTAATGCAGCGCACTGCGCTTCAAAATGTATGTTTTCCGCTGGAAATTGCCGGTGTCGAAAAAGCTGAGGCAAAAAAACGCGCGGAAGAACTGCTGGAAATTGTAGGACTCAGCGACAAAAAAAACGTCTATCCTTCGCAGCTTTCGGGCGGACAAAAGCAGCGCGTAGCCATTGCACGCGCCCTGGCCACAAAGCCGAAAGTGTTGCTGTGTGACGAGGCAACCAGCGCGCTGGATCCTACCACAACACAAGCCATCCTGGCCTTGATAAAGGATATTAACAGGAGGCTGGGAATTACCATTATTATCATTACCCACGAAATGAGCGTCATAGAAGAAATTTGCCAGCGCGTGGCGATTATTGATAACAGCAAGATTGCCGAAATCGGGACGGTGGAAGAAATTTTTACACGACCGCAATCGGCTGCAGGCAGAAAATTTTTCTTTCCGGGTGGGGCAAAAACCAGAGAACTTACCGGGGAGCAATTTATCCGTGTTGTTTTTGACGGGGGCAATGCCTATGAGCCGGTGATTGCCAACATGATTTTGGAATGCAAAGCGCCTGTAAATATTTTATTCGGCGATATCAAAAATATCGATGACAGATCTTTTGGTCACCTTGTTTTGCAAATTCCCGACGATGAGAGAACAAAAGAGCGCATTATTACGTATTTGAAAAGAAAAAACTTGGCTGTGGAAGAGGTGGCGGGAAATGTTTGATGCTGTGATGATGAAATTATTGGGTGTAGGGGTTGCTGAAACTTTGTTTATGACACTGTTGTCTACCTTGTTGGCCTATGCGGTGGGTCTGCCCTTGGGCATTGTGATGATTGTTACCGACAAAAACGGCATACGACCCAGACCGCTGCTGAACAAGGTGTTGGATGTTATCATCAACATTTTGCGCTCGGTTCCGTTTTTGATTTTGATGATTGTTTTGATTCCTTTTACAAGGGCAGTGGCCGGAACGACAATAGGGCCCAAAGCTGCGGTGGTTTCGTTGGTTGTGGCAGCGGCACCGTTTATTGCACGGCTGGTGGAATCCTCCATCAAAGAAGTGGACTACGGCGTCATAGAAGCGGCGCAATCCATGGGGGCAAGCCCAATGGATATTGTGCGAAAAGTGTTGCTGCCGGAGGCAAAGCCTTCCCTGATTGTCGGCAGCGCCATTGCTGTTACAACAATTTTGAGTTATTCGGCGATGGCCGGCATCATCGGCGGTGGTGGTCTTGGCGCCATTGCCATTAATTATGGGTATTATCGATATGAGACGGGTATTATGCTGGTTACGGTTGCATTGCTGGTCATTATCGTGCAAATCTTTCAGGATACGGGCATGCGGCTTGCGAAAAAATTTGACAAGCGATTTTAATAAAAATATATAAACGAAGAAGGGAAAAATTTATGAAAAAAGTATTGGCTATTCTCACAGTTATCGCTCTGACGCTGATGTTGTTTGCCGGATGCGGCTCAACGGCGCCGAAAGAAACCGCAAAAATCAAAGTCGGGGCATCGGTAACACCCCATGCGGAAATTTTGAAATATGCAAATGACTTGCTGAAAGAAAAAGGCTATGAGTTGGAGATTATCGAGTACACAGATTATGTTCAACCGAATTTGGCTTTGGAAAGCGGCGAGTTGGATGCAAACTATTTTCAGCATTTGCCGTATTTGGAAAATTTCAACGAAGAACGCAACACAGGGCTGGTGTCGGTGGCTGCCGTTCACTATGAACCACTGGGACTTTATCCCGGAAAAGTCAAAACCATTGCAGAACTGCAAGACGGAGCGCAAATTGCCGTTCCCAACGATGTAACCAATGAAGCGCGCGCGCTGTTGTTGCTGGAAAATCAGGGCTTGATTAAGATCAGAGAAGATGCAGGGTTGAAAGCCACGGTTAAAGACATTGTTGAAAATCCGAAAAATTTAAAAATCCTCGAAATTGAAGCCGCACAGCTGCCGCGTTCGCTGCAGGATGTGGATATGGCCGTCATTAACGGAAACTATGCCATGCAGGCAGGGCTAAATGCTGCGACAGACGCATTGGCGAAAGAAGAAAAAGATTCTCTTGCCGCAAAAACCTATGCCAATATTATTGCTGTGAAAAAAGGCAATGAAGGAGACAAGGGTGTCAAAGCGCTCGTGGAGGTTATGAACGGCGCTGAAGTAAAAAAATTCATTGAAGACACCTACAAAGGCACGGTTGTACCGATGAATTAGAAAAACAGATGTGCGAAAAGCACCGCAAATAAAAAGAGCCGAAAGGCTCTTTTTATTTGCATAAGCGTCTGCAAGGCAAATTTGCTTGAAGGCATATTTTATTTCGGTGAAATGTTGCCGATATTTGCGGTGATTGGAGTGAAAGATTTTTTTCCTGCAGGAATGTGCATTAAATGTTATAATTATATTTATGCAAAGAACAGACAGGAAGTTACGATAAAAAATACGAGGTAAAAAAATGAAACGAATAGCTGTATTGACAAGCGGGGGCGATGCACCGGGTATGAATGCGGCCATCAGAGCAGTCGTGCGCACGGCGATTTTTTATGATATGGAGATATACGGCATCTACCAAGGATATGCGGGATTGATTGAGAGAGAAATTAAGAAGATGGACATTTTGTCGGTGGACGACATTATTCATCGAGGCGGAACGATATTAGACAGCAGTCGAAGCAAATTTTTCACAACACAACAAGGAAAAGAAGAAGCCATAAAAGCACTGGAAGAATTTAAAATTGATGCGCTGATCGTCATAGGCGGAGACGGGTCCTATCGGGGGGCCTTGGCACTGTCAGAGATGGGTGTGGAAGTGATGTGTATTCCCGGGACCATTGACAACGATGTAGCGAGCACTGATTACACAATCGGCTTTGACACGGCAGTAAACACGGCGGTGGACGCAATCAGCAAAATCAGCGACACTTCCGCAGCACACAACCGAGGCAATGTTGTGCAGGTAATGGGCAGAGATGCAGGATACATTGCGCTTTTTGCAGGCATTGCAGGCGGAGCGGAAAGTGTGATACTGCCCGAGATTGAGGCGGATTTTGAAAGCATATACAAAAAAATGCTTGCCAGCAAAAATATGGGTAAAATGCACAGCATTTCGGTTGCGGCCGAGGGGGCGGGGGATTATTTGAAAATTGCCGAGGATATGTTTAACCATACGGGCATTGAAACAAAAGGCACAAATTTGGGTTATATTCAAAGAGGCGGGAGCCCTTCGTCTTTCGACCGTATTTTGGCTTCAGTGATGGGGGCTATGGCCGTTGAGCTGATTTTAAAAGCACAAACCAATCGCGCTGTGGCGCACAAAAACGGCAAATTCACGCATTTTGATCTGCGTGAAGCCATTGATATGAAAAAAGAGCTGGACAGCGAACTATATCGCATTATGAATATGATTTCCATGTAGCCGAAAGGGAATAAAAATGAATAAAACAAAAATCGTATGTACCTTGGGACCTGCTTGTGACGACGAGGTGATTTTGGCAAAAATGCTGCAAGCGGGCATGCGTGTTGCACGACTTAACTTTTCTCACGGCACCCATGCAGAGCATTTGGTGCGGCTAAAGAGGCTGCGCAAAATAGCGGAGCAGCAGGGCGAGACAGTGGGTGTGTTGTTGGACACAAAGGGACCTGAAATACGAATCAAGAAATTTAAAAATGATCGCGTGCAACTGCAAAACGGGCAGAGGTTTATCTTGACGGGCGAAGAGGTTGTCGGCGATGAAAACAGAGTCGGAATTACCTATGACGAATTGTATTTGGACGTAAATCCGGGCGAGAAAATGCGCTTTGACGACGGGCTTATTGAAATGGAAGTAGAAGAGGTTGTCGGCAGAGAAATCATCATGAGAGTCACTGTTGCCGGCGTGCTCAGCAACAACAAAAGCATTAGCATTCCAAAGGGCAAGCCCGAAATGCCGTTTTTAACGGAAGAAGACAAAAAAGATTTGTTATTCGGCATTGAAAACGGAATTGATTTTGTTGCGGCGTCCTTTGTTCGCAGTGCGGCGGATGTTGCGCTGATGCGCAGATTTTTAGATGAAAACGGCGGAGAAAAAATATGGATTATCTCAAAAATCGAAAACGGCGAAGGGGTAATCAACATCGATGAAATTATACAAAACAGCGACGGCATCATGGTTGCACGGGGAGATTTGGGGGTAGAAATTGATGCAGAGCTCATTCCCGTTACACAAAAGGATATCATTGAAAAATGTAATATCGCCGCAAAGCCGGTGATTACGGCAACGCAGATGTTGGACTCGATGATTCGCAACCCCCATGCAACGCGTGCAGAAGTCAACGACGTTGCCAATGCGGTGTTTGACGGAACGGATGCCGTTATGCTTTCGGCCGAAAGCGCTGCGGGAAAATATCCTGTGGAGTCGGTGGAGACACTATCACGCGTCATTTATCGCACCGAGGCGAGCGAGCGGTATTTTCGAAACATCAAAAGAGATTTTACGGGGCTGACTTCGGTGACCAACGTCATTGGACACGCAGTGGGAGACATTGCGCATAAATTGGATGTAAAGGCGATTATCGCTCCCACAACGGGCGGATATACGCCACGGCTGATTTCTAAATTTCGTCCCCAATGTTTGTTGATTGCAGCCGTGCATGACAGGAGCGTGATGCGAAAATTAACTCTGGTGTGGGGCGTGCATTCGACCTTTATCGAGGCGCAGACAGAATACGAAGTCCTTGTGTGCAAGGCTGTGCGCGCTGCGGCGCAGGGGGGAATGGTACAGGAAAATGACATGGTGGTAGTCACCTCAGGCTTTCCCATAAATGTCAGCGGAAGCACGAACAATATCCGCGTTGTGCGTGTGCATGATGTGGGCAGTTGTGAAGTGGCGACAATCTAAAATCGAGCGAAGGCGAAAAAAGATTTCACAAAGAAATCTTTATGGTATAATAAAAAATATTTTACAAACAGGAGGGTTCGGATGGCGAAAAAAAAATCAACCGTCATTGCCGGCGAATATGAGGGTTCGGAAATCATATCCACCACATTTTTAGGAAATTATTTGACAATTATGATCAAAGGCAGTTTTCTTCAGAGTCAGGCAATTGATTTGACAAGACGATCTGTTGCAATGTATGAAGTGTTGGACGAAGAAATGATGGAAGCGGATGCAAGCAAAATTTTGGAAAAGGATGAAGAACTTCGCGAAAAAACGAAACCTTTTGTGTTTTCGGCACCGGAGCGCAAGAGCTTTGTGGTAGCCGTTTTATTCAAGGATGAAAATGTGAGCATTCTTGATCTGGACGAGAAAAAATTGCTTCATTTGGTGGAAACCTTCAAAAAACCGGACATATTAAATTATATGCAATAATACAGTACTATCAGGATTCGACCGTATTGGGAATTTCAAAAAAATCAGGAACCAAATAGTCGGTATCATATATCCAAACACCGTGCGTTGCATGGTGTTTGTCGATTTTATCCAAGGATGTTTTGACATATTTGCCCCAAGCGCGTGCTGCGATGCTGCCGTCAGACAAAATCAATTCCGATGAGGCTTCATATAACAGGCGGGTGTTGCGGGTGATATGCGCCGTCATATAAAAGTCTTCGTTTAGCGGAACAGGTAATAAAAAATGTGTATCCATTTTGGCGGTGACCGAAAAGCCTTCAGGGTCGTGAACCATATTGGCGCGGCCCATGATTTCGTCTAAAAGCGTTGTGACCATGCCGCCGTGCACGCGGTCGGGATAGCTTTGATAGATGTCGCTTATACGCATTTGGCATACCACATAGTCTTCTTCGGTTTCAAAAAAATGTGCCTTGAGGCTATAGTGGTTATCCAGTCCGCAGACCATGCACATGCTGCTGCTGTTTTGCATTTTTACAACTTTATATTGCATACTTCACCTGCGTTCAAAAGATTTTACTGTGCGAGGATAATTTTATTATAATATGAATAATGCAAAAAATCTATAAAAATACGCCAAACACCCTTGACAAATTTATAAAATGACAATAAAATGTATAAATATTCATTATTTATTTGAAACAAGGTGGTTTGGTGGTTCATCAAGCTGCAAAACTGAGAAGGAGAATGGAACATGAAAAAATTTGCTATTTTATTTGTAACTTTGTTGCTGCTTGTTTCTTTGCTGGCCGGATGCGGCGGTGGCGGCGCGACAACCTCTAAAGATTTGACGATTACACCGGGGAAATTGACAATCGGCACAGAACCGGCCTATCCGCCAATGGAATTCATTGACGAACAAACCGGCGAAACCGTAGGGTTTGATATTGACTTGGCAAAGGCCCTTGCAGAAGAACTGGGACTGGAAGTTGTTTTTGTTCCCGTGGCATGGGATGGCATTTTCATCGGGTTAGATACGGAAAAATATGATGCCATTATGTCTTCGGTGAGTATGACAAATGAAAGACTGCCGAACTTTGAATTTACGACGCCTTACTTGGCAAACGGCCAAGTAATTGTGGTAAAACCCGGAGATCAAAGTGTAAAAACACCCGCTGACTTGGAAGGTAAAAAAGTTGGTGTACAGTTTCAGACAACTTCGGATATTGCCTGCCAAAAACATATGGCCAGCGGTGTAAACTTTGAACTGATTCAATATGATTCGGTTGACTTGGCATTTTTGGCAATGCGTAGCGGCAATGTAAACACCATTGTTGTGGACATGGCTGTGGCAATCGACTATGTAGGCAAATATCCTGACCTGTATGAAATCAGCAGTGCCTCGCTGACAAACGAGCCGATTTCGATTTGCATCAAAAAAGGCAACACAGCATTGAAAGATGAAATGCAAAAGGCACTGGATGCCGTTATCGAAGACGGAAAACTGTCTGAAATATCCGTAAAATGGCTCAAAGCAGACTACACGCAAAACATTGATACGGAATTGCGCGAATAGAGATAGAATTTTTATTTTTGCTCGTCATATAAAATGAAGTATGATATAATAGGCTGGCAATTTATTGATTAGGTTGCCAGCTGATTTTTTAAGCGGGGTGAAAAGATGACTGCAATGCAAGCAAGGGGATTTTTTGACGGCACGATTGTCACGATAGAGTTGACATTAATCAGCATTGCTTTAGGTTTGATATTTGGGATGCTGCTGGCGTTGGCACGCATTTCAAAAAATAAAGTGGTGCGCGGCATTACGTGGACATATGTGTGGATTTTCAGAGGAACTCCGCTGATGCTGCAACTGATTATCGTGTACTTTGCCATACCCTTAATGGCCAACAGCATTACCGGCTCGTATATCAATGTATCAATGTTTGGTGCGGCGGTTATCGGTCTTACGCTCAATACGGCGGCGTATTTGGCCGAGATTTTCAGAGCCGGAATATTATCCATTGACAAAGGTCAGATGGAGGCGGCAAAAGCTTTGGGCATGACCTATAAGCAAGCAATGTTGAAAATAATTATTCCGCAAACCTATCGCCGCGTAATACCGCCCTTTGCCAACGAATTTATCATGATTTTGAAGGATACTTCTTTGGTTATCGTCATTGGGCTTGCTGAGTTGACAAGGGTGAGCAAGCAGTTTGCGGCAAGCGGAGAATGGAAGTTTTATTTTGTAGCAGGTGCCATTTATTTGTTTTTAACAACGATCTCTACGTTTGTATTCGACAAAATGGAAAAACATGCAGCACGCTATGAGTAAAATTGAGGAAAAAAGAATGAGTATGATAAAAACAGAGAACATTCATAAGTATTTTGGTGAAAATCACGTGCTGAACGGAATTGATTTAGAAATTTTTCCCGGCGAAGTGATGTGTGTGGTGGGGCCTTCGGGAAGCGGAAAAAGCACGCTTTTGCGTTGTTTAAACCACTTAGAACGCATTACTTCGGGTAAGATATTTATTGACGGCGTTTTGGTGGACCACCGAGAAAACGATAAAGATGTATTAAAGTCCGATCCGAAAAAAGTAGCGGAAATGTGTGCGGAGCTGGGAATGGTTTTTCAGCGATTTAATTTATTTCCGCATAAAACGGCATTAGAAAATGTGATGATTGGACCGATGACCGTAAAAAAAGTCGGAAAAGCCGACGCGCAAAAAAAAGCGATGGAGTTGTTGGAAAAAGTGGGTATTGCCGAAAAGGCAAATGAGTATCCTTCCAGGCTTTCGGGCGGACAGCAGCAACGTGTTGCCATTGCCAGAGCCTTGGCGATGGAGCCGAAAATTATGCTGTTTGACGAACCCACCAGCGCATTGGACCCTGAACTTGTGGGAGAGGTGCTGGAGGTAATGAAGCAGCTTGCCCATGCCGGAATGACGATGATGGTTGTGACCCATGAAATGGGTTTTGCAAGAGAGGTTGGCACGCGGTTGATATTTATGGACGAAGGAAAAATTGTGGAACAAGGCACCCCCAGAGAGGTCTTTGAAAATCCGCAAAACGACCGCACAAAAGACTTCTTCAGAAGTATTTTATAAAAGAATCGCAATCAAAAAAGGAAGCGAAAGCTTCTTTTTTTCTTTATAAAGTCAACTCTTGATTAAAGGCTTAAAATAGCACTTTTGTTCAGAGGATTTTCTGATATAATTTACATATTATCTTAAGCTGAAGATTGGAAGGCGGCAGAAGGTCTATGAGATTTAGAATCGAACTTTTTTTGGGTAAAGCAATAATATGGCTCATAAGCAAAATTGCGCCCAACAAGGGAACGTCGTTTCCCGGAAAAATAATCAACAGGCTGGACGAGAAATTTTTAGGTCAGTTTCGTGGAATTGACAATGAAAAGGTAATCTTTGTTACCGGAACAAACGGCAAGAGCACATTGACGAACTTGCTTTTTCATATTTTGAAAAAAAACGGCTACAATGTTGTTGCCAACCTGGAAGGTGCCAATCAAAAATGCGGCGTGACTACGACTCTCATGAAAAATGCGTCGATGTCGGGCGTGGTTCGCGGTGAGTATTTTCTTTTTGAAATTGACGAACGAAGCATGTATCAAATTTATCGCCATGTGAAGGCAAAGCACGTGGTTGTAACGAACATACAAAAGGATCAGGTACAAAGAAACGGAGATCCGGACTATATTGTTCGCCATTTGGAGCGCGTTATCGACAAGGATATGATTTTGTATTTAAACAATGATGAGCCCAGGAGCAAAGCCTTTGAGGCAATGAGCGACGATGTGCATTATTTTGGTGTGGACGAAAATGATTTTTCATATCAAAAAACAGGGCAGTGGGACATTAGCATGCCTTGTCCGCGCTGTGGTCGACCTGTAGAATTTTCTTTTTTGAATATAGAAAATGTAGGAAAATTTGCATGTCTGTTTTGCGGATTTGCTTCGGAGAAAAATCCGGAGGTTTCCGTGGGGAAAATCGACTTTACATTGGGCAGATTTTATGTGGAGGGACAAAGTTTCGAAATGCCCTATCACGTGCCCTTTATGCTATATAACTATTCCGCAGCCATTGCCGTGGCAAAAAATTTGGGCTTGGCACTGGAAGATATTTCTTCGGCATTTGCGACTTTCATCAATATCGGCGGACGCATAGAAACGCTGCGATACGGAAAAAAAGATATTAAATATATTCGCATTAAGCAAGAAAACCCTGAGACATTGCAATCGGCGCTGGACAGTGTTGCGGCTGATAACAATGAAAAGGTATTTGTTTTGGGGCTCTATGAAATTGTGGATTTTGTGCCGCACTACACCAATACATTTTATGCCTATGACTGTGATGTATCGAAGCTGATTGATTCGAATGTAAAAAAATACATTTGTTTTTCGGAATATGTTTGTTATGATACGGCATTGCGCTTTATCAATGAAGGGGTTGAGCCGGAAAAAGTGATGATTTTGCCGACGAAGGACGCGAGGGAGATTTTTAAGGCAGCATTGGAACAAGATTGCGATAATATTTACCTGATCACCTGGTTAAAAACCTTTCAAGAAATTAAAAATTTTGTCAGACAAGACAACAAGCAACAATAGAAGCGGGGCAATGATATATGGAATCCATAAAACTCAAAGCAGCATTTTTGTATCCTGATATTTTTTGTTTAAACGGGGACAGAGCCAATATAACGGCTTTGTCCAACACGGCAATAAAATTGGGCGTAGATATGCAAATAGACCGAATCAATCTGCCGGATGAGATGATTGATTTTGCATCTTACGACATTGTCTACATTCCCTCAGGGGAGTTAAAGTACATTTTGATGGTTGCTCAGGCACTCAGGCGGCAAAAAGATCGCCTGCAAAAGGCCATTGAAAGCGGAACGATTTTTTTGCTCACCGGCACCAGTGTGGCCTTGTTTGCCGAAAAAATTACCAGAGATGACGGCTCTGTCTATGAGGGACTGGGACTGGCAGGCTATGAGTGCAGAGAAAGAGCAACCGTTTATGGTGATGATCTGATTTTTTCTGCCACTGTGTTTGGCGAAGAGATGAATATTACCGGCTGTCAAATCGGCATGATTGATACATTTTTGAATGAAGGCACCGCACCTTTGGGAAAAGTGCTCTATGGTTACGGCAATCATGGAAAGGGTGATGAGGGGATTTTGTTTAATAATTGCCTTTTGACCAACGCACTGGGGCCTGTGTTGATAAAAAATCCGTGGCTGACTGTGGCGATGATTAAGCAAGTAATCCATAATAACAACATGGATGTTGCTTTGCCTGCCCTGTCTTGGCCCATTGAAGAAAGTTCGGCAAAAAAGATTTGGGAATTTATTGAAAATAAAGAAAAACCGAAGAGATAATCAGTTTAAAGGAGAAGAAAATGAAGGCAGTTATCACGGTTGTCGGCAAAGACAAAACAGGTATCATTTATCAGATTAGTAAAGCGCTCTATGAACACAATGTCAATATCGAAGATTTGACGCAAACCATTATGCAGGAAAATTTTACGATGCTCATGCTCGTTAATTATGAAATGATGGAATGTTCTTTTGACGAATTGAAGGCAGCGCTCAATGTGGCGGGAGAAAATTTGGGGTTGTCGGTCAGGCTGCAGCGAGAAGATATTTTTGATGCGATGCATAAGGTATAGGCGGTGAGAAAATGGCACTGATTGCAAAAGATATTATAGAAACCATCCAAATGATCGAAAAAGACAATTTGGATATTCGTACGACCACCATGGGCATTTCGCTCTTTGATTGCATTTCGCATAATCCGATTATTACCGCGGAAAGAATTTATGACAAAGTGACGAAAAAAGCATCACGCCTTGTGAAAACCGCTGATGAAATAGGAAAAGAGTTTGGTATTCCCATTATCAATAAGCGCATTTCGGTTACGCCCATTGCCATGGTAGGCAGCGGAGCAGACAGAGATGATTATGTGGAATTTGCCTTTGCGCTGGATCGCGCGGCAGAAGAGACCGGCGTAGATTTTATCGGCGGATATTCCGCATTGGTGCAAAAGGGGTTTACCGCTACGGATTTGGAATTTTTGGCATCGATTCCCCAGGCATTGGCGCAGACGCAAAAGGTGTGCTCCAGCATCAACGTGGGCAGCAGCAAAGCCGGCATCAACATGGACGCTGTGAAGATGATGGGAACCATCATCAAAGACACGGCTTACCTCACAAAGGAGAGAGACAGCATTGGCTGTGCAAAATTTGTGGTTTTTGCCAATGCGGTGGAAGACAATCCCTTTATGGCGGGTGCCTTTCACGGACCGGGTGAGCCTGAAGCCGTTATTAATGTGGGGGTTTCGGGACCAGGCGTTGTAAAATCCGCACTGGAGAAAGTGGAGGGCATGCCCATAGATGTTGTTGCCGAGACCATTAAGCGAACGGCCTTTAAAATCACTCGCGCGGGAATGCTGGTCGGCAAAGAAATGAGCCAGCGCGTGAACGTGCCTTTTGGCATCATGGATTTGTCCTTGGCACCTACGCCAAAAGTGGGCGACAGCGTCGCAGAAATTTTGGAGATTATGGGATTAGAAAAATGCGGCACACACGGCACCACCGCAGCACTTGCTTTGCTAAACGATGCAGTGAAAAAAGGCGGCATTATGGCCTCGTCGCACGTGGGGGGCCTGAGCGGTGCGTTTATACCCGTCAGCGAAGATGCGGGGATGATTGATGCCGTAATCAACGGTGCGCTGACATTTGATAAATTGGAAGCCATGACCAGCGTGTGCTCGGTGGGCATAGACATGGTTGCGGTGAGCGGCGATGTGTCGGCGAGTACGCTTTCTGCCATTATTGCCGATGAAGCTGCCATTGGGGTAATTAACAACAAAACGACAGCGGTGCGCATTATTCCTGCCTATGGCAAAAAAGTCGGTGATATCGTCAACTTCGGCGGACTGCTCGGCAGTGCGCCGGTAATGGCGATTTCGGAATATTCTTCCGAGGAGTTTATTGCGCGTGGCGGGCGAATTCCCGCACCGGTGCACAGCTTTAAAAACTGATGCATATGCATAAAGCCACTCATATGACAATTAAAAAAAGAGCCTTTCGGCTCTTTTTTATTGCTCAAACTATGTAACCTGCTTTGACTGTTTGGTTTAGGACTCTGCCTTGGGCAGGTTCAAAAGCGCACGAACGGTATCTTCGTCGTTGTAAGGAAGAAACTGATTGTTTCTTTCGACATATCGATAATGACCAAGACCCGCAAGGGCAACGCTGTCGCCGGGTTGTGCCAAAGACAGAGCAAACTTGACGGCGTCTACACGATCGGCAAACACGTGCACGTGCTCTTCGTCGGGAAAGCCTGTACGGACTTGATTTAAAACATCCATATTGTCTTCGCAACGGGGGTGACAGTGGGTGAGAATGGCAATGTCGCTGATATCATAGGCGATTCTTCCCATCATGGGACGCTTGTTGACGTCGCGGTTTCCATCGCAGCCAAATACGGAGATGAGTCTGTTTTTCGTGTTTCCTTTAACGCCCGTCAAAAATTTTTGAAGGCCGTCGGGTGTGTGTGCATAGTCAATTAAAATATCGTAGCCGTTATAATGAATTCTGTTCATGCGACCAAAGGCGGGTGTGTAGGTTTCAATGGCGGTGGTGATGACCGACAAGGGAATATTTTTCTGTAATGCATAAATAATTCCCGCAGAAGCATTGTAAGCATTATAAAGACCGCCCATGGGCAGATGAAAGGTAGTATCAATGTTCGGCCCGCGAAAATTGAAAGACTGTTTCCAGCCTCCCTGCTGAAAATCGCCAAGCACATAATCACTGTCTTTGTGAAAGGAATAGGTGAGAATTTTGCTTTTGCCGCGCTCTTTAAGCTCTGCGGCCAGGCGCTCGCCGTAGGGGTCGTCAATGTTGATAATGGTATAGGGCGGGTCGGTTAAAAACAGGCTTTTCTTTACCTGATAATAGTTTTCCATGGTTTCGTGAAAATCCAAATGGTCATGGGTTAAGTTGGAAAATGCAGCACAATCAAAGCGCGTTTGGGCAACTCTGGAGAGATAAATTCCGTGAGAGCTGGCTTCCATGAAAAAGTATTCACTGCCAATGTCAACGGCTTGGCGCAAAAATTGCTGCAAATCCAGCGATTCGGGTGTCGTGCGGTCTACATGCACGGTTTCATCGCCGATAAAAAAACCAACCCCGGTTGACAAGGCTGTTTTTTTGCCGAAGGTGGCAAAAATATGTCGTGCAATGGAACAGGAGGTGGTTTTTCCGTTGGTGCCGGTTGCCACAAAGGTCGTGAGATATTCGGAAGGATGCCCATAAAAGTTGCTGCCCATGACAGGCAACATCTTGCGTGAATCCGGCGTTTGGATATAGATTATGTCTTCTTTGTAGACGTCGAGGTCCGAAGAATGCACAACGGCAAGGGCGCCTCGTGCAATGGCGTCATCAATATAATCATGTCCGTCTGTGCGATATCCCTTGATTGCGACAAACAGGCTGTTTGGTGCGCATTGGCGGGAAGAATAACAAATTTGTTCAATGTCGATATCAGAAAAATTTTTCCGAGCCAGGATAGGAACGTTTTCTAAAATTTTTTCTAGCTTCATCATTGTCTCCTGTGATTTGCGGTTTTATTTGCGCAAGCAAAAAAAATGATATAGCAAATATATCAATGATGCTTGTGTTTATTCTTTCGTAATATTTAATATGTCGTCTACTGTGTTGGTTGTCTCTGACAGCGATGTGTCTTCACGCCTGATGCAGTTGCCGGCAAAGGTGGCATTGTCTTCGATGGCTATGCTGAGCACATCCACGGAACCGAACAGAGAAGCGCCCGAAAAAATTTTCAGATGTTTGCAGCGTACATCGCCTTCCACTTTTCCGATTACGTTGATGTTTTCGCATTGTATGTTGCCGTGCACCGTCGCGTTTTTACCCACCACCAAGTTGCCTTGCGTGGTGATGTTGCCTTTGATGGCACCTTCCAGACGAATGGAGCCGCCTTTGATGATATCGCCTATCATTTCAACATCTTCGCTGATGATGGTTTCGATATGTGCCAAGCCTGACAAAGTCGGTTTTGATTTTCTCATCTGAAGCCTCCTTATCTTTACCCTGTACAAACCAAAAAATACATCTATTATTTTACATCATAATCCGTGGTTGTCAAGCAGAGTATCCATAGGTAAAAGGACGATATTTTCGTATTTGTAATTCTTGTACGGATGTGATATATTTACTATTATTTTATGAATACACCATGGTTTATGGAAAAGGATAGTTGAATGAGACAAGTATATTTGGATTATGCGGCCACCGCACCTGTTGAGAAGAGAGTTTTGGAAAAAATGAACGAAATATTTGAGCATGTCTACGGCAACCCGTCGAGTATGCACTTAGTCGGGCGAAAGGCAAAGGGATACGTGGAAGCGGCCCGTGAAAGCATCGCTTCTTATATCGGCGCAGATCCGAAAGAAATATATTTTACTTCAGGTGGCACCGAAAGCGACAACTGGGCGCTGAAGGGTGTTGTGGGTGCCGCCAAAAGGCAACAAGCGCATATTATCACCTCTGTCATAGAACACCACGCTATTTTGCACACCTGCGAATATTTGGAAAAACAAGGCTGTCGCATTACGTATTTGCCGGTGGATGCAAAGGGCATGGTGGATATAGAACAATTGGAAGAAGCAATTTGTCCTGATACGGTTTTGATCAGTATCATGATGGCAAACAACGAAATCGGCACGATTCAGCCCATTGAGAAAATCGGAGAAATTGCAAGAAAAAACAACATTTTGTTTCATAGCGATGCGGTGCAGGCGTTGGGGAGCGTAAAAATAGATGTCGAAGCCATGAAGGTGGATATGCTCTCTTTTAGCGCACACAAAATTTACGGTCCCAAGGGTGTAGGAGCCATGTATATGCGCAAAGGAACACCCATCGAAAATTTTATGCACGGCGGCGCACAAGAATTGAGCAGGCGTGCAGGCACCCACAATGTGCCGGGGATTGTCGGTTTTGGTGAGGCAGTGGAGATGCTCAAAGAAAATGACGCAAAATATATAGCGCATTACAGTGAATTGAGAGATTATTTATATCATAAAATAACAGAAAAAACAGAAGATATATTGCTCAATGGGCACGAACAAAATCGTTTGCCCAACAATTTAAACATCAGCATCGGCTATGTGGAAGGCGAAGCCCTGCTCATTAACCTCGATATGGAAGGTATTTGTATTTCAACGGGCTCAGCGTGTTCGTCCGGCTCCTTGGAGCCCTCCC
>ENA-UOOM01001638-UOOM01001638.1-fermentation-metagenome-genome-assembly--contig:-NODE-1638-length-20819-cov-21.240175_pt1 | contig 20819 bp, 21 predicted proteins | sample MGYA00245781_ERZ724031 | MGnify/ENA primary metagenome ERZ724031 (study PRJEB28704, sample SAMN03018317) | fermentation metagenome | biome: anthropogenic terrestrial biome; feature: soil... | reverse complement strand
AGCGTGACATGGTAAACGGAGTCCAAAGTTGCGAACTTGATTTGACAGTACCTACCATCAGGGGCAATCTGAAGGTGGATATTACAGTAGGCGATTCAATTGTTCCAGGAGAGATTGCTTACGACTATCCCCTCCTGTTTGAGGACAAAACCATCCCGGTGATGGCGTACAGTCTTTATACTATCCTGGCCGAAAAAATCGAAACCATTCTGAGCCGCAATGTCACAAACACCCGTGGTCGAGACTTCTATGATGTCTATATGCTGTTGACGTTGCATCAGGGCAGGATTTCCAAGCAAATCCTGCATCAATCATTGCAAGCCAAAGCGATGGAAAGGAATAGTTTGCAGCATTTGGAGAACTATTCGCAATTATTGCATGATATTGAGAGTAGCCCAGAGATAAGACGGATGTGGGCGCAGTACCAAAAACGGTATTCTTATGCCGAAGGAGTTGAGTTCGAGAATATTCTTTTACAAATAAAGGCAGTGTTTGACGGCCTTTGATACAGCTGACCTATAGGGGAGTCTCCGGTTTATTATCTACAGTTCTTTCACTATTATGACTCCAAGGAAATATCTGTGATTATTGGATCATTGCTCAAAGGAAGCGGCTGCGCATCATGAATCCGAACGATTGAGTCATTGGGAAACGCTTCACCACACACTATAGCATACTGCTTCTCCAATGCACTCATTTGGAGAAAGAAAGCATCATTTGAAACCCTAAGCACTCCACGTAAGAACTCCATATCTCTTTTGCTTGTTATTTTGTGCATAACTACAGAATTGCACTGGCTAACTATCTCGTAGGATAGCATTGATGGAACTTGCGATGAGATAATTAATCCAATACCAAATTTGCGCCCTTCACGAGATAGTTTGTCTATGTAGTAATTTCCGAGCTTTGTTTCTTCTAGATTTGAATTTATATATCTGTGCGCCTCTTCAAGAACCAGGCACAGATGAGTAGATTTTCTATTTTTTATCTTATACTGATAGATAGTTTTGAATAGGAGATAAAGGACAATATCCAAAGAATCAGTTGATACCTGAAGATCTAGTATGTGGACCTTCTTGTCGGAATCCGTGATTATTGCGAGTGTGTCTTCATCTGCAGTATTCACTACATTCATGAGTGAGTTGTCATCAAGTATTGACTCAATTCTCAGGAATAGAGTTCTCAAGTAACCATTCAATTGATTCCTCGAGAAGTTATCATTGCTATTCTGGTCAATCCACTCCTTCAATCTCGTTCCAAGCGTACCCAAATCCCAAAACTGTTTTCCGTAATTCGATAGCTCCGTAATACAGTCTCGCAGTGCCGGATACTGGATGCCTTCTGATGCTCTAAACATCCTTCCATATTCTACATTATTGAGAATTGTATGGTTGAAACGTAAGGTAGTGAAGTCATAGTACTTTGATTCTTGATTAGTAAAGGCGGTTCTGTACTCCCCATTAACATCTAGAATAATAAATTTGATGTCCTTGCAAGGATTTTTCCTCATGTAGTTTTGGATGATTGAAGCAACTGTACAGGTCTTCCCACTTCCAGTATTTCCGTATATACCAAGGTGTTTCCCAAATAGAGCATCAGGATTATACCCAACAGATACATTTGCGTCATACATGTAAGTTCCAATTGTAGAGATATGACTTGTGTCTTTTGACGCCAAAATACACTGCAATATCTCGTTAGTCAGCACATAGATTGGCTCCCCAACCAAAGGATATGTATTCGTACCAAAAGTAAATCTCTGTGTAACAATATCAAAAATGCCATTGATAGAGGAACCAATGAAGAGCTCACGATTATGCTCAAATATTTCTTCGACTGTTAGAACAAGAGTTCTTCCATCAACGAGCTTTGTCCCAAGAAGTGATCCGATTGAAATATACAATAAAGAAAAGTTTTCAACTGACACTTTATTGATAGCGTCTGACTTTTGAACCAAGATGGTAACCTTGGATCCAGTTATTTTTGATATTCGACCAAATGGATCATTCGGCATCTCTTGTCACTACCTTTTTTAGCAATTCTATTGCCATTTCTTCATCAGTCTTTTGGGCAGTTGCAGGAAGGATATATTTCACAAACATGGAAAAGTCTGCAAGGAACTTGCCGCAGAAAATGTTTATGTTACTAGTTGATTCGGACAGAATTGTCATTCTCTTAATGAAGTCACATTCACCGCCATCATAATCAAATAAATAGAAAATATTGTTAGGATTTGCGATAGCTTTGAATAGGATCTCATTAATATGTTGATCTCCATACTTGTATCCAATTACGATAATAACATTTCTTTTGGACTCAAAACTGTCTAGCATGCTTCTCATTAGTTCACTATAGGGAGCATTATATGTTTGATAGAGTTTTTGCTCTGTGGGGTAAATGAGAACACATTCGGCATCTTGTAAAAGGATCTTACCATTATCAAACTGAGGTTGCACCTCTTTAATCTCATTGTCAAATTTGTCATAAATCCAATTCATAGATCCATGAATCTTTATTAGCTTTAGCACATTACTCTTTTGAAGGGATTTAGGGTCAAACTTTCGATTGATGAACCCAGAAAATCCATTAGAGTAATCTATGGACAGTTTGTCGAGAACATACTCTAGAGCTAGATCGTAGTTTGGTGTATAAAAGCTTGTCGTTCTTAAGCAGCCGAAGGACCGAAGCTTAAGTAGCATGATTTCATGTAGGATTAACGTATGATAGTCTATTGAATTTACATATTTAGAAAGAAGATGATCCTTGAGACGTGTAATATAAACACGAATGTTCTCTTCTCTTTTGTCGCCAATAATTTGATAGTAGCTTAGTATTGTTGTAAGCGCATTTAGTTGTTCCTCAAAAGGAAGAGGTGAGATGTTGGAAATGCTATCAATCAGCGATTCCTCCTGAAATTGAGATTCAACAGAATGTATGTTGAAATCCAATGTACTCTTAGAACCTGCGTAAATGGAGCAACCATTCCCAAGTAAAAATGATACATTATCAAGTTTAAAGTTTTGACCAAGTCCCAAGCGAAGATTAGAAACTGCTGACAGAAGTTGTTCATCAGTTATTGTCCCAGACTTAATCATGTCGAGAAATTCTACTTCTGACGCTATTCTCTGATCTAATTTCCCGTATATATCTTCACTTCTATATATCATTGGTCACCTCATCTGCATCCGTCTTGCAAGATACACACATATCTAAAATTGAATCAATTATCGTTTTAAGTATACTTCAATAGCATGGAGTATGCAATGAATATGTGAAATTGCGAGCTATGATAGAAGGATAAAGGGATCCACCTTTTCATGGTCTTGTTTTCCTAACCTAGAAGACATAGTTTTCATTTGATCAACCGCTAACAGTAAATAGCAGATTAGAAATAGGAGCTGCATGTATTCGTGAAAAACGCCACCGGTAAGTTGTGCTCGAAGATTAAGGACATAATAATCCAAGAACTCCACCCCTTCCCCAACCACCCCTTCAAGGTCCGTTCTGATGAATCTATGCAAGCAACCATCGAAAGCATCAAAGCGTACGGCGTATTGGTTCCGGCTATCGTTCGCCCTCGCAAGGAAGGAGGTTATGAGATTATCGCAGGGCATCGGCGGAAGTATGCTTGTGAACAGGCAGGGCTGGAAACTATGCCGGTCATTGTGCGGGATTTGAACGATGATGAGGCCACCATCATCATGGTGGACAGCAACCTGCAGCGGGAGAACATCCTGCCTAGTGAGCGGGCGCAGGCTTACAAGATGAAGATGGAAGCCATCAAGCGTCAGGGTGAGCGGAACGACCTAACTTCGTGCCAAGTTGGCACAAAGTTGCGCTCGGATGAGAGGTTGGCTGAGGATACTTCCGAAAGCGCCAGAACTGTCCAGCGCTACATCCGGTTGACGGAACTCATCCCACCGATTCAAGAGCTGGTGGACGACAAGAAAATCGGTTTGACGCCAGCGTCCGAAATCTCATTCCTGAAGCCCAAGGAACAGGAACTGCTCATCACCACCATCGAATCGGAACAGGCCATTCCGTCCCTATCCCAGGCACAGCGGCTCAAGAAACTCAGTCAGGAGGGAAAGCTCAATGAGGACAACATCCTGGGCATCATGTCAGAAACCAAGAAAGACGTGGAACGCGTCACCTTAACGGGGGAGGTACTCAGGAAGTACTTCCCCCGTTCCTATTCCCCCAAGCAGATAGAGGACACCATCATGCGCCTCATCGAAACCTGGTACAGGAAGCGGCAGCAGGAGCATTCCAGGTAGCTGTCCTTCGCCCATCTCACACCTCATATTTTCACTAGAAAATGGAGTAATATTCCACTTAGTGGTGAAAATCCGGTGAACCATAGCCTCTAGATCTGATACAGCAATCCCTCTGTCGGATGTGCTGTTTTTCTTTGTCCCAAACACCAAATAGCTTTCCAAGAATCATCTCACAAGGAGGAGAGTATGTGTATTTGTTAACTTTCAAATACCGACCGGAGCATGTGGACTGCCAATACTGCACGGAGGTCGGGACCTGCCGACATCGGGCAGGTGGCCCCTGCCCCTGGCTTGCGGAACGCCTGGAGGCCGGTGTTGTCAGCTACTCGGAAGTGATGCTGTCCCTGCTGGATGACCCTGGCTGTCCACTCTCCTGCAGGCGCATGACGGAGCTGCTGGATTCCTGGCCAGGCACCCCATGGCACAGTGAGAGCCACCAAGTGAACTACCGCTGGCTGGAAAGCAACATTCCCCTGGGCGGGGCGGACACCAACAGGCGGCTTGCCTCAGCTTACCTGCTGTCTTCCACGCCTGAACTCATCCGCTTCTCCAAGTCCTGCTGCGTTTCCGGCATCCATGGCCAGAAGCCAAGTGCCAGTACAGACAGTTTGTCGGATGCTGAACTGACCGTGCTGGTAGCGGCCTTCAACCTGCTGAGTCAGCCGGAGCCGCCTGCACTTCGTGCACTACTGTCCCCCAACCATGCGGATCTCTTTTCCACCCGGCAAATCGCCCATGCGCTGCTCATTGCCAGATACGGATCAGATGTGCTGAAGATTGCCGACTAGATCATGAAATAGCTTAGAAAGGAGGATTCATATGCCTGTTTTTCGGGTGGAGAAGAACAAGTCCTATACGGTGATGTCCAACCATCACCTGAAAGACAGGACGCTGTCGCTGAAGTCCAAGGGCTTGCTATCCCAGATGCTGTCCCTGCCGGAGGATTGGGATTACACCCTGGCGGGGCTGGCCAGCATCAACAAGGAAAGCAAGGACGCCATCCGGTCGGCGGTGAAGGAGTTGGAGGATGCAGGATATGTGGTGCGGCGGCAGACCACGGACAAACGCGGCAAGTTCAGCAGCAATGAATATGTTATCTATGAGTTTCCGCAGTCCAAGCAAAGCGAAACGAATGAGCTGGAACCACCTCTACCTCCGCCAGAAGCACCGTTGTTGGAAAACCCGACGACGGGAAACCCGGCGACGGAAAATCCGTTGTCGGGAAATCCAACGCAATTAAATACTAAAGAATTAAAGACTAAAGAACTAAGTACTGATGTCATCAACAACCACTCCTATCCTATCGTATCCTATCCATCCAACAGGCAGGGAGCCAAGCGGAAACGGAAGGATTCGGATGGGATGGATATGGATGCTTGCCGGGAGGAGCTGAAGGAACAGATTTCCTTTGATTTGCTCTGCGAGGGCAGACCGGGAGACAAGGACAAGCTGACAGAGATACTGGAGCTGATGGCAGAGACCCTGTGCTCCACCGAAAGCAGCATGCGTATTGCAGGCAGCACTTATCCGGCTTCCCTGGTCAAGGAGCGCTTCCGCTCTCTCAACAGCCTGCACATGGAATATGTGCTCAATTGCTTGGAAGAGAACCCCTCCATGGTGCGCAACATCAAGCAGTACCTGAAAACGGTACTGTTTAATGCCCCAGCCACCATGAACAACTACTATGCCTCCCAGGTCAACTTCCATCGACAATTCGCTTTGAACAATGCCTATTCCGACCTATTCGTGTAGAAAGGACAATCGCATGAAACACATTCGCATGTTGACACTGCTGACACTTCTGCTGTGCGTGATGCTCAGCATCAGCCTCCCCACCCTGGCAAGCCAGGACAGCCAGCCTGTTGTGAGCGCTACGGTAGCACCTCAGCCCACAGGCAGCCTCATCATCACCTCCGCGCTGGTAGCCCCGGAGGGTTTCAACCCGAACAAGGTCTTCACCTTTGTGGTGCGCGACAGCACAGGTCAGGTGGTGGCTTCGCCCACCATCACCGGGCAAGGAAGCGTGACAGTCACGGGACTGACCATTGGCGAAACCTACACGGTGACGGAGGAATACCCCTGTGAAAAGGGCTATGGTTACAAGATCGAAGTCAACGGCGCTGCCGACAAGAACGGAGGGGCCATCCGCATCGGTGGACTGCCCCAGCGGGTGGACTTTCTGACCCGCTATGTGTCTGGCAAAGCTGCCAGTGTGCCCAAGACCGGAGATGATGACATCCTGGCCTTGCTTTACTCCCTGGCTGCCATGGCTGGAATTGGGGGCATCGTGCTCATGGCAAGCGGCAGACGAAAGCAGCAGGTTCACTAAGGCAAAGTGAATCAAACAGCGGCGGCACCAGAAGGGGCTTCTTTTCATTGCTGCCAGTTTAGGAAGGAGGTGGTTTAGATGCAGGAGGACATTGAAAACAAGTCGGTATCCTTGGCCATCCGCACCAGCAAACTGACCGCACAAACCCTGAAGAACGCCATCAGCAAATATCTGGCGCATCGCAAGGGCAAGCGCCTGCACAAGGGACAGATGGCGGATGTCATTCCCCGGGGCAAGCAGACGGTGAAGCAACTGGTGGGCCAGAACCAGGGCGTAACCAATATCGAGGTGACAGAGAAGAACATCAAGTCCTTTGACCGGGTAGCCCGGAAATACGGTGTGGACTATGCGGTCAAGAAAGATCGCAGCGTATCGCCGCCCAAGTACCTGGTGTTCTTCAAGGCCAGGGATGCGGATGCCCTGACAGCGGCTCTTACCGAATACACCGCCAGGACCATGCGGCGCAAGGAACGACCTTCTGTGCGCACCAAGCTCACCCAGTTCAGGGATATGATCAAGCGGCCAGTGGCGGACAAAAGCCGGCGCAAGGAGCCCCAGCGATGAACACCAGGAAACTCAAAAAGCACATCATCCTCAACCTGCCATACGGTATCATCGCTCTTTTGATGACCAAGGTGTCCACTGCCTGGCGTATGGCCATCGGGAACGACTTTGCCCAGAAGGTGGCAGCATTTCCCCAGGCGCTGGGGCAATCCTTTCAGTCACCCTTGCCCAGTTTCGTGCTGGTTGACCTGATGGTGGGCATCGCATTGGCAGCCCTGGTGCGCCTCATCGTCCATGTGAAGGGCAAGAACGCCCGGAAATTTCGCAAGAACATGGAATATGGCTCAGCCCGCTGGGGAACGCCGGAGGATATCCAGCCTTTTGTGGACCCGGCCTTTGAAAACAATGTCATCCTCACCAAGACGGAAAGCCTGACCATGAACAGCAGACCCAAGGACCCCAAGACCGCCCGTAACAAGAATGTGCTGGTCATCGGCGGCTCAGGCTCGGGCAAGACCCGGTTCTGGCTCAAGCCCAACCTGATGCAGTGCGTGTCCCAGACCTACCCGGTGAGCTTTGTCGTGACCGACCCTAAAGGGAGCGTGGTGGTGGAGTGCGGCAGAATGCTGCAGCGCTTTGGGTATCGCATCCGCATCCTCAACACCATCAATTTCAAAAAGTCTATGCGCTACAATCCCTTCGCTTACATCCACAGCGAGAAGGACATCCTGAAACTGGTAACCGCCCTGATAGCCAACACCAAGGGCGATGGCAAGACCGGGGATGATTTCTGGGTGAAGGCAGAAACCCTGCTCTACACCGCCCTCATCGGCTACATCCACTACGAAGCGCCTGTTGAGGAACAGAACTTCAGCACCTTGATTGAGTTTATCAACGCCATGGAGGTCAGGGAGGACGACGAAAGCTTTGAAAACACAGTGGATATGATGTTCAAAGCGTTGGAGAAGGAGAAACCCCAACACTTCGCCGTCCGGCAGTATAAGAAATACAAGCTGGCAGCTGGAAAGACAGCCAAGTCCATCCTCATCTCCTGTGGCGCTCGGCTTGCACCCTTTGACATTCAGGAGCTGCGCGACCTGACGGCCGTGGACGAACTGCACCTGGACACCCTGGGCGATCAAAAGACCGCCCTTTTTCTGATCATGAGCGACACAGACGACAGCTTCAACTTCCTCATCAGCCTGTGCTACACCCAGCTGTTCAACCTGCTGTGTGAGAAGGCGGACGATGTGTACGGCGGCAAACTGCCTGTGCATGTGCGCTGCCTGATTGATGAGGCGGCCAATATCGGGCAGATCCCCAAGCTGGAAAAGCTGGTGGCCACCATCCGCAGCCGGGAAATCTCGGCCTGCCTGGTCTTGCAAGCGCAGTCGCAGCTCAAGGCGCTGTACAAGGACAATGCCGATACCATCATTGGCAACATGGATGCCCGCATCTTCCTGGGCGGTGCTGAGCCCACCACCTTAAAGGAACTGAGTCAAGCCCTGGGCAAGGAAACCATCGATACTTACAACACAGGCCAGAGCCGGGGAAGGGAGGTATCGCATTCCCTCAATTACCAGAAACTGGGCAAGGAGCTGATGAGCATTGACGAATTGTCTGTGCTGGACGGGGGCAAGTGCATCCTGCAGCTGCGGGGCGTTCGCCCCTTTCTGTCTGACAAATATGACATCACCCAGCACCCGCACTACAAGTACCTGTCTGATGCCAACCCCAAAAACAAGTACGACATCGAAAAGGCATTGTCCCATCGGTTCATGCCGCGGCCCGCCCAGGTGTTTGATAGCTATGAGGTCAAGGTGGCTGACAATCATTCGCCTGAAGAAAGCGACAGCGAACCGGATGAACCCCCTGACGATGAACCAGATGACAGCATCTAAGCAAACTCCTCCCTGTCCCCTCACCTGCTAACCCATCCCCATCCCCAAACAACCATATAAAGGAGATATCACATGGCATTTTTCAACAGCGCAGTTGGTGTTTTGCAAACCCTGGTTATCGCCTTGGGCGCTGGCCTTGGCATATGGGGTGCCATCAACCTGCTGGAAGGCTACGGCAATGACAACCCCGGCGCCAAGAGCCAAGGCATGAAGCAGCTCATGGCAGGCGGTGGTGTGGCCCTCATCGGCATCACCCTGGTGCCCCTGCTCTCTGGTCTTTTCGGTTAATCCGGCAGCCGTACCGACACTACGCGCCCTCCTCACGGTGGGGAGGGCGCAGAAAGGAGGGGAAGCTTGATTGAACTTCATCAAGGATGCGCTGGAACAATGGCTCAAGGAAATCCTGGTGGGCGGCATCATCTCCAACCTGACAGGCCTCTTTGACAACGTCAACACCCGTGTGGGTGAGATCGCCTCCCAGGTAGGCATGACACCCCAGGGCTGGAATGCCGGGGTGTACAGCATGATCCGCAACCTGTCCACCACCGTCATCATCCCCATCGCCGGGCTCATCCTGGCCTTTGTCATGACCTACGAGCTCATCAACATGATCATCGAGAAGAACAACCTGCACGGGGATGTGGACACTTTCATGTTCTTCAAATGGATGTTCAAGACCGCAGGGGCCATCCTCATCCTCACCAACACCTGGACCATCGTGATGGGCATCTTTGAGGCCGCTCAGAGCGTGGTGAACAACGCCGCAGGGGTTATCGTGTCAGATGCCAACCTCAACATCGAGAACATTGTGGGCAACCTGGAAGCCCGGCTGATGGACATGAACCTGGGCAAGCTGTTCAGCATGTGGCTGGAAACCTCCCTGGTGGGCATCACCATCTGGGCGCTGAACATCTGCATCTTCATCATCGTGTATGGCCGCATGATAGAAATCTACCTCATCACCTCGGTAGCCCCCATCCCCATGGCCACCATGATGAGCCACGAGTCCGGCAACATGGGCCAGAACTATCTGCGCTCTCTGTTCGCCCTGGCCTTCCAGGCCTTCCTGATTCTGGTCTGCGTGGCCATCTATGCGGTGCTCATCGGCAGCATCGGCACCATGGAGGACATCTCAGCCGCCATCTGGACCTGCGTGGGCTATACGGTGCTGCTGTGCTTCACCCTGTTTAAGACCAGTTCCCTGGCCAAGAGCGTGTTCAATGCCCACTAAGACCGGTATGGAAAGGAGGATATTGTCATGGCCTATGTGCCCGTGCCCAAGGACTTGACCAAGGTGAAGACCAAGGTGTTCTTTGGCCTGACCAAGCGCCAACTCATCTGCTTTGGCGCAGGCGCCCTGATGGGCGTTCCGCTGTTTTTTCTGCTGAAGGACTTTGCCGGCACCAGCGTAGCCGCCTTTGTCATGGTGCTCATCATGCTGCCCGCCTTTCTGCTGGCTATGTATGAAAAGAACGGACAGCCCCTGGAGGTCATCCTGCGAAACATGCTGTCGGTGTTCTTCTTAAAGCCCAAGCAGCGCAGGTATCAGACGCAGAACTTCTATGTGCTGCTGGAGAGACAGCACCAACTGGATAAGGAGGTAAGTCGGATTGTCCGCCAAGCAAAAGGCAAGGGCACAAAAGCGTAACGCGCCTGCCCGCAAGCTCAGCCGGGCAGAGCGCAAGCAAATTGCCATCGCCCTGGCCAGAGCCAAACCCCAGGGCAAAAAGAGCATCAGCGCCCAGGACAGCATCCCCTATTTGCGGATGCTGCCGGACGGTATCTGCCAGGTGCGCCCCAACTACTTCACCAAGAGCCTGAGCTTTCAGGACATCAACTACCAGCTGTCCCAGAACGATGACAAGACCGCCATCTTTGACGGCTGGTGCGACTTTCTCAACTACTTTGACAGTTCCATCCGCTTTCAGCTGTCCTTCCTGAATATCTCGGCCAATGGAGAGAATAGCCAGGCTGTCATCCGCATCGAGCGGCAACAGGACGCCTATGACAGCATCCGGGAGGAGTACGCCCAGATGCTGAGGGATCAGCTGGCCAAGGGCAACAACGGCCTGGTCAAGACCAAATACCTGACCTTTGGCATTGAAGCGGACAGCCTCAAAACCGCCAAACCCCGGCTTGAGCGCATCGAAAACGACCTGCTGAACAACTTCAAGCGCCTGGGAGTGGCTGCGGAAGGACTAAGCGGCAAGCAGCGCCTGGAGGTGATGCACAGCCTCTTCCACATGGACGAGCAGCAACGCTTCCAGTTTTCCTGGGACTGGCTGGCACCTTCAGGGCTGTCCACCAAGGATTTCATTGCGCCCTCTGGCTTTGAGTTTCGCCATGGCCGCATGTTCCGCATGGGCAGAAAACACGGAGCAGTGTCCTTCATCCAGATACTGGCTCCTGAACTCAATGACCGGATGCTGGCAGACTTCCTGGACATGGAATCCAGCCTCATCGTCTCCCTGCACATCCGCTCCATCGACCAGATGAACGCCATCAAAACCATCAAGCGGAAAATCACCGACCTGGACAAAATGAAGATTGAGGAGGTGCGCCCAGATAGGGTGTTATGTGAAGTAGTGTAAGGTACTACCCTGTGAAGATAACACAGGAAACAACCTGCCTGACCGAAAGGCGAAAGCTGATACGGAAACATAGCACGGCAGGAAAGCGGTAAGTCACCTAAAGACATTTTGGTGCGACTGAACTGCAATGTTAAGCGGATATGAGGTTTAAGTTGGGTTTACTGAACGCAAGTTTCTAATTCCTGTTATTTTCAGGTAGAGGAAAGTGTCTGTAACCTCTGGTGTGGGAGCGATTGGTTATGTTCTTCAACCAATCGATTATCTACTGTCCCGCACAATCTGTAGGAGAACCTATGGCAAGGAAACGAAAGCTAAGCCGACAATCCGCGCTCACCTACACATAACACTAACTGGGGATACCCTAAACAGAGATGCCCATCATCTGGCTATAGCAAAAGTGCTTGAAAACTCTGCACGGGTACGGAGCATTCATAGTAGTCTGAGGACGGTAACACCGTCTACACGGCGAAGGAATGCAGTTGTTGTGTACTAAAATCAACATTGATTAGGGAGGAAAACCTCACTTGAAACCAACAATTGAGATTTTAGCAAGAATTGGGAAAAACTCATTGGAAAACAAGGAAGAGATCTTCACGAGACTGTATCGTTACCTACTGCGTCCTGACATCTACTTTGTTGCCTACAACAATCTGTATGCCAACAATGGCGCGGCAACAAAGGGAATAAACAATGACACCGCCGATGGGTTTAGCGAAGCAAAAATTGCAAACATCATAAAAATGCTGAGCAACGAAACCTATCAGCCGATACCTGTTAGAAGAACCTACATTCCTAAGAGGAGCAACCCTGACAAAAAGCGCCCATTGGGAATTCCTTCCTTTACGGACAAACTTGTTCAGGAAGCGCTTCGTATGGTGCTGGAAACGGTGTATGAGCCTGTCTTCTTAAATGTATCACATGGATTTAGACCCAAAAGAAGCTGCCATACCGCCTTATCCTCACTCAAAAAGGAATTTAACGGCACACGATGGTTTATTGAAGGCGACATAAAGGGTTGCTTTGACAATATCAATCATGCGGTGCTGGTGGAGTTAATCAACAGGAAGATTAAGGACGCTCGAATCATTAAGCTGATTTACAAATTTCTGAAGGCTGGCTATCTGGAAAATTGGCAGTACCACAATACATACAGCGGAACCCCGCAGGGCGGCATTATCTCTCCTCTGCTTGCCAACATCTACTTGCACGAGCTGGATGAATATGTCATGAAGCTGAAGAAGGAATACGACACACCAAACACAGAGAAAATTACGCCACAGTACAGAAAATTGCACAACGAGATCAAGAACCTTTCCTACCATATTGGTCGGACAGAAGGTGCACAGAAGGAACAACTGCTTGCAGAACATCAGTCTAAACGCAAGCTTTTGATGACTTTGCCGTGTACCTCGCAAACGAACAAACAAATCAAGTATGTTCGATACGCAGACGACTTTCTGATAGGGGTAAAAGGCAGCCGAGAGGACTGTCAATGGATAAAGCGAAGAATTGCTGAATTCATTGACCAGACACTGAAAATGCAACTGAGTGAGGAAAAAACACTCATTACTCATAGCAGTCAGTGTGCACGTTTTCTTGGATACGACATCCGAGTGCGTAGAAGTAATGAGGTCAAAAGAGGCGGCCCAGGAAATGTGAAGAAAAGAACATTGAGTAATCACACAGAACTCTTGGTTCCCTTTGATGATAAGATTCATGCGTTCATTTTCTCTAAAAGGATAGCGATACAAAAAGAGGACGGCACACTCTTCCCCGTTCATCGAGATTCTCTCCTGCGATTCACAGACCTGGAAATTATCACCACCTACAATGCTGAACTTCGTGGCCTTTGCAACTACTATGGCATGGCAAGCAACTTTCACAAGCTGAAATACCTTGCCTATCTCATGGAGTATAGTTGTCTTAAGACACTGGCCGCTAAGCACAAAACCACCATTTCTAAAATCCTAGCATCCTTTCAGGATGGAAATGGCGAATGGGGAGTTCCCTACTCAGCAAAAACGGGTGAAAAGCGACGGTACTTTGCCAATTACATCGACGGGAAAAGTGCAAGGACACCAATGGATATTGTTAGCAACGCAGCAATTATCTTTGGGCAATCAAGAACTTCACTTGAAAGTAGGATGAAAGCAAAGAAATGTGAGTTGTGTGGAACGCTTACCAGCCAGCATTATGAAGTGCACCACGTAAACAAGCTCAAAAACCTAAAAGGAAAAGCCCTGTGGGAAATCGCAATGCTTGGTAAGCGGAGAAAGACCCTTGTGGTGTGCAGAGAGTGCCATCACGACATCCATAACCAATGAAGACAAACCCAATCAAACGATAACAGAGCCGTATACCCTGAGAGGGGTACGTACGGTTCCCGGAGAGGGTGGCGCAAACCTATAGCAGAAATGCTACAAGGCGGCGCTTCCCTACTCCACCAGAAGAAAGCCATCCGCAGCGGTTATGACATGGACATCATTCCCTCCGACTTGGCCACCTATGGCGCAGAAGCCAAGAAGTTGCTGCAGGATCTGCAAAGCCGAAATGAGCGCATGTTCCTGGTGACCTTTCTGGTCTTGAACACGGCAGAATCCAGACAGCAGCTGGACAACAATGTGTTCCAGGCCTCAAGCATTGCCCAGAAGTACAACTGCGCGCTGACAAGGCTGGACTACCAACAGGAGGAAGGCCTCATGAGCAGTTTGCCCCTGGGGCAAAACCTCATCTCCATCCACCGTGGGCTGACCACCTCCAGTACTGCCATCTTTGTGCCTTTCACCACCCAGGAGCTGTTCCAGGCGGGCAAGGAAGCCTTGTACTGTGGCCTCAACGCCCTGTCCAACAACCTCATCATGGTGGACAGGAAACTCCTGAAGAACCCCAACGGGCTGATTCTGGGCACACCTGGTGCGGGCAAGTCCTTCTCGGCCAAACGGGAGATTACCAATGTGTTCTTCGTCACCAGCGATGACATCATCATCTGTGACCCGGAGGCCGAGTATTACCCTCTGGTGGAGCGCCTGGACGGGCAGGTGATTCGCATCTCGCCCACTTCGGACAATTACATCAACCCCATGGACTTGAACCTCAACTACTCGGATGATGAAAACCCGCTGTCCTTAAAGAGCGACTTCATCCTGTCGCTGTGCGAACTCATCGTGGGTGGCAAGGATGGCTTAAAGCCTGTGGAAAAGACCATCATCGACCGCTGTGTCCGCACGGTGTACAACCAGTACCTGGCAAACCCCGTCCCTGAAAACATGCCCATCCTGGAGGACCTGTACAACGCCCTGCGCAGGCAGGAAGAGAAGGAAGCCCAGTACATCGCCACCGCCCTTGAAATCTATGTCACGGGCTCCTTGAATGTCTTTAACCACCGCACCAATGTAAACATCGACAACCGTATTGTCTGCTATGACATCAAGGAGCTGGGCAAGCAGCTCAAGAAGCTGGGCATGCTGGTGGTGCAGGATCAGGTGTGGAACCGGGTGACCGTGAACCGGGCAGAGAAGAAGGCCACCCGCTACTACATCGACGAATTCCACCTGCTCTTGAAGGAGGAGCAGACCGCTGCCTACTCGGTGGAAATCTGGAAGCGCTTCAGGAAATGGGGCGGCATTCCCACGGGCATCACCCAGAACGTCAAAGACCTGCTGTCTTCCAGAGAGGTCGAAAACATCTTTGAGAACAGCGATTACATCTACATGCTCAACCAGGCGGCGGGCGACCGTCAGATACTGGCCAAGCAACTGAACATCTCCCCCCACCAGCTGTCCTATGTGACCCACTCCGGGGAAGGTGAGGGTTTGCTGTTCTATGGGCATGTCATCCTGCCTTTTGTGGATCGCTTCCCCAAGGATACCGAGTTGTACCGCATCATGACCACCAAGCTACAAGAGACCAGCGCATAGACCGCCAAGGAGGTGATACCACATGGGCAAACAGCCCTCCCGACTGAGTTTTAGCAAGGAGGAACTGGAGGTTGAAGGGCAAAAGCCCCTCAAGGAACAGCTGCCTCAATCCAAGGGCAAGGCAAGCAAAGCTGACAGGGGCAAAGCCCCTCCGAACAAAGCGGACGAGCAAACAGGGAAGGCACAAATGCCCAAGAACAAGGCGCAGCGTCAAAAGGCGCAGCGCCTTTTCTTTGAAGAAGTGCCGACCAAACCTACACCGCAGACGCCCAAGAAGCCCAGCGCCATGCCGCTGCCCCTGAAGGTGGCAGGTCTGGGCGTTCATACTGCCCTTGACAGACAGGAGGAGGAAAATACAGGTCTTGAGGCTGCGCACAGCACCCAGAAGGCGACCAGCAGCACGGTGCGTACCCTGCGCCGTGGTCAGCGAAGCAGGCAGCTGAAGGATAGTCGAAGCAGTGGGGCAAGCGCCCAGCAGGCGGATGGCAGGAAGAAACAGCAGCCAGTAGCCGCCAAGGGCCAGAAGGTGAATGAAACGCCGAATCTTTCCAGCAATCCCTATTCCCGTTGGCAGCAGAAACGGAGCATTCGCAAGCAGTACGCTGCCGCTCGAAAGGCGGGCAGCCAGCCGGCCAAGGCAGGGGCCACGCTGGTGGACAAGGTAAAGTCCCGCTTCAAGGGCAGTCAGACCTTCCTGCGCAGAAGAAAACGCGGTGCGCTGCTGGTAGGCGGGCTGTTTGCTTTGCTTCTGCTGGTGATGAACAGCCTGTCCTCCTGCTCGGTGCTGCTGGAAACCACCCTGACCTCGGTGGCTTCTGCCACCTATCCCTCCCAGGACAGCGACATGCGGGCGGCTGAGGCCATGTACAGGCAGATGGAAGAAGAGCTGCAGTACGAGCTGGATAACTATCTGGCCCTGCACCCGGAGGCTGACGCTGTCACCATCGAGGCTGACAAGCTGGAGCATGACCCCTATGTGCTTATCTCCATGCTCACTGCTCTCAAGAATGCCAAGGCTTGGACAATCGACGAGGTGGCAGGACTGCTGCGCACCCTCTTTGACAAGCAGTACATCCGCACAGAGACAGTGACCACCGAAACCCGCTACCGCACCGAGTGGCAGACGGGCATCCGCTATGTGGCGGACCCCCGCACCGGGCAGTTGCGACCGGAATACTACCAGTACGAAGCCTCGGTGCCCTATCTGTTCCGCACGGTACATGTAGAGATTGAGAATTTCAATCTTTCCCACCTGCCCGTCTATATGATGAGCCATCGGCAGATGGGCCTGTACGCCATGTACATGTCCCAGCTGGGCAACCGTCCCGACCTGTTTCCAGGCTCACCCTACATCCACAAGTACCTGGTGGAAGAGTATCCCAAGTATGAGCCGCCCCCAGAAGACCTGCAGGACCCGACCTTTGCTGCCATCTTTGAGGAGGCAAGCAAGTACCTGGGCTTTCCCTATGTCTGGGGTGGTGCCAGCCCCAGCACCTCCTTTGACTGCTCGGGCTTTGTGTCCTGGGTGCTCAACCAGTCCGGCTGGAACATCGGCCGCCTGGGTTCCCAGGGATTGTACGACCACAGCACGGTCATCCAGGCAGAGGAAGTGCGCCCGGGCGACCTAATCTTCTTCACCAAGACCTTCAAGGCCAACAGCGTCGTCACCCACGTGGGCATCATGGTGAACCAGAACACCATGCTCCACTGCGGTGACCCCATCCAGTTCACCCGCATCGATGACCGCTATCACATCGAGCATTTCTATGCCTACGGGCGCATCCCCAGGTAAGGAGGTTCACCATGGAAAAACGGCTGAAAAAGCTGAACCGTATGTACGAAACCAACGCCAGAAAGCTGGCCGTCTGCCAGGCGGTTGAGGAGGAAATCCTCAAGGAGCGGACGGAGATTCACAACACCATGATGCTGCAGATGCTCACCGAGCAGGCGGTTACACCAGCCATTCTCAAGGAAATGCTGGAGAAATCCAGAACCCAGGCCATTGTGCCCAAGTACTGTCCGGGGCAGGAGGAGCAGGACGATGAATAAGCGGCTGATCTGTTTCCTGGCGATGGTGATGGTGCTGTGTTTGTCCTTAACCAGCGTGGCTGAGGAGATTGACTACTCTGAGTACATCTTCTGTGAGGACATCCCACACTTTACACCCGACCCCTACCACCTGGGGCAATACCCGGCCAACACCCCTGCGCCAGCTGCCACAGGCAGCCCCATCACGGTGGACGGCAATGCCATGACTCGTGACCTACTGTTTGATAAGCACACCAACAAGCAGTTTGTGACCCTGGAGACCCGCAAAGGCAATCCCTTCTTTCTGGTCATTGACTATGACAAGCCCAAGGATGCCGCTGGGGAGCAGTTTGACACCTTCTTTCTCAACAAGGTGGATGAGGCAGACCTGATGAGCCTGCTGGATGATGAGGAAAAGGAGGGCATGAACCAACCCTGCAACTGCAAAACCCAGTGTCAGGCAGGGGCTGTCAATACCGCCTGTCCGGTGTGCAAGAAGGATATGACCGAGTGCAAGGGTGCAGCGCCTACCCCAACCCCCAAGCCTGTCACCACCCCGACGCCGGAAACAGTGCCGGTTCCTGAGAACAAGGGTGCTGGTATGGCAGGGCCCATCCTGCTGGCTGTGCTGGTGCTGGCAGGTGGCGCTGTGTTTTTCTTCCTGAAACGCAAAGGTACAGGCAAGGGCAAACAAGCCCAGGCTAGCGCCTTTGAAGATGACTATGACGACTCCTATGAGGATGAAGAGGAGGAAACGGACGAAACGGATGACGGGGAGGACACGCCATGACCTGGTTTACAGACAACCCCCTGGAACGCATGATGCAGCAAAAGCCCTTGCCGATATGGCGCAATCGTGAGATGATTACGCCATCAGGAGGGCAAAGGCCCATGGGAGGTGAGATTATGCTCAATACTCTCCCCGTGTCTGACCCGCGCAACAAGTTCACTGAAATCGAGGAAGTTGTCAAGCGCAGAGAAGTCGTTTATCTGACCAAGAACGGCTATGGCTCCATGGTGGTACTGAGCCCGGAACAGTACAGCGCCTTGACAGAGAGCATCGAGCTGAAGCCGGATGAGGCGGACAAGCAGGCTGCTAAACGCCCTGTGCGGCACTCCCCTCAAGAGGTCTTCAGCTGTGCCAAAGAGCGCATTCCCAGGTAAGTCACACCACATCTGTTATCCGGAGAAGCTGTGGGAAAGCATCGTGTCAAAGGAAAGCTGCATTCTTATATAGGAGTTGGTAAAACATGCCGAAGACATCCAAAGATAAAATCGAAGCCCAAGGGTTCGAAATCCAAGTGTATACGAAGGATTTCAGGAACGACTATATCAGCTTGACTGATATCGCTAAGTACAAAAGTGATGAGCCGAATGATGTTATTAGAAACTGGTTAAGAAACAAAGATACGATTCAATTCTTGGGGTTGTGGGAGACGCTGAACAATCCGAGTTTTAACCCCGTCGAATTCGACGGGTTTAGAAACGACGCCGGATCGAACGCTTTCACATTATCTCCGCAAAAATGGATTGAAGCCACAGGCGCGATTGGCCTTGTATCGAAAGCCGGAAGATATGGAGGTACATTTGCGCATAGCGATATCGCACTGGAATTCGCCTCTTGGATCTCCCCGGAGTTCAAGTTGTATATCGTCCAAGATTACAAGCGTCTGAAATCTGACGAGAACTCACGCTTATCGCTATCCTGGAACTTGCACAGAGAAATCTCCAAGATTAATTATCGAATACACACCGATGCGGTCAAGGCTTATTTGTTAGACGACCTGACGGACGCCCAACTCTCCTATCGGTATGCGAGTGAAGCAGACCTGCTGAATGTTGCCGTGTTTAACATGCGAGCCAAGCAATGGCGTGATCAGAATCCCGAGCTCAAGGGCAATGTGAGGGACTATGCGAGCCTTAACGAGCTTTTGGTACTCGCCAATATGGAAAGCTACAACGCCATTCTCATTGAAAAGGGGTATTCGCAGAAAGACCGGTTGATTGAGTTGAGAAAACTGGTTAGGACGCAGATGACCTCGCTTGAAGCGATGGAGAGAAATGAGCTTAATAAACTGGCGAATGGTGAATAAATCGGAATTAACTGAGGTACAAATGAGAGCACCGTTTCAGGTATTAGCAATACCTTACAGAAAATATCCAGAACTAAAGTTTTGCGTTTTGCACAGATCAGATATTGATCAATATCAGTTTGTGTCCGGCGGAGGTGAAAATGATGAAAGTCCAGCCGAGGCAACAATCAGAGAGATTCGAGAGGAACTCGGTATTGAGGTGGAGTCTGTCATTCAACTCACGTCAAACGCCTGTATACCGGCAAATGTATTTGCGGAAAAACACCGGAAATTTTGGGGTAAGGACACCTATGTTATTCCTGAATATGCATTTGGATTTGAATGCAATGATGTTATCATCTTATCAGAAGAACATACAGGATTTGAGTGGTTAAGTTATGATGAAGCATTGAAAACTCTGACTTGGGATTCCAATAAAACAGCCTTGTATGAATTGAATTGTCGATTGCTGGATAGTTGATAAATCAGAATTTGTTTCAATACTCTCATCAGAATCAGTTAGATTAAGGAAAGGATAAAAAATGAAAAAAACAGCGGTGTTCTTATACGAAACTTGTTGCCTGTTTGAACTGACTGTAGCTTTAGAGATGTTGACAATGGCGGGAAAAGATGTTGAGTTTTTTGGCAAAGAATTAAACCCAATTAGATCCGAGGAGGGTATGTTGATAAAGCCAGATAGCTTGATTGGAAATATCGACATTGATGATTTTGATTCACTATTAATAACGGGAGCATCTAATGCACAACAAGCGGTTGAAGATTCTAAAGTGATTGAATTCATCGGTAGATTTCATAACGCCAATCTGCTGATAGGAGCAATATCCATAGCTCCGATATTTCTATTGAAGCTTGGCGCTTTGAAGGGCAAGCCTTTCATGATAGGATTGGAAAAAGAGCACCTCTATGAAGAAGGTTTTACTGATTATGATTTGGAGCACATGATTGGCTGGAAAGATTCATGCGAAGGAAAGGTTCCTGAAAAGTATATAAAACACGAAAATACCATTACTTCTGTCGCTTTCGGATTCCGTCAATGGGCAATGGCCTTTGGCAAAGAATTAGGGATCCCCGTATACCCCAAGAGTTTTGATCTTTAAAAAGAATAAAACAAATTTCAATTTACCTAGATAGTGTGGACACGAGATAAATTTTCTGAGATAATGGTCATACCAACTGAAA
>ENA-UOOM01001637-UOOM01001637.1-fermentation-metagenome-genome-assembly--contig:-NODE-1637-length-20833-cov-4.746078_pt1 | contig 20833 bp, 38 predicted proteins | sample MGYA00245781_ERZ724031 | MGnify/ENA primary metagenome ERZ724031 (study PRJEB28704, sample SAMN03018317) | fermentation metagenome | biome: anthropogenic terrestrial biome; feature: soil; material... | reverse complement strand
GAAGGCGGAAGAACAGTAGGTTCAGGAGTTATATCTGAAATTCTATAATAAAAAAAGGGCTAAGGCCCTTTTTTTATTAGTCGTAATTTCAAAGTACTAGCCTATCCTAAGGGTATTTCTTTTACGTCAAGTCACTATTGGTGACTAAAATTTCTATTTCGAGCTAAATAAAACAAATAATAAGTAGATTTTTAATGAATAAACAAGCATTTCGAAAAAATAAGTAAATTATTTAAAAAAATACACAAAAAAACTTGTATCCAAGTTCTAGTTATTATATAATATGTAAGCTGTGACAAATGCGATGAAGTGAAAGGTAGCTATGCAATAGGGAATTTTCACGGAGTAGTCCAGATCATGAATCGGGCGACGTTATTTTTGGGGAAATTCATTGTTTTTTAATAATGAAACACCAGGCAGGGTGTTCCTAAGGATATAAGTCGTACCTAATAAAAATTTTCGAGGAGGGGAATTTAGGTATGGCAAAACAAAAAATTAGAATTCGACTTAAGGCATATGATCACAAGGTATTAGATCAATCTGCTTTAAAAATTGTAGAAACGGCAAAGAGAACTGGTGCTGAAGTGTCAGGTCCTGTGCCATTGCCAACGGATAAAGAAATCATTACTATTCTTAGAGCAGTACACAAATACAAAGACTCTAGAGAACAATTCGAAATGAGAACACATAAAAGATTAGTCGATATCTTAAATCCAACACCAAAGACAGTAGATGCTCTTATGAGATTAGATTTACCTGCAGGTGTCGACATTGAAATAAAACTTTAAAAAAGGTATTATGATTGCCCTGAGCAATCCGCTGATATAGGAGGTGTAACGATTGAAGAAAGCTATTATTGGAAAAAAAGTAGGAATGACTCAAATATTTAACGCAGAAGGTCAAATGGTACCAGTGACGGTTGTAGAAGTTGGTCCTTGTAAAGTAGTACAAATTAAAAATCAAGAAGTAGATGGTTATAGTGCCCTTCAAATTGGTTATAAACAGGTGAAGGAAAGCAAAGTAACAAAGCCTATAAAAGGCCATTTTGATAAAGTAAACGTCGATTACATGAGAGTGTTAAGAGAGTTTAAGCTAGAAGATATTTCTGCATACGAAGTTGGTCAAGAATTAAAGGCAGATGTATTTGAAGCTGGAGATAAAATTGATATAACAGGTACTTCTAAAGGTAAAGGTTTTGCAGGTGTTATAAAACGACACGGACAATCTAGAGGACCTATGAAGCACGGTTCTAAATATCATAGAAGCCCTGGTTCAATGGGTGGTTCATCTAGCCCTTCAAGAGTTAGAAAAGGTAAAAAACTACCAGGACAAATGGGTAATGAAAAAGTAACGGTTCAAAATTTAGAAGTCGTTAGAGTAGACGCTGACAGAAATTTATTACTTGTTAAAGGCGCAGTTCCAGGAATTCGAGGAAGTGTAGTCACTATCAAGGATTCAGTTAAGAGCTCAAAGTAATATAAGGAAGGAGGACTAGGAATGGCAAAAGTTGATGTTTTAAATATTAAAGGCGAAAAAGTTGAAGAAATAAATTTAAACGATGATGTTTTTGCAATTGAACCTAATGAAGCAGTTGTACATCAAGTGGTAGTAGCTCAACTTGCTAACAAAAGACAAGGCACTCAATCAACAAAAACAAGATCAGAAGTAAGAGGCGGCGGAAGAAAACCTTGGAGACAAAAGGGAACAGGTCGCGCTAGAGCAGGTAGCATCCGTTCACCACTATGGAAGGGTGGCGGCGTTATATTCGCTCCTAAGCCAAGAGATTACTCACAAAAAGTAAACAAAAAGATGAGAAGATTAGCAATGAAATCTGTATTGTCTTCAAAAGTACTAGATAACGAGCTAATTGTATTAGATAGTTTAAACTTTGATGCTCCAAAGACAAAAGAGATGATTGAAGTACTGAAAAATGTAAATGCAAACAAAGCATTGCTTGTTTTAGCAAACAGTGATGAAAATGTATATAAATCAGCTAGAAATATTCCTGATGTTGCAACAGTGACAGTTGATAGTTTAAATGTGTACGATATGTTGAAATACTATCAATTGGTTGTGACAAAAGAAGCTGCTCAAAAAATTGAGGAGGTGTACGCATAATGTTAAGTCCTCATGATATTATCGTAAAGCCAATCGTTACTGAAAAAAGCATGGATGACATGGCTGAAAAGAAATATACTTTTAAAGTAATGAAAAAAGCGAACAAAGTTCAAATCGCAAACGCAGTGGAAACAGTGTTCGGCGTAAAAGTAGAAAAAGTATATACAATGAACATGACTGGCAAGAAAAAACGTATGGGAAGATTCGTTGGAAAAAGATCTGATTGGAAAAAAGCAATTGTCAAATTAACAGAAGATAGCAAAGAAATTCAATTCTTTGAAGGACTCTAAAAGTTTGATAATCTATAGCACAAGGAGGTAAGAATAAATGGGTATTAAAGTATACAAACCTACTTCCCCAGCTAGAAGAAACATGAGCGTTAGTACATTTGAAGAAATTACTACTGACACTCCTGAAAAAAGCTTGCTAGCACCCTTAAATAAAAAGGCTGGAAGAAATGATAATGGAAAAATCACTGTCAGACATAGAGGCGGTGGAGAAAAAAGAAAATACAGAATTATTGATTTTAAGAGAAATAAAGATGGTGTTCCTGCAAAGGTAGCAACAATCGAATACGATCCAAATAGAACATCTAATATCGCATTACTACATTATGTTGATGGCGAAAAAAGATATATCATTGCTCCTGTAGACTTACATGTAGGCGACACAGTTGTTTCAGGACCTGAAGCGGATATCAGAACTGGTAATGCATTGCCACTTTCTAGTATTCCAGTAGGTACAGTTGTTCACAATATTGAATTAAAAGTAGGTAAAGGTGGACAAATGGCAAGATCAGCTGGTGCGTATGCTCAGTTAATGGCCAAAGAAGGCAATTATGCTATTCTTAGACTACCATCTGGCGAAATGAGGATGGTTCGTAAAGAGTGTAGAGCGACTGTTGGACAAGTAGGTAATACGGATCACAGTAATCTTACAATCGGTAAAGCTGGACGTGTAAGACATATGGGTATCAGACCAACTGTAAGAGGTTCTGTAATGAATCCTAACGATCACCCTCACGGTGGAGGTGAAGGTAGAACTCCAATTGGCCGACCAGGTCCATCAACTCCATGGGGTAAACCTGCACTTGGATACAAGACAAGAAACAAAAATAAACCATCTAATAAGTATATCGTTAGAGGTAGAAAAAAATAGCACTGAGAGGAGGTAACTAGCCCATGAGTAGATCGGTAAAGAAGGGCCCTTTTGTACAAGAAAGACTCTTAAAAAGAATTGAAGAAATGAACGAAAAGAATGAAAAGAAAGTCATTAAGACTTGGTCAAGAAGTTCAACAATTTTTCCACAAATGATAGGTCATACTATTGCAGTTTATGATGGAAGAAAACACGTTCCTGTTTATATATCTGAAGATATGGTAGGCCATAAATTAGGTGAATTTGCTCCTACTAGAACATTTAGAGGTCATGCAGGAGAAAAAACTTCAGGTGTTAGAAAATAAGGTTTGGAAGGAGGTATACTAATTGGAAGCTAAAGCTACAGTTAAATATATAGGGATTCCCCCTAGAAAAGCGAAATTAGTTATCGATTTAATTAGAGGAAAAAAGCTAGGTGAAGCGTTAAATATATTAGCATTGACACCAAATAAATCAGCAAAAGTTGTAGAAAAATTAGTAAAGTCTGCTGCTGCAAACGCTGAAAATAATTATGATATGGATCCTGCAAACTTGTATATCGCTGAGATTTGTGCAAATCAAGGTCCTACCTTAAAGAGATTTAGAGCAGGTTCTATGGGTAGAGCGAGCGTAATCAAAAAGAGAAGCAGTCATATATCTGTTGTGTTGAAAGAAAAAGAGTGAGGAGGGGATAATTAGTGGGTCAAAAAGTAAATCCGCACGGATTAAGAGTTGGCGTTATTAAAGACTGGAGTACTAGATGGTATGCAAAAGATAAAGACTTTGCAGACTTATTAATAGAAGATAATAAAATTAGAAAATTTATTAAGAAAACACAGTTTCAAGCAGGTGTATCTAAAATTGAAATTGAAAGATACGCAAATAGAGTTAAAATTCACATCTACACAGCTAAACCAGGTATGATTATCGGTAAGGGCGGAGCTGGTATTGAGGCTCTTAGACAAGAGATTGCTAAGAAAACAGGTAAAAATATTTTCATTAATATCGTAGAAGTAAAACAAGTAGATGTTGACGCTCAATTAGTTGCTGAAAACATTGCATCTCAAATCGAAAGAAGAGTTTCTTTTAGAAGAGCTATGAAGCAAGCAATTAGCAGAGCTATGAGATTTGGTGCTTTAGGTATTAAAACTGGCATATCAGGACGTTTAAACGGTGCTGAAATGGCAAGAAGAGAGCATTATAGCGAAGGCAATGTGCCACTTCATACACTTAGAGCAGATATCGAATATGGTTTTGCTGAAGCAAACACAACTTATGGAAAAATAGGAATTAAAGTATGGATAAATAAAGGAGAAGTTCTTCCTGAAAAGAAGGTTAGCAAGAAGAACTAAGGAAGGAGGATACCGTTATGTTAATGCCTAAAAGAGTAAAGAGAAGAAGAGTGTTCAGAGGCCGAATGAAAGGCAAAGCAACTCGAGGCAATACGATAACTTACGGAGAATACGCAATTCAGGCTACTGAGCCAGGCTGGATTACTTCAAGACAAATTGAAGCAGCTCGTGTTGCGATGACAAGATATATAAAAAGAGGTGGTCAAGTTTGGATTAAGATTTTCCCAGACAAACCAGTCACTCAAAAACCTGCTGAAACTCGAATGGGTTCTGGTAAGGGTTCACCAGAATACTGGGTAGCAGTAGTTAAACCAGGTAGAGTAATGTTTGAAATTGCTGGTGTATCAGAAGAGCTAGCTCGTGAAGCTATGAGACTAGCACAGCATAAACTACCTATAAAGACAAAATTTATATCACGCAAGGATATTGAAGAGGAAGTGGGTGGACAATCCGATGAAGGCTAAAGAGATTAGAGAGCTAACTACTCCAGAATTAAATCAGAAATTAGTTGATTTAAAAGAAGAATTATTTAATCTAAGATTTCAAATGGCAACTGGTCAATTGGATAACCCAATGAGAATAAGAGAAGTAAAAAGAACTTATGCAAAGGTAAAAACAATTCTTAGAGAACGTGAAATAAAAGTAATAGAAGCTTAATGAAAGAAGGAGGTCTGACTAGTGGAAAGAGCATTTAGAAAGACGATAGTCGGAAAAGTTGTCAGTGATAAAATGGACAAAACGATCGTCGTTGCTGTTGAGACTTTTGTAAAGCACCCTCTTTACAATAAACGAGTTAAAAAAACAGTAAAGTTTAAAGCGCATGACGAAGAAAATGTATGCAAAACTGGCGATACAGTAAAATTAATGGAAACAAGACCTTTAAGTAAAGACAAAAGATGGAGAATGATCGACATCGTTAAAAAGGCACAATAATTACCGGTGCTGAAGGGAGGTAATAGTTATGATACAACAAGAAACTAGACTAAAAGTTGCAGACAATACTGGGGCGAAAGAACTTTTATGTATTAGAGTTCTAGGCGGTTCTGGTAAAAGATATGCAAAAGTTGGAGATATAATTGTTTGTTCTGTAAAAAGCGCAACGCCAGGCGGTGTTGTTAAAAAAGGTGAGGTAGTAAAAGCGGTAGTAGTTCGAACAAAAAAATCTACTAGAAGAAATGACGGAAGCTATATTGCATTCGATCAAAACGCTGCTGTTATCATCAAAGATGATCAACAACCAAGAGGAACTCGTATATTCGGACCTGTAGCTAGAGAGCTAAGAGAAAAGAAATTTATGAAAATATTGTCCCTAGCACCAGAGGTACTATAAGAGGAGGTGACTTTATTGGCTAACAAAGTCCATGTAAAAAAAGATGATATAGTTATGGTAAACGCAGGTAAGAGCAAAGGCGTTAAAGGCAAAGTCTTAGCTGTTTACCCTAAAGAAAATAGAGTAGTCGTTGAAGGTGTTAATATCATTACAAAACATATGAAACCTTCACAACAATCGCCACAAGGCGGTATCGTAAAAAAAGAAGGAAAAATCCACGCTTCTAATGTATTATTATACTGTGAAAAATGCCAAAAAGGCGTTCGAGTTGGGAAGAAATTCTTAGAAGATGGTTCAAAAGTAAGATACTGTAAAAAGTGCGGAGAAACATTTAACAAGTAGTTGGGAAGGAGGTACTATTAGATGCCTAGATTAAAGGATAAATATACAACAGAAGTAATTCCAGCATTAATGGAAAAATTCAAATATAAAAATATTATGGAAGTTCCTAAACTAGAAAAGGTCGTTATCAATATGGGTTTAGGAGATGCCAAAGATAATTCAAAAGCTTTTGAAGCAGCAGTAAATGATTTGGCTATTATCTCAGGTCAAAAGCCGATAATAACAAAAGCAAAAAAATCTGTATCAAATTTTAAACTTAGAGAAGGTATGAACATCGGTTCTAAAGTTACTCTAAGAGCTAACAGAATGTATGAATTTACTGATAAATTATTAAATATCGCATTGCCTAGAGTTAGAGACTTCAGTGGGGTTTCAAACAAGTCATTTGATGGAAGAGGAAATTACTCTTTAGGAATTAAAGAGCAATTAATTTTCCCAGAAATTGAATACGACAAGGTAGATAAAATAAGAGGTATGGATATCATTTTTGTAACGACTGCAAAGAGTGATGAAGAAGCATTGGAATTATTGACTTTGCTTGGAATGCCTTTTAAAAGATAATAGGAGGAATAACAAATGGCTAAAAAAGCAATGGTGAATAAACAACAAAAAACACCTAAGTATTCTACAAGGGCTTATAATAGATGCCGTATTTGCGGAAGACCTCACGGATATTTAAGAAAATACGGAATTTGCAGAATATGTTTTAGAGAATTGGCTTATAAAGGCGAAATACCAGGCGTTAAAAAAGCAAGCTGGTAATTGATTTAGTGGAAGGAGGTATAAGCAATGACTGATCCAATAGCAGATATGCTTACAAGAATTAGGAATGCGAGCAATGCAAAACATGATACAGTAGAAATTCCTGCATCTAATGAAAAGAAAGCAATTGCAAAGATTTTATTAGAAGAAGGATTTATTAAAAAAGTTGAGTATATAGATGACAATCTTCAAGGCATTATTAAAATTGCTTTGAAATATGGTGAAAACAAAGAACGTATCATCACTGGTATTAAGAGGATTTCTAAACCAGGTTTAAGAGTATACAGCAATAAAGAAGAATTGCCAAAAGTACTAAACGGCTTAGGAATCGCAATTATTTCAACATCTAAGGGTGTTGTGACGGACAAAGTTGCTAGAAAAGCAGGCGTAGGCGGAGAAGTGCTTTGTTACGTTTGGTAATAGTATTATTTGATTAGGAGGTGCTAGTATGTCTAGAATAGGAAGATTACCTATAACAATTCCATCAGGGGTTACTATTGATATGAATGACGGTGTAGTCACTGTTAAAGGACCTAAGGGTCAACTTATAAAAGAATTTCACCCTGATATGAAAATAGAACTAAATGAACAAGAATTAACTGTGTCAAGACCTTCTGATAAGAAAGAACACAGATCATTACACGGCTTGACAAGATCACTTATAAATAACATGGTAGTAGGTGTAACAAATGGTTTTGAGAAAAAACTTGAAATCAATGGCGTAGGGTACAGAGCTGCAAAGCAAGGAAATAAATTGACTTTAAGCCTTGGTTACTCACATCCAGTAGAAATAATTGATCCAGATGGTGTTAGTACAGCAGTAGAAGGTACAAATAAAATCACTGTTTCTGGAATCGATAAAGAAGCGGTAGGTTTACATGCTGCAAATATCAGAAGCAAAAGAGCTCCTGAGCCATATAAAGGTAAAGGTATTAAATATGCGGATGAAGTAATCAGACGTAAAGAAGGTAAAACAGGCAAGAAGTAAGAAGGAGTGAATCCAGTATGATTAAAAAGCCAATAAAAAATAAAGTAAGAAAAGGTAGACATAAAAGACTGAGATATAAAATCAGCGGAACTACTCAAAGACCTCGTTTAAATGTCTTCAGAAGTAACTCAAATATTTACGCTCAAATTATTGATGACGTAAACGGAGCTACTTTAGTTGCCGCTTCTTCTCTTGATAAAGATCTAAAAGGTACTTTAGAATCCCTTAATCATAAAGAAGTAGCAAAGGCTGTTGGCAAAGCTATTGGTGAAAAAGCCGTATCAAAAGGCATTGAGTCAGTAGTATTTGATCGTGGCGGTTATATATACCACGGACGAGTTAAAGAACTTGCAGACGGAGCAAGAGAAGCAGGACTTAAATTCTAGGAAAAGGAGGTTAATTATGCAAAAGCAATTAATTGATGCGAGTGCTCTTGATTTAAAAGAAAGAGTTGTAACAATAAATAGAGTAACTAAAGTTGTTAAAGGCGGTAGAAACTTTAGATTTAGCTGTTTAGTAGTAGTCGGAGATGAAAATGGTCACGTAGGAGCTGGAGTTGGTAAAGCTTTAGAAATCCCAGAAGCGATTCGAAAAGGCATTGAAGACGCAAAGAAAAATCTTATTAAAGTTCCAATCGTAAAAACGACAATCCCACATGCTATAAATGGAAAATTCGGCGCTGGTAGTGTTCTATTAAAACCAGCTGGAAAGGGTACTGGAGTTATCGCTGGTGGTCCAGTTCGTGCCGTACTTGAATTAGCAGGTATTAGGGATATTAGAACAAAATCTCTGGGAACAAACAATGAGAGAAATATGGTTAATGCAACAATGGATGGTTTATCTCGATTGACTACAGTAGAAGAAGTTGCTAAAAAGAGAGGGAAAACCCCAGAAGAGATTTTAGGATAGGAGGGATTATCCTTGGCTAATTTAAAAATAAAGCTTAAAAGAAGTAAAATCGGAAGAAAAAAAGACCAAATTGCAACCATTGAAGCTTTGGGACTTAAAAAAATCGGTCAAACGGTTATAAAAGAAGATACACCTCAAATAAGAGGTATGGTTAAAAAAGTGGACTTTATGCTAGATGTAGAAGAAGTATAAGGAGGTGTAGTAATGAGATTACATGAATTAAAACCTGCAGAAGGCTCAACTCATAAGAAGAAGAGAAAAGGTAGAGGTACTGGTACAGGACTTGGTAAAACAGCTGGAAGAGGTCAAGATGGCCAAAAATCAAGAGCTGGCGGCGGAGTACGAATCGGTTTTGAAGGTGGTCAGATGCCACTTGCTAGAAGACTTCCTAAGAGAGGTTTCTCTAACGCAAAATTTAAAACACAATATGCTATTGTAAATGTTCAAGACTTAAATGTATTTGAAAAAGATACAGTGGTAAGCCCAGAAATATTAAAAGAAGCAGGTTTAATCAGCAAATTATTAGACGGCGTCAAGATACTAGGCGAGGGAGAACTAAATGTTGCCCTTACAGTAAGAGCTAATAAAATAAGTAAATCTGCTGAAGAAAAAATAACATCAGCAGGAGGAAAGGTAGAGGTGATTTAATATGCTTTCTACCTTAAGGGACGCTTGGAAGATCCCTGAGCTCAGGAACAAAATTATATTCACCTTAATCATGCTGTTTATCTATCGTTTAGGTACGTTTATACCTGTACCTTACATTGATACAGAGGTTTTGCAACAGTATATATCTGATGGTGGCATGTTAGGTTTGTTCGACATTATGTCAGGGGGAAACTTTAGCAACTTTACTATCTTTGCAATGAGCATTACACCTTATATTAACTCATCTATTATCATGAACTTATTGACTTTTGCTATCCCATCACTTGAGAGACTTGCAAAAGAAGGTGAAGAAGGTAGAAAGAAAATCACTCAGTATACTAGATATTTAACTATATTACTAGCGATTGTTCAAGCTTTGGGAATTGCACTTTCATTCTCAAACATCTTAACTGAGAAAAGTTGGATGACGATCTCTATAGTGATCATTACAATCACCGCAGGAACAGCTTTCTTGATGTGGTTAGGGGAGCAAATAACGGAAAGTGGAATCGGGAATGGTATCTCTTTAATTATCTTTATAAGTATTATCTCTCGTTTACCATCTAGTATAGTTGAATTGTTTAAATTGGTACAGGTTGGAACTTTACATTGGTTAAGTGTTGTGTTATTCTTTATTTTTGCAATAGTTGTTATCGTAGCTGTTGTAGCAGTACAAGAAGGCCAAAGGAAAATTCCTGTGCAATACTCTAAAAGAGTTGTAGGTAGAAAGATGTATGGGGGCCAAAGCACTCATATACCTCTTAAAGTAAATATGGCTGGCGTTATACCAGTAATATTTGCAAGTTCGATAACGATGTTCCCAGCGACTTTAGCTAGTTTCTTTCCAAGCTCAAGCGTAGCAAACTGGATTAATAAATTCTTTGCATGGGGAAATGTATTCACAACAATTGTGTATATCATATTGATTATTGCCTTTACGTATTTTTATACGGCGATTACATTTAATCCTATTGAAATTGCTGATAATATGAAGAAACAAGGTGGGTTTATACCAGGGATTAGACCAGGAAAACCTACATCTGATTACTTTAATAAATCAGTTACAAAGCTAACGTTGTTTGGTGGAGTATTCTTAGCAGCTGTTGCGGTTATTCCAATAGTGGTGGGCAATATCATGGACGTTAACCTTCAATTTGGAGGTACCAGTCTTTTAATTATCGTTGGTGTAGCCCTAGACACAATTAAACAACTAGAATCACAGATGCTAATGAGAAATTATCAAGGGTTTTTAAAGTAAATAAGGAACGGAGATGGAACTGTGAGAATTGTATTATTAGGACCTCCAGGAGCTGGAAAGGGAACACAAGCTGCTAAAATTATTGAAAAGTATAGTGTTCCACATATTTCCACGGGAGATATCTTTAGAAAAAACTTAAAAGAAGGCACACCTCTTGGTGTTAAGGCAAAGGGGTATATGGACCAGGGTTTACTTGTTCCAGATGAATTGGTAGTTGATCTAGTAAAGGACAGACTTTTAGAAGAAGATTGTGTAGACGGATTTATGTTAGACGGTTTTCCAAGAACTGTTCTTCAAGCAGAGGCATTAGAAGAAGAACTGATTAGATTAGGTCAGACTTTAAATGCAGTGATCAATATCAATGTAGATGCTGAACTTTTATTTAAAAGATTAACTGGAAGGCGAATATGTAAATCTTGTGGTGCTACGTACCATGTTTACTTTAACCCTACAAAGTCAGAAGGCATTTGTGACAAATGTGCAGGAGAACTTTATCAACGTGATGACGATCAAGAAACTACAGTTAAAAAAAGACTTGAAGTTTATCAAGAACAAACTCAACCACTAATTGATTATTATAAAAATAAGGGAACTCTTGTAGATATAGATGGCGTTGGAGAAATCGATGATGTATTTAGTCGAGTTAGCGCCTCTCTTCAGGAGCGAGCATAATGATTATTATCAAATCCCCATCTGAAATAGAGTTATTACGAAAAGCGGGGAAATTAGTAGCCCAAACTCACGAATTGATGAAAAAACATGTAAGACCTGGTATTACCACATTAGAATTGGATAGAATAGCAGAAGAGTACATCCGTAAGTCAGGTGGAACGCCAACTTTTAAAGGCTATAATGGATTTCCAGCTTCAATTTGTGCATCTGTTAACGACCAAGTTGTCCACGGCTTTCCTTCTAAGAGACGTTTAGAAGAAGGAGATATTATCGCTATTGATATAGGGGCAACTTTAGATGGGTATGTTGGTGATAGTGCAAAGACTTATCCAGTAGGGCAGATTGATGAAGAAGCAAAGCGATTAATTGAAGTGACGAGACAGAGTTTTTATGATGGAATAGAAAAGGCAATCAATGGAAATAGATTATCTGACATATCTAATGCCATACAAACCACGGTTGAGAATAATGGTTTTTCTATAGTGGTTGACTATGTAGGTCATGGTGTTGGAAGGGAAATGCACGAAGATCCACCTATACCTAATTATGGAAGACCAGGAAGAGGTCCCAGACTACAAGAAGGTATGGTATTGGCAATTGAACCAATGGTTAATCAAGGAATCTACAATGTAAAAGTCCTTGACGATGATTGGACTGTTGTTACACTTGATGGCAAATTATCAGCTCATTATGAACATACAATTGCTATTACAAAAGACGGTCCACCAGATATACTGACAATCTTATAAGGTACAGAGGTGAATTCATGGAAGAACAAGACTTAAATTTAGGTCAAGTTGTTTGTTCACTTGCTGGTAGAGATAAAGGACACTTGTTTCTAGTGATCGAAAAAGTAGATGTTCGTCATGTAATCATAAGTGACGGTAAATATCGAAAAGTTGATAAAGGAAAGAAAAAGAAAGTCAAACACCTGAAAAAGACGAACTATATAGTCTATGAGCTACAGAAGAGTTTAGAAGAACATAAAACAATATCTGATGCCCAGATTAGAAGATATCTGAAAGACTATCAACAAAGCCTGCAAGGCACATACCTGAATGAAGAATGGGGGAATTGAAAATATGGCTAAACAAGATATGATTGAAGTAGAAGGTACGGTGTTAGAAGCACTTCCTAATACGGTATTTCAAGTAGAATTAGAAAGCGGACACAAAATACTAGCGCATATATCCGGTAAGCTTAGGATGAATTATATAAGAATATTGCCAGGAGATAAGGTAATAGTCGAATTATCACCTTATGACTTAACCCGTGGCCGAATTATATGGCGTGGTAAGGGTAAAAAGGTATAGAGGAGGAATCTATTATGAAAGTTAGACCATCAGTTAAGCCTATTTGTGAAAAATGTAAAATTATTAAGAGAAAAGGCAAAGTAATGGTTATTTGTGAGAATCCTAGACACAAACAAAAACAAGGTTAATAACAATGAATGTGATGCGGCTGAATACAATACTGTCATGTTCTTTATATACAAATACAATCTAACAGGAGGTGTGACATGGCTAGAATCGCCGGTGTAGACTTACCAAAAGAAAAAAGAATTGAAATAGGGTTAACTTATATTTATGGCATTGGAAATACAAGTGCTAAAAAGATCTTAGAAAAGACTGGTGTAAACCCTGATACAAGAGTAAAAGATTTGACTGAAGCAGAAGAAAATCAATTAAGAACACTTATTGATGAGGAGTATACTGTTGAAGGTGACTTAAGAAGAGAAGTAAACTTAAATATAAAGAGATTAATTGAAATAGGTAGCTATAGAGGACTTCGTCATAGAAGAGGTTTACCTGTAAGAGGTCAAAAAACCAAGACGAATGCTAGAACGAGAAAAGGTCCAAAGAGAACTGTAAGCAGAAAGAAAAAATAGTTTAGGATAGGAGGGGAAGAGCAGAGTGGCAGCAAAAAAAGTAGTAAGAAGTAGAAAAAAGAAGATTAAAAAGAATATTGAACGCGGTCAAGCTCACATTCAATCTACATTTAACAATACCATTGTCACAATCACAGATGTTGCTGGAAATGCATTGTCTTGGGCAAGTGCTGGTGGATTAGGTTTTAAAGGTTCTAGAAAAAGCACTCCTTATGCAGCTCAAATGGCAGCAGAAGAAGCAGCAAGTGCAGCAATGGAACACGGTTTAAAGCATGTTGAAGTCTTTGTAAAAGGACCAGGCTCAGGAAGAGAAGCTGCAATAAGATCATTACAAGCAGCAGGTTTAGAGATTACTTCTATTAAAGACGTAACTCCTATACCACATAATGGATGTAGACCACCAAAGAGAAGAAGAGTTTAGTTAGACTAGGAGGTGTAAAAAAGATGGCAAGATATACAGAAGCAGTATGCAGACTATGTAGACGTGAAAACATGAAACTATACCTTAAAGGGGATAGATGTTATACAAATAAATGTGCAATTGATCGTAGAGGTTATGCTCCAGGTCAACATGGACAAAGAAAGCACAAACAAACAGAATACGGCATGCAACTTAGAGAAAAACAAAAAGCTAAGAGAATTTACGGCATATTAGAAAGTCAATTTAGAAAATATTATGACATGGCTGTAAAGAAAAAGGGTGTAACAGGTAATAACTTACTACAAATCCTTGAAACTCGTTTAGACAATGTTGTTTATCGACTAGGTTTCGCAGCATCAAGAAAAGAAGCAAGACAATTAGTTTTACATGAACACTTTACTGTAAATGGTAAAAAGGTAAATATTCCTTCTTATCTAATAGAAGCAGGCGATGTAATTCAATTAAAAGATAAGAGCAAAAAGTCCGACAAATTTAAAGCTGTTGTAGAATCTACTTCTAGCAAGATTGTTCCAAAATGGTTAGAAGTTGATGTGGATAAATTTGAAGGAAAAGTAATCGTACTACCTGAAAGAGAAGACATTGACTTAGAAATTCAAGACCATTTAATTGTAGAGCTTTACTCAAGATAATTTTTTTAATTAGTTACCCTCAGAAAATTCCACGATTTACAAAATATTATAGGAGGGTTTTTAATGATAGAAATTGAAAAACCAAGAATCGAGATAATCGAATTGTCAGATGACGATACCTATGGAAAATTCAGTGTTGAGCCTTTAGAGAGAGGTTATGGTATAACTTTAGGGAATTCACTTAGAAGGATTTTACTATCCTCTCTTCCAGGCGCAGCAGTTACAAGTGTTAAAATTGAAGGTGTTTTACACGAATTTTCTACTGTCCCTGGAGTAGCAGAAGATGTGGTTGAGATTATCCTGAACCTAAAAAAGATTGCTGCTAGATTATACAGCGAGGAACCAAAACTTGTGCGCATCGAGAAAAAAGGTGAAGGCGAAGTCACGGCAGCGGATATAATTGGCGATGCAGATGTAGAGATTTTAAATCCTGATCTACATATCGCTACATTGAGTAAAGATGCAGAATTGAATATGGAAATCGTGTTTGAAAAAGGTAGAGGTTATGTTTCTTCCGATAAAAACAAGAAACAAGAACAACCTATTGGCACGATTCCAATTGATTCTTCCTTTACGCCTGTAAGAAAGGTTAATTACGATGTAACGGATACTAGAGTAGGTCAAGTGATTGATTATGATAAATTGACTATGGAAGTGTGGACAGATGCGTCCTTATCTCCAGAAGAAGCTGTCTCTCTCGCGGCAAAAATACTAAACGAGCATTTAAATCTCTTTATCAACTTAACGGAACACGCAAGTACTGTCGAAATCATGGTTGAAAAAGAAGAGAACAAGAAAGAAAAAATGCTTGAAATGTCTATAGAAGAACTTGAACTTTCTGTAAGAAGTAGCAATTGTCTACGTAGAGCAAATATTAATACAGTAGAACAATTAACTCAAAAGTCTGAGGAAGATATGATGAAAGTTCGAAACTTAGGTAAAAAATCATTAAATGAAATTAAACGCAAACTCGCAGAAATCGGTCTTGGACTTAGACAGAGCGATGAGTAATAAGTAATAAGGAGGGATAAACATGGCTGGTTATAGAAAACTGGGACGTCCCACAGATGAAAGAAGGGCAATATTAAGAAACCTAGTTACTGCGTTACTAGATAATGGCAAATTAGAAACTACTGTTACTAGAGCAAAAGAAACTAGAAAAATCGCAGAAAAAATGATCACTCTTGCAAAAAGAGGAGACTTACATGCGAGAAGACAAGCCCTTTCTTATATTAATAGTGAAGCTGTTGTAGCAAAGTTGTTTTCAGAGATTGGACCAAATTACACTGATCGAAATGGTGGATATACTAGAATATACAAGCTAGGACCACGTAGAGGCGACAGTGCTGAAATGGCAATAGTCGAATTAGTATAAAGATTCCATTGATTCAAACAGTAATAATGTTTGGAAAAATGTAAAATTCGTAGATTGAATTATTGGGATTAAACGCTGTTTAATCCCTTTTCTCCATCATGAGTACAAGGAGGAAAAGCAGTGAAGGATGTCATCTTAATACAGGATGTTACCTATCGATATATACAGGATGAAGAAGAGAATACTGCTCTAAATAAGGTCAGTTTGAACATAAAAGAGGGAGAATTTGTTGCTATAATTGGACATAATGGCTCTGGCAAATCTACTTTGTCAAAGCTTATGAATGGAATACTTATGCCTACAAGCGGAGACATGGAGATTTTTGGCTTAAATACAAAAGATCCTGAAAATATTTGGAAGATAAGACAAAGTGCAGGAATGGTGTTTCAAAATCCAGATAATCAGCTTGTAGCTACAATAGTAGAAGAAGATGTAGCTTTTGGACCTGAAAACCTAGGAATTGCTCCTAAAGAAATTCGACAACGAGTGGATTGGGCTCTTGATACCGTGGGTATGTTAGATTATAAAAAACAAAAACCACATCAATTGTCTGGAGGACAAAAACAAAGAATTGCAATTGCTGGAATTTTAGCTATGAAACCTCGATGCATCATTTTAGATGAACCAACTGCCATGTTGGATCCATCTGGCAGAAGAGAAGTAATCAATACCATTAAACATTTGAATAAAGATGAAAAAATGACTATTGTTCATATTACTCATTATATGGATGAAATCGTAGATGCAGATCGGGTAATCGTCATGGAAAAAGGTAAAATCGCAATGGAAGGGAAACCAAGAGAAATATTTTCTCAGGTAGAGAAACTAACATCCCTTCGGTTAGATGTACCACAGATTACAGAATTAGCATTTGAACTGAGCAAAGAGGGGATTGACATCGATAGCAATATACTAACGGTGGATGAAATGGTGAATAAATTATGGCAATCGAATTAATTAATTTAGAACATACATTCTCTGAAGGTACGCCCTTTGAACATAAAGCCTTAGATAAGATTAGTTTAACTATTGATACAGGAAATTTTGTTGGACTTATTGGGCATACAGGTTCAGGAAAATCTACTCTAATTCAACATATTAATGGTCTCATTAAGCCTACAGGTGGCACAGTCGTCGTAGATGATTTGGATTTAAGTCATAAAGATACGAAGATGGCACAGATTAGGCGAAGAGTAGGTCTAGTATTTCAATACCCAGAGTATCAGCTCTTTGAAGAAACCATAGAAAAAGATATTGCTTTTGGGCCTACAAATCTTGGATTTGATAAGGAAGAAGTATCAAAGCGAGTTGTAGAGGCTATGGAATCCGTTGGTTTAGATTACGATGAGTACAAAGATAAATCACCTTTTGACTTGAGTGGTGGTCAGATGCGCAGAGTAGCTATTGCTGGGGTAATTGCTATGAAGCCAGATGTCTTAATATTAGATGAACCTACTGCAGGGCTAGACCCTAGAGGAAGAGATGAAATACTAGAAGAAATACAGACAATGCATAATAAATATAAGATGACAGTTATTTTAGTATCTCATAGTATGGAGGATATCGCTAAATACGCAGATAAAATCATCGTTATGTATAAAGGTAAGGTTGAATTTTATGATTCTCCTAGTAGTATCTTTAAGGAATCAGAACGATTGATAGAGATTGGATTAGCAGTGCCACAAGTTACAGAACTCATGAAAAAATTAAAGGCTGTGGACCCTTTAATTAATGAGGGTGTTTTTACTGTAGAGGCTGCCAAAGAGGAAATAATGAATATGATAAGGAGACGTAATAATGTTTAAGGACGTTACCGTTGGGCAATATTATCCTACAGATTCGATTATCCACAGTTTGGATCCAAGGACGAAAATCAATTTTACCTTTCTATATATTATTTCTTTATTTTTAATTAATAATTTTACTGGATACGTAGTAGCATTCTTGTTTTTAGTAGGGATTATCCTTTTATCAAAGATACCTGTAATGTATGTCGTAAGAGGAATCAAGGCCTTATTATTTATCATACTTTTTACTGTGATCATTAATCTCTTTATTACACCAGGAACGCCGAAATTTGAATTTTGGGTGTTTACTATTACAGAAGAAGGTATCGCCTTAGCAGTATTTATGGCACTCAGATTGATCTTCTTAGTGACCGGTACTTCGCTTATGACCTTAACCACATCTCCCATTGCCTTGACAGATGGTATTGAATATTTATTAAAAAGAGTACCCATTGTAAAGCAATATGCTCACGAATTGGCTATGATGATGACCATTGCTCTCAGATTTATTCCTACATTGATGGAAGAAACAGATAAAATCATGAAAGCGCAAAAAGCCAGAGGTGCAGATTTTGAAAGTGGCAATCTTTTTGCACGAGCAAAGAACTTAATTCCCTTATTAGTACCTTTGTTTATTAGCGCCTTTAGGCGAGCGGATGAATTAGCTATAGCTATGGAGGCAAGGTGCTACAGAGGTGGCGAAAATAGAACGAGAATGAAAGAATTAGCTTATGACAAAAGAGACTATGCAGGTTATTTTACAACTATACTTATGGTAGTGATTATCTTCTTGACTAGGTACTCTCCAATATGAGTTTTGAGAGAAATATCCAGCTTATTATAGAGTATGATGGCAGCAATTACTGTGGTTGGCAAGTTCAAAAGAATGGCATTAGTATACAGGAAGTGTTGAATAAAGCCATTCAGAAAATCATGAAAGAAGATATTTGCATTACTGGATCAGGTAGAACAGATGCAGGAGTACATGCTTTGGGACAAAGTGCTCATTTTAAGACCCATAACACGTCTATACCAATAAATAAAATTCCTTTTGCTATAAATAGTAAATTACCTAAGGATATACGCATCCAAGAGGCAATAGAAAGAGATACAGATTTTCACAGCAGGTATAGCGCTGTAGGGAAAATATATGAATATAAAATATTGAATAATGAACACGGTAGTGCTTTAGATTATAATCGTATGTATCACATTAGGGAACGGCTAGATGTAGATAAAATGCGACAAGCTGCGAAATCTTTTTTAGGAACCCACGACTTTACTGGCTTTTCTAGTGTTAATAGCAGCGTTATAAATAAAGTTAGAACAATCGATTATTCAGATTTTGATATAGATGGTACTCATATTATTTATACGGTAAGAGGCAATGGTTTTTTGTATAATATGGTACGGATTATAATTGGTACATTAATGCAAGTTGGTAAAGGAAAGATAAATCATAAGGATTTACCTATGATTATAGACAGTAAAGAGAGAACTAAAGCAGGACCTACCGCACCAGCTCATGGATTATATTTACAAAAAGTTTTGTATTAAACTATTTGACACGCCCGGCACAATGTAATAGAATATAGTAGTTAATGGCATGTTATCTGATCCAAGCCCCGGGTCAGTTTAATCATAAAAAATGAATAGAAACATAAGAAATATAGGAGGGAAAACCATGCAAGCAAGAGCTACAGTTATGGCTAAAGTCAATGAAGTAGAAAGAAAATGGTATGTAGTTGACGCAGATGGAAAGACATTAGGTAGATTAGCTACTCAGGTTGCTACAGTATTAAGAGGGAAACACAAAGCAATATATACACCTCATGTTGACACAGGAGATCATGTAATTATAATAAATGCAGAAAAAATTGTAATGACAGGTAATAAATTAGACCAAAAGGTTTACAGAAGACACACAGGATACCCAGGTGGATTAAGAGAGGTAAGCTACAGAAAATTATTAGCTGATAAGCCAGAATTCTTAGTTTACAAAGCAGTTAAAGGTATGGTTCCTAAAAACAAATTAGGAAGACAAATGCTTTCAAAATTAAAAGTATACAAAGGTAGCGAGCATCCACATCAAGCTCAAAAACCACAAGTATTAGAAATTAAAGGTTAATTAGAAAGGAGGAAAAAAGATTGGTACAATATCAAGGAACAGGTAGAAGAAAAAAATCAGTAGCTAGAGTAAGATTATTACCAGGTACAGGTAATATCACAATAAATAAAAAGAACATAAATGATTACTTTGGTTTAGAAACATTAAAAGTAATTGCAAAACAACCATTGACATTAACAGAGACATTAGACAAATATGACGTATTTGTAAATGTTCACGGTGGTGGATTTACAGGACAAGCAGGTGCAATCCGACACGGAATCGCGAGAGCATTATTGCAAGTTGATGAAAACCTAAGAGGAGACCTTAAAAAAGCAGGCTTCCTAACAAGAGACCCAAGAATGAAAGAACGTAAGAAATACGGACTTAAAAAAGCAAGAAGAGCGCCACAGTTCTCAAAACGTTAATAAGATTGTTGATATGCCAATGTGTACAAAGGATTTTTGGTTCACGTTGGTTCAAATTAACCTTAATCTTATAAAGTATTTAACAGAAAAAAAGCATCAGCATCTTGCTGGTGCTTTTTTTGACATTAATTCCAGATAATAATTCTGTGTGGTTTGAATATTAATGTGACCTAATCGCTTTGATACATAAGCAATATCTATGTCTTGAGAAAATAAAAATGATGCGTGAGTGTCTCTTAAACCGTGAAACGTTGTTTTCCTAATATCTAATTTCTTCAATAACTCTGCTAATTGTTCCGACTGTTTAAAACCGCCAAAGCTAAAAATATAACCATTCTCTTTAACAGGAATTTTACGAATGAGTTCATATACTTCTTTGTTAATAGAAACATCACGTTTTGCATTTTGTGTTTTTAATGAAGTATCATCAGAAGTAGGACTGATCGAATGTCTAACTTTTATTCCGTATTCATACAGATTCTCTGGGCGTATTGCTAGCAGTTCTCCACGTCGCATCCCCGTTTCTAATGCAAGTAGTACAAGCAAGTTAAATTCGTCTTCTGGATGCTGTAAAACGTAATTACGAAGTTTTCTAAAATCGGTGATTGGTGATAGAATAAAAAACGGAGAAGTTAAACATGGTATGTTCTTGAATCTGATA
>ENA-UOOM01001636-UOOM01001636.1-fermentation-metagenome-genome-assembly--contig:-NODE-1636-length-20838-cov-12.508396_pt1 | contig 20838 bp, 24 predicted proteins | sample MGYA00245781_ERZ724031 | MGnify/ENA primary metagenome ERZ724031 (study PRJEB28704, sample SAMN03018317) | fermentation metagenome | biome: anthropogenic terrestrial biome; feature: soil... | reverse complement strand
AGCTGCTGACATTGATGCGCATGCCAATGCTGCAGACCATCAACTATGCCGGCCACTTCAAGAAAACGACGCCTCAAACCATTCTGGAAGCTGTGATCAATGTGGTGGTGTCTCTGGTGGCGGTCTTTCAGCTTGGCATCTATGGCGTATTGATAGGGACCATTGCTGCACTTTTGTACCGAACCAACGAAATTATTATCTATGCCAACACGAGAATTTTGAACCGTTCACCTGGGCGCACTTACTTGGTGTATGTTTTGAACTTCCTAGTCTTTGCGATTGTACAGATGATTTTTGCGGGAATCTTTCCGCCTATTCAGAATCTGATAGATTTGATACGAACAGCGATTTTCGCCGGTCTCATTGCTGTGCCTTTGTTCCTGGCAATACAAACGGTTGCCTGGAAAGGCAACCGTGAGACAGTCCAGTTTTATCTACAAAAGAAAGTGCTGCGTAAATAGTCAGAAAAAATATCCTTTACCCCTTCAAGCCACCGCGCGCTACGCCGTTGATGATTTGTTTGCGTGCGAACAGGAACAGCAGGATGATGGGCAGCACCACCACGGTGGAGGCGGCCATCAGCAGCTCAAAGTTGATGCCGGCGTCGGTCATAAATACATAGAGGCCCAGCGGCAGCGTGCGGTTGCCGGGGCTGTTAATGATGAGCATGGGCCACATGAAGGAGTTCCATGCGGAGATGGCATTGAGCAGCAGAATCGTCACCAGCGAGGGGCGGGCGATGGGCACCATCACCTTCCACAGATAGCGCCAATTGCTGGCACCGTCTACGCGTGCGGACCAGTACAGGCTGTCCGGAATGGACAGGAAGAAGTTGCGCAGGATGTAGGTGTAGAAGATGCTGGACAGGAAGGGGATGACCAGCGCGGGCAAGGTGTCAATCATGCGCCAGAGAGCGATGGTTTCGTAGTTGGTGATGACCAGCATCTCAAAGGGAATCATCATCATGCTCAGCAGCAGCGTGAAGACCAAATCCCGACCTGGAAACTTGAGGCGTGAAAAGGCAAAGGCCGCCAGGATGGTGGTGATGCCCGTGAAAAATACGCTGGATGCCGTGATGATGATGGAGTTGAGGAAGTAGCGGGCAAAATCCGCCTTGGCAAAGGCGATGACAAAGTTGTCAAAGCTGAGCCGGGAAGGCAGCCACTTGGGGGGGAAGGTGGCCACCTCTTGGGCGGTCTTGAAGGCGGATGAGAACATCCAGAAGAAGGGGAAGATCATCAGCACCGCGCCCAATGTGAGGAAGAAATAGGTGAGGCTGCGGCCAACCACCCGCCGGGTTTGCCAGGAGTGATTGAGGTAGAGACCAATGGCCATCAAGGCAATACCGGCAAAGGTCAGCCCGGCGAAGAGCGACTCGTTGATGCGGGGTTCTGCCGTTGCTGCGGTGGCTGTGCGCGTGGAAAACGCGATGGCGTTGTCCACGATGATGGTGAGCGCCCCGTAGAGGAACAGCAGAAAGCCGCCCGCCAGCAGCAGGGTACCCACATGCGCCTTTGTCTTTGCGTTCATCTTGCCGCCCTCCTCAATGCGTCCACTTGCGCTGAATCAGCTGTTGCAGCATGGTGATGACAAAGATAATCAGAAAGAGAATGAGGGCCGCCGCGGCGGCGCGTCCTGCCTTGGATTTGGAATAAAACTGGTCAAAGATATAGTAAACCACCGTATACAAATTATAGCTGTGGCCCGGCCTGCCATTGAACAGCGGGTAGAGCTCGTTGAACACCTTGGAGGACGAGATGGTGTTGATGGTGAGCACCAGGCCGATGGTGGGCGCCAGCATGGGCACCGTGATGCGGAAGAATATGCGCCCGCTCTTGGCGCCGTCCACGCGCGCGGCGGTGTAATAGGTCTCATCGATGTTCTGCAAGCCGCTGAGCAGCAGAATGATGGTGAATGGCAATATGCTCCAAATGCCATAGATGATTAATGCGTAGATGTTCCAGCTGGGGGCTTGCAGCCAGTTGATTTTGTCCACGCCAAACCAGCTGAGAACCTGGTTGATGACGCCGAAGTCGCGGCTGAACATAAACTTCCACGCCAGGCCGGAGGCCGTGATAGAGGTGACCATCGGCAGAAAGTACGCTGTCTGAAACAGCGCCATGCCGCGCACCTTGCGGTTAAGCAGGTTGGCCAGCACAACGGCAAGCACGGTGGAAATGGGCACCACGAAGGCCACATACAGCGCCGTGTTGGTGAGCGCGTTGGCAAAGTACTTGTCGTTGATGACGTAGGTATAGTTGCCAAGGCCAATGGCGGTATACTGCCCGGTCAGCATGCGGAAGCCTTCCTTGAAGCTCATCAGCACCACATTGAACACAGGATACAGCGTAAAAATCGCGATGGAAACCATGAAGGGCAGCAGGTAGGCAAACGGCTCCAGCGCGCTCCATATCGCCGCGCTGCGCTGCAGGCGCTTCTGCTTGCGATACTGCATGCGATCGTTCTGGGTCATAGCAGCCTGGCCTCCGTCTCCCGATCAAAGAGGAACACGCCGCGCTGCTTAAGCGCCACACGGATATTCTCGCCCGCCTGGTGCCCCTCATCCGGGTCGATGTAGATGCGCATCTCCTGTGTACCCACCTTGAGGTAGGCCAGCGCTTCCTTGCCCATGGTGTAGACGCTTTCAATCAGCGCGTCAAACACGGCCTGTTCGCCGGGCTGCGCAATCTCGGCGCTTTCCGCGCGAATGGCCAGCACCAGCGGGCGCTCAGCCTGGATGGCGGTGACATCCATCGGGAGCGTGAATGCGGCGCTGCCATCCTCCAGCACAAACTGTCCATTTTTCAAGGCGCCGTACAGATGATTGATGGGCGGGTTGCCCAGGAAGTCCGCCACAAACTGGTTGACCGGGTTGTTATACAGCGCCTGCGGCGCGTCCTGCTGCTGCAAATAGCCGTCCTTCATCAGCACGATGTTGTCGGAGATGGACATCGCCTCCTCCTGATCGTGGGTGACAAATACGGTGGTGACCTGCGTCTGCTGCTGGATGCGGCGGATTTCTTCGCGCATCTCCAGCCGCAGCCGAGCATCCAGGTTGCTCAGTGGCTCATCCAGCAGCAACAGCCGGGGGCGCTTGACCAGCGCGCGGGCAATGGCCACGCGCTGCTGCTGGCCGCCGGACAGTTGCTTGGGCTTGCGCTCCAGCAGTTTATCCACATGCACCAGTTGTGCCATCTCGCGGGCGCGCTGCAGGCGCTCCTCGCGAGGCACATTCTGTATCTCCAGCGGGAAGGTGATGTTTTGCAGCACCGTCATATGGGGGTAGAGCGCATAGTTTTGAAACACCAGGCCGATGCCACGGCGTTCGGGCGCCAGGTTGGTCACATCCTCCCCATCAAAGAGAATTTGGCCGCTGGTGGGCGGCAAGATGCCTGCCAGCATGTTGAGCACCGTGCTCTTGCCGCAGCCCGAGGGGCCCAGCAGGGACGTCAGTTCGCCGTCCTGCAGGGTGACCGTGAAGTCGCTCACCGCCTTGGTGGTGCCAAAGTGCTTGGTCAGGCCAATCATTTCTACCAGCATACGTCGTCTCCCCCGTGATAAAGAACGGGGAAGGGCTATGTAGCCCTTCCCCAGTGAAAGTGTCGGATTAGTAGGATGCCCACTCGCTGTTGACAGTCTCCACGGCTTCCTTCAGGGCGTCGGCCGCAGTGGCTTCGCCGGTGGAGGCACGGGTGATGGCGCGCTCAATCTCGGTACGGATGGTGGCCGAGACCGATACGATGGGCAGCACGCCCGCATCCTGCAGGTGCGCCTGCACAGCACGCAGGCCTTCGGCGTTCATGTCATCCTCAGCGTTGAGGTACGCCTGATACTCCGGTAGCTCGATGGTCGCCGCGTAGGGGGACAGGCTGACCACAGACTGGGTGAACTTGCTGCTGTTTTCAGCATTGGTGAAGTAGCGGATGAAGTCGTAGGTGGCCTTGTCGGCTTCCTCGCTCACCTTGAACGCGATGGCGCCGCGGTTCCAGGCGGGGTACCACTTCACGCCGTCCATCACCGAGGGGGCCACGCCAAACTCAAACCCATTGGGCTGGATGTAGGGCAGGCCGGCGACGGAGCCGAAGTAGGAGCCGATCAACTGGGAGTTGAAGTCGTTGCTGAAGTAGTCGCCGGTGGGGGTCAGGGTGAACACGCCTTCCTTGACCAGGTCGGCAAACCACTGCACGCGCTCCACTGCCTTGGTGTCGTCAAACAGCGCCTTCTTGTTCTCCACATCCACAAAGGGGGCGCCGCTTTGCATCATCAGCATGTTGGCCAGGTCGGTCAGGCTGTCCACGGCGAAGCCGGGCACGCCATGCTTGTCCTTGATGGCGCGGGCCACTGTTTCCAGCTCTTCCCAGGTGTTGGGGGCTTCCAGGCCCAGTTCTTCAAACCAGGTGGCGTTGTAGAACAGGATGGGGCCGGAGGTATATACCGGGATGATGTGCATCTTGCCGTCTTCGAAAATGACGGTCTCGTCATACACGGCGGCGGGCAGGGATGCCTTGAAGGCTTCCAGCTCTTCCGCGTTCATGTACTGCTGGAAGTCGATGACGTAGGTGTTCTCATCGTTCTCGGGGTCAATGTACTTGGCAGCCTCGGACGAGAAGTTGATGATCATGTTGGGGCCGGTCTTGGTGCGAACGGCGTTGAACACCTTGTCCAGGAAGCCCTGGCGGGGCTGGCTCTGCACCAGCACCTCCACGCCGGGATTCTCGGCGCTGTAGGCGGCGGCGATTTCGGACAGGGATTTTTCCTGATCCTCGGTGAAGGTGTGCCAGACAACAACCTGTACCTTGTCGGCGCCAACGGCCTGGGCAACCTTCTCCTCGGTGGCGGCAACAGCGGCGCCAACGGTGGCCGCGGCTTCGCCCGCCTTGGTTTCGGCGGCGGCCACAACCTCACCGGCCTCTTCCTTGGCATCGGCGGCAGCGGTGCTCACAGCGGCCACCGCTTCCTCTACCTTTGCTTCGGCAGTGGCGGCCACCTCAGCGGCCTTTTCTTCTACCTGGGCTACGGTCTCCTCAACCTTTTGCTCGGCCTGGGCGGCAACGGTGGCCGCGGCTTCAACCGTCTCCGCTACCTTGGCTTCGGCGGTGGCCGCAACAGCGGCTACGGACTCGGCAGCGGTGGCAGCCTCGGTGGCTTCGGCCGCAGGGGCATCGGTCACGGGCACATCGGTGGCCGGTACGTCAGTGGCGGGCGCATCAGTTGCCGGCACATCGGTGGCGGCGGGCGCTTCGGAGACGACCTCTGTCGGGGCCGGAGCCGGCGCGGGGGTGCGGGTGGCGAAATAGATGCCAACAGCGGCAGCCACTACCAGCACGACGACAAGGATCGTTGACCATGTTTTCTTGGACATAAAACCCTCCTGATTTACATTCGCAGCTTGTCTGCGTTTTAGACTCTTGGAATTACCAACACGCTTAGTATACCCACTTGGCGTTGGTTTATCAATTCACGCGCGCGATTTTACAGGGCGGGCGCTTTGCTTTCACAATAGAGGCAGCGATATTCATCCTTTTCGCGGTCCACCAGCATAAAAACGTGCGGCAGTTCCTGCTCGGTGGTGGTGATGCAGCGCGGATTTTTGCACTTGAGGATGTTGGTCATCCGCTCGGGCAGCTCCGGGTGGTATTTGCGCACGCGCTCGCCGTTCTCAATGATGTTGAGGGTGATGTTGGGGTCAATAAACCCCAGCGCGTTGAGGTCCGTATCCGGCACAATGTCCACCTTGATGATGTCCTTCTTGCCCATTTTGCGGCTGGACGCGTTTTTGATCAGCGCGACGGAGCAATCCATCTCCCCCAAATTGAGGAAATTATAGATGCGCATGCCATCCCCGGCCTTGATGTGGTCAATGACAATGCCCGTTTTGATGGAATCGATATTCATTTATTTTACCTCCAGCAGCATCAGCATCAGCGCCATGCGCATGTACTTGCCGTACAGCACCTGCTTGAAGTAGCAGGCGCGGGGATCCTCATCGATGGCCACGGAAATTTCGTTCACGCGCGGCAGGGGGTGCATGATGATCAGGTCCTTCTTTGCGTGGGTCAGCTTTTGCGGGGTGAGGATGTAGCTGTCCTTCAGGCGCACATAGTCGTCCTCGTTGAAAAACCGCTCACGCTGCACGCGGGTCATGTACAGGATGTCAAGCTCTGGCATCGCGCCTTCCAGGTCGGTGGTCTGGGTGTAGGGGATGCCGCGCTCCTTGAGGGGCAGTTTGGCATAGCTGGGCACCTTGAGCTCCTCAGGGGATATCATCACAAAGCTGACGCCGTCGTAGCGGCTCATGGCGTCCACCAGCGAGTGCACCGTGCGGCCGAACTTCAGGTCGCCGCACACGCCCACGCGCAGGTTTTGAAACGTGCCCTTTTCGCGGTGGATGGTCAGCAGGTCGGCCAGCGTCTGGGTGGGGTGGTTGTGGCCGCCGTCACCCGAGTTGATGACCGGGACGCCGGCGTTGAGGGAGGCAACCAGCGGCGCGCCCTCCTTGGGGTGGCGCATGGCGATGATATCGGCGTAACAGCTGATGGTTTTCACCGTATCAGCAATGCTCTCGCCCTTGGCGGCAGAGGAGCTCTGTGCCTCGGAAAACCCGATCACGTGACCGCCCAGCTCAATCATGGCGGCCTCAAAGCTCAGGCGTGTGCGGGTGCTGGGTTCATAAAACAGGGTGGCCAGCTTTTTACCCGCCATTTTGTGGGCGTAGTGCTCGGGTCTGGCAATGATATGCTCCGCTGTCTGTACCAGGGCGTCAATCTCTTGCAGGCTCAGGTCCTTGATGCTGTTGATGCTCCTCATATGGTCCCTCCAATCCAAGACTCATCCGCGGGGTTATCGCGGAAGGCAAGCAATTTTTGAATATCCCCGTCGGCAATGTAGCCCTGCCGGGCGGCGATGGCCGCGATGGTGTCAAAATCGGTCAGGCTGTGGTTTTGCACATTGGCGTCTGCCAGGCGCTTCAGACCTTTTTGCATGCCGTAGGTGAAGATGCTGACAATGCCCAGCACCTGGGCCCCTGCCTCGCGCAGGATGTCCACCACCTCGATGACGCTGCCCGCTGTGGAAATCAAATCCTCCACCACAACGACCTTTTGACCCGGTACCAGTCGGCCCTCGATCTGATTCTTGCGGCCGTGGTCCTTCTGGCCACTGCGCACATAGCCCATGGGCAGCCCCAGCAGATGTGCCGCGATGGCCGCGTGGGGAATACCCGCCGTGCTGGTGCCCATCAGCGCTTCGCACTGGGGATACTGCGTACGGATGGTGTCGGCCAGCGCCTGCTCAATCAGGGTGCGCACCTCGGGGTAGGACAGCGTGAGCCGGTTGTCGCAGTATACCGGGCTTTTGATGCCGCTGGCCCATGTGAAGGGCTCGTCCGGGCGGAAAAAGACCGCCTTGACCTGTAACAGCGCCGCGGCCACCTGCTGGCCGATGGACAAATCAGACGAATGCATCTACGCACCTCCCATATGCTTCGACGGGGTCGGCGGCTGCCGTGATGGGCCGGCCGACCACGATGAAATCAGAGCCCAGCTCCTTGGCCATCTCCGGCGTGGTCACGCGCTGCTGGTCGCCCCGGTCGGCGCCCGCGAAGCGGATGCCGGGGGTAACGGTGAGGAAGTTTTGCCCGCGGGCCTCATGCACAGGGGCCGCTTCCAGGGGCGAGCACACCACGCCATCAAGTCCCGCGGCCTTGGCGTTCTTGGCGTAATGCATTACCACGTCCGCCATGTCGCCGGGGATGAGCAGCTCGTCGTGCATCTGCTGCGCGTCGGTGCTGGTGAGCTGTGTGACGGCAATCAGCAGGGGGCGGGTGCCGTCCGGGCGGGTCAGGCCGCGCAGCGCGGCCTCCATCATGGCGCGGGTGCCCGCAGCATGCAGGTTGACCAGGTCCACATCCAGGTGGGACAGCACGCGCATGGCCTTTTCCACGGTGTTGGGGATGTCATGCAGCTTGAGGTCCAGAAAGATTTTGTGCCCGCGCGCCTTGATGTCGCGCACAATCTGCGGCCCTTCGGCATAATACAGCTCCATGCCGATTTTCACGTACGGTTTTACGCCCGTGAAGCGGTCCAGAAAGGCCAGCGTGTCCTTAGCCGAGGCAAAGTCGCAGGCGATGATGACGTCGCGGTTCATGAATGTGCTCCTCCTATGATGTCGTTGAGATTGTGGATGCCAAGCTGTGCCATCACGGCAGGCAAGTCTTCGATGATGTCGCGGCAGATGTAGGGGTCCACCAGGTTGGCCGCACCGATTTGTACAGCGGTGGCGCCCGCCAGCATCATCTCCACCACATCGCGTGCGCAGCTGATGCCGCCCATGCCCACGATTGGGATGCGGACTGCCTGATACACGCGGTACACCATGGCCAGCGCCACCGGCAAAATGGCCGGGCCGCTGAGCCCGCCTGTCACATTGCTGAGAATCGGCTTGCGCGTTTTGAGGTTCAGGCGCATGCCCACCAGCGTGTTGATGAGGCTGAGGCCGTCGGCGCCCGCGTCCTCACACGCGCGGGCAATGGCCGCGATGTCGGACACATTGGGGGACAGCTTGATGATAACGGGCTTCTTGCACACCGCCTTGACGGCGCGGGTGACCTCTGCCGCGGACTGGGGGCAGGTGCCAAAGCTCATGCCGCCGCCATGCACGTTGGGGCAGGAGATGTTGACCTCAAGCCAGCCCACCTGCTCCTGGCCGTCCAGCAGGCGGCAGGTCTCCACATACTCTTCCAGCGCGAAGCCTGATACATTGGCCATCACCGGCTTCGAAAAAAAAGCCCGCATGCGGGGCAATTCTTCCTCGATCACCTTTTCGACCCCCGGGTTTTGCAGCCCCACGGCATTCAGCATGCCCGACGCGCTCTCGGCGATGCGGGGCGTTGGGTTGCCAAAGCGGGGATGCAGCGTGGTTCCCTTGAAGGAAAAGCTGCCCAGGCAGTTGATGTCGTACAGGTCGGCAAATTCCGCCCCATAGCCAAAGGTGCCGCTGGCGGCCATGACGGGGTTGTCCATGCGGATGCCGCACAGGCTGACCGCGGTGCTTACCATATCAACTCCTCCTTGAGAAAGACCGGGCCTTCCTTGCAGACCCGCTTGTCGCCCAGCCGGGTGCGGATGGTGCAGCCCATGCAGGCGCCAAAGCCGCAGCCCATGCGCTCCTCCAGGCTCAGCTGGCCGGGCATGGCAAGGCACCCGCATAGCGCCTGCAGCATGGGGGAAGGGCCGCAGGCGTAGAAGTAGGTGCAGTTCGCCTCCGGCGGCACCTCGGTCACCAGCCCGCGCACCCCGCAGCTGCCGTCCATGGTAGTCACGGTGACGGGCATCAGGCGCTCAAACTCCTCCCGGTAGAAGACCTCCTGCATGCTGTTAAAGCCCATGATGAGCCGCGGCTGCTTGCCCTCCTGCACCAGCTGGCGCGCCAATTGGTACAGCGGTGGCAGCCCCACCCCACCGCCAATCAGCAGCGGGTGCTGGCCGGACAGGCCGGTGTCAAAGCCGTTGCCCAGCCCGCAGAGCATGTCGATGGGGTCACCCGCTTGCCGCTCGCTCAGCCAGTCCGTGCCCTGGCCTACCACCTTGTAGATGAGGGTCAAACGCGAATCATCCCAGGCGCAGACGGACAGCGGCCGGCGTAGGTAATGCCCGCCGGTGCGCAGGTTGACAAACTGGCCGGGGCGGGTGAGGGCCGAGGTGTCTCCCGCCAGCAACATCTCCCAGGTGGCGGCGGCGATGGGGCGGTTGCTGATGACGATGTATTGGCCTTGGGTCATGACGCGTTCTCCTCCCAGGCGATGCGGCCATCCGCGATGGTCAGTGTGCAGGCACCATAAGCCGATTCCCCCGCGAAGGGCGTGCTGTGGCCCAGGCTGACAAATTGCTCAGGCGTGATGCGCACCTCGCGCGCCAAATCCCACCCGCACAAGTTGGCCGGTTGGCCCACGGCCAGAGCCGCGTCGATGCCAAAGCGGCGGTTGGGCGCGTGGTGCATTAACTGGATGAGTCGCTTCAGCGGCAGGATGCCCGGCTTGACCAGCTTCGCGTACAGCAGGGGAAAGGCGCACTCCAGCCCTACCACGCCGTTGAGGCTGCCTTTGAGGCCGCCTGCCTTTTCCTGGGCGCTGTGGGGGGCGTGATCAGTGGCCATCATGTCGATGGTGCCGTCCAGCAGCGCCTCAACCAATGCCGCACGGTCCTTTGCGCTGCGCAGCGGCGGGTTCATCTTGAAGCGGCCGTCGTCCTGCAGGCAGCTGTCATCCAGAAGCAGGTAATGAGGCGCCGTTTCGCAGGTGACGTCCAGCCCCTCCTGCTTGGCTTGGCGAATCAAGCGGGCGCTTTCCCCGGTGGATACGTGGCAGATGTGATAGGGGCAGCCGGTTTTGCGCGCCAAAGCCAGGTCGCGCTGTACCTGTGCCCACTCGCTGGCCGGGTCGTTGAGGCTGAGCCCCTGCTGCCTGGCCCACGCGCAGTCATTCACCGCGCCGTGCGGCAGGCTTTCATCCTCGCAATGGGCGACGATGGGTTTGCCCAGTCGCTTGGCTTCCAGCATGGCCTGGCGCATCAGCGCGTCGCTTTGCACGCCGCGCCCGTCATCGCTGTAGCCGGCCACATGGGGGGCCATGGCGGCCATATCGGCCAGCTGCTCGCCGTGCTGACCGCGCGTGATGGTACCGTAGGGGATGACGCGCACCCGCGCGCCTTGCGCAATCAGGTCCAGCTGCGGCTGTAGGCCGGGCATGCCATCGGGTGCCGGGTTCAGGTTGGGCATGGAACACACCGCGGTATAGCCGCCGCGGGCTGCTGCCAATGTGCCGGTTGCGATGGTTTCCTTATAAGAAAAACCGGGCTCCCTCAGATGAACGTGAACATCTGTGAAACCCGGAAAAATGTGAAGCCCTGTACAATTGATGACCCTGTCGTCTGGGGAGGGAGCCCCGTCCCCGATGGCGGTCACCACGCCACCCCTGATGAAAACATTTGCCCTGATGAACCCTTCGTCCAGATACACCAGACCATCTTTCAAAACGCAGTTCATGTGTCGCCTCGTTTCGTCGTGGGCATGCAGGCGGTGTGCGTGCTTTGAACCCGAAGCATCTTAGCAAACGAGGCCGAACTTGTCAACCGGTTTTCGGATAAATGTTCGTAGTTTTTGCCTCAGGCTGTCTCAAACTGCGCGGCGTACAGCTGGGCATAAAAGCCCTTCTGATTCATCAGCGCGTCATGGGTGCCCTGCTCCACGATGTTGCCGTCGCGCACCACCAGAATGTTGTCGGCATTCTCGATGGTGGACAGCCGGTGCGCGATGACAAAGGCGGTGCGCCCCGCCATCAGCCGGCGCATGGCTTCCTGGATGCGCCGCTCGGTCTGGGTATCCACATTGGAGGTGGCCTCGTCAAGTATCAGCATCGGCGCGCCCGACAGCATGGCCCGGGCGATGGTGAGCAGCTGTTTTTGCCCCTTGGAAATGTTGACGCCGTCATCGCCGATCATGGTGTCGTACCCCTGGGGCAGCCTGCTGATAAAGCCATGGATGCGGGCGGCGCGGGCGGCCTGCTCCACCTCCTCGCGGGTGGCCTCCGGCTTGGCGTAGGCGATGTTGTCCAGCACCGTGCCGTGGAACAGCCAGCTGTCCTGCAGCACCATGCTGTAGGCGCTGCGCAGGCTCCTGCGGGTCAGGCCGTAGATATCCTGCTGGTCAATCTGGATGCTGCCCGCGTCGATATCATAAAAGCGCATCAGCAGGTTAATCAGCGTGGTCTTGCCGGCACCAGTGGGGCCAACGATGGCCGTCAGGGTACCGGGCTGGGCATGCATGTTGAACTGACGTATGACCGGTATGCCGGGGATGTAGCTGAAATCCACATTCTGGGCCTGCACCTCGCCCTGCACATTGGTGAGCACGGTGGCGTCCGGGGCATCGGGCTTTTCGGCCGGCTCATCAATCAGGCGGAACACCCGCTCCGCCGCGGCAAACGCGCTTTGCAGATCGCCCAGTATGTTGGCCATCTCGTTGATGGGGCCGGAGAACTTGCGGGAATACTGGATAAAGCTGGAGATATCGCCCAGCCCCACGCTGCCCGCCAGGTACATCAGCGAGCCGAACACGCTGATCATGGCCAGCGAGATGTTGTTGATGAAGTTGACCGAGGGGCCGATGATGGTACCGTAGTATTCGCTGGTGGTGTATGCGTCCACGGCCTCGTCGTTCTTGCCGTCAAAGTCGCGCAGCACCTCGGCCTCGCGGCCATAGGCCTTGGTGGTCTTCTGGCCGCCAATCATCTCCTCCATAAAGCCGTTGAGCTCCCCCAACTTGGCGCTGCGCTTGCGGAACATGGGGCGGGTGCGGCGGGTCACCCATCGGGTATACAGCGCGGTGAGGGGGACGGTCACGGCGAAGATGACCACCAGCGCCGGCTGGATGGTCAGCATCATAATCAGCGATACGCTGACGGTGATGACGCTTTCCAGTATCATCAGAAAGTCGGTAGACAGGCTTTCGTTGACGGTGTCAACGTCGTAGCTCATCACGCTGATGAGGTCGCCCGCCTGCCGCCCGTCAAAGAAACTGACCGGCAGGGTGACCAGCTTGTCAAACACATCCTTGCGCATGCGGTAGGTGGTGTTGCGGGTCAGTTTGAGGGTAACGCGGCTCAACAGGTAGCGGAAGATGGAGGAGGCGAGGTAGCACACCGCCATCATGCCGGTGTAGGTAAACAGCAGGCGGAAGTTGGCCTGCCCCGCGCCGATGCCGATGGCGTCAATGGCCAGGCCCGACAGCTTGGGGCCCACCAGCGCCACCAGGTTGGTCAATACCACCAGCACCATGGCCAGCAGCAGCAGGAAGCGATAGCGGCCCAGGTAGCGCCACATGCGCCGCAGCAGCTGCCAGCGGGACGTGTGCACCTGGTTGTCCTGGCGCTTGTCGCCGCTTAGATCGCCGCGGGTCAGGCGGCCCATCATGCGAGCGTTAGACATCGCTGCGCCCTCCTTCCGCGCCCATTTGGGTGAGGGCAATCTCCCGGTAGGTGGGGCAGTCCCGCATCAGCTCGTCATGGGTGCCGTAGCCGATTTCTCGGCCTTCCTCCAGCACCAGAATGTGGTCGGCCCCCTTGATGGAGGACACGCGCTGGGCGATGATGACCGATGTGGTGTCGTCATACTGTCGGTGCAGCGCGCGGCGAAGCGAGGCATCCGTGCGATAGTCCAGCGCAGAGGACGCGTCATCCAGTATCAGCAGCTCCGGGTTGTCGGCCAGCGCCCGGGCGATGAGCAGGCGCTGTTTTTGCCCGCCGGACAGGTTGTTGCCCTTTTGTGCCACCATGTGGTCGAGCCCCTGCTCGGTATCGCGGATGAACTGCGCGGCCTGGGCATCCTCGGCTGCCTGCCATATGCGCTCATCGGGGATGTCGCGGTAGTAGCGGATGTTGTCGCGGATGGTATCGGCCATCAGGAAGTCATTCTGAAACACCACGCCCACCTTGCCGCGCAAAGTGTCCGGGGCGATGGTGCGCACATCCCGCCCACCCAGCAACACGCGCCCCTCATCCGGGTCGTACAGGCGCAGCAGCAGGTTGACCAGCGTGGTCTTGCCGCTGCCGGTCGCCCCCAAAATGCCCAGCGTCTGCCCGCGCTTGAGGCGGAAGCTGATGTCCTCCAGGTTGTGCTCCACCTTGTTGTAGCTGAAGCTCACCCGATCAAAAACCAGGTGGTCATCCGTTTCGGGCTGTGCGGCGCCGGGCAGCACGGCCAGGTCGTCCGGCATGGTGAGGACTTCGGCCACGCGCCCGGCGGAGGCCATGCCGCGGGAGGACATGATGAAGATGCGGGTGATGCCCATCATGGCCTGTAAAATAATCATGAAGTAGTTGAGGAAGGCGATGATGCTGCCGGGCGTGGACAGCCCCCGGTTGACCAGATACCCGCCGACCAGCACCACCATCGTGAGGCCCAGGTTGAGCGTCAGCGAGGTCAGCGGGTTGCTGAGCGCCGCCAGGCGGCCCGCCCGTTGGGTGGTATCGGCCAGTTGGCCGTTGACGCCGTCAAAGCGCCCCTGCTCGTACTCGGTCTTGGACAGGGCCTTGATGATGCGGATGCCCGTGATGTTTTCCTGCATCACGCGCACCAGGCGATCCAGCACCGTCTGCTGCTTGGTGTACAGCGGCACGGTGCGCCGGGTAATCTGGTACACAATCACCGAGATGAAGGGCAGCGTCAGCACCAGCACCAATGTCAGGCGAAAGTCAAGCGTCAGCGTCATCACCAGCCCGCCAATCAGCAAAATGGGGGCGCGCACGCCCATGCGCTGCATGCGGTTGAGGAACTGGTTGATGTTGTAGGTGTCGGTGGTTAGCCGCGATACGGCGGACGACAGGCTGATGGTATCAATCTGCGCCATGGACAGGCCGCTGATTTTTGCAAACAGGTCGTGCCGCACGGCACGGGTCACCTTGCCCGAGGTTGTGGCTGCCATGCGATTTGCGTAGATATTGGTGGCGATGGCCAGCATGGCACACAGCACCATCAGGCCACCCCACAGGTAAATTTGCCTGGGTTCACCCAGCGGCACAATCTTGTCGATGATGCGCGCCAGTATGGAGGGAATCAGCAGGTCCATCATGGCGGCGAACAGCTTGACGGCAAAGGTCCACGTCATGATGCCCGTATGGGGCTTGAGGTATTGCAGCAGAGTACTCATGGCGCGACACCCTCCCCGGCAGCCCAGGCCACCGCCCGCTGGCGCATGCGCTCCAACAGGTCCTCCAACATGGCCAGTTCGCTGTCGGTCATACCCTGGGTGAGGTAGTCATGCCATTGCTGGTTGACACCGCGAATCACCGGCACTGTGGCCAGCGCCTTCTCGGTGGGGTGCAGCGCCATCAGCCGCCTGTCCTGCGGGCTGGTCTCGCGGGTGATGTAGCCCTGTTGCTCCAGCGCGCCAAGCTGCCGCGTGGCGTTGGAGGGGTTCACATGCAGCGCCTGGGCCACCTGTTCCTGGGACATGCCCGGGCGGGCACAGATGTGCAGTATATAGGGGCTTTGCGCGGCGGTCAGGTGTAGCTCGGCCAGGCGGCCGCTTCTGAACTGGTTGCCGCAGCGGGCCAACACATTCAGTTCTCGGGTAATCGCGGGCATGTATCCTCCTCGTTGTTGCGGATGATAATGATTGCGCCCGCAATGATTGCGAGCGCAACGATTGTACCGTCGCCATGGCATCTTTGTCAAGTGCCTTGTGCCGCATACCCAAATCGGCTACACTACCAACGGATTACGACCAAAGGATGCGTGGACGATGAGCAAGCGGCATATCCTGTGCTATGGGGATTCCAATACCTGGGGGTTTGACGCGGCCAATGCGAGCCGTTTTGATGACGACCTGCGGTGGACCATGCAGTTGGCCCGACTGCTGGGGGAAGCGTGGCTGTTGGCTGAAAACGGCGTCAACGGCAGAACCACCGTGTTTGAGGACCCCATCAACGAGGGGCTAAACGGCCTTGAACACCTGACACCCGCCATGCGCGCCCACGCGCCGCTGGATTTGCTGGTGGTCATGCTGGGCACCAACGACTGCAAGCAGCGCTTTTCCGCCACCGCGCAGAATATCGCCGACGGCCTGCGTCGCCTTGTCCTCAAGGCGCAGACACTGCTGGTATGGCGGGCGCTCCCGCGCATCCTTGTGGTGGCGCCGATGATCATCGACCCGCGCATCTATGACACGCCGGAGGCCGTCGCCGGGATGGGGGCCGGCTGCGTGGAAAAGAGCCGGGCGCTGCCCGCGCTGATGACGCGCGTCGCGCAGGAGACGGGCTGTGACTTCATGGACAGCAACCCGCATGTCACGCCCTGTCAGACCGATTGGATGCACCTGAGCCCGCAGAGCAATGCCCCGCTGGCGGCCGCGTTGCATCACAAAATCCTCGAAATGATGGGCTGACTGATTGCTGGCCCCTAACCAACAAACAACCGGCGCGCGATGCGTCGGTTGTTTGCCTCGTTACTGCATTTTTCAGCCTTTGATGACACCCTTCTTCAGGATGACGCAGGCATACAGCGCGCTCTCCCCGGTCTGCACCGTGGCATAGGCTTGACGGCTGCGGTCGTAAAAGGCAAAGCGGTCGATGAAGCCGATGGCTGCATCGGGCTCATGCCTGGCGATGACGTCGCGGAACTCCGCCCAGATGGGGGGCTCGCCCTGCATGGTGCCGGGGGCTACGGCCATCAAAGTGACCGGCGTCTCCACAAAGCTGTCCAGCGGGAAAAGCTGCAAAATGGCGTCCAGCAGCGCGGGGACACCGTGGCCATCACAGCGGATGCTGCGCGCGTTCATGCTGGCGGCGGGGAAGTTGCCATCCCCCAGCACCAATTCATCACCATGGCCCATTTCGGCGATGGTCTTGAGCAGCTCGGGGGAGAGCAGGGGCGAGATTCCTTTCAGCATGGGCATGCCCTTCTTTCATCAGTGATGCAAAAACGTTACAGTGTCTCAGGGTCGATGATGCCGGCGATGGTCAGGTCGCTGGGCGGCGGGTCTTTCAAATCCAGCATCAGGGCTGCCTCCTTGCGGCCTATCATGTACACTACATCCCCGGTGCCTGCCTGGCGCGTGGCATCCGCCGCGATGACCAGGCCTTTGTCCACCCCGTTGACAATCTGGCGCACCACCAGCAACTTGAGCCCCTCCAGGCTGGGGGTTTTCACGGTGCAGACCACCGTGCCTTCCACGCGGCCAATGTTCACAGGCGCCTCCTAATGGGTAAAAGTCGTCTTGCCGCAGTAGGTGTAGTGATCCACCACGCCGCAGATGGTGACGGAGGCGATGAGTTTTTTGTCGCCCATGACCATCTGGGCGGAGCCGCCATCGTTGTTGATGAGCACGGTATCGCCTATGCCCGCGTTGGCGGCGTCCAGCGCCACCACTTCCTCACCGGCAAAGGCCCCATCCAAATCAATGGGGCGCACCTTCAGCAGCTTGAAGCCGCGATAGTCCTCATATTTGATGGTGGATACCACCGTGCCGGTGACGCGTCCTATCTTCATGCTGCCCTCACTGCGTGCCTGCACCCTTGTCGTAGGTGCGCTTGCCGGCAATGTCCACATAGTCCACGATGCCGATGATGGCGCTGTCCACGGGCTTGGAGGTGGTTACATCCGTCTGCCGGGAGGAGCTGCCGCCCGCCCACATGATGATTTCGCCTTCACCGGCGCCCACGGTGTCCACCGTGATAAATGGCGCCCCCTTCTCCTGCATGGTGTCCATGTCAATGGGCACGGCCACCAGCAGCTTAAGGCCGACCAGGCGGTCGGATTTGCGGGTGCTGACGATGCTGCCAATCACTCTGGCCAGTTGCATGAATACTCCTCCTCCGCCTTGTCGTAGACGCGGCTGCCGTACATGTCGATGCTGTCGATGATGCCGTAGATGCTGTAATCGGAGGCGATATCCTTGGTGCTATCCGTTTGGCGCGAGGAGCTGCCATACGCGCAGAATACAATATCGCCGATGCCCGCGCCCACATCATCCACGCACACCACATAGTCGTCCAGCAGTGCCTGGGTGCGCAGCTCAATGGGCTGCACAATCAGCAGCTTGCATCCACGCAGCGTGTCCACCTTGTTGGTGCTGACCACCATGCCCATCACCCGTCCTGCCAGCATATCAAGGCTCCTTTCCGGCACTGGGGCTGCGTGTGCTGGCCCGGGGAATCAGGCTGCCCGCGATTTTAACCTGCATGGTGGGCCAGTCCGGGTTGAGCACGCGCTTTTGAATCATATCCACCGCCAGGGTACCCAGCGTGGAGCGGGAAATGCGCACCGTGCTCAGCGCCGGGGTGGTGATGGCGCTGTAGGGGATATCGTCCACCCCGATGATAGACATGTCCCGCGGGATGTTGTAGCCCGCCTCCTGGATGGCTTTGGCGGCGCCGATGGCAATGGAATCGTTGTCCGCTACCACCGCGCCGTGGGGCTTGTACTGCCCGGCCTCAATCAGCTTTTTCATATCCCGGTAGGCGCCGTTGAGGGTGGTGGCCAGTTCGGTCGGCGCGGGCACCGGCAGACCCAGTTCATTCATGGCTTGCAGGTAGCCGGCATAGCGCTCGTCCAGGTTGTTGATCTGGCGGTTGCTTTTGAAGTAGCCTATCTCCCGGTGCCCCAATTGGTGCAGGTGCAGCACAGCGGTGCGCAGGATGCCTTCATTGTCCATCACCACGCTGTCCCACTTCTCGTACTGCATGCTGTTGTCCAGCACCACCAGCGGCACCTGCATGCGGTCCAGCACCCAGTAGTCTTCCTTGGGCATCTCAGTGCCTACCAGAATGATGCCGTCCGGCGGATCCTGCTGGATATCGGCGATGCAGGCATCGGCGTGCTGGGCGTCGCAGTTGCGCATGATGAGGTGAAAGTTAAGCCGGCGGCACTCCTGCTCAATCTGGTCGATGATGGAGGCGACAAAGCCCTGGTTTTCCTCCACCGCCATGCCGTGGGTGCGGTATTTGATGATGACCAGGCGAAAGTGATTTTGCCTGCGGCGGATGGGGCTTGGCTTGTAGTTGTGGCGATCCAGCACCTTTTGCACCCGTTGCCTGGTTTGCTCGCTCACGCCCTTTTTGTTGTTGAGCACCAGGGAAACCGTGGCCGGGGATACCCCTGCCTGGCTGGCAATCTCCCGCACTGTGATTCGCATCGTCATCAACCGCCTGTCACTTGATTGGCCCACGCGCCCACCAGCAGCGCCGCCACCGCGGCACCGGGGTCCAGGTATTCGCGTGATGCCTCGCCGCGGATGGCCATGCGGCCATGCTTGGCCAGCATGCCGCGTGTGGCTTCATACCCCTGTTGGGCTGCCCGGGCGGCATCCTGTGCCGTGGGGGAAAGGTGTTGTTCCTGGGCCAACGCTTTCTCCATGCTCTCCAGCGCCGGCTTCAGCCCGTCAAGAAAGGTTTTGTCGCCGGGCTCGGCCTTGCCGCGGGCGCGCACGCCGTCGTAGAATGACTGAAAGAAGTCGGCTTGTCCTCGCGCGTCAAGCTCTCGGCGGCCACGCAGTGCCTTGCCCGCGTTCATCAGGCCGGAGGCCATCAAGGTGCCCATGGTGGAAGGAACGGCCGATGCCATGGCCTTGCCCGCCAGGTAGGACAGCTTGCCGATGTCCGGTTCTTCGCTGGCGTTGGCTTCAGCCGCAGCCGCGGCAAACCCGGCGCTCATGGTGAGCCCCAGGTCGCTGTCGCCGCACAGGCCATCCAGGCGAATCAGCTCCTCCTTGTTGTCCTCCATCACCTGCGCCCAACGGGTCAGCAGGGCGGCAAAGGCCTTTGCGTCCATGTGATGCTCCTATTGCCCAAACTGTTTGAAGAATGGTGTGTCTGCCTTGGCGTCCAGATAGCCCTTCAGCTCCTTATCCACCCGCATCAGGGAGATGGATGCGCCGGCCATTTCCATGGAGGTGGCGTACTCGCCCACATAGCTGTGGTACACTCGGATGCCTCTCTGCTGGAGGATGTGGGCCAGGCGCCTGTACATCACATACAGCTCCTCCAGCGGGGTGCCGCCCAGGCCGTTGATGAGCACGGCCACCTCGTCATCCGCCTTCAGCGGCAGGTCGTCCAATACGGGGGCGGCCATCTCGTCCACGATTTCGTCGGCGCTCAGCAGCTTGCCGCGGCGGATGCCGGGCTCACCATGGATGCCCATGCCAATCTCCATCTCATCGTCGGCGATTTCAAAGCTGGGCCTACCCACCTTGGGCACCGTGCAGCTGCTCAGCGCCACGCCCAGCGTGCGCACGTTGGCACAGGCCTTTTCGGCCACGCGCTTCACCTCGTCCAGCGGCAGGCCTGCAGCGGCCGCGGCGCCGGCGCACTTGTACACGAAGAAGATGCCCGCCACACCTCGCCTGCGGTTGGGTTCGCCGGGCTGTGCCGCGGGGGAGGCCACATCCTCGCCTGCCACCACACTCTCCACCCGGATGTCGTGCTCAAAGTCGGCCATCTCGGCCGCCATGTCAAAGTTGAAGATGTCGCCGTTGTAGTTGCCATAGATGTATAGCACACCGGCGCCCTGGTCGATGGCGCGGGTGACGGCAAGCATCTGCTCCGGGCTGGGGGACTGGAACACGTCGCCGATGGCGCAGCCATCCAGCATGCCGTCGCCCACATAGCCCAGGAACAGCGGCAGGTGGCCGGAACCCCCGCCGGTGGCCAGCCCCACCTTGCCCGCGTGCTTGCGCGCGTTGACCAGGCAATGCAGGTCCTCCCCGGCATGCGCCAGTTCCTGCGGGTGAGCCGCGTAGATGCCCTCGAGCATTTCGGGGATGAAGCGCTCGGGGGTGTTGATAATCTTTTTCATGGCCTTACCCGATGGTGGGCAAGATGCCCTCCACGTCGTCATGCGGCCTGGGGATGACGTGCACGCTGACCAACTCGCCTACGCGCTTGGCCGCCGCGCCGCCCGCCTCCACAGAGGCTTTCACCGCGCCCACGTCGCCGCGCACCATCACGGTGACCAGCCCGCCGCCTACCAATACCTTGCCGATGAGGCGTACATTGGCCGCCTTCACCATGGCGTCCGCCGCTTCGATGGAGCCAACCAGCCCCTTGGTTTCTACCATGCCCAATGCCTGTTTTTCCATGATTTGTCTCCTCGCTTTCTGTGAGTGGGGGTACCTTATGCCTTGGCCGTGGGTTCGCCTGCTGCCGGCACGCCGGGCAGGATGCCTTCCACGTCGTTATGCGGCCTGGGGATCACGTGCACGCTGACCAGTTCGCCCACGCGCTTGGCGGCCGAGCCGCCCGCCTCCACAGCTGCCTTTACCGCGCCCACGTCGCCGCGCACCATCACGGTG
>ENA-UOOM01001634-UOOM01001634.1-fermentation-metagenome-genome-assembly--contig:-NODE-1634-length-20849-cov-4.091661_pt1 | contig 20849 bp, 22 predicted proteins | sample MGYA00245781_ERZ724031 | MGnify/ENA primary metagenome ERZ724031 (study PRJEB28704, sample SAMN03018317) | fermentation metagenome | biome: anthropogenic terrestrial biome; feature: soil; material... | reverse complement strand
AATCGCAATGAGGCTGGGCCCCAGCGTGGCAAAACTGCGCATAAAATCGCCCGTGGCGTTGTTAAAGGCCGCCTGCAAGGGCTGTTTGAGCACCGTTGCCAGCAACAGCACGATTAAAATATCGGGAATAGAGTAAATGAGTTCCACAAAACGCATCATAATGTTGTCTACAATGCCGCCGAAGTAGCCCGAAATGGCACCGTAAATCGAACCGATAAACAACACAATCAAGCTGGCAACCGCACCGATAATCATCGAAATGCGCGTTCCGAACATCGTTCTCACCAAGTTGTCGCGTCCAAGGTTGTCTGTTCCGAAAGGATGCGCCAAAGAAGGCGCCAAATTTTCCGAGCCTCTGATTTGCTCCGCATAATCGTAGGGGCTGAGCATCGGCCCGATAAAAGCAAACAACACCAGCACAATAATGGTATAAAGCGAAGCCATGGCCACTTTGTTTGCCTTAAAGCGACGCCATGCGTCCTGCCAATAAGACATGCTGGGCTTGTCTTCGATAAAACTTTCCTTTTCCGCCGCCGAAGCCAATTCATAATCGCTCTCGTCGCAATAAGCGTCCACTTGCGGCTGCATGCTGAACATATGCATTCTATGTTCTTTTTTGCCCATGTCTATTTTGTCCCCTTTGCTAAATTGATTCTCGGGTCCACCGCTTTATACAAAATATCGACAACCAGGGTCATCAAAACGATAAAAGTGGCAAGGAAGATCGTCGTGCCCATGATGATGGGATAATCGCGGTTTGCGATGCTTTGCACAAAATACCTTCCCAGTCCGGGAATGTTAAACACGCTCTCGACAACGAAGCTGCCTGTGAGGATGCCTGCGGTCAGCGGGCCCAAATACGTAAGCACAGGGATCATAGAGTTGCGCAAAGCGTGTTTAAAAATAATGATTTTCGGCTTCAGCCCTTTGGCCGTTGCCGTTCTGATATATTCCTGATTAATCACGTCCAGCATACTGGAACGCGTGAGTCTGCCAATATAACACATGGGGTAAAATGCCAATGCAAAACACGGCAAAATATAGCTTTGCCACTTAGAGAGCCCCACCGTGGGCAACCAACCCAGCTTTACACCGAATAGGATCAATAATATCGTGGCGACAACAAAGCCGGGTTGGTTGCCCAGGGTCATTACCACCCGCAAAATGCTGTCTGCCTTCTTTCCCCTGTGAAAGGCCGCATAGCTGCCCATGGGCACGCCAAAAAGCACTGCCCAAACCAAGGCAATGGCACCGATTTTTGCCGATACGGGAAACATCTCCGATATAATCGTCCATACGGGTCTGTTTTTCTGCATCTTAAAACTGACGCCCCAATCCCCTTTCAACAAGTCTCCAATATAACTTTTCAGCTGAACGATCAGCGGTTTATCCAGTCCGTATTTTGCTTCCAAGGCCTTTAAAACTTCCGGAGAGGGTGATTTTTCACTCAAAAATGGGCCGCCGGGCACCAAATTCATCAGAAAAAAAGTGATACAGGTAATAAGAAAAACAACAATAATTGCTTGCAGGATACGTTTTATGACATATTTGACCATTGATATGCTCCGTTTTTTAATCTGCAAAACCGTCAATCTGTCAACGGCTTATTCATGTATTGAATCTTTTTATATGTAAATATGTAAAATCTATGTAAACCTTATTCATTGTACACCACCGAATAAGCAAATGTCAATTGACAAATCGCTCATCCCGCTTTATGGCGCAATAAAAAAATCCACGATCTCATCGGGCTCGGTTATGATGTAATTGGCACCGCACTCTTGCAGCACTTTTTTCTCGCGAAAGCCCCAGGCAACACCCACACAATCCATTTTTGCATTCTGTGCCGTCAAAACATCCACCTCGCTGTCACCGAAATACAGCGCCTGCGCAGGGTTCACCCCTAACATCTCCAGTGCCAGGCAAATGCCGTCAACAGCGGGTTTGGGCTGTATTTTTGCGCTTGTGCCAATGGCAATGTCTATGAGTTGCCCAAACATTTCTTTCGTCAATTTCTTCACCGCATCATCATATTTGTTGGAAATAATTGCCATGGGCACACCCAGGCGTTTCAACTCGCAAAGCGCCTCGATAATGCCTGCGTAGGGCTTGGTTTTGTCTTGCATTTTTTCGCCGTAATGGCTTTTAAAACAGGTCAGGCAAACCTCGGATTCCTCCTCGCTGCAATGGGGCGGAAGACTGCGCTGCACCAGCTTTTTTACACCGTTTCCCACAAAGCTGCGCACCTCGTCAAGGCTCCTGGCCTCATAGCCTTTCTCTGCGAGCATGCAGTTGATGGAATTCGCCATATCTTCCAGCGAATCCAAAAGCGTTCCGTCCAAATCAAACAATGCGGCTTTATATTTCATCATGAATCGTCCTCAATTTTGTGATATTTTTGTCAATGTTTTACTAAAAAAATAACAGAGGCAGCACGCGGATGCCCTGTTATTATTTTTATGAAAAATTACAGTTCGATTTTTCCGAACAAATCGCCCAGTGTCACCACATCGCCGTCAGCGTACACCTTCTTGTCTTTTTCGATTTTTTTCTTCGGAACGGGCAACAATTCTTTGATGCTCAGCGAGATTTTTTTGTTCTCATCGTCGATTTTTGTAATCATTACGTCTACATTTTGCCCTACTTTGAGCATGTCTTCGGGTTTGTCCACTTTGTGGTGCGCAAATTGCGATATGTGAATGAGCCCTTCCACGTCGTCAATCACTTTTGCAAAAGCGCCGTATTTCATCAAAGAAGTAATTTCGACCGTGGCCTTGTCGCCTTCGCTGTATTGCTTTTTAAACACTTCCCAAGGATCGGGCAAAAGCGCTTTGATGCTGAGTTTTATTTTGAAATTTTCTTTGTCGAGTTCAATGATTTTCGCTTTCACTTCCTGGCCGATTTTGAATTTATCTGCGGGGCGTTTGAGCGAAGACCATGCCAAGTCGGAAATATGAATAAATCCGTCCACACCGTCCAAGTCCACAAACACGCTGTAATCCGTCATATTTTTTATTTTTGCATCGACACTCTGACCCACTTCAAGGTCTTTGATGGCTTCTTCCATCACGGCTTTTTTCTCCGCCATCTGTTTTTCGTATTCTTCCATCAACAACGCCTTGCGAGAGAAAATGATTTTGTTTGCCGATTCGTTATACTCAATAATTCTTCCCTGCACTTCGCTGCCCACCAAAGCGTCCAAATCTTTGACGAATTTAATGTCATAGCAAGAGGCGGGCATAAAGGCAATTAAGCTTCCCAAGTCCACCATCAAACCACCCTTGATGGCTTTGATGATTTTACCCGTCAACACTTCGTCTTTTTCAAATTTTCTTTGCAGTTCTTCTTTGGCTTCTCGCTCTTGTACTTTAATGCGCGACAAAACATAGTTGCCGGCGCCGTCGTTGGTGGCCAATATCATGACATTGTGCTTGTCGCCCACCGCCGCATGTCTGAGAAGGTCTTCGTACAAATCGAGTAAAAATTCGTCTTTTTTTATGATGCCGTCGCTTTTGCCGCCTATATTCATGACAACAGAATCACTGTTGACCGATATAATCTCACCTTCTACGATGTCCCCCACACTGAATTTTTTTAATGTTTCTTCGTACTGTTCTTGAATGTTTGCTTGCTCTTCCATACTTTTTCGGCTACCTCCTTAATTATCCATGCCGGTGTCGATGCACCCGCCGTAATACCGACTTTATCACCTTCAGAAAAAATCGCGCCCTCTATTTCTGCAGCCGACTCTATCTGGTATACTTTCTCATTATATAAACGGCAAATTTCAGCCAATTTCTTGGTATTCGAACTTTTTTTGTCTCCGATGACAATCATCATGTCAACCGTTTGTGCAATTTGTGCCGCTTCGTTTTGTCGCTCTTCCGTTGCCGAACAAATCGTATTAAACACAACGGCTTCGGGAAATTTTTCTTCAATGGCTTTGATAATTTCCTGAAATGTCGCTTCAATGATTGTCGTTTGAGCAACAACGCATATTCTACCATAGTTTTGCAGATTCAGTACATCTTTTTTTGAATTTATTATTTTGGCTTGATTGTCGCACCAGCCGTTAACGCCAATGACCTCGGGATGGTTTTCATCGCCGATGATGAGAATTTGGTATCCCTGTTCATGATGACGTCGAACAATTTGCTGCACTTTCTTCACATAGGGGCATGTGGCATCCACGGTAAGCGCTCCCTTTTTTTCCAGCGCATCATAACAGTCTTTGCCCACGCCGTGAGAGCGAATCACCGCCACGGCGCCACTGTCAAGCTGCTGCGCTCCGTCAATAATGCGCACCCCTTGGTGCTCATAGCGCTCTATGACATTTTTGTTGTGAATGATCGGCCCGATGGTAAAAACGGGTCGCGCATGTTCTTCAATGGCCTGATCCAATTTTTTGATTGCTCTGTCCACACCAAAGCAAAAGCCTGCCGTCTTGGCAAGGATTGTTTTATCCATTGTCCGCCTCACTTTTGCATGCATTAAGCAAGCTCTTCAGCTCCTTCATAATCGTATCGTTGGTAATATGTGTCAATTCTTCGCTTTTATATTTTTTTTCCGTATATTGCTCATAAAGCCGCATGGGCTCTCCGATATGGACGCGTATTTTTTTGCGAAACCCATAGCGCCCGCAAATGGCAACGGGGATAATCGGCGTTTTTGTCTGCAGCGACATGAGCAGCGCCCCCGGCTTGCCGTCGAGCAACTCTTTGCCGTCTTTTTTCGTGGTCCCCTCGGGAAAGATACCCAAAACCTGCCCCTCTCTCAACACGCGTATCGCCGTTTTAATGGCCATGGCATCCGTGCCGTCGCGTTTGGCGGGAATCACATAATATTTTTTAAACAGCCATTTCGTAAATTTTGTTTTGAGCAGCTCTTCTTTTGCCATAAAGCGCACCACCCGGGGCAACTTGGCCCCCAGCAGCACCGGATCGAGCGTGCTGGTGTGGTTCGGACACAAAATTAAACTGCCCGTAAGAGGAATGTTTTCTTTTCCCACAATGCGCACGGAAAATAAGAGCGATAACAATTTATCGGCAACAAATCGTGAAAAGGCATAAAATGCGCTTACTTTTTCTCCTGCATAATACATATCATTTCTTCTATCGTTTCTTCAAGTGTTTTGCCGGTGTTGTCAATGACAATGCTGTCTTTTGTCATCATCAGCGGCGCAAATTCTCTTTGCGTATCTTTTTCGTCTCTGTATTGAATATCTTTCAACGTTTCTTCAAAGCTGTGAAAGATGTTTTTTTCTTCGTTTTGTTTTACACGCCTTCTCGCGCGCTCTTCCACACTGGCCGTGACAAAAAATTTTATGTCGGCTTCGGGCATCACCACCGTTGCAATGTCTCTGCCTTCCATAATCACATTTTCCGTCTCTCTGGCCATTTTCTTTTGCATTTCGCTCATATGCTGACGTATTGTGCGGTTGCAGGCAACCTTGGAAATGTTTTGGTCAATTTGCGGGGTATAAATCCTGTCCTTGATGTTTTCGCCGTTTAAATACACATTGTCGCCTTCAATTTTCATCACCGAGTCTTCCAGCGCACGCAACAACACAGCCTCGTTTTCAATGTCAATGTTTTCATCGAGCATTTTCAGTGTAAAAGCGCGATAGAGTGCGCCGGTATTGATATAGGTATAGCCGCAGCGCTTTGCCAGCGCCTTTGCCAGTGTGCTCTTGCCCGCTCCCGCAGGGCCGTCTAATGCTATTTTCATAACCAACTGTCCCTTTGCAAATTACATAACGTGCTCATTATAGTCACCACGACACACAAATACAAGTGCATTCTACGTGATTTGTTTTAAAAAGCTCTCGCCCACAGGCGCCTTCTCACCCGCAAGATAATCCAAAATGGTTGCCCCCACATCGGCAATGCTTTGTCGAGTTCCCAAATTTACATTTCGAACCCCTTTGCCGTAGACAATAACGGGCACATATTCTCTGCTGTGGTCTGTGGAATTTGACAACGGATCGCACCCGTGGTCTGCGCATAGCACCAGCCAGTCTTCATCGCCAAGCTTTTTTATTATGTCAGGCAGCGCCAAATCAAATTCTTCCAACGCCTTTGCATAGCCCTCCACATCGTTTCGATGACCGAATTTCATGTCAAAATCAACCAAGTTCGCATAAATCAAGGCATCATCTTTTGCCTCGTCCATATACTGCAAAATATGTGCAATGCCCTGTTGGTTGTCCTTTGTGTGCACCGAGTGCAAAATGCCCTGTCCACTGAAAATGTCTTCGATTTTTCCCACACCATATACTTGCACACCCCGCTGCGTCAACCTGTCCAGCACACTCTTTTGCGGCGGCGCAACGGCATAGTCTTTTCTGTTCGCCGTTCTTACAAAGCTGTCGACCTCTCCGATAAAGGGACGTGCAATGACGCGGGAAACCAGATGTTTTCCCACCAAAAGCGCCCGTGCCGTCTCGCAAATGCGATACAGCTCACACACAGGTACCACCTCTTCATGGGCAGCGATTTGAAACACGCTGTCCGCCGAGGTATAGACAATAATGTTGCCCGTATGCAAATGCTCTTGCCCCAGTTCCGAAATAATTTCCGTGCCCGACGCCACTTTGTTGCCGATAATTTTTTGCCCGATTTTGCTTTCTATTTTTTCGATGATTTCGCGGTCAAATCCGTTGGGATAGGTTTGAAAGGGCTCATGTAACACAATACCCGCCATTTCCCAATGCCCGGTGATGGTGTCTTTGCCTTTACTCAAAAAACCCGCACGCATCACAGCCGCACCCAAATCACCCTTTTTATCAAAATAATCAATGCCGTCAATATGCGCCAGCCCCAATGCCTGCAAATTATGGAGCCTGCAGCTTGACGAATGCGTTACCACATGCTTTAGCGTATTGCTTCCTTCGTCTCCGTACTCGGCGGCGTCTTCCATCTCGCCGATACCCACGCTGTCCAAAACAATCCAAATCACTCGTTTCATTTGTCGCACCGTCTTTGCTTAGTCGTTTGATTTTTTATATTGCTGATAGAGAAAAAACGCGCAAACTGTTTTGGCGTCAATGATTTGTCCCAACATAATCCATTCCAGCACCTCAGATTCGTCCAGCAGCAGCACTTCTATAAACTCATCGTCGTCACAATCTTTTTTAACCGAAATCTTTTCCACATCTTCCGCATAAAAAATATGAATCATCTCATCCGAAAACCCCGGCGTTGTGCACAGACCGGCCAAATATACCACCTTTTCTTCCGTCGCACGATAAGAGGTTTCTTCTTCCAGCTCCCGCACGGCGCAAAGCGCAATGTCTTCGCCGGGCTCAATGCCCCCCGCAGGAAACTCATAAATCGTTTTATCCAAAGATTTTCTGTATTGACGAATGAGAATGAGTTTATCCTCTTTCGTCTTGGCAATAACGGCACAAGCACCCTTGTGACGCACAATTTCGCGCACCGATTCTTTGCCGTTGGGGAGGAGCACTTTTTCTTGATAGAGCGAAATGATGCGCCCTTTGTGTATCAGTTTGGATTCAAGCGTTTTTTCTTCTTGTTTCATCGCTTATTTTTCTCCCCGTCTTCTTCCAAGATTTTTTTCAATTCTTTCATAAACGTATTGATATCTTTAAACTGCCTATAGACCGAGGCAAAGCGCACATAGGCTACTTCGTCTGTTTTTTTCAGCTCATCCATGACAATTTCGCCGATATCCTCAGACTTGACCTCTTTGTCGCTTAGTGTCAGTACCTTATATTCGATGCTGTCCATCAAGCTCTCAATGGTATCTGCCGAAATGGGTCTTTTTTCGCAGGCTTTGAGCAACCCCGACATGATTTTGCTTCGGTCATATACTTGCCTGTCGCCGCTTTTTTTAATCACCACCAGCGGTGTCGTCTCCAACTTTTCATAGGTCGTAAACCGCCTCTGACAAGCAATGCATTCTCGGCGCCTGCGCACCACCGTGCCATTTTCCGCGGGACGCGAATCAATGACTTTGCTTTCCGACTCACTGCAAAACGGACATTTCAATTTATTTTCTCCTTCTGAAACACATTTTCTTCTACATAGCTATCTGTATATTATATGGCATTTGCACCGCATTTGTCTATCGGTTTCCGCTCCGAAAGACAATAAAAAAGTCTGCTTACACAGACTTTTATATTTCAGTGAGTTAATCTTCTTTTTTCATGATGACCGTGACTTTGCTTGCACGGCAAGACTCCCAATCGCTGCCCCGTTTGATATCTTCCTCAGAAACAAATACCTCTACCAACTCATATCCTTCTTCAGCTTTTTCGTTGATAAAACTGCGAAGTTTGCTCATAAACAAATCTCTTTCAACGATATATTTCATGTTCCACCCTCCCATACTGTACACAGTTATTTTTGATTATGGTAACACACTCTTTTCGCTTTATCAAGCAAATAATCGTTGCAGGCGGCAAGATATTTCGTTATCATAGAAGCAAAAGTATTTTTATGATTATGAGGTCTGTTTATGAATCTGAAGATGTTTTGCGCCAACAACGATCTGCGCATCATCAACGACGCAGGCAAAGAAGTTCTCACGGTAAACGAAACCCATGCCATTCGCTGCGGGCTGCAGCTGACGGGTTTTTATGAGCATTTCAACAGCGGCCGCATTTGTGTGATGGGCAAACCCGAAATCGCCTATCTAAACACCCTTGACGAACAGGCGGCAAATAGGTCTTTGACGACGTTGATAGAAAAAAAGATTCCCGCCATTGTTTTGGGAGATGACATTAAAGAGCATGCGCTTTTGACCAAGCTGTGCAAGAAGCACAACTGCATTTTGCTTTCCTCTTCGGTGGATTCTGTTTCGCTGGTGTTTAAACTTTCTTCCTACCTCAGCTACGAAAAGGCGCCCTGGATCGGCCTGCACGGCGTGATGATGGAAGTATACGGTGTCGGCGTGCTCATACGCGGCATCAGCGGCATCGGCAAAAGCGAAGCCGCCTTAGAGCTCATCAAACGCGGCGGCAGATTTGTTGCCGACGACCTGGTCAAAATCGTCAAAACCTCCGAAGGCACCCTCATTTGCAGCGGCATGAAAGAAGGCTCCTATTTCATGGAGATTCGAGGCATTGGCATTATTGATGTAAAAATACTCTTTGGCGTCAGCAGTGTGCGCATTCGCAAGGACTTGGATTTAATCGTGGATCTGGTGCCCTGGAATGTCGACATGCAATATGACCGCCTGGGCGATAAAGTCGCCTACGATACACTCATGGAATGCAAAGTCCCCCTCTACCAAATCCCCGTTTCCGCAGGGCGCAACATTGCCGCCCTCATCGAAACCGCCGCCATTCGCACGCGTGCCGCCTTTATGGGATTTGACTTTATGGGAGACTTTTTATCACAATTCGATTAAACAGGAAGGTATTATGAAATACGTTATAGACCCGCATACACACACCATTGCCTGCAACCATGCCTTTTCCACACTGGAAGAAAACATTCAATGCGCAAAACAAAGGGGTATTGAGCTGCTTTGCTACACCGAACACGGCCCCAGAATGCCCTATGCGCCCCCTGATTGGTATTATGAAGGGCTTTCGATGATTCCTTCCGACAAGTTTTCCATTCCCTTAATTATCGGCATTGAGGCCAATATTTTAGACGAAATCGGCACCCTCGACAGCTTTGATTTGCCGGAAAAATGGTTCAATTTTGTCATCGCCTCCATGCACAAACACACCTATCAGCCCTTTGAGGCCTGCAGCAATACCGATGCTTTGCTTGCCGTGCTGGACAATGCCAACGTGGATATGCTCGGCCATATCGATGCCCCTTATTTTGCCGTTGACTATGAACCCGTCATCAAAAAAGCCGCTAAGTCCAACACACTCATCGAATTTAACAACGCCTCTGTTCACGGTGTGCGCAAGGGCGGCATCGAAAACATGCGTCAAATGGCTGTCTTTTGCAAAAAATATGACTGCATGGTCGCACTCAGCTCCGATGCGCACCTGTGTCACAATGTGGGCGTTTTTGACGACGTGCTTCCCATCTTGCAAGAAGCGAATTTTCCGCAGGAACTGATCATCAACACAGATGTCGATAAATTCTTTTCTTTTTTGCGCACAAACGGAAAAAATGTGTAACACACACATTCATTAAATATAAATATCGATAAACAGGAGGATAATTTTGAAATGATTTACGTGGAAAAAAATCGGGAATATGTTTTTCCGGGCTGGAACGACCAAGCTGTCCTGCTGCTGCACGGCGCCACATCAGGCTCCTCCCTGCTGCGCACGCTGGCCAATTATTTGAACTGCCTGGGCTACACCGTCTATGGTGTCAACCTCGCAGGCCACGGCGGCACAAAGGAAGAACTGGAAAAAACAACCTATCTGGACTTGATTGAAAAGGCTGAAGCCGATTACGCAAAAATACGGGCAAAACACGAAAAGGTCTTTGTGGCCGGCCTGTCCCTGGGCGGTCTGCTCACGCTGTACCTCGCCGCTGCGCACCCCGACATCCCCGGCATCATCCCCATGGCATCGGCGCTGGATTTTGTGGAAACGTCCATGTTCGGCCAAAAACACGACACGCAGTATATCCACCGCCCCACCACGGGCAAAGTCGGCTTATACAAGCAATACCATGTGCATCACGAATATGTGCCGCGCGCCTTTATTCAAACCATGCACGACTTGGCCAACGACTTTCGCAACCGAAACCTGGCCGAAAAAGTCACGTCCCCGGCTTTGATTGTTCACACGAAGGACGACTCCATCGTCTACCCCAAAAGTTCGCAGTACGTCTATGACCACATTGCCTCCACCGACAAAGAACTTGCCATATACGAAAGCGGAGAACACCTCTTTGTCATGACCGAAGAGCGCTACGAACCCTACGAGAAAATTGCAGATTTTTTGGCGAAACATTAGCGTTTTCCGTTTGTCTTAACAATCTTTTTCGTCCCAAACAGCCTAAAACACGCTGTTTGGGACGATTTATGTAAAAAAAGGTTGTCTTTTTAAAATGAAGACGATATACTATGACTCATGTCTAATTACAATATCATTTACAGAGGTGCTGTATGGCTGAAATTAAGTTCGAAATCGTAAAAAAACTGGGTATACTCAGCGAGTCCAAAAACGGATGGAAAAAAGAGCTGAATATGGTCAGCTGGAACAACCGGGATGCAAAATACGACATCAGAGAATGGTCCCCCGAAGGCGACAAAATGAGTAAGGGCATCACACTTTCCGAAGAAGAAATAACGATTCTGAAAGAACTTTTAAACAACGAAGACGAATACTAAATTCGACTGTTTTTGAAAGGAAAGAGATTTACATAAACAACGTATCTCATCATTGTTTCATAAAAAACCTCTGTGCAGATGAAAACACATCCGCGCAGAGGTTTTTTTAACGTGATTGCTTGTTGCTTGCAATTAATTGTCTTGTCTTTCCTTTGCCGAAGAAATGTATTGCTCATAATCCTCAAAAAAGTGATCCGCCAGCATCTTCAGCTCTTCCGTGTCGTGCTTTTGGCTGTCGTCGTGAATGCAGTGTACTTCAAATCCCGCCTTTTTTGCCGTGCGCACGGCATAGCATGCGTCTTCATAAATTACCACATCTTCCTTTTCATAGCCCATTTTCTTTGCCGCCATCTCATAAAGGTCGGGAAAATGCTTGCCTTTTCCAATGTCTTTTGAGCTTAAACAAAACTGAAAATATTCAGCAACCCCTGTGCGTTCCAGCGCCTTTTGCGCCAGGGTCGAGTCGGTTTCGGTGGCCACACACATCGGAATGTTTTTTTCTTTCAACAAGGCGAGGTATTCTTTTACACGAGGCTTTAGCTGCACTTCGTTTTCATAAAAGTCTTTAATGAGCTTATAGTGCATCTGAGCCATCTCCTCTTTTGTCGTCTTGTAACCTGAGAGTTTTATCAAATAGTCGGCCGACTCGTCCAACGTCATGCTCTTAACGGTTGCATATAAATTTTCGGGCGGCTCAAAGCCCAGTGCCCTGCATAGTCTGTTGCCCAAATCCCGCCAGACGGGCATGGAGTCCAGTATCGTTCCGTCCAAATCAAAAATAGCGGCTTTCATCTTTCACCTCTTGTTTGTATTTTCTGCTTTTTTTCGTTTTATTTATACTTATTTTCAATCATTTTTCGTTCACGTCTAAATCCCCACAAAGCACGTATGGAGTCTAATATCAAATTGATCGCCAAAAAGATCAGCGCAATAATCGCAATAATTTGTATGCCTTCTTTAAGAAACGTCCCGAAACCGCCCACCAAAGAAACAATGTTGCCATAAAGCAACGTCATCAAAGCCGACAGTGCCACACCCAGCATAAACACCATGGGAACAATCAACATCAGATATTTTTTGCCCATGCGCCCGAGCCATACCGCCACGGTCAGCAGCGCCAGTGCGGCGAGCAACTGATTAACCGTGCCAAACAGAGGCCAAATGGCTTTGTAGCCGCCCAGTGCCAAAAGACCGCTGACAAACACCGTCACCGCCGTGGCCACATAGGGGTTTGTCAATTTGTCTTTGAGATATTGGCGGCGGATGTCTTGAAAATATTCCTGCAACAAATAGCGCACGAGCCTTGCGGAAGTATCCAGCGTCGTAAAGGCCAAAGCGGAGATGGACAACATGATAATTGTATACACCACATCGGCGGCAATGCCGAGTCCCTCAGAAATATTGACCATTGCATTGGCAAAAACCACCGGCGGCACCGCCTTATAGACATTTGTTTGATCAAAGAATATGCCCACCACCACAATGACCACCAAGGCAATAATGCTTTCCAGTATCATGCCGCCAAAACCGATGAGCTTAATGTCTTTTTCGCTTTTGATTTGCTTGGCGGTCGTGCCCGAGCATATTAAGCTGTGAAAGCCCGATATTGCTCCGCAAGTCACTGTGATAAACAAGACGGGAAACAATGTCTGTCCTGCAACATTAAAACCGCTAAAGGCGGGCAGCTGCATTTGCGGATGTTGGTAAAATATTCCAAATACCGCAAAAACGCACATGCCGTAGAGCAAAAACGCGTTGAGAAAATCCCTCGGTTGCAACAATATCCACACCGGAGTAATGGAAGCAAGAAACATATAGACCAGCAATACGACAATCCACGTGGTTTTAGAAAAATAAAGCGGAAAAAAGATGCCCAACCCAATGCATATGGCAATCAACACAACTCCTAACAAACTCGATATCACGGGATTGGATTTCGTGCGATGGGTTACAAAACCGAATACCAGCGATGCCACAATAAAAAGAATCGATGCCGTGGCGCTGGATCCGTTTGCGGCAATTTTGCTCTTGTCCGGCGCAAAGCCCTCAAAGGCCGAAGCCACAATGTCAATAAAAGAAGCAATCAAAAAAAACATCGTAAACAGCGCAAAAATCAAAAACAGCTGCTTTCCGTATTTTCCCACATTTTTTTCGGTAATGGCCACAAGGGATTTGCCGTTGCTGCGCACGGAAGCAAACAAAGAAGAAAAGTCCTGCGCCGCACCAAAAAAGATGCCGCCCAGCACAATCCACAGCACCACAGGTATCCAGCCGAAAATGGCCGCCTGCACCGGTCCGCTGATGGGGCTGGCGCCCGCAATAGACGAAAAATGGTGCCCGAATAAAATTCCTCGCTCGGTGGGCACATAGTCATCGTTGTCGTTGCTTCTTACAGCAGGTGTTTTTTTGCGGGGGTCTACCCCCCATTTTTTCGCCAGCCAGCCGCCATAAAACACATAGCCGATAAGCAGCGCAGCAATCGAAACCACCAAAATTGTTACAGCGTTCATATTTCTTTCCGTTCGGTTTATTATCCGCTGCCATTAAGCGCTTGCGCCATTTTGACAGCTGCAAGGTATGCGGTGGAAAAGGCAATTTGCAAATTATATCCTCCCGTTACGGCATGTACATCCATTACCTCGCCGGCAAAATACAATCCCTTGACGATTTTTGACTCCATGGTCGCAGAAGAAATGTCCTTGAGTGCAACGCCCCCTCCGGTGATAATGGCCTCATCAAAGTCCTTGCTTTTTTCGATTGCAAAGGGCATTTGTTTTAACGTCTCTATCAGTCTTTTTCTTTCTTCCACCGTAATTTGATTCACTTTTTTGTCCCTGGCAATATCGGCCGCGGTCAACACCGCGTCAATGAGCCTGGCGGGCAACAACTCTCTTAAGGCGTTGTGCATATCGCTGTTTATAAATTTTTCAAAATCGCGCAAAATGCGCCGTTCAAGTTTTTGTGCACTCAACGCAGGCTTTAAATCTAATTTTAACATAATTTCGCTGTAATTTGAAATCGATGCACTGAGATTGAGTATCGTCGGTCCGCTGAGCCCGTCGTGTGTAAACAGCAATTCACCGAAAGAGGATGCGATTTTTTTATTTTTTTCATAGGCGCTTACCGCCACATTTTTCAACGAAAGCCCCTGCAAGTCAAAGAGCGATTCTTTTTTGACCACCATACCCACCAAGGCAGCATAGGGAGATACAATACCGTGCCCCGCCTTTTTTGCCATGTGATAGCCCTCCCCCGTGCTGCCCGTAAGGGGATAGCTTTTGCCTCCGGTGGTCAAAAGAACGCATTTTGATAAAAGCGTTCTTCCATCGGATAAAACCACACCTTTGACTGTGCCTTCTTGCACCCAAAGATCCTTCACTTGGGTTTGCAGCATGATCTCCACGCCCAGCTGCGTCAACTTGCGTTGAAAAAACCGAATGACATCGCTGGATTTTCCGCTTTTGGGAAACACCCTGTCGCCTTGTTCTATAACGGTCTCAAGGCCGTTTTCGTTGAGATAACGAATCATATCCATGTTGTTCCATGCAGAAAAAGCGCTGTATAAAAACTTTCCGTTTCTGACAACGCCATCCATAAGCTTAGGCGCATCACAGGCGTTGGTGATGTTGCAGCGGCCTTTGCCTGTTATGTAGAGTTTTTTTCCCAACTTTTCGTTTTGCTCCACCAACAGCGTTTTGCAGTTTTTTTCCGCCGCGACTACCGCCCCCATCATGCCTGCCGCTCCGCCGCCCAATACAATTACATCATACACCGCACTCACCTTTTTGCCCCGTTTTAATGATAATATACAAATTCGGAGAACTTCTTCTGCCCATTGCCGTTATTTTACTCACTTCATATTTTTTTACGCTGAGGTTGCTGAGATATTGTTCTACAATTTTATCTTCTTCGCCGTCGTCATGACCGACATAGGCACATATGCTCACCACACCGCCCGGTGCCAAGGCAGCCAACACGCCGTCCAATGCACGCAGGGTACTTGGCCCCTGTGTTTTGTGTTTTTTATCGCTTCCCGGCAAGTATCCCAAATTAAACATCGCACCGGCAATGGTTTTTTCGCCGATATAGGCCGCAATGTTTTCGTGGCTGTCCTCAATGAAGTGTATGTTTTGCAGATCTGTTTCGTGCTTGCAAAGAAGCGCCTTTGCTTTTAAAAACGCCTGCGGCGCAACATCAAAGGCAAAAATTTCTCCTCCGCACAGCCTCTTTGCGAGAAAAAGCGTGTCATAGCCGTTGCCCAGCGTGGCATCCACATACACCCCGCTGCCGTTTGTCAGCTGCCCCAAATACAGCTGCGCCATATCCGTAATGCTCAAATTCATTCTTTTGCACTGCATTTGTGATGCATAAACAATTTAAAAATATCGGCATACAAACTGTGCGCCGTGACATCGTTTTTGTCAAACAATATCCCCACCATATAGTCTTGCTCCGCCGTCATCGGCTGAAAATTTGTCATGGTCATCAGCGTATCTTTGACAACACCTTGCTCTGCCTGCGAAATAAGGGCATAAATATAGCCTTCATCCAGCTTGCTCGACAACAGCGCGCGCACAACGGCATCGATATATACGGGCTTTTGTGACGGGCACACTATTTTTTGTATCAGAATATATTGTTTTTTCACCTCATACACACAAATTGCCTGCAGTGCCTCTTCATTTGCCAAGATAAAGGCCTCTGCCCTTTCATTTGGCACAAAGCCGCTGTTGCGCAATTCGTCCGAAACATTTTTTATATCCGTTTTTTTAATAAAAATCATTCTATGGCCTCTTTTTTTTCCTGAGCACCTTTTGCTCATTTGACAGTTGGGCAATTTCTTCATCGCTCAATTCCCGCACGGCACCGCGGCGCAGTCCTTTCATCTTCACACCGCCCAAAGACACCCGCATCAAACGCTCCACCTCCAGGCCGGCCGCCTCGCACATTCGGCGAATTTGCCTGTTTTTACCCTCCTTGAGCTTTACCGACAACTCTGTCGACTCCGCTGAGGCGGCGAGTATTTTCACCACCGCCCCTTGGGTCATTTTGCCGTCTATTTCCACAGGCGCCTTCAACTTTTGCAGCGCAGATTGATCCACACCGCCCGCTACAGTCAAACGATACTCTTTTTCGCTTTCATACTTCGGATGCATGATTTTGTAGGCAAAGTCTCCGTCATTGGTAAACAGAAGCAACCCCTCGGTGTTATAGTCCAACCTGCCCACAGGAAAAACCCCCATGCGCAGATATTTTTTATCTAAAAAATCCATGACCGTTTTGCGGCCTTTTTCGTCTTGCCGCGTGGTGATGTATCCTTTGGGCTTATTGAGCATTAAGTATACCTTTTTTGCGGCGGGTCTGTATATTTTATCATCAACGGTGATGATGTCGCTTTCTCGAACATCATAGGACAGCGACGTAATGACTTTGCCGTTGGCTTTTACACGCCCTTGCAAAATATATTCTTCGCATTTTCGCCTGGACGCCAGCGCGCACTGCGCCAAATATCGATTGATTCTCACAAATTTTCCCTTTCTCTCTTTGCTGCTTTCTCAGCGCAGCTTGGCGCCAAAGCGCTCTTGCAATGTTTGAACAATGCCGTAGAATGCCTCGTCGGCTTCCGCATCATTGAGCGTTCGCTCAGGTGAGCTGAAAAAAAGCGAATAGGCCAAGGATTTGTGCCCCGCCTGAATTTGTTGTCCCTCATAAACGTCAAACAGCTCCACTTTTTTCAGCAGCGGCCCCCCTGCCTCTTTAATTGCCGCAACAATATCTCCGCTTAAAACTTCGGAAGAGACCACTACGGCCATGTCTCTGAGCAAAGAAGGATATTTTGCCAGAGGCTGATAGACAAAGCGCATGTCGGCACACGCATACAACAGTGACAAGTCCATCTCGGCAATCAGCACGTTTTCGGCAATGCCGAATTTTTGCGCAATTGCGGGGTGCACCTGCCCGATATAGCCCAACATCTTTTCGCCCAACCATACTTCGGCGCTGATGCCTTGGTGCAAATAGCTCAAATCCGCACGCCTATAGTCTGCCCCTGCAATGCCCACTTGCTCCAACACACTTTCAACAATGCCCTTGATATCATAAAAGTCATAGCCGCCATAGGTGGCTATCGCCACTTTTTCCTGCTGAACCGGCAAGCCTTCGGCGTCTTTTTCTTTAATGAAGATGTTGCCCGCTTCAAAAAAGATCCCCTTCATGTTTTTCTTTGCGATATTGGCACCCACCACCTCCAACAGGCTAAAGGCCAAGCTGTTGCGCATATAGGAGGTGGCTTCCCCAAGAGGATTGATAATTTGCACAATATCTTCTTGGTCGATATGTTCTTCAAAGGCCTTTAATTTGTCATAGGATGTAAAGGTATAGGTCAACACTTCATAGCCACCCAGTGAAGCCAGCAGACTGCGAATGCGCGTTTTAAATGCATAGCGTTCGTTTTTGGGGCTCACATAAGAAGAGGCGCTGTTGAGGGTTGAAGGAATTTTTTCGTAACCGTAAATGCGCACCACTTCTTCTGCAATATCTTCTTTGATGTTGATGTCTGTTCGATAAAGCGGCGGTATAATCTCGAGCCTATCGCCCTTGGCAAGCACCACATCCATCTCCAAACTTTTCAGCGAACGCACCATCTCTTCCACCGAAAGATTCATTCCCAAAAATGAATTGATCCACGCTGTGTCCACCGTGAGTTTTTTGACGCCCACAGGATTGGGATAAATATCAATCACGCCTTCAATCAACTCCGCTGCGCCGATTTCCATCAGCAGCCTTGCTGCTCTGTCAGCGGCATAATCGCAAAAATGCGGGTTGACGCCTTTGGCAAACAGTGCTGCCGCGTCTGTATTCATCTCCATATCAAATGCGGATTTTCGAATATTGGTCGCATCAAAGGCCGCTGATTCCAGCACAATCATTTCCGTTTCATCGGTGATTTCCGAGTTTTGTCCCCCCATGATCCCCGCAATACCCACGCCCTTGTTTGCATCGGCTATCAAAAGCAGATTTTCGCGCGTCTCACGCTTCTCGCCGTCCAACGTCGTAATTTTTTCGCCTTCTTTTGCACGGCGCACATCGATTGTTTTTCCTTCGATCATCTTATAGTCAAAGGCGTGCAGCGGCTGCCCCACTTCAAGCAAAATATAGTTTGTCACATCGACAATATTGTTAATGGGACGCATGCCCCCCGCCATCAGCTTTCTTTGCATCCACAGCGGACTGGGCTCGATTTTTTTTACTTTCATCATTCGTGCCACATAGCGATAGCACAAGTCGGGGTCCGATATTTTTATGGATAAATATTTCTCTATAGCATTGCTGCTTTCTTCAACCGTTGCCTCAGGAACAAAGGCGTTGGTATAAAAAGCGGCAGCGGACTCTCTGGCAATGCCTATCATCGACTGGCAGTCGGGTCGATTGTTTGTGATTTCAAAATCAATGACCACATCATCCAACCCCAGGTGCTTGAGTGCATCTTCGCCCAAGGCAAGGGGTTCGGAAAAAATGTAAATGCCGCTCTCGGAATTTTTGGGCAACACCGATGCATCCAGCCCCAACTCTTCGCCCGAGCACATCATCGCCTTTGATTCTATGCCGCGAAACACTGTGCTTTCGATTTTTTTGCCCTGCAAAACGGTGCCCGCAAGCGCCAGCGGAATGATGTCGCCTTCTTTGATGTTCGTAGCAGCACTGATAACCGTCTCCGTCTTACCTTCTCCGATATCCACCTGATACACGCTCAACTTGTCCGCATCGGGATGCTTTGTCTTTCGGATGATTTTTCCGACCACGACAGGGCCGTCCACCGCAGTGTTTTTGCTGATGCCCTCCACGTTGTTGCCTGTCAGGTTCATTCTCTCTGCATATTCTTCAACAGGACAAGTAATGTCCACATATTCGCTTAGCCATTTCATCGATACAATCATCTTTGTCTACCTCCCGATAAATTGTCCCAAAAACATTTTGTCATTGTCATAAATCAGCCGCAAATCTTCGAGCCCGTATTTGATCATCGCAATTCTGTCAATGCCCATGCCAAAGGCATAGCCCCAGGCCGAAAGCAAAACCGCTGTATTCCTCGGGGTCTATCCCGCACATCGACTGCACGCGGGGGTGCACCATGCCGCAGCCCAAAATTTCGATCCAGCCCGTGTTGGAGCACACCCTGCATCCCTTGCCGCCGCATTTGGGGCAAGTGGCGTCCATCTCCGCTCCCGGCTCCGTAAAGTAGAACTGATGATGTCTGAATTTTGTCTTCGTGTCTTTGCCAAACAAACTTCTGGCAAAATATTCCAAGCTTCCCTTTAAATCACTCATCGTGATGCCCTTGTCCACAATCAGTCCCTCCATTTGATTAAACAGCGGCGAATGTGTGGCATCTATCTCGTCTTTTCTGTAAACTTTACCCGGCGAAATAATTTTTATCGGCGGTTTGTTTTGAAGCATCGTGCGAATTTGCACCGGCGAGGTCTGCGTGCGCAATAACACATCCTCCGAAATATAAAACGTGTCGTTCATACCCCTTGAGGGGTGGTTTTCGGGGGTGTTTAAATAGTCAAAATTGTATTTGGCAAAGTCAATTTCCGGCCCTTCGGCCACCGAAAATCCGATGGATGCAAAAATCTCCTGAATTTCAAGGGTCGTTTTTGTAATCGGGTGCAGTGTTCCGCTCTCGGGCTTTTTGCCGGGCAGTGTAATGTCGATGGATTCGCTGCCCAATCTGTCCATGAGCGCTTTTTCTTCCAGCATCTGTTTTTTATCGCTCAATTCTTTTTCGATCAATACCTTGACTTCGTTTACCGACTTGCCCACAAGGGGTCGCTCTTCTGCACTCAATTTTCCCATGGAACGCAGCATTTCCGTCAGCGCGCCTTTTTTGCCGAGCATGCGAATGCGCACTTCTTCCAATTGGTTTATTTGCGTCGCATTTTCAATTTTTTCAATGGCTTCCGATTTCAGTTTTTCCAATATTTCTTTCATTCTTTTACCTCGTTTGCTTCAAGTACATTGACAAATGTCTCCATGATTTTTGCCGTCAGTCCCCAAATGTTATAGTCTTCATAAATATAGAACAACACTTCTTCTCTTCGTTGCTTCCAGTGATAGTTTCGTCCGTTTTCAATGCGCTCAAAGGGAAACTCATCGTTGAAAACCACGTCATAACAAATTACGTGGCGTTCGGGCTTTGCCGTGAGAAAAAACGACAGCGGAACAAAAAACACCTCTTCCACTTCGTTTTGATTGAGCTTTAACGTACCTGTATCAAATTGGTGAATATAGCCCACCACAGGAATCACGTTTCGCCCGTATCCGGTTGTCACGGGATTCATCTGGCCCAATATTTCTATTTGATCGCTGTCTATGCCCACTTCTTCTTCTGTCTCGCGCAAGGCTTCGCCCACAATGTCGTCACACTCACACAACCCGCCCGGCAGAGAAATATCCCCCGGCTGAGCGCTGGCACTGAGCCTTCTGCTGCGCACCTCAAATAAAACATGAATTTCGCCCTCTATTTCGCAGAGCAATATCAATACCGCATATTTAATGCCGATGCAAGGCGGCAT
>ENA-UOOM01001633-UOOM01001633.1-fermentation-metagenome-genome-assembly--contig:-NODE-1633-length-20849-cov-19.664038_pt1 | contig 20849 bp, 16 predicted proteins | sample MGYA00245781_ERZ724031 | MGnify/ENA primary metagenome ERZ724031 (study PRJEB28704, sample SAMN03018317) | fermentation metagenome | biome: anthropogenic terrestrial biome; feature: soil... | reverse complement strand
GTCTGGAATTATCACGATGTCAACGATCTTAACGTACCGGACTCACCTGTAATCATTGATATGACGGGAATCAAGAAAGACAAAGTATTAATTCAGCATTATCGTGTGGATCAAGAATTTAGTAATTCGTTTTCTCTTTGGAAAAGATTTGGATCTCCACAAAATCCTTCAGAAGACCAGATCAAGGAGTTGGAAAAGGCGGGGCAGCTACACTCGTATTCATCCCCCGAATGGGAAAAGACTGAAAATACAACAATAACGATTAAAACGACACTTCCCAGACAAGCGGTTTCATTAATTCGCCTTACATGGTGAAATATTAGTACGATTTTTTTATTTATTAGACCAGATAATATTTTGTGATTTAATTTTTTAAAATTGAAATGGTATGAAAAAAAATTTAATCTTATTCATTTTATTTTTGGTTTGTGGAATTGTTTATTCACAAACGGGTCAACCAATCCAAATTAACATTGACGCAAGCAATCAAATTGCTACTGTTACCAAGTTGTTTAATGGGACGAATATCGAAGACTTAAATAACCAGACCAATGGCGGCATGTTTAGTCAATTAATCCATGGCGAAGCATTTGAAGAAAATGTCGAAACCGATTTTCTCAATTTGGAACCAAAGGATTATTCCAAGATCTATGTGTATATAGATGAACGCAGGATTCCTCATTTGATTTCTCAATCGAACATCTACAATCGTATCACATGGAACAATATTTCAGAGATGTACGATGTTTATTCGAAGGATGTATATGCGCATGTCTTAGACAGAACACCAGAGGTGATATCCAACTGGAAATTTTATGGACGTTATCTTCCGTACGATTCACTTCCCGGAAACATTCAGCGAATAATGCTTGATCGCATTAAAGGTAAAGAACAAATTTCAAAGTTTTGGAACAAACTCGTTTCCGGTAACCCTCAATTCCGATATACCCTTGAGCGCAGTTACGACGCTTATATGGGTCGTCAGACACAAGTAGTGACTTTTCTGAGTGGAAGCGGGGAAGTAGGAATTACCAATCATGGTTTGTATAAGCAGGGAATCCATTTTGAGGCAGGTAAACCATACGATGGTATTTTAAGGGTTAAAGCAGAAAAAGAAACAATAATTTATATTTCATTACGTGATGAAAATGGGAAATTACTTGCAGAGAAACCATATAAAATTAATGGGAACAACAGCTATGAAAAAATTGAATTTGAACTTACGCCCAGCGCAAACACAAAGAAAGGAAGTATTGGAATTTCGTTAAAAAATCCGGGAGAAATCCGTTTGGGGTTCGCTTTTCTTCAGCCGGGTAAATGGGGCCGAATTCCTGGTGGCTGGCCGATTCGGACCATGTTTACTGATGCATTAAAACGTCAGGGTATAACAGCATTCCGATACAATGGATCAATGGTTGATGTCGGGGCCGATACTTATCTCTATCGTTGGAAAAAAATGATAGGCCCTGTTGATGAACGAAGAACATGTTTACGCAATGGATTCAATTTATATGCCACACATAGCTTTGGATTTATAGAAATGCTACAAGCAGCAGAGGCAATTGGAGCAATAGCTATTATAGGGATGAGCATGGATGAGACCTCTGAGGATATTCGTGATTTCGTTGAATATGTGAATGGTCCTGTCACTTCAACTTGGGGAGCATTGCGCGCACAACACGGGCACCCTGAACCCTATAATCTCAAGTATATACAAGTAGATAATGAAAGACCGATTACTACAGGATACGTTGAAAGTATGAAAAAATTTGCCTTAGCCGCGTGGGAAGTAGATCCTGAAATGTCTATTATGGCTTCTCTCAATATCGGAGGCAATGGTTATCGACGTGAGCTTACCGATGGTCAGAAGCAACGTATTGATGATCTTGAAAAACAGATTACAGACTTACAAGATGCCCCACAAACGAGGCAGCAAGTTAACCAATTACGACAACAATTGAATCAACTCCGATCAGCTACTCGCTCATATCAATTAGCATCAGATATGGTTGGTTGGTTTATATCCAAAGGTAAAGGAGACAGATTAGCCTGGGATCCGCACTATGGAGGTTCTATCTCGTTTGCTGACCGTGGGGAAGCTTATCTCAATGAAATGGGTATAATTTTACAAAGAGAATTGGCAAAAGACTATCCTGGTTATTGGTTGAAACTACATCCAATGGAGGAGAATGGCTCACGTTGTGACTGGGATCGTGGTCTTGCTCATGCCCATAACTGGAATACAAATCAACGTCACGGGAATAGTTTTGTCATGCTTGGTACAGCTAACACTTTCCAACCTCATGGATTGCACTACATGTGGGATCAGGGACGAATCCATTATACTTCAGATACTATCTGGTTCCAACCCTCAGCTCACATTGACGAAATTATGATGCAAACATGGAAGCCAAACGTAGTAGATGCTATAAGTAGCGCGGATAGTATATTAGACGTTACCGCGAAGATAAATGATTCTAGTAACGAATTAACACTGTATGTTGTTAACTTGTCAGGGGAGCCTCAAGAAGCCGCACTAAATATTAATAATTTCAAATTCAACACCAAAGGAGAAGTTATAACTATTGGTAATTGTGATTTAACGGAATACAATACATATGCAGATATGAACAACGTAGTACCCGTACGTTCTAAGGCGACTTTTAGTCGAAAAAACACAAAATATGTTTTCCCCAGATACTCATTTACAGTGATTACTTTGAAAAAATAAAATACTTATCCTAATAAAATCAGAATTTGCACTGGCAAATCCTGAACGTTTTTAATATAAATGTAGCCAAAGAATATTTTATACTTTCTCTCTTAAAAAGGGTTGCCTCCATTTTGTTGACAACCCTTTTTGTAATTTATGCGTTGTAAAACGAAAATTAATTATCTTTGACATTGAATGAGGTTCCTGTTCTTATCATTTATTTCAACCCGTAATTTCCATTGAACTATGACACGCAAAAACAACTTACAAATAATAATTGCATTGGCAATAAGTATACTATTCATCGGATGTAATGGTAATTCGCTTTCAAAAGAAAAAATATCCGCTAAGAAAATTACTCAGGTAGATTTCTCACACGTCAAGATCACCGACAATTTCTGGTCACCAAGACTTAAGAATCATGTCACCTATACACTTCCTGTGTGCATCGATCAAATTGAGAACAAAACAGGTAGGATACAGAATTTCGAAAATGCAGCGAACAAATCGGGTGAACATTCAGGTATTTTTTACGATGACTCCGATGTATACAAAGCATTGGAGGGAATGGCATACAGCCTCATCAATAATCCTAATCCCGAATTGGAAAGGAAAGCCGACGAATGGATCGATAAGTTTGCAGCTGCTCAGGAACCGGATGGGTACATCAATACATTTTACACGCTTACCGGGCTCGATAAACGCTGGGACAACATGGACAAACACGAAATGTACTGTGCCGGACACATGATAGAGGCAGCGGTAGTCTATTACAAAGCCACCGGAAAACGCAAATTACTCGATGTTTCCATTCGTATGGCCGATCATATGATGAACGAATTCGGACCGGATAAACGTCATTGGGTTCCCGGACACGAAGAAATTGAATTGGCGCTGGTAAAACTTTACGAAGTAACCAACGAAGAAAAATACCTTGGTTTTGCCTATTGGCTGCTGGAAGAACGCGGCCATGGGCACGGATCAAAAGGTTCTGAGGGTACGTGGAATCCTATGTATTATCAAGATGAAATGCCTGTCAGGGATTTATCAAGCATAAACGGGCATGCCGTCCGGGCCATGTACCTGTTTTGTGGAATGGCCGACGTGGCAGCACTGAAAAACGACGCAGGCTATATCGATGCGTTAAACCGGTTGTGGGACGACGTAGCATTAACCAAAATGTATGTAACGGGTGGCATCGGCTCCTCGCGACATAATGAAGGGTTTACCGAACCTTACGACCTTCCCAATTATGAAGCATATTGTGAAACCTGCGCTTCGGTGGGAATGGTTTTCTGGAATTCTCGCATGCATCAGTTAACCGGAGATTCGAAATATGTAGATGTATTGGAACGCTCTATGTACAATGGCGCTCTCGCCGGGGTATCGCTGAAAGGTGATTTGTTCTTTTACGTGAATCCATTGGCTTCGCACGGAGATCATCACCGAAGAGAATGGTACGGAACGGCTTGCTGTCCCAGTCAGGTTTCCCGTTTTCTTCCATCTATCGGAAATTATATTTACGGAACATCTGAGGATGCTGTTTGGGTAAACCTGTATATCGGAAACTATGCTGAAATAACCACAGGAAAAAAAACATTTACATTAAAACAGGAGACAAATTATCCGTGGGATGGTAACGTAATTCTCACCGTTGAATCATTGGATAAACCCTTAAAGAAAGAATTTCGATTACGGATCCCTGACTGGTGTAAAAGCCATGCTGTTTTCGTGAACGGGAATGTGATTGAAAATGCTCAAATTGAAAAAGGATATTTGGTAATCGATAGGAAATGGAAATCGGGTGACAAAATAACACTCACGATGGATATGCCGGTTGAAATTGTTCAAGCCGATCCGCGTGTGAAAGAAAATATCGGAAAACGAGCTGTTCAAAGAGGGCCGTTGGTTTACTGCGTGGAGGAGACCGATAATCCTTCGTTCAATGAATTGGCTCTGTCATCGAACACAAAATTCAAGGAAGCTTTTGATTCGTCGGTTTTAAATGGCGTGACTACTGTCGATGCAGTTTCGGGTGATAAAACAATACGCCTTATCCCATACTACGCCTGGGATAACCGCGAAGCGGGTCAAATGAAAGTATGGATTGATTATAACGAATAATGAATGGAAATGAGACATTTGGCTACAATTTTAATTGCTACTTTTTTAGTCATGAGTGTTCACTCTAAGGAAAAGAACTATCCCGGTAACCGTGCCCCGTTAGTCAATAAAACTTATATTGAACTCCCAATCGGCACTATAAAGCCCCACGGTTGGCTGAAAGAACAGATGAACCGGATGCGAACAGGTATGACCGGACATTTGGATTCGATATATCCACAGGTCGTGGGTCAACGAAACGGTTGGCTGGGAGGTGACGGAGACGTTTGGGAACGAGGCCCATACTGGATTGACGGACTGTTGCCACTTGCCTACATTATGAACGATGCGGAGCTGAAAAAGAAAGTCCAACCCTGGATTGAATGGACACTGGCATCGCAAAAACCGAACGGATACTTTGGTCCCGATACTGATCGCGGACCTGAAGAAGGTTTACAGCGAAATAATTCGCATGATTGGTGGCCTAAGATGGTGATGTTGAAAGTAATGCAGCAATACTACTCCGCAACCGGAGATAAAAGGGTAATTTCCTTTATGACAAATTATTTTAAGTATCAGCTAAAGGAATTGCCCAACACGCCATTAAGTAACTGGACATTCTGGGGCGAACAGCGAGGTGGAGATAACCTGATGATGGTTTATTGGCTCTATAATATTACGGGCGATTCTTTTTTACTCGACTTAAGCGAACTGATCCATAAACAGACATTCAATTGGACAGATGTATTTCTTCATCAGGATCATTTGTCGCGTCAGCTCAGTATGCATTGCGTAAATCTCGGGCAGGGATTTAAAGAACCGGTCATTTATTATCAACAAAACCAAAGTCCGGAACAACTCGAAGCCGTAAAAAAAGCGGTCCGCGATATGCGGAATACCATCGGATTTCCCATCGGATTGTGGGCGGGCGATGAGTTGCTTCGATTCGGTGATCCGATACAAGGTTCGGAACTTTGCACCGCAGTAGAAATGATGTATTCTTTGGAAAGTATTTTGCAAATTACCGGCGATGTACAATGGGCAGATCATCTCGAGAAAATAGCTTATAACGCTTTGCCCACACAAACCACCGACAATTTTGATTCACGTCAGTATTACCAGCAGGTAAATCAAATTAAGGTCAGCCGCGATATACGAAATTTCGTCACACCGCATCACGATACCGACAATCTTTTCGGTGAACTTACCGGATATCCCTGCTGTACATCCAATATGCATCAGGGATGGCCTAAATTCACACAGAATCTTTGGTATGCAACCAACGATAACGGGATTGCCGCGCTAATTTACGCCCCATCGGAAGTTTCGGCCAAAGTAGGAAACGGGCAACTCATTACCATAAAAGAGTCCACAAACTATCCTTTCGATGAAACAATTACTTTCACGATTGAATTTCAAAACCGAAGAGACAAAGAAATCGAGTTTCCGTTTCATTTGCGTATACCGGAATGGTGCAAGAATCCTATTCTGACAGTCAACGACGAAAATATTGCGGTAGAAACAAAACAAGGAGAAATCGCAATAATCAACCGCATATGGAAAAATAACGATAAAGTCACTCTTCAATTACCCATGGAGGTTTCGGTCAGCAGGTGGTACGGTGGCGGGGCTGCGGTCGAACGGGGACCACTTTTGTATGCGTTAAAGATGAACGAAAACTGGCAAAAGAAAAGTACAGAACCTCACGAAACCAAACGTTACGGAAAATGGTATTACGAAGTAACCAGCGATACTCCATGGAATTATGCTCTTCCTAACCGCAATTTAAGAAGTGAGAGTATAGCTAACACTTTTATTGTTGAAAAGAAAAACGATACATCAACTTCCCCTTGGACATTGCAGAATGCACCTATTACAATAAAAACAATTGGTTTACGAATCCCGGGATGGAAAGAATATAACGGCTCGGCTGGACCCATTTCTTACTTCACGCAACAGGGAGAAGATACAGGAAATGAAGAGAACATAGAACTCATACCATATGGGTGCAGTACGTTGCGTATCGCCGTTTTTCCGGTGAGGAACAAATAGAATATAAGACTTTTTATAAATCAATGATTTTAGTCTGTGAACTCTTTCCACAAAGCAGAATGGATAATTTCTCTTGATTGATCAATTAATGCAGGAATATCGGCCTCAGTTAAATTTTCAGTGGGAATTGGCTTGTGTATAAGCAACTCCAGTTTATGCGGTTTCAGACGTAAAGTGCCACGCTTTAGTACATGAAACGGGCCGTTAAGAGTAAGCGGAACTATGGGCAATTTGAGTTCATAAGCAATCTGGTATGCTCCCCGCTTAAATCGTCCTAATTTTCCGGTACGGGACCTGGCACCTTCAGGGAATAGCATGATAGAAACACCATCTACAATTTTCATCTTGGCTTCCTTAATCGTATTTGCACGTGCAGCCGGGCTTGAATTATCAACAAAAACGTGGCCCGCTTTTTCCGACGCAAAACCCACCAGTGGAATTTTACGTAAACTGGCCTTTTGCACCCACTTGATATTTTGATTTAGAAAACCAAATGTTAAAAAGATATCAAATGCTCCTTGATGATTAGCAACGAAAATATAAGATTGTTTGGGATCAAGATTTTCGTGTCCATTGGTTTTAATCCTGCACAAAGCCAGCCAGCAAGTGAGCCTCGACCACCATCGCGGCGGTACGTATCCCCAATAGCGGCTTCCGAAAATAGGCGCAAAGATCATTACCGTCAATGCTGTTAAAACAGTAAACAAAACAAAAATTGGCACAAAAATAAGCCACTGATACAAAAACATGAAAGACTCTTTTACCAACCTCATAGCACGCAATTAAACGATGAAACAAAAATAATAATTTTTTGACATTTTTTGATAATAAAACAGGGATGTTTTCAACTTCGTGAAAGTTTTTAGTATCGTGTCCAAATTTTTAGTCTAAATAATTTTATTATTTGTAGAATTTTGTGTTTATTTGCGCTACGAAATCAAAAACATAATATAATAAACACACATGAAAGAATTAGCAAAGTATTCAGGCGTTATAGTAATGATTGTTGGCGTGCTGATTTTAGCAATCCCGTTTTTTAGCGGAACAACCACAAATACAACTCTCCTAATAGGCTTACTATTGGTAATTGAGGGTTTTTTGGGGTATCTCTTTGTAAATAACATGAAAAAAGGAAGTATTGTGAGCAACATCGTTTGGGCAATTATTCTCCTGGTAATTCCTTATTTTCTTTTTGTTGCAATGAAAGGTTTGGCTTACAGCAAAGATGAATTTGCGCTGTACAATTAATTAGAACAACAGTAAAGCACAAAAAAAAGAGGATTTTTCAATCCTCTTTTTTTATTTTACGGCATCCGGTATATTACGCTGTTTATGTTCATCCCCGCCCCTACTGATGCGAGCACCAGATTATCGCCGGAAGAGATTTTGTGTCCGTTCATTTTTCCCCTTAACACCATATCGAGCAACGTAGGAACAGTAGCAACCGACGAGTTACCCAACCACGAAATTGTCATAGGCATTACTGATTCGGGAACGTCATTGATGTTATAAAGCTTAAAAAGTCTTTTTAAAATGGCATCATCCATTTTACCGTTTGCCTGATGAATCAGCACTTTTTTCACATCGTTTACGTGTATTTTAAGCTTATCTAGAGCCGATTTTATTGCTTTTGGCACATTCTCTAATGCGTACTGATACAGGCGACGTCCGTTCATCTTAAGATACAGATCTTTTCTCTGAGCTAAGTCCTTATTATAGGAATACCCCATGTGAAGCAGGTTAACGTAATCGATAGCATCACTGCGGGAATTGTGTCCCAGAATTCCTACGGGAGTTTCGCTTTCCACGGCCTCCACAACGGCTGCGCCGGCTCCATCAGCATAAATCATGCTGTCGCGATCGTATGGGTCAGAAATTCTGGACAACACATCGGCGCCGATAACCAGTATTTTTTTTGCATCACCCGAACGAATATAATAATCTGCCTGAATAAGTGCCTGAACCCAACCCGGACAACCGTACAATATATCGTATGCAACAGCATTAGGACTCTGTATACCAAGTTTTGCTTTCACTCGCGAAGCTAGTGTAGGTAGAATATTGATGCGGGTATCGTTGACACTGGTTTCTCCAAAATTATGTGCTAAGATCACGTAATCGAGTTCCTCTTTGTCAATTCCTGCAGATTCAATGGCTTGTTCGGCAGCAATGAGCGCCAGATCAGATGTTAATTGATGATCTTCGGCATATCTTCGTTCAGAAATGGTAGTAATTTCTTCGAACTTATCTACAATCTCACGATTTTCTTTATCAATTCTTTCACCTGTCGATTCCAGAAAGCTATAATTCAGGAAGTCGTCGTTTTTAACAACTTTGGATGGAACAAAACTTCCGGTTCCGGTAATCAGGCTGTAAATTTTTTTCATAATCAATTTCTGTAAACAATAACCTAATTTTTTGGCAAAGGTAGCAATTTATTATCAATCCGATTTAATTTTAGTGGTTTTTCGGTTGTACGAATCCTTTTTTCTACATCCTCCCAAATTAGCTCAACCCAAATTCTTTTGCCAGTAGTTCGTAACCTTTCCGGCGTCCTTCCATTTGTGAGTACAAATCGAAGATGATAATTTCATCCACAATGGTTTCTTTCGCCCACTGCGAAAGCTTTTCTGCAACTTTATCGGGTGAACCAATAACAAATTTTCGCATAATATTCTGTTTTACAGCCTCCTCCTGAAGTGAGTATTTATAGGAAAGTGCTTCTTCGAAAGTGGGATTTACAATTGATTTCCCGGTGGTTAACAACGTCCAATGCAAAATGGCGGGTGCCGCCTGATAATAGGCTTCTTCATCAGTTTCTGCGGTGAAAACCATTATCGATAAAATACTTTTTGGTTCCTGCAAATATACTGAAGGCTTAAATCGCTGACGATACATTTTCAATACAGGAACCGCAAGATCTGCATTAATTTGCGCGGCAAATACAAAAGGTAATCCTTTTTCCAGTGCGAACTCAACGCCGCCTGTACTTGAACCAAGCATATAGATTTCCGGAGTGAGTGATGGATCTGGAGATGACTTGATATTGACGAAAGGATGTTTTGCCGGTAGATTATGTCCGAAAAAGCCCAATAAATCGGTTAATTGTTCGGGGAAAGGATCCTGTTTTATAACTTCCCACGAACGCCGAAGAGCAAAAGCTGTTCGTCCGTCGGTGCCCGGTGCACGGCCTATACCCAGATCAATTCTGCCGGGATGTAACGCTTCCAGCATAGCAAACCGCTCAGCTACATTGAATGCACTGTGATTGGGCAACATAACACCACCTGTTCCAACACGAATCCTTTTGGTTTGCGAAGCAACATGAGCCACCATAATTTCGGGGAACATACTCATTATCATGGATGTATTGTGATGTTCTGCAAACCAATACCGGGTGTAACCCAGCTGATCAGCCAGCTTTGCAATTTCGGTGGAGTGATTAAGCACGTCCGTAGCTGTTTTGGTTTCTTCGGTGAATTTTGCTAAATCGAGTATCGAGAGTTTTAATTTACTCATTTCTTTTTTAGATAGAAGTTAGATGTAAAACAACAATACCGGTAACAATAGCTATTCCGAAACTTAATAATGTACCGATAAGGATATATTCCGTTAATTTTCGGTTTCGTGAGTCTTTCAAATCACCAAACCTAAAAACCGATTTAGCGGCTATCAGAAAACCGATGGCCTCCCAGCGTCCCAAAACAACAAACACAAAAACCAGCAATCTTTCCAGAATGCCGATATAGCGGCCGGCATTGGGTAGCGATTTAGCCTTATCGGAGTTTATATCTTTCGCCCAGTTTGTTAAAAGTACCTGTATTATTATACCGCACACCAAGGTTAAGAAAAGGATAGCAGTGAGGTAGATCCAAAAGTGAGTATTTTCGGCAAGTACACCCACAGATATGTCGTGATTGAAAAACACATACCACAAAATTGCAATGCTTAACACGTGCAGCAACTGATCTACCAGAAACCATCCGGTTTTATTGCTTTCTTTCTGAAAAGATAATTTCGTGATGTCTATGCCAATGTGAACAACCATGATTAAAAGCGCCGGAGCCCAATACCGGAAATCCCACAGAATCAACCATACTAACACACCGTGAATAAGGCCATGCAAATAGAGTTTGAAAGATTTGATGCCGTGTTTCTCTTTTTTCTCGACCCACGATTTAGGTTGAAGAATAAAATCTCCCACCAAGTGCGCTAAAATCAGTTTCACGAAAACAATCATAACAGCAACTTTTTCAGTTTATTCTGATACATTTGTTCCATCGACAATATTTCATCGATGTTGGCTCTTTTCCATCTTCCGCTAACGGAATTTTGTTTTATCCCCAAGCGATTACCTATTTCGTTTTGTGTATAATCGGGATATTTTAATACCACTTCCACCAGCTCGGCTGATGCCACCGACCAGTTATCCATAAAAACCGAAGCTAACTTGATGAAAAGATTCATTTCTGCGTCGAAATCCGGCCATGGACTTTTAATAAGCAGATTGGTTTTCTCCTTTTCCAGTTCATTGAATTTCTCTCCGGCATTTATAAATGCTTCTCCGTTACTTTCCGATATGCGTTCGCCCGAATAATTTTTTCCGCCGATCCCGATTGTCATTCTCACGTCAATCAGGCTTTTATTTGAAGTCTCAGGCGCAATTTTCTTTATTAATGACTTCACCAGCAATGCTTTGTTCAAGGCGTCTTCCGGACGATCTATTTCCAGTTGAAACGAGTCGCCCCACACCAGTTCCCACTGAGCGGGCGATCTTCCCCATTCATTGAATAAGTCTTTCAGTGGCAGTAACCACTTTTCGGGATTTTCTATTTTTCGGGACGAAACAATGTCTCCTTTTATTACAGCTATCATGATGCAAATATCGTGAGAAAAAATGATATATAAAAATATCGTTAAAAATAACGATATCTATATTTATCGTTGAAATAGAGGATAATCACTTTCTTAGCATTCAAACTCACTTATTATTCAATCTATTCTTGAATGCTTGAATAACATTTCGCATATCATCAGGTAAGTAGCTCATCGCTTTTTCCTGCAAGTCCTGAGGAATACCATAAAATGTTTCGCCAATGCCGCCTACTATAGCACCGATAGTGTCGCTGTCGCCACCGATGAAAATGGCCTTACGAACGGCATCCTCAAACGAAGTACTTTCAAGAAAACAAACAAGTGACTCAGGAACAGTCCCCTGACAACTTTCGTTAAACGAATAAGTTTTTTTTATCTCATCTACAGTTCTATCCAAATTGTACCCGAAGTTTTGCTCGATATATTTTTTGATGGATGCCTTGTCTTTTCCTTTTCTTGCAAAAAAGATAGCAACAGCAGTTGCCTGTGCTCCTTTAATCCCTTCGGGATGATTATGAGTACACTCGGCACTTTTTTTGGCTTCTGTCAGAACATCAGCTTCCGTATCGAATAACCAGCCTACCGGACTCACACGCATGGCTGATCCGTTACCGAAACTGTTGTACGGTTTGGGATTATCCTGATATATCCATTTTGAAAATGCCCCTCCGTAAGACCCCTTGGGATGCGGATATTTTCGCGCCCACTTTTGAATGCTTTTGCCATAATCGATGTTGTTGAGAATGGCATCTGCTACTGCAATAGTCAAGATACTGTCGTCAGTGTAATTGCTTCCGGCAGGAAAAAAGTCGAAATTATAGTCTTTTGTGTTGGCAAACTCGTACGTGGAGCCGATTATATCGCCAAGAATGGAGCCGAGCATAGACGTATTGATTTTATGTTAAACAAATTTACAAAAACAAATCATCATTCAAAAGATTTCTATTTCTAAAAAACAATAATAAGAGACGGAGCGTGCTCCGTCTCTAAATAAATTAAAAATCGCCTGTCTTTCGTCGACAGCTTAATTGATCAACTTAATCCTTCCACTTTTCCATCAACGATATCAATTCGGCGAGCTTGTGGATCGGCCGGAAGCCCGGGCATACGCATCATTTCGCCGGCAATGGCTACGATAAATTCCGACCCTTGGTTAATCACCAAATCGTTAATTTTTAATCGGAAATCTTTGGCCACTCCATATTCTTTCGGATCGGCCGAGAACGAATACTGAGTTTTGGCAATACACACCGGCATTTTTTCGAGTGGCGTACCGTTAATTAATCTCAGTTTTTTAATGGCTTTCTCACCAAGCACAACATCGCGTGCACCGTAAATATTAAGGGCTATTTTGGTAAGTTTGGTTTCGATACTATCTTTATCCTCGTAAGTAAAAACCAGGTTTTTCGATGGCTTTTCTTCAATGGCTTTAACCACGGCGTTAGCCAAATCAACAGCGCCTTCTCCTCCTTGGGTAAACGCTTCATTTACTGCAAACGACACACCTTTTTTTTCGCAGAAACGGCGTAAAGTATCAATTTCTTCAGCACTATCGAAATGGTATTTATTAAATGCCACAACAACCGATTGCCCAAAAGCAGCCAAGTTATTGAGGTGTTTTTCTAAATTCTCAAGTCCTTTTCTAAAACCTACCATATCGGGCTCCTTTATTTTATTTTCGGGAGTTCCGCCGTGCATTTTCAATCCTTGTGCTGTAACAACAATAACCGTGAGTTTAGGACGAAGTCCACTCTTGCGGCATTTTATGTTAAAGAATTTTTCCGCCCCCAGATCGGCTCCAAAACCGGCTTCGGTAACCACGTAATCACCGTAAGTCATCGCCATTTTGGTAGCAAGAACCGAGTTGCATCCGTGTGCGATATTGGCAAATGGCCCACCGTGAACAAAAGCTGCGGTGTTTTCGGTTGTTTGAACAAGGTTGGGTGCAATGGCATCTTTCATCAATACCGTGATCGCTCCGGCTACACCCAAGTCTTTTACTGTAAACGGCTGACCGTTTTGGCGATATCCCAACAAGATATTTTCGATACGACGGCGTAAATCGTCTTCGTCTTTCGCTAAACAAAGAATAGCCATTAATTCTGAGGCTGCCGTAATGTCGAAACCGCCTTCCAGTGGAATTCCGTTTCCTTGTCCGAGTCCGGTTACTATGTAACGCAAACTGCGATCGTTCACATCGAGAACTCGTTTCCACAATACCGTTTTTATTTCATCCTGCGTACCCTGAACGCGGAAAATGTAATTGTCTAACAGGGCAGAAATAGTGTTGTGTGCCGATGTAATGGCATGAAAATCTCCCGTAAAGTGCAGGTTGATGTTCTCCATCGGGAGTACCTGAGCATATCCACCCCCTGCTGCGCCTCCTTTCATCCCGAAAACCGGTCCCAATGAAGGTTCACGCAACGCTACAATGGCCTTTCTCCCGATCTTGTTCAATCCGAGCGCCAAGCCGACAACAACTGTGGTTTTTCCAATACCCGCTTTGGTAGCCGTAATCGCAGTAACTAAAATAAGATTGCTCTTTTTAACCTTCTCTTCATCAATTAGTTTTACGGGAATTTTAGCCATATATGGCCCATAATTTTGCACTTCTTCACGTACAATTCCAATACTTTCCGCTACATCCTTGATTTTTATTAGCGGTGTTTCTCTCGCAATTTGAATGTCTGATTTCATTTTTCCTCTTTAGATTTTATTTTAATATAATAGTATTTAGATTGTTGCGTAATTACTCTTTCATTTTTGCTCCTTTAACCTATCCTCCAAACCAATTAACTCATCTCTCAATCGCGCGGCTTCCAGAAATTCCAATTTCTTGGCTGCTACTAGCATAGCTTTGCGTGTTTGTTCTATTTTTGTTTTAATGTCTTCCATTGTGGCGTATTCGGGTAACGGCTCCGATGCCATGGAGTAATAATCGGGTTCAACGTATGCTTTGGCTTCAATGGTAGCTGTATACTCCTTGCCCAATACTGATGAGCGAGTTTTCTTTATCTGTTGCGGCGTGATACCGTGCTGTTCGTTGTACTTTATTTGTTTTTCGCGTCGGCGATTGGTCTCGTCAATGGTCATTCGCATGCTGTCAGTTATTTTATCGGCGTAAAAAATCACCTGTCCGTTAATGTTTCGGGCAGCACGGCCGGCAGTTTGCGTAAGCGAGCGATGGGAACGTAGAAAACCCTCTTTATCAGCATCAAGAACTGCAACAAGTGAAACCTCAGGTAAATCCAATCCCTCACGAAGCAGATTTACGCCGATAAGTACATCGAAAATCCCGTTTCGCAAATCATCCATAATTTTCACACGTTCCAGTGTTTCCACGTCAGAGTGTATGTAATTACAACGGACATCGTGCTGTGCCAGATAATCAGTCAACTCTTCGGCCATACGCTTGGTGAGCGTGGTTACCAAAACTCGCTCATTTTTTTCAACCCGTTGCTGAATTTCTTCCATCAAATCGTCAATTTGATTCATGCTGGGACGGACATCTATAGGGGGATCGAGTAAACCGGTAGGCCGGATAAGTTGATCAACTACAACCCCTTCCGACTTTTCCAATTCGTAATCGGCCGGTGTGGCGCTCACAAAAATGATTTCGGGCGTGAGTGCCTCAAACTCTTCGAATCTGAGTGGACGGTTATCTATGGCTGCAGGCAACCGAAAACCGTATTCCACAAGATTTATTTTTCGCGAATGATCGCCACCGTACATCGCCCTGATTTGTGGAATGGTTACGTGGCTTTCATCTATAACGGTGAGATAATCGTCAGGGAAAAAGTCAAGCAGACAGAAAGGTCGTGTTCCGGGTAATCGTCCGTCAAAATATCGCGAATAATTTTCAATGCCAGAGCAATATCCAATCTCCTTTATCATCTCTACATCATAGGTAACTCTTTCGTATAGTCGCTTTGCTTCCAACGGTTTTCCAATAGATTGAAAAAAATCCACTTGTTTTCCCAAATCGATTTGAATTTCGTCAATAGCACGAAAAATACGTTCTTTTGTGGTTACAAACAAATTGGCCGGGAAAATACGATACGAATTTAACCGTTCTGTTGTTACGCTCGTGAGAGGATCAATCGTTTCAATGCTTTCTATTTCATCGCCCCAGAAAATAACACGTACGATGTAGTCACTGTATGCCAGAAATACATCTACCGTATCACCCTTTACCCGAAAATTACCACGATTGTATTCTGCTGTTTCGTTGCGCGAATATAAACTGTTAACAAGTAGTCGAAGAAAATGGTCGCGCTCCAGCGTTTGACCTTCGTGGATATCGACGGTGGTTTTGTTGAAATCTTCCGGATTACCAATTCCATACAAACACGATACCGATGAAACGACAATCACATCACTTCGCCCTGAAAGCAGCGACGAAGTAGCCGCCAAACGCAGTTTTTCAATTTCGTCGTTGATAGAGAGATCTTTTTCAATATAAGTATCTGTGGTTGGGAGATAGGCTTCGGGTTGATAATAATCGTAGTACGAAACGAAATATTCCACCGCATTATTTGGGAAAAAGCCTTTAAACTCGCTATATAACTGTGCCGCCAGCGTTTTGTTGTGGCTTAGCACCAGCGTTGGCTTATTAAGTTGTGCAATCACGTTGGCAACGGTAAACGTCTTTCCCGAACCGGTAACACCCAGCAATGTCTGATAAGGAACTTTCTGCTGAAGTCCCTCTACCAAAGCTTTTATGGCTTCCGGCTGATCGCCGGTAGGTTTGTATTCGGAAGTGAGTTGGAATTGCATATTTTAGTGATAAAACAACTTAAACTGGTATTTGTTTGATGCTATCGATAGTTGATTATTTGAGATACTAAATCATTTGAGAATCAACGATAAACACATATTTTAACATTAAAAAAGCGAACAAAATTAGTCCGCTTTTTTATTATTATAAAACTCGTTTTTTAACTTTCTCTTATTTCGCTTTCAATAACTACGTCTTCTTTTACAATGTTTGGAAGTTCCAGTCCGTAACCTTTCCGTTTATCTTCCGCCTTAAGAAGGAAAGCAAAGATAAGTGCCAAAACACCAAATCCGGCGAAAATAATCATCGGAAGCGTATAATCGTATGTGTTTACAGTCAGCCCGTCACGAACGGTTTGTCCGGTAATACAATATTTTTCCAATACCCATCCGATAAGAAGCGGAACACCCATTAATCCCCAGTTCTGCACGTAGAAAATCATTGCGTAAGCAGTTCCCAAACGTTTTTCAGGAACAATTTTAGGCACAGATGGCCACATTGCAGATGGAACCAACGAGAATCCAATTCCCAAAATTATAACAAGTATAATAGCTATTACCCAATTATTTAAACTTGGAATGGAAAACATAGTGTGTACAAAGATCAGCAACAATGAACCCAAAATCATTATACTTGCCCCTTTTCCTTTTCTATCGTAAATACTTCCGAACAAAGGAGTTAACAGAATATTTCCGAAAGGAAGCAGCATCGGTATCATTCCGGCGATATCTTCTTTTACACCAAATTTATTGACCATTAAATCGGTTGCGTATTTCAGGAACGGGAACACGGCAGAGTAAAACAGTACACAAAGAATGGCAATGTACCACCATCCTCGGTTGGAAACGATCTTGAAAATATCGGAGATTTTAAATTCATCTTCGCTTGAACCGGCAACGGCAGCTGCAGCTTCCGATTTATCGAGTCTTTTATCCAACACCATATAAACCATGAATGCAATCATTCCGATACAAAGTCCGATTAAAGCAACGAGAACCGGGCGTGAAACATCTATTACACCCATTGCCTTTGCGATAGGAACCGAAAAGCCTAATGCCAATCCCGTACCTATACGCGCCATTGCCATCTCCAATCCCATTGCTAAAGCCAGTTCTTTTCCTTTAAACCATTTTACGATGATTTTGGAAACGGTGATACCGGCAACTTCAACTCCTACGGCAAATGTTGCAAATCCGATACTTGCCCAGAAAACCTGTGCATTTATACCTACTATGGTTTGTCCGTCCAACATATTTGTCGAGACAGCCCAGTATTTTATGGAAGTACCTACAACCATCAGAATGGTTGCTCCTAATCCTGTGATACGTACACCTACTTTATCGAGAATAATCCCACCAAAAATAAGCATCAATAGAAACACGTTGAACCAGCCGTAAGCACTGGTAAACGTTCCGTATTCACTTCGTGTCCAACCTAATTGTCCTTCGAGCAAACCTGCCAGAGGAGCCATAATATCCGTTAAGAAATAAGCGCACAACATGGTGAACGAAACGATAAAAAGTGCTGTCCACCGTGCTGTTTTAGAGTTTCTCAATGATTCTTGAATTTTCTCTACCATTTTGTTTTGATTTATGTTATGAAAGTTTTTCGAATGTGCAAAGATAAAAAAAGTCACCGTTGAATCACTCGAAATTCTAAATTCTTAATTGGTAATTTGTAATTATTTTACAACGCATCTACTTGCAACCGGTTTAAAAACGCAACGGTTTTGTGTATTTCTTTGTACATCACAATATCTTCCTCCACAAAGGGAACTTCTTTGCGATACTCCTTAATGGTTTTTTCGATAATTGGCGACGATTTCAACGGACGACGGAATTCCATGGCTTGCACAGCATTCATTAGTTCGATGGATAAAATCAAATCAAGATTATCCATTACTTTCAGCAGTTTTATGGCCGATGTAGCGCCCATACTCACGTGATCTTCCTGTCCGTTAGACGATACAATAGAATCGCTGGATGCGGCGTAGCAATACATTTTATTCTGGCTCACGATGGATGCCGCTGTGTATTGAGGAATCATAAATCCGGAGTTAAGACCGGGATTTGCCACCAGAAATTCAGGTAAACCGCGATTACCCAAAATGAGCTGTGCAACACGACGTTCCGAAATATTTCCGAGTTCGGCAAGCGCAAGAGCCAAGAAGTCGAAAGTGAGGGCGAGAGGTTGACCGTGAAAATTTCCACCGGAAATAACTTCGTCTTCATCAGGAAAGACAGTAGGATTATCGGTTACAGAATTAATTTCGGTCAGTAACACAGACTTCACATAAGCTATTGTATCTTTTGTTGCTCCGTGTACTTGCGGAACGCAACGGAACGAATATGGGTCTTGTACGTGTTTTTTATCTCGCACAATTATCTCACTCCCCTCCAGAAATTTACGGATATTTTGTGAAGTTTCTAATTGTCCAAGATGCGGACGGATGAGGTGAAGTTTTTCGTCGAAAGGTTCCAAATGACCGTCGTATGCATCGAGTGAAATGGAGGCAATTAAATCGGCACGTTTAGATAGTCGTTGCGCTTTCATGATAGCGAAAACTCCGTGTGCCGACATAAATTGCGTGCCGTTCAACAACGCCAACCCTTCCTTGCTTTTCAGCCTTATGGGCTCCCAGCCGAACTCATCGAGCACGCTTCCGATATCGCGCTTTTGGCCTTTGTAATACACGTCTCCCACGCCGATTAACGGCAGAAACAGATTAGCCAAAGGTGCTAAATCCCCGGATGCGCCTAACGAACCTTTGTCGTACACCACGGGTAGGATGTCGTTGTTAAATAAATCGAGCATCCGTTGCACGGTTGCTACCTGAACACCGCTATAGCCCAATGACAAAGCGTGTGCTTTGAGCAAAAACATCAGCTTCACTATAACCGGTTTTGTTTCTTCGCCAACGCTACAAGCGTGCGATTTTACCAGATTTTCTTGCAACGTATGCAAATCATTACTCGAAATGGTACGGTTACACAACGAGCCAAATCCGGTAGTGATTCCATAAATGGGCTCCTTCTGGTTTTTCATTTTTTCATCGAGGTAATCGCGGCATTTTTGAATGCGTTCTTTAGCTTCCTGCGATAACTCGAGCTTGATGTTTTCGTTGATGATACGTTCCAAATCTTCGAACGTGAGTTCATCTTTTCCAATGTAATAGATATTTTTCATTATTTTAGCTGTTGGCCATTAGCTATTGGCTGTTAGCTGTTGGCAAACGATTTTAGTTTTGTTGTTATTTTCCTTTTAATTTGCTATACAAACTGTTAAGCATTTTCTGGATAATTTGTAATTCCTCAACCATTAAATGAAATGAGCCTCTTGGATGTAACCTACTTCTTTTGCTATGATTAGCAAATTTTCAGTTTCAAAAGCTGAACCTAATGCAAATTCAATGAAACGTGCAAAATCTTTTTCAGAGCTTCTTGCAGAGCCTTCAGCTATATTCGAAGAAATTGAAACAGCCGCACTTTCAACTTGAGAAATAATATTGAATTTTTCCTTATAAGGAAGTTTTTCAGTAAAAAGGTATATCCTTTTAATAAATTGGATAGTCCTTTTCCAAACATCGTAATCTCTGAAATTTCTCATTTTCGTATCTTTGTTAATCTTGCATTAAATGAATAATAATCGCAATGCCTAAACAGCCAATAGCTAATGCTAACCGCTAATAGCCGATTTTACCCAATCCGTTAATTCTTTTTCTTTTGCAATTGTCTCTTTCTCAATGCGATCGCAGTTGTCGGCCAGTTTTTGCACAAATCCGGCATCTTTCAATCCGCCAAGGTTAATGCGAACATTAAGCAATGCACCTAACACGGCAGTTCTGCAGGTCATCATGGCCACGCATCCGTCGGTAACTGCGTTTTTGTTCCCTTTGCGGGTGGTTTCAACGATCAAATCGAGCATATCTAAACCTCGTTCGGCAATTTCCATTGGAACCAATGCAGCGATTTTAGTTGCTTCCTGAATTTTCTCGCTACGAAGCGATTTTTCTTCATCGGTTTCTTTCGGAAGTTTATAAGCGCCAAAAACTAAGTTGTATGCATCACTATCGCGGTCGATATCGTTGAGAAAGTGTGTCCTGTAAGTCTCGAATTTCGATACTTTTTCTTTCATTTCGTCTTCCACATCTACGTAATTTTTCTTACCGATGGTGAGGTTTGCCAGCATTTGTGCTAACGACGATGCAATAGCACCGTTTAAAGCCGATACACTTCCGCCTCCGGGAACGGGTTCGTTTCCTGCGGTTTTTTCTAAGAATTGTTTTAGAGTTAAGTCTTGAAGGTTCATAATAGTTATGAGTTATGAGTT
>ENA-UOOM01001629-UOOM01001629.1-fermentation-metagenome-genome-assembly--contig:-NODE-1629-length-20917-cov-19.107756_pt1 | contig 20917 bp, 22 predicted proteins | sample MGYA00245781_ERZ724031 | MGnify/ENA primary metagenome ERZ724031 (study PRJEB28704, sample SAMN03018317) | fermentation metagenome | biome: anthropogenic terrestrial biome; feature: soil... | reverse complement strand
TTCCAAATCGGTGTGTTGCGAAGCAAATAAATTGCCTGCCGGCAGACCTGCCCGCGGCAGGCGGGCACGCTTTATAAAAGCGAGCCAGCAAAAGCCGTTTAAAACCCAAAAATCACACCTAAATTCGCCTCTTCAATATTTTTCCTAAAAACCATTTGCCAATTAAAATTATTGTTCGTACTTTTGCGAACAATACAACAATATGGCTAAGAAAAAAGACGATATAAAAGCTACAGATAAGCAAATAGCTCTATTCGCTAAAGCGTTGGGGCACCCCACCCGCGTAGCGATCATGCAATTTCTGCTGTCGCAGGAATCGTGTTATTTCGGCGATATCCACGAAGTGTTTCCCAATGCTAAGGCAACGGTATCGCAACACCTGAAGGAACTACGGAATGCCGGCCTTATCCAGGGCGAAATAGAAACTCCCAAAGTAAAATACTGCATCAACAAAGAGAACTGGGAGATTGCCCGTAACCTGTTCGGCAACTTTTTCGCATCGGAAATCAAAAATATGTGTTGAGTAAAAATTTTTATACATATTGTTCGTTGTTTGGCGAACTACTAAATTGATGTACATAAAATTAAACAGATAATGGAAAAAACAGAAGAAACAACCGATTTAAAGGTCGGGAAAACGAACGAAGAACTGAAACAACTGGTGAAAGAACAATACAGTTTGCTTGCGTTAAACAGCGATTCGCTGAAGAATGCCTGTTGCTGTGGAACCAAACCAACCGGAACTTCGAAAAAGGTTTATACGATCATGAGCGAAGATTACAGCAAGCTGAAGGGTTATGAACCCGATGCTGATCTGGGTGTTGGATGCGGTCTTCCCACGCAATATGCGGGTATAAAAACGGGCGATGTGGTGATTGATTTAGGTTCAGGCGCCGGAAACGATTGTTTTATCGCGAGAAGCGAAGTGGGCGAAAGCGGACAGGTGATCGGGCTGGATTTTTCGCCGGAAATGGTTGCAAAAGCGCGAGCCAACAACACGAAGCGTGGTTACACAAATGTGGAATTCATCGAGGCGGATATCGAAAATATGCCGCTGGAAGATAATTCGGCTGATGTTGTCGTGAGCAATTGTGTATTGAACCTGCTTCCGCAGAAAAATAAAATTTTCAAGGAGGTGTATCGTGTGCTAAAGCCGGGCGGACATTTCTGTGTTTCCGACGTGGTGCTTAACGGCGTTTTCCCGAAAGAATTTACCGATAATGCAGCCATGTACGCCGGTTGTATTTCCAGCGCCATTCAGCGCGAAGAATATTTGCAGGAAATAAAAAATGCCAACTTCAAACCCATCACAGTGCAACGAACCAAAACGATTGAAATTCCCGACAGCGTTCTGCACGAACATTTGGATCAATCCACCATACAAAAGTATAAAGCAGGAAATGTCGGTATCTATTCCATCACTGTTACCGGCGAGAAACAAAATTGAGAACCCAATTAACATTTTAAAGATCAACAATATGAAAGTTTTAATTCTTTGTACGGGAAACAGTTGCCGAAGCCAGATGGCGCACGGATTTCTACAATCGTTCGACCCGAGTATTACAGTTTGTTCCGCAGGAACGGAAGCTTCGGGAAAACTGAATCCCGGAGCGGTGAAAGCAATGGCGGAAGTGGATATCGATATCAGCCACCACACATCGGATCAGGTGGATAAATACCTCAACGATGAGTGGGATTACGTGATTACCGTGTGCGGCGGGGCCAACGAAGTATGCCCGGCGTTTATAGGAAAAGTAAAAAAACGTCTGCACATCGGTTTCGACGACCCAAGCCACGCGGTTGGCACACCCGAGTTTATCGAAAGCGAGTTTCGCCGCGTTCGCGATGAAATTAACGTTGCTTTCAGAAAACTTTACGACCAAGAGATAAAAGAATCCATCGCAAACTCATAAAAGCATGTGGTACTACATCATAAAAGTCCTGCTGTCGTCTGTCATCATCGTGGCCATTAGTGAAATATCCAAACGCAGCACGATGCTCGGCAGTATTCTTGCCTCTGTTCCGCTGGTTTCCCTACTGGCAATCATCTGGTTGTACATCGATACGAAAGACGTTAAACAAGTTGCCGATCTGTCACAGGGAATTTTCTGGATGGTCATTCCATCTTTGTTGTTCTTTATTCTTTTTCCGGTAATGATCCACAAAAATATTAATTTCTGGATATCGCTCCTTGTTTCGTTGATCGCAATGGTTGTTGCCTATTTTATGATGTTATTTATCCTCAAAAAAGCAGGAATTCAAATTTAAAATATGAAAGCAAAACTAAAAATACTCGATCGTTATCTCACTTTATGGATATTTCTGGCCATGCTTGCCGGAGTGTTATCGGGATGGTTGTTCCCCTCCATCGCCAATTTTTGGGACTCGTTATCCGTCGGAACCACCAATATTCCTATCGCTATCGGGTTGATTATTATGATGTATCCGCCGTTGGCGAAAGTAAAATACGAAGAACTGGGCGATGTTTTCAAAAATACTAAAATTTTAGGTTTATCGCTGGTGCAAAACTGGATTATCGGCCCTGTACTGATGTTTTTTCTGGCCATTTTGTTTCTGCAATTCAATATCGATTATATGTACGGGCTTATCCTCATCGGGTTGGCACGATGCATCGCGATGGTAATTGTCTGGAATGACCTCGCGCACGGTGATCGACAGTACGCAGCCGGGTTGGTAGCTTTCAACTCACTGTTTCAGATACTTTTCTTTTCGCTGTATGCCTATTTTTTCATCGCTGTACTACCCGGATGGTTTGGTTTGCCCACCAACGATTCCGTAGCCAATATCACCATGGCAGAAATTGCCAAAAGCGTGCTTATATATTTGGGAATTCCCATGCTGGCAGGGTTTTTGACAAGATACATCAGCCTGAAAGTGAAAGATGAAAGCTGGTATAGCCGGAAAATTGTTCCGAAAATAAGTCCTTTTACGCTTATCGCGTTGCTGTTTACCATTTTTGTTATGTTTTCACTGAAAGGCGAATACATCGTTAAACTACCGCTGGACGTCGTTCGGATTGCTATTCCGCTTATCATTTACTTCGTTATTATGTTCTTGGTTTCGTTTTATATGAGTAAGAAAGCCGGAGCCAATTACGAACAATCCACCACCCTTTCATTCACTGCAGCAAGCAACAATTTCGAGCTGGCCATCGCGGTAGCCATTGCTATTTTCGGCATCCATTCCGGCGAGGCGTTTGCTGCAGTTATTGGCCCGTTGGTAGAAGTTCCGGTAATGATTGCGTTGGTCAACGTAGCGTTTTGGTTTAAGAGGAAATGGTTTAGCCCGACAATTAAATCGTGAAGTATAATTGATTAAATAATAAGCGTATAAAGAAACAATTTATGCGCTTAAATTATTATAAACTAATTCAATGCATTATTTTTTCAATTTATTATAATGCTAATAGTTAAGTTTTTATTCAACTTTTGTTATCTTTGCACGTTAAATCGTAAAACCACCAAATAATGAATCTTAAAAGAACAATTACTTCTTTATTCTTGCTATTTTTACTGACCCAGGTATTCTCGCAAAATGTCATTAACTGGAAATTCAGTTTGCAGGATAAAGGAAATGGCGAAATCGAGATAGTAGCCGATGCCATCATACAGCAAGGTTGGCACATGTACGACTCAAAAATTCCCGATAACGGACCCTACCCTACATCGTTAAACTTCGATGAAATAAAAGGAGCTGAAGCCGTTGGAGATTTTCATGCTGTCGGCAAAGAAGCAACCGTGAAGTACGATCCCGTTTTTCAGATGAATATCGGCACATTCGACAATTCTGCCAAATTCGTTCAACGCTTAAAAGTTACCGACAAAGCTAATTTCTCAATTACCGGAGATGTACGAGCTCAGGCTTGTGACGATAAAAGCTGTACGCCTCCGCTACCCAACGAATTCTCTTTTAAATCGACTGACTTACCCAAAACGGTTACCGTAGCTGCATCAGCCGGAGAAGCCGCAACCACAGAAACAGGTGTTATACCTGTCGAAATCGTTTCGCTTGATTCTTCAACGACTCCCGCACCTGTGGCAGCACCTGTTGAAGTTGACAAAGAATTGCTTTGGACTCCCGTAACCGAAGAATTAAACTCATTCGGCTCACAACACGACAGCGGTTCCTCGCTTTGGAGTATTTTTCTGAAAGGATTATTGTGGGGTTTTGCTGCATTGATCACACCGTGCGTATGGCCGATGATCCCCATTACCGTTAGTTTCTTTCTGAACAGAAATAAGAAAGTTCGCAAAAAAGCCGTTGCCGATGCAGCAGTTTACGGAGTTTCCATTATAGTTATTTACGTGGCGTTGGGATTACTTATTACCGCAATTTTCGGTGCAAGCGCACTCAATAATTTGGCAACAAGTGCTGTGTTCAATCTGATTTTCTTCGCGTTGCTGCTTGTTTTCGCGATGTCGTTCTTAGGAGCATTTGAATTGGTGCTTCCTTCATCGTGGACAAACAAAATGGACAGCAAAGTGGATAGTTCATCGGGTTTGATAAGCCTCTTTTTCATGGCTTTCACGCTGGCACTGGTTTCTTTCTCATGCACCGGCCCAATTATCGGTTGGTTATTGGTTGAAGCCGCTACACAAGGAAGTTATCTCGCTCCGGCTATCGGAATGCTTGGTTTTGCCATCGCTTTGGCCATTCCGTTCACGTTATTTGCTGTTTTCCCATCGTGGTTGAAGACACTGCCAAAATCGGGAAGCTGGCTCAACTCCGTAAAAGTAGTGCTTGGATTTATCGTTCTGGCCGTTTCGCTGAAATTCTTATCGGTAGCCGATCTGTCGAACGGATGGGGAATTCTTAATCGCGATATATTCTTGATTCTTTGGATAGTTATTTTCGGTATTTTGGGCTTCTACCTGCTTGGAAAACTTAAATTCCACGGCGACAGCGACGTTCCCCATGTTACTATTCCAAGATTATTCCTGTCGATATTCTCTTTGGCATTTGCCATGTACCTGATTCCCGGATTGTGGGGCGCACCGCTTAAACCCATAAGCTCTATTCTGCCTCCTTTATCCACACAGGATTTCAAATTGAACGAAGTAACGCTCAACACGGTATACGACGATTATGAAACAGGAATGGCCGCAGCTATCCAATCCGGTAAACCAGCGTTGGTTGCTTTCGGTGGCCACGGATGCGTGAATTGCCACAAGATGGATGCTACAGTTTTGGTAGATGAAAAGGTAAAGGGATTAATAGACGGCGAATTTATTTACATCACATTGATGACGGATGAGCGCACAAGGCTTCCCGAAATTATGGAAGTGGATGAAAACGGAAGAACTACCAAGTTAAAAACTATAGGTGACAAATGGAGTTACCTGCAACGGCACAAATTCGGGGCACAATCGCAACCGTATTACGTTATTTTGGATCACTCCGGCAAACCTGTTGCCCCATCGCATGCTTTCGATGAAAATATTACTAATTACGTGAATTTCCTAGAAACAGGATTACGAAATTTCAAAAAATAACGGATGATGGGTGATGGATGATGAATGTGCGAGGTGTGAGGTGTGACAGGATTAAATTATTATGAGTTTCAAATTTGAGAAAATAACAATTTGGCAAAAAGCGATGGTTTTTGGAGAAGAAATTAACGAAATCTCTGAAAATTTTCCCAACAAAGAACTTTATAATCTCAGCTCTCAGATAAGACGTGCTGCTGACTCCATCGCCTTAAACATTGCAGAAGGCTCCATAGAACAGTCCAAAGCAGAATTTCAAAGATTTGTCGGATATTCTATCCGATCTCTGGCTGAGGTTGTAACCTGCTTACATAAGGCAAAAACAAGGAAATATCTCACCGACGAAAAATTTCAACAGTTATATAACGACTCGTTTTATTTGATGAATATGATGATTGCATTCAAAAGAAATATTAAATAGCATTTCTCGTTACAACAAACAGGCACCCATCACCCATCACCCATCACCCATCACCCAATCAGTAATATGAACACCCGACAACAAAAACTGGAAGCCTTCGGTCGCCTGCTCGATATAATGGACGAACTGCGCGAGAAATGTCCGTGGGACAGCGCACAAACCAACGAAAGCCTCCGCGCCAACACCATAGAAGAAACTTACGAACTGGCGGAAGCAATCATTAATAACAGCGACGAAGAGATAAAAAAAGAATTGGGCGATTTGTTGTTGCACGTGGTTTTTTATGCCAAAATAGGCGAAGAAAAGCAAGCTTTCGATATTGCCGATGTGTGCAATGCTATTTGCGACAAACTTATTTTCCGCCATCCGCATGTGTTTGGTGAAAAAAATATCGATTCGGCAAGTGCCGTTGAGAAATCGTGGGAAGAAATTAAGTTACAGGAAAAAGGCGGCAACAAAACTGTTCTCGAAGGTGTTCCCTCGGCTTTGCCCTCGCTGGTAAAAGCATACCGCATTCAGGACAAGGCCCGAAACTCGGGTTTCGATTGGAACAAACGCCACGATGTGTGGGATAAGGTAAAAGAAGAAATCGGCGAACTGGAAACAGAAATAGAAAATTTGGACGAAGACAATACCGAAAAAGAATTCGGCGATGTGCTTTTCAGTATTATCAACGCTGCGCGTCTATACAAAGTAAATCCCGATAACGCGTTGGAGCGAACCAACCAAAAGTTCATCTATCGTTTCAACTACATGGAAAAGAAGGTAAAGGAACAAGGACGTTCGTTAAAAGATATGACGCTGGACGAGATGGAAGCAATCTGGCAGGAAGCAAAAAATAGCCGTTAGCTTTTGGCTATTAGCTGTTAGCAAACACGAAACTTTTCGTTGTAACTAAAAGAACCAGGATACAAGAACCAAGACAGACGACAAAAGACTGATAGACAAATTATAAAATATTTTAGAACTACGGATTATTAGCCGCTGCCTACACACGTAACCCGCAACCCGTAACTCAGATATGAAAAATCTCCTCTGCCCTCAATGCAAAGTCCGCCGGTTTTACCTGCTCAACGCCGCAGGCGAAAGATTGGTGGTAGCCGTTACCCAGGATAAAAAAATCCAACCGATCCATGAAAACGAATCGTTGGATGGATTTGATACCTCAGTGTTATATTGTTTGGGTTGTTCGTGGAAGGGAACAGTTAATAATCTGGTGTAATTTGTCACACAAATCTAAATAGGTTTATAACGCCTCTCACGCCCCTTTCCAAAGTCTCCTCGTCGCCCTTTCGCCAAGTCTCCAAGTCACTCTCTCGCCTTGTCGCTTTTTATTTCCCCGGCCGCCAACGAGTGAGAATATTTTTTCGCTTGGCAAAAATACCGTTCTGCTTGGTGCGCACGTCCTCAATCACATAAAAAATATTGGCATCGAATTCGGTAACCGTACTCGCAAGTGTTTTCATTTGATTGCGATCGATAACGGTTTCAATAATATCTACCTCGTTAGTAGAGCCTTCACCGTGTGTCATCGTAGCCCCAAAGTTCATTTTGTTGAGTATCTTCACCAATTCCATACCGTCTTTCTGGGTGTACATACGGCAAAGCACAATGCCGTAGGCAATTCGCTGCTCAAGCAGAATTCCCACGTAGTTTCCGGCAGCGTATCCACCGGCGTACGACAAATAAGCGACTAAATCGTTGGCGCGGGTAAGTATCTGCGAGATGATAACCACCCAAATAAATACTTCGAAAAACCCGATAATGGGCGCTATATATTTTTCACCTTTCGATACAAAAATAATTCGCAAAGTTCCAAGCGAAACATCAAAAATTCGCCCGAAAAATATCATAACCGGCAAAAGCCAGGGGTAAATGTCTAAAAAGTCGAACATAATAAATAAAATTACAAATTGGTAATTACTAATTACTAATTAGTTGAAGCAAGTATTTAACAAATTTACAAATGTCCTTTTCCGTCGTGTCCCACGAGCAAACAAGCCGGCGTTCATTGCGCGCCTCGTCCCAGTCGTAAAAGAAATAACGCTCACGAAGCTTGTTTGTTTTCTCTTCAGAAAGAATAAAAAAAACGGCATTTGACTCTACCTTTTGTGTCAATGTAACTCCGGCCTTTTGCATTTCTGCAGCCAGCTTTTGCGCCGATGCATTCGATTTTCGCGCATTATCGAGCCAAACACCTTCGTTAAAATAGGGAATAAATTGTGCCGATACAAATCGCATCTTGGAATAAAGCTGAGTCACCTGCTTACGATAATACTTTATGTTTTCGGCAAGCTCTTTTCGTAACGGTATCAGCACCTCGCCCACCATCAATCCATTTTTTGTCCCGCCAAAAGTAAAGATATCCACGCCACAATCCACCGTCATCTCTTTCACCGATACATTCAGAAAAGCACAGGCATTGGCAATACGCGTTCCATCCACAAAAAGATACATGCCGTGCTCGTGAGCCAGATCGGCCAGCGCTTTAATTTCATCGGGAGTGTAAGCCGTCCCCATTTCGGTGGTTTGTGAAATGGCGATAACCTTCGGTTGAGAATGATGTTCCACACCAAATCCATGTAATAACGGACGAACCAATTCGGGAGTAAGTTTCCCATCGGGAGTGGTGATTTCTTTCAACGCACATCCGGTAAATTTGGTAGGAGCGCCGCACTCGTCCACCGCGATATGTGCCGTTGAAGCACAAATGATGCTGTGAAAAGGCAATGTACAGGTTTGTAAAGCGATAACATTGGCACCCGTTCCGTTGAAAACGAAACAGGGTACTATATCGTCTTTTCCGATTAGTTTTTTTACTGCATTTTCAGCTTCCCGTGTCCAGTCATCATCGCCGTAACCTACGGTATGATCTTTATTGGCGTCGATTATCGCCTGTAACATTCGCGGGTGTACACCCGAATTATTATCGCTCCCGAAACTTCGCATAAATTTCTATTATAAATGAAACACAAAGGTACAAAACATTTTAAAGACAGCCCGATAATTAGTAGTCCTCAATTACGTTCGACTGCCGTTGAACTGATCAACACCGGATTGGAAATATCTTCAAAAATTTCCAAATCGAAATAAGGTACTGCCGCCGTAACGTGATCGAAAATATCAGACATTATGTTTTCGTACTCCGCCCAGTTGGTTGTGGCAGTAAAAACATAAAGTTCAAGCGGCAATCCCTGTGCCGTAGGAGCCAGTTGACGCACCAAAAGCAACAATTCTTTGTGTACCTGAGGATGTTTTTTCAGATACAATTCCACGTATTTTCTAAACAAACCCATATTGGTGAAATTCCGTCCGTTCAGTGGAAGGCTTCTATCGGCTTTTGTTTCATCGTTAAACGTATCAATCGTGTTTTTTCGCTCATTGATGTAATCCGAAAGAAGTTGTATTTTCCTGAAACGTTCCAATTCATCTTCATTCAAATAACGAATGGTCGATTGTTTTATATTTATAGCTCTTTTTATCCGGCGGCCACCGGCTTCAGTCATCCCGCGCCAGTTCTGAAATGCTTCCGTTACCAATGAATAAGGCGGAATAGTGGTAATGGTTTTATCGAAATTCAGAATTTTTACGGTTGTCAGGTTTATTTTTATCACATCGCCGTCCACACCGTATTTAGGCATGGTTATCCAGTCGCCGATGCGCACCATATCGTTTGACGAGACCTGCACGCTCGCCACCAAACCCAATATCGTATCTTTAAATATCAACAGTAGAATAGCCGATGCAGCACCCAAACCGGCAAGAATATTAGTGGGAGTTTTACCCACAAAAAGCGATATAACTATAATAGCACCAATGAAATACAGAAATATCTTGATAAGCTGGGCAAAACTTTCAATGGGTTTATCTTTAAAATTATCTTTTGATTTTAACGTATCGGCAAAAGAGTTAATGAATGACACACACAGCCAAATGAAATAAAAAACGAGAAATACATCGAATGCCTTAAGCGAGAACTTCATAACATCCGGAAAATCGTTCAAAACAATAGGAATAGCTCCTTTTACTATGCTCACAGGAACAATCATTGCCAAATACTTCGGGAACTTATTGTTTATCAGATGGCGGGGAAAGGTAAGGCGACGGATTTTTGCAGCTCGTTTGAGAAAAAACGTAATGAGCTTACGCGTTAAAACTTGCGCCACGTACACAAGTATAATGAGGATTATCAACAAAAAAATTGCATTAATAACACCAATGTACGCATCGGGCATACCAATGTTCTGAAGAAAATTTTTAGACCAATTGCCAATTAAATTTGTGGTTTGTTGAGAAATGGTTTCCACTACATCGCTATCTACATTATCTGCCAATTTCTCAATTTCGTTTTGTAACATGTTTGATTTTTATTTATTTATTTTAGAAGATGCAAAGTTAATCATAAAGGAGGAAGAAACATTTTTTAAACTCTAAAGGAACATTAAATATCCCGGAGAAAGTCGGTAGGTTTGATGAAATAAATGTATATTTGCGTTTCGGAAATCAGATTACAGACATAAGACAATAAACTCAATAATTAATAGGCTGTTGGCTATCGGCTCTTTGCTTTTAGCCCAACGCCCAAAGCAAATAAAAAAATGGGAAAAGTATTGATTATCGGCGCCGGTGGCGTGGGCACGGTTGTTGCCAATAAAGTGGCGCAAAACAGTGAAGTTTTCACGGATATTATGCTGGCAAGCCGCACCAAAAGCAAGTGCGATGTTATTGCCGAAGACGTTAAACGCAGAACGGGCGTAACTATCAGAACCGCTAAAGTGGATGCCGACAGCGTGCCTGAATTGGTGAAACTCTTCAACGAGTTTAAACCGGAACTGGTTATTAACGTGGCGCTTCCGTATCAGGACCTGACAATTATGGACGCTTGCCTGGAATGTGGCGTACATTACCTGGATACAGCCAACTACGAGCCCAAAGACGAAGCCAAGTTCGAATACAGCTGGCAATGGGCATACCAGGACAGATTCCGCGAAGCGGGTCTTACGGCCATTCTCGGTTGCGGATTCGACCCGGGTGTTACCAGCGTTTTCACGGCGTATGCCGCCAAGCATCATTTCGATGAAATTCATTACCTCGATATCGTGGACTGCAACGCAGGCGACCACGGAAAAGCGTTTGCCACTAACTTCAATCCCGAGATTAATATTCGCGAAGTGACCCAGAAAGGAAAATACTGGGAAAACGGGAAATGGGTGGAAACCGAACCGCACGAAATTCATAAACCGCTAACCTACCCCGAAATCGGGCCAAAAGAATCGTATGTAATCTATCACGAAGAACTGGAATCGCTGGTTAAAAACTTTCCTACTCTCAAACGTGCGCGTTTCTGGATGACTTTCGGGCAGGAGTACCTCACACACTTGCGGGTAATTCAAAATATCGGGATGGCTCGCATCGATGAAGTGGAATACAACGGACAAAAAATTGTTCCCATTCAGTTCCTAAAGGCCGTTCTCCCCGATCCGGGCGAACTGGGAGAAAATTACACCGGACAAACATCTATCGGGTGCCGCATTCGCGGGATAAAAGACGGTAAAGAACGCACATACTACATTTACAACAATTGCAGCCACGAAGAGGCTTACAAGGAAACCGGCGCGCAGGGTGTAAGTTATACCACGGGCGTTCCGGCCACCATCGGCGCCATGATGTTCATTCAAGGTTTGTGGCGCAAACCGGGCGTTTTTAACGTGGAAGAATTCAACCCCGATCCGTTTATGGAGCAACTTAACAAACAAGGCTTGCCCTGGCACGAGTTGTTTGATGTGGATTTGGAACTGTAAAAGATTCACGATTTCGGATTTACAATCCACCATTTGATAACAACCGCCGGGCTGCTTTTGGTAACCCGGCTGTTGCTTTTTACACACAAAAACCATCCAATAATATCCGATACACAACAACTATTATTCAAATAACACACTAACAAACAACTTTGTACAAATTGTAAAAAAACATTACTTTCTTTATTAGCGGATGAGAAAAGTTGCGTATATTTGTGTGTTGGCGGTCAGGCAAAGCAGACACCCAAACAGACAACAAAAAGAGATGTGGACAGAAATAAAAGAGCAAGTGGACATTGACAGATTGTTAGAGTTATATGGCTATTTCCACGACAGTTGTTTACGTGACATTTATATCTCGACAAGGGAATTTATAGATGAGAAACTTGCAATGCACTTTGACAATAAACTAACTGCATCATTATTATTTCAACGACAATTTGGACAGCCAACAGTAATAGAATTAAAATTTGAAGACATTGAACAATTTAATTTTAGACAGTTTGACACATTCACAGACCCAGTTATTTGTGACGCAACTTTGATGACGACTAACGGGCTTTTCTATTGGGCAGATTTTGCAGGTTGGGAAATTGGCGACAATGACTCTATCTGGATAAGCGGAAAAAAACTATTTTGGCGACAACGACCGGAACTTATTGGTAACATAAAAAGGCTAAAAGAGGAATAAATTGCCAGTTGCTAACAGGGTATTTGCAATAGTGCAGCTTGACATCAAATGCTCAACTTCAGTAACTCTATTTAACTTTGGCACAAAACTCAGATAACAGAATGCTATTACCGCACCATTATAAATACCTAAACCGCTATATGTCAACTATGGACAAACTTAAATCAATAGAAATCATACGAAATGAAAATTGAAACTCACAATATCAACGATAAAAAAATAGCTGAAATTATTTCGGACGAAATAATTTTAAGGACTACCGAAGATGGAATAGATCTATTAGGTAACCTATACTACCAAGGGTTTGACAAAATAATTATTCATGAAAAAAACATTATTCCCGACTTTTTTGACTTAAAAACTAAAATTGCAGGAGATATTCTCCAAAAGTTCACGCAATATCAAATGCCTTTGATAATTGTTGGGGATTTTTCAAAATTTAATAGTAAAAGTTTGAACGACTTCATTTTTGAAAGTAACAAAGGCACGCAAGTCAATTTTGTTAACTCGCGATCGGAAGCAATAAAAGTTTTAACAAATTGAATAAGCAGCACACAGTAAAAGTTGTAATTTAAATATTTACACATAGATAAAAGAATAACTGATAAATAATTTTTATGAAAATTTTAAAGAATAATCTGATACTTTTTCTTTTCCTGCTCTCTTTACTTTACAGCTGTAAAGACGATGTACCGCAAGACTCTTCAAAGGAATTTTTGAGTTTTGTGATCGAAGCACAATATAATTCAATAATACTGGAAAAAGACATTGTAGGAAAAATTGAAAACAATACCATTACACTCGCTTTTTCCGATAATATTGCTCTCGATAGAATAACTGCTACGTTTACTTTCAAAGGAAAAGAAGTACAAATATCGGGTACGAAACAAATTTCGGGTTTCACATCCAACAATTTCAACAATCCGATTATCTATACTATTATTGCTGAAGATCATACAGAGATTAGTTATAAGGTAATAATTGAACGGCACGACGAGGGATTAACTTTCTCTTCATTTTCTTTTACAAAAGGCATCAATCCATTCCTTAAAAAAGACTATACATGTACTGTTACTAATGAAAAAATTGAAAGTAGAATACCTTCCTCTTCAAAATCTTTAATTGCTACATTTGAAACAAAAGCAAAAGGAATACTTATTAATGGAGTTCCGCAAGTAAGTGAAATAACACTTAATGATTTTTCAAAACCGGTTACGTATACATTAGTTTCGGAATCCGGGTTCAAAAAAACATATTCCGTTAATATTACGTGGGCTTCAGCTATACCACAAATTACTATCGTAACCGAAAATCAAACTCCCATAACTTCCAAAGATGATTACTTAAATGCTAACATAACAATTGAAGGAAATGATTGGGGGGAAAATTACACAGGAACCACAAGAATAAGGGGCAGAGGTAATAGTACTTGGGATATGCCGAAAAAGCCATATCGTCTGAAGTTAGACGAAAGTGTTCCTCTTTTAGGTTTACAGACAGAAAAAGATTGGGTTCTTTTAGCGAATTATATCGATCCTACACTTATGCTAAATGCTGTAGCATTTAAAATAGGGCAACTTTTACAACTTCAACACACGAACAATGCTATTCCCGTTGACCTGACAATAAACAGCAAATACATCGGAAACTATATGCTCACGGAACAAGTAGAGTTATCTGCCAGTCGTGTAAATATTGATAAAACAGACGGTGTTTTACTTGAATTAGATTTAAATTACGATGAAGCCTTTAAGTTTACTTCAAATCATTATCAACTACCTGTTATGGTAAAAGATCCCGATATTGGATCGGAAAGCCAGTTTCAAAAAATAAAGAGTGATTTTCAACAGCTTGAGGATTCTGTTAACTCCATATATTTTCCAAATAACGGATATGAAAAGTTGATCGATATTGAATCCGTAGCTAAATATTTTGTTGTGTACAACTTAACACACAACATGGAAATAAATCATCCTAAAAGTACATATCTCTATAAAGACAAAATCGGTAAATATTGTATGGGGCCAATATGGGATTTCGATTGGGCTTTTGACTACGAAGGAACTTTTGTTCATTTTGGGTCGTCCCAGAATCCTTTATTTAAAAAACTACCTTCTAATTCTACCGGCTATTATTTCTTTTCCAGATTTTTAAATGATCCTAAGTTTGTTGCATTATACAAACAAACCTGGAGCAACTTTAAAAAAGAAAAAATGAGTTTACTCCTCAATTATATAGATGATTATGCTGCATCAATTACCGAATCTCAAAAAAATGATTACGAGGTTTGGAAAAAGGGAACAACTAATTTCCAATATAAAATAGAGACGCTAAAAACCTGGCTTGAAGGCAGAGTATCGCATATAGAAGCAGAAATGAATAACTTGTAAAAGAATTGTTACTTCTTACTTATAGCATTTCCAAACAAATCTGCTATTTTTATTGTTAAATAAAAAACGGAGAAGATTTTGAAGTTGTAGTAGTCAAAATCAGTCAAATCTCTTTACTTTTCGAGTGTTTTTTACTGTTAAAGTTGATCGATTGCGATGAACTTATTCGGGTGTTATATAATGTTTATCAAACTAAAAATCATTTATTCAATCCCTAATAATTTACTTTATGAACAGAATAATTACCTCAACTTTATTTTCTTTATTGTTCTTGGTTTTATCATGCGGAAACGTATCGGCTCAATTTCCTCCTGCCGAGAATGATCTCGACCGAAAAGTAATTGCTTTCCTGAAAGAACAATCGGGGCAATGGTACGATATGAACGTCCCTGTTTCGGACGGTCGCATTTTGTATGACCTGATCCTGAAAGGTAAGTACAAAAAAGCGGTGGAAATAGGTACTTCCACAGGGCATTCGGGTGTGTGGATTGCCTGGGCATTGTCGAAAACCGGAGGTAAACTTATTACCATAGAAATCGACAAAAACAGGCACGAAGAAGCGCTGGCAAATTTCAAAAAAGCAGGCGTTTCGGAATATATCGATGCCCGGCTGGGCGATGCACACAAACTGGTTCCCGCGCTTAAAGGAACTTACGATTTTGTGTTCAGTGATGCAGACAAAGACTGGTACAAAAACTATTTCATAGCCATGGAACCAAAACTGGTAAAAGGCGCCTGTTTTACGGCACACAATACCAACATGCGCTCCGGCGGCATTCGTGAATTTTTGGAATATGCACAGAATCACAAGGATTTCACTACTACTCAACACCCCGACAGCCGTTCGGGATTATCTGTAAGTTATAAGAAATAGAATTCAGATTTATTGCAAATTATATTTATTCCGAAAGGTGGATAAATTTCACTACCTATCTTACTTCTTTTGCCTTAAATTTCTGTATTTTTGTAAAACGAAAAATATACAGAAATCCTCAAGCTTATGAGACCCAAAAGTTTAGTGAATATCAGCGACTACGGCAAAGAAGACATCCTGCGGATACTGAAAGCAGCCACAGCGTTCAAAGCTAATCCCAATCGCGATCTGTTGCAGGGCAAAGTGTGTGCCACGCTGTTTTTTGAACCCTCCACGCGTACGCGTTTAAGTTTTGAAACAGCGGTAAACCGGCTTCGCGGAAGGATCGTCGGATTTTCCGATGCGGCCACCAGCAGTTCTACTAAAGGCGAATCGTTGAAAGATACCATCATGATGGTTGGAAATTACGCCGATCTAATTATTATGCGCCATCATCTGGAAGGATCAGCACGCTATGCATCGGAGATTTCACCAGTGCCCATTATCAACGCAGGCGATGGTTCCAACCAACACCCATCGCAAACGATGCTCGACCTGTTCACCATCTACGAAACTCAGGGAACGATGGAAAACCTCACCATCACCATCGTGGGTGATCTGAAGTACGGTCGTGCCGTACATTCGCTTATTCAGGGATTATCGCACTTTAAACCGTCGTTTAACTTCGTGGCACCCGAAGAGTTGAGAATCCCGGAAAAGTATAAATTGTTTTGCGACAAGCTGAATATTCCTTACAAAGAATTCACCGATTTTTCTCCCGAATCTATCAATTCTGCCGATATTCTGTATATGACCCGCGTTCAGCGCGAGCGCTTTACCGATCTGATGGAATACGAAAAGGTTAAAAACGTATATATCCTGCACAACGATATGCTGGACGACTCCAAAGACAATCTGAAAGTACTGCATCCGCTTCCTCGCGTAAAAGAGATCAATCAGGATGTGGACGATAATCCCAAAGCCTACTATTTTCAGCAGGCAGAAAACGGTGTTTTTACCCGTCAGGCGATTATCTGCGATTTGCTGGATATCAACTCAGATTGAATTAGATCGATAAGATTGAAAAATATTGAAGAATCAGATAATAATTTTCACAACATACCTATAATATGGGAAAAGAATTACAAGTAGCAGCGCTGGAAAACGGAACGGCAATTGACCATATTCCAACCAAGGCACTTTTCAAAGTGGTTACATTGCTTCAACTGCAGAAGCTCGATAACCGGATTACCATCGGAAATAACCTGAAAAGCAGCAAGATGGGTGCAAAAGGAATTATTAAAGTTTCCGATAAATTCTTTAAAGAAGACGAAATAAACCGTATTGCCCTGGTTGCTCCGAATGTTAATCTGAACATTATACGAGATTATGAAGTTATTGAGAAGAAGAAGGTGACACTTCCCGATGAGATCATCGAAATTGTTAAATGCAATAATCCCAAGTGCATCACCAACAACGAGCCGATGAAAACCCGTTTCGAAGTGGTGGACAAAGAAAAAGTTGTCTTACAATGTCATTATTGCGAATTGAAAATTAAGAAAGAAGAGATTGTTTTGAAATAACGTTTAGCGTTTTGCTATTAGCCTTTAGCTGTTGGCAGAGAAGTGAACTGTTTAATAAGTACTACAAAACGATTAAAATCAATAAAATACTTACTAATTGAATATCAAACCAACGCAGCGCTAAAAGCTAATTGCAAATAGCCAAAAGCCAATTATGAAACAAAACTGGAAACCGGGAACCCTCATTTATCCGTTGCCGGCGGCAATGATATCTTGCGGAAGCAATCCCGATGAATACAATATAATCACCGTTAGCTGGTTGGGAACCATTTGTTCCAACCCGCCGATGTGTTATATTTCAGTTCGTTCCGAACGACATTCGTATGAAATTATCAAACGAAACATGGAGTTTGTCATCAATCTCACCACCGAAGAACTGGCTCAGGCCACCGACTGGTGTGGAGTACGCTCGGGGAAAGATTACAATAAATTTCAGGAAATGGGATTAACTCCTGCAAAAGCAACTTTAGTAAGTGCGCCCATCATCCAGGAATCGCCACTTAGTATCGAGTGTCGCGTAAAGGAAATTATCTCGTTGGGGTCGCACGATATGTTCATTTCCGATGTGGTTAATGTGCAAGCCGATAACAACTATTTCGATCCCGAAACCGGAAGGTTCGATATGAAAAGTGCTAAACTTCTCGCCTATTCTCATGGCAATTACTATGGGTTAGGCGAACATATCGGCAAGTTTGGATGGAGCGTGAAGAAAAAATAATCCATAATATGCATTATGGAAAATCGTAAATCAAAAATTGTAAATTGAAATATGCCCGTAAATTTACCAGATAACCTGCCTGCAATAGAGATCCTGAGCAAGGAACATATATTCGTGATGAGTGATCTGCGTGCATCCACACAGGACATTCGTCCGTTGAAGATTCTTATTCTCAACCTGATGCCACTCAAGATCACCACCGAAACCGATCTGATCAGGCTATTATCCAATTCACCGCTTCAGGTAGAAATTGAGTTTTTGGGCTTAAAAACCCATACTCCCAAAAATACGCCCATTGAGCACTTGCAAACATTTTATAAAACTTTTTCAAAGGTGAAGAACAGCTATTACGACGGTTTTATCGTTACCGGTGCTCCGGTGGAATTGCTTCCGTTTGAAGAAGTCAGATATTGGAAGGAGTTGACTGAAATTTTCGATTGGGCACGAACGAATGTAACCTCCACTTACTACATCTGCTGGGCAGGGCAAGCAGCCATGTATCATTTTTACGGCGTTCAGAAACATCCGCTGGATAAGAAAATTTTCGGTGTTTTTCCGCATACTATCAACGATAAATCATTTCCACTTTTCCGTGGATTCGACGATGAGTTTTTCGCTCCGCACAGCCGACACACAACCGTTTATGCCGAAGAAATTACCAAACATCCCGAACTGACTATTTTGTCCCAATCGGAAGAAGCAGGAGTTTATATTGTGACTTCACGCGGCGGGCGGGAAATTTACGTTACCGGACATTCGGAGTATTCACCCATCACGCTCCACAACGAATATACTCGCGATATGGCAAAGGGACTGGACACGGTTGAACTTCCCAAGAATTATTACAAAGACAACAATCCCAACAATCCGCCCATCGTGAGATGGCGAAGCCATGCAAATCTTTTATTTATAAATTGGCTGAATTACTTTGTATATCAGGCAACTCCGTTTAATTTAAACGAGATTAAAGATTTGGGAGATTTATAAATATTCGCTCAAAAAAGAATTATGAAAACCGCACGAACCATTGAACTTCTTGCTCCGGCCAAGAACAAGGAGGTTGGAAAGGAAGCTATCCTGCATGGAGCCGATGCGGTTTATATTGGTATTTCCGGTTTCAGTGCGCGGGCTGCTGCAGGGAATTCAATAGAAGATATTGCAGAATTAATACAGTTTGCGCATCAATTCAATGCCAGAGTGTATGTCGCCTTAAACACTATTCTTTATGACAGCGAACTTCCAGAAGTAGAAAAAATCATTTGGGAACTTTATCGCATTAACGCCGATGCCGTTATCGTGCAGGATATGGGTATTTTGCAACTCAACCTGCCTCCTATCCCACTCCATGCCAGCACACAAACCGATAATCGCTCGGTTGAAAAAGTGCAGTTTCTGGAAAAAGCCGGATTTACACAAGTAGTGCTGGCACGGGAATTATCCATTGGGGAAATTTCCGAAATTTCGTCACAAACCAATATTCCGCTGGAAGTTTTTGTGCACGGCGCACTATGTGTTTCGTACAGCGGACAATGTTATATCAGCCAAGCAGTTACCGGAAGAAGCGCCAACCGGGGAGAGTGCGCACAGATTTGCCGGTTACCATTCGATTTAGAAGATGCTGACGGAAAGATTATCAAGAAAAATGCGCACTTGCTTTCGCTCAAGGATTTCAATCAGTACAATAATCTTGAAAAGTTGCTGGATGCCGGTGTCTCATCACTAAAGATAGAAGGACGTTTAAAAGACGTTACATATGTAAAAAACGTAGTTTCTGCCTATCGGCTGCTTTTGGATGAAATTTTCAAAAAACGACCGGATTTTATTCGGGCTTCATCGGGAAAAAGTATTATTGACTTCATACCCGATTTATCAAAAAGTTTCAACCGCGGATTTACCGATTATTTTTCAAACGGCAGACAACACGATATATGGTCATTTGAATCGCCTAAGTCCATTGGCGAGTTTGTTGGAACCGTAAAAAAGATCGATAAAAACTGGTTGTCTCTAAAAACAAAGTTTATACTGAACAATGGTGACGGATTGTGTTTTATCGATAAGAACGGGTTGAACGGTTTTCGGGTAAATCGTGCCGATGGCGACCGTATTTTTCCGGCAGAGATGCCTAACATCAACATTGGGACAAAGGTTTACAGAAACTACGATCACAACTTTGAAACCCGATTAACCAAAAAAACTGCCGAACGTAAAATCCTGGCAAACATTGTTATTAGAGAAATTCCTATCGGATTCGCATTACAAATTTCAGACGAAGACAACAATTCCTACACACTCTCCTCAAATTTTGAGAAACAATCCGCACAAAAGCCTCAGCAAGAAAATATCCGTACACAGCTTTCGAAAACGGGCAATACCATTTTTGAAATTTCAAAAATAAGTATCGATTTTTCGCAAGAATGGTTTCTGCCTTCATCGTTGTTGGGAGAATGGCGCAAACAGCTTATTTCGGGATTGTTATCGGTTAGAAAGATCAATTACAAACAAGAGCGCAAGCAGCTACAACCCACTTCACACACCTTTCCCGAAAAAGAACTGACGTACCTGGGAAATGTTGCCAACTCAAACAGCCGCTCGTTTTACGCACAACATCACACAAAAATTTTGCAACCCGCATTTGAACAAGTTCCGCAAAAAAACGTTCCACTCATGTTCACAAAACACTGCATCAAGTTCGCCTTGGGCTGGTGTCCACGTGAAACAAAGAATAAACCCGATTCTCGTGAGCCATACTATCTTATCAATCAGCAAAATAAGTTTAAACTTACGTTTGATTGTAAGGATTGCGAGATGCAGGTTTCTCTTGAAAATCAACAATAATCAATCGTAAATTTCTTGTCAAGTATGTCTGTTTTTTCATTTCTAAAAAGCAATACAAATCAAATTCAATCCCTCAATGCTGCTGATTTTAAAGCCGCCATTGCCGATAAAACCGTTC
>ENA-UOOM01001628-UOOM01001628.1-fermentation-metagenome-genome-assembly--contig:-NODE-1628-length-20925-cov-4.324916_pt1 | contig 20925 bp, 18 predicted proteins | sample MGYA00245781_ERZ724031 | MGnify/ENA primary metagenome ERZ724031 (study PRJEB28704, sample SAMN03018317) | fermentation metagenome | biome: anthropogenic terrestrial biome; feature: soil; material... | reverse complement strand
GTGTGTTTGTATTTTGCGGCGAACCGTGCGATAGAGCGTTTTTCCGAAGAAGAGAAAAAAGTTCAACAGTGAACCGATAATCACTGCACGAATTGCATGGGTGCCGGTGATGAAAAAATAAATATTTGATAGGGCATACACATATGCCAGATATTTGATTTTGATCGGCAATATAAAAAACAATAACACCTGCACATTCGGATACAGCACGGCAAAGGCAAAAAACAGCGACAGATTCAAAAACGTTCCGTCTACAACCACGCCGCTGATCATGGACACCGCAGCCGTAAGCAGCATGCCCAAGAAATAATAGACATTGAATTTAAAATCCCCCCAGGCCGATTGCAAACCTGTTCCGATAAAGTAATAAAAATATAACACAAATACAATCCAAAGAATCGACGTTGCAGGCGGCACCATAACAAAGGTAAGAATGCGCCAAATTTGACCCTTCATCACCAGTGCCGGATCCAGCACGATATAAGACAAAATTTCAGGTTGCCTCAAAACATAGGCAACCACATACATAATGGCATTTAAGATCGTTATGTGCAGCATCAAATTTTTTATGGCATATTTTCCTATTTTTCGTTCCAATCGATTCATGTTTTTTTCCGTATCTTCTTCTTATTTTTTATGAACGATTCTATTATAAATGATTTGTGCCTGTCAGACAAATTATTTGTTTGACAAGCACCGCTTTCTTAAGGTATATTTAATTTATTGCGTTTTACTTAACGAAAGGAAGCAAAACATTGGAATTTATTAAAACCTTTGCTCCGTTTATCTATGATGTGGTCCTTCCTTTTATGCTTGCCTTTCTTCTCGTGCATCACACAAAGCTGCACTCAAAAAGTTTTGATGTTTTAATCCTTTTTCAAATGCGTCTGTTTTTCCCCATCGGCGCCCTTTTATCGATTTGGGGGCTCGATTTAAACCTTGAAATGATTTGGTTGCCCATCGCCGGGCTGCTCATGCACCTCATTCCGCTTTTTTTAGCCTATATCCGCATCAAAAAATACGACTTTGACTATCGTGCCAAGGCAAGTTACCTGCTCGTAATGCTCATTTCCAATGCGGCCATGTTGGGCGCCATGACAAGCTTTTTTATCCTGGGCGAAACCTCTTACGCCTACACCAACCTCACGCTCTCGCTGGGATCTTTCGCTGTGAGCGGAATTGGTTTTACCCTCGCCGCCAAATATCGTTCCCTGGCAGAAGGCACTGCCGTGGCAGGTGTCAAGGGTGTTTTGAAAAATTTGGTTTCCTGGAACCAAATGGCGCTGTATGCCTCCATTGTCGGTCTCATCTTGAGCCTGTCAGGCATTCCGCGACCTTCCTTTTCGTCGCAAGTTCTCTCTGTCAACATCCACTTCAGCATGTGGTCTGCCGTTGTGCCCATCGGTGCAGCCCTTAGTTTTGCGGGTATCAAAAAATATAAATTTGTCACTGCCGACTACACCATCATCAAATTCATTATTGTTCCCGTCATCATGTTTTTGTTGTCCTTGCTCTTTGTCAAAGACGATCCCCTCGCGCTCAAAACCATCCTCATCGTCTCTGCCTCTCCCGCTCCCATGGTGGCGGTGATGCTCTCAAAGCTCTATCACCTCGATGTAGACTTGGCGCTGAGTCCCTTTGTCTACACTACCCTTATCTATCTTGTTCTTTTGGTTCCTTTGTTTATTGTCGTCATGAATTATGTCTGGATATAATTATTTCTTAATCCAAGCAATATCGTTGGGACGCTTTAATTGTTGATGTTTAAAAACAGGCACGTTATATTTGGCGCCGATGATACGAAATTGCTCTTTATAGGTTCCCTTCATCTTATCGTGTATGGCAATGCCTCCGATGTCGCCGACAATGGCGGCAATGCAATTCTCAATTTTTTCAAGTCCGCTTTCTTCTTCATAGGCACCGCCCACCAGCCATTGGTTGGCTAAGATATGCGAAATGCCAAAGGTATTGTCATCCCAAGACTCAAACACCGCCCCTGCAAAAGACGGTTCAAAATGCACGCCCCCCGCACAGAGCAAATTTATAACATTTTTTCCGTCGCTGTTAAATACGTCAAAGAGTGCATTGGCTATTACCTTTGCCGCATCAGGATTTTTCCAAGCCTCAGGGCTGCTGCCGATTTCAATATCCACAATGGGCACGCCGTATTCCAACACCAACTCGGCGTCGGCATTGCTGTAAACAATACTGGACCAATGAGTTGCTTCTGTGGTAACCGTGTAGTCTTCCATGCCCAACGCCAATCTGTTTTTCTCCATGGACAGCATCAGATTTCGCATGCATTCAGGGCTTGCAGGTCCAAAATTGCCCGAGGGTGTGTCCCCTGCCGAATGAATGGAAAAAATTTTATCCGGCGCATTATCACCCTCATGCCACGTGATTAATCCGCCAAAATCATATCCTTCAAAATGCGCTTTCATCACAGGCAAATAATAATCCAAATCATGCCATATAACACGCTCGGTTCTCACAAAATGCAGCGCGTTTCCCCTATCGTCAATATATTCCAAAACCGGATAGCCATCAATTCTTAATTCCGTTTCATTGAGTTCTTTGCCGGCTTTTTCCACTGCTTCAAAAATATGTCTTGCTGCGGGATCTGTCTCCAGGTTCATTCCAAAATAGTAAACACACTTTTTTTGACTGCTCATTGTTTGTTCACCTCATTATTTTTTAGTAGATATCATACCAATTTTTACATCGTTTAGCAATCGAATTTTGCTTTTTCCTTATTTTCTTTGTCTGGTATTTACTGCAAAAGTTTTGTATAATGCTTGATAGCTTTCATAAAAAGCATTTTCTTTTTTTGAACGATAAGGAGAGCTACTCCAATGAAATACAGAAAAACATCAAAAATAAACGAAAACCTCTCCATTTTAGGCTATGGTTGCATGCGCTTTACGAAAAAGGGCACGGCCATTGATCAACAAAAGGCTGAAGAAGAAATGATTTATGCCATTGAAAACGGTGTAAATTATTTTGACACCGCCTACATATATCCGGGCAGCGAAGTTGCCTTAGGTAAGTTACTTGCCAAAGGCTATCGCAATCAAGTCTATGTGGCAACCAAGCTCCCCCATTATTTCATAAAAAAAAGTACGGATATGGACAAATATTTTCACGAACAGCTCCAGCGTCTGCAAACGGATTATATTGACTATTATCTTATACATATGCTTTCCGATATTCATGTTTGGCAGCGCCTCAAAGCACTGGGCATCGAATCCTGGATTGCACAAAAAAAGGCTTCAGGGCAAATTCGCCACATCGGCTTTTCGTTCCATGGCGGCACCCAAAGCTTCATGGATTTAATTGATGCCTATGATTGGGATTTTTGTCAAATCCAGTTTAACTACCTCGACGAACATAACCAGGCGGGCATCAAAGGTCTTCGCTATGCGGCAGAAAAAGGGCTGCCTGTCATCATTATGGAGCCCTTGCGCGGCGGCAAACTGACCAACGCGCTTCCCCGTTCGGCAAAGCGTATATTCGACCAATTCCGCCCCGCAAAGAGCCCGGCCGAATGGGCGCTGCGCTGGATATGGAACCACCCCGAGGTAACGGTTGTTTTGTCAGGCATGAACAGCATGGATCAAGTCGTCGAAAACACCCGCATCGCCGCTGAGGCAGAGCCTTGCACCCTCACGAACGCAGAACAAAGCATGATTGCACAAGTGAAAGAAGAGTGGAATAAAAACGTCAAAGTGCCCTGTACCGGCTGCGGATATTGCATGCCCTGCCCACACGGCGTGGACATTCCCGTATGCTTTGATGCACTCAATACAAGGTATAAAGACAGTTGGTTTACCGCTTTCAAACAATACATTATGTGTACCACCATGAAAACAACGCCGAGCAACGCATCAAAATGCGTGCGCTGCGGGCGGTGCGAAAAGTTGTGTCCACAGCAAATCAAAATCATGTCTGAGCTTGATGCCGTCAAAAGAGTTTTGGAAAACATCATCTATCCCGTCACGAAATTTTTTATGAAATTCGGCAGATTCTAACCTTTTTGCAAAGCCCTGCACAATTTGTAATTCGCGACATCTCCATTGTTTCGATTAAAGTTTTTGTCTTCTTTTTTACTTTTTCTTTGCACAAATTTTACTTTTTATTCCGTTTTTGGCCTGCAAATCCGTGATATCATTAAAGACATCAATGCATTTTATGCATAAAATAATGTTGCGTTTTGTTGCACAATCAGGAAAATAAATGACAAAAAAGAAAAAAGTTTTAAAAATTTTCGTCATCACGCTTATCACAATGATTTTTATCGGACTCATAGGCATCAGCGTCTTTACGGGTTTGGCTGTTTTCAAAGGCACCACAGAGCTGACAACATGGGAGCAAACCATCAAAAATGATGAAAGTTATTTGAAGAGTATTTCTTTTGATATGACGGCGTTTCAAGACACCTACAACATTGAGCAAATTACCATTAACTCTACGCAAAGCAGTCACATCATCCCTGCAAGCAGCATTCATACCAATCTCCCCAAATCCAAAGGCACCGCCATATTGGTACACGGACTTGGCGGCGCCAAAACCTCCACTTATCCAATCGCAAAAATCTTTCTTGAACTGGGATATGACGTGCTTGCCTATGACCAAAGGCGCGCAGGCGACAACAAAGCCTCCCTCAACACCCTGGGATACCTGGAAAGCTATGACTTGTTGGATTGCGTCAATTATGTTCGCCGACAAAATCAAGACGGAAAATTAATCGTCTGGGGCTGCTCCTATGGTGGCGCCACTGCAGGCATTGCCCTGGGCAGAGATGATAGGCAAATCGATGCCGCTGTTTTAGACTGCCCTCTCAGCGACGGAGAATATTTTATCAAAAAAGAGTTGGAAGAAATCAGCAACGAAACGGGTCTTCCTCCTGCTTTTATGCTGTTTACGGGCAATGTGGTTGCAAAAATCAAGCTCGGCTTTTCTTTTCACGACACTGCCGTGCCTGCTTTTATCGGCAATGCCACCACCCCTGTGCTGATTTTTAACAGCAAGGCAGATACCCTCACCCCTTCGTTTATGGGCCAGGATATTTATGCGGCCATTTCGCACGACCGCAAAAAAATCATCACTGTCGACGACAGCAAACATATCTCCATTTTTGTCGACTATCCGACAATGTACCGCACACAAATCGAAGAATTCTTATCGACAATTTAAAGCCTCTTTTGTGTGCACCTTCTCATTTTTCTATCAGGATCGAAAAGATATCTGTTCTTCTCTTTCATATATTATCACTAAAAAAAGAACGCCCTCTAAATAAAGGGCGGTCTTTGTTCGAGTTTATTTTTCGTTTCTGAAGCTCGCATGTTGCTTTTATATCTTCGTTAAATTTTTCCGACGATTAAAGAATAATCCCTGCTTTTTTCGCTTCAAATTCCAGTTCATCTCTGAAATCAGGATGTGCAATGGAGATGAGTGCGCGTGCACGATAGTCAATGCCTTGGTTTTGCAAATTTACGATTCCGTACTCCGTGCAAACATATTGCACGTCTGTTCTCGGCACGGTAATGGCTGAGCCCGGCGCATGGGTTAGAGTGATTTTAGAAATTCTGCTGCCGTCTTTTTTGTTGGCTACGGACTGCATCGCCAAAAAGCTCATGCCGTTTTTGGATTTTTGCGAACCGCGCACAAAGTCCAATTGGCCGCCTGTGCCCGAAAACTGTCTGAACCCGATGGATTCGCTGGACACTTGACCCAAAAGGTCTACGCCGATGCACGCATTCAATGAAACAAAATTATCATTTTGTGCAACGATCTCAGGGTTGTTTACCCATTGAATTTCTCTGTTGATGATATCGGGATTGTTGTTTAAAAACGCATACATTTCCTTTGAACCCGAGGCAAATCCTATAACCGCCTTGCCGGGATAAAGTGTCTTTTTGGAGTTGTTGATTGCACCTTTTTTTGTCAGATAATACATGGCTTCCACATACAACTCTGTGTGCACGCCCAAATCTTTGTGGTTTTCCAAGGAATAGCCCACCGCATTGGCAATGCCGCCGATGCCGATTTGTATGGTTGCCCCATTGGGAATGCGCTCCACGATGTGCGAGGCTACTTTTTTGTCCAACTCACTGGGCTCCACATTGGGAGAAGCAAAAATTTCTTCATCTACTTCCACCACAGCATCAAGCTGGCTGACATGTACACATAAGTTTTCGTTGGGAATGGCCGGGTTATTTTTGTTTACCTGGGCAATCATCAATTTTGCCGTTTCAAAAATTTCCGTAATCCCTGAGGGGTTACACCCCAGATAACAATATCCTTCTTCGTTAGGCGGGGTAATTTGAATCACGCCCACATTGGCCTTGATCACGTTGAGCATCAACTCGTCATGTCTGTGCAGTTGAAATGCCGCCGTGTCTACCTTCCAGCCTGTTTTTTCCCCTTCTCTTTCGCCCGGGCCCTTAAATCCCGTAAAAACGTCGATATGACCCTTTGCTTCAGGAACAAAACAGCTCAACGGTTTTGCCAATAGCTGCACCGTCAGTTTCACGTCTTTCAGTTCCTGATAACGGTCACCGATTGCATTGAGCAGCGTATAGGGTGCGTTGTTATTGGGCGTAGACCACACCACATCTCCGGACTTAATCAGCTTTGCTGCCTCTTCAACGCTCATCTTCTTTTTTTCATAATCTGCTTGCCAACTCATGGGTATCTCCTTTGCGTTAAACATTATTTTATAATTATATCAAAACATCTCTGTTGTTTTCAAGCACTATCCCCTACGCCGTTTCTTTTTTTCTCTGTTTTTACATAATAGACAGCACCGGTAATATCCGCCAGTGCCCATCCGACAACAATCGCCCACCAAATACTGTTCAGTCCAAAGTGCGGTGCCAACATATAGGCCAGCAACACGCGTGTGCCAAGCGAAATAACCGTCAACACAATAGACATGCGCACTTTGCCCAATCCTCGATAGATGCCGTAAAACAAAAATAAAAATCCGATTAAAAAGTAAAATGCACCTTCAATGCGCAAATACTTAGCACCTATAGCAATAACTTCTCTTTCGGTCGTGCCTACAAAAAGCGTCATAAACTGCTCGGCAAATATCCAGATAATTGCCGAAATCACCAGTCCCGTCAAGGCAACAATTGTAAAAGAAATCTTCATGCCCTGGGCAATTCTTTTTTCTTCTTTGGCGCCCTTGTTTTGTGCGATGTAAGTGGAAAAAGCATTGCCGTAATCTTGCATGGGCAAGTATGCAAAGGCATCTATTTTTACCGCGGCGGCAAAAGCAGCCATAATTTGTGTGCCAAAGGAATTTACCAAACTTTGAATCATCAATATCCCGAAATTCATAACGGATTGCTGCACCGAGGTCAACAGCGAATAATTGACCGTCAATTTGAATATTTTTTTATCAAAGCGAATCTCTTTGATTTTGAACTGCAAAAATTCGATTTTTTTCATACAATACAGCAAACAGCATATGGCGGCCAACCCCTGCGAAATCACCGTGGCAATGGCTGCACCGGCCACACCCCAACCAAATACGATAATGAACAATAAATCCAAAACCACATTTAACAACGTTCCGCCGATAAGAAAAAACAACGGCACCTTTGAATTGCCGAGTGCTCGAAGCAGCCCTGCAGACCAGTTCCACAAAAACACAAAAACCATGCCCGAAAACACAATTTGCAAATAGATTTTGTTTTGGGCTATCACCTCTGCGGGTACATTCATAAATGCGATGATAGCGTCGATAAAAATCAACGACAGCGCCATAATTAAAAGCGCCACGACGCCGATAAAAAGAAAAGACGTGGAGATGCTTATTTTGAGATCTTCAAACTTTTTTGCGCCGAAAAAATGCGAAAAAATTGTCCCTGCACCCATGCAAAGACCATACAAAATCGATGTGAGCAAAACCATAATCGCAAAGGAGTTCCCGACCGCCGCCAAGGCAGAGGGGCCGAGCAGTCTTCCCACAATAATCGAATCGACAATATTATAAAATTGCTGAAACACGTTTCCTAAAATCATCGGAATGGCAAAGGATACGATGACTTTAAACGGAGGGCCTTCCGTGAGTTTGCGCACCATACAAATATGTCCTTGTTCTTTGATTTTTTATCGACCGAAACCTAAACAATCTATCTGAAATCTATTCTGATTTGTCTTTACTTTTCTTATCCCAAAAGCGCTTTTTAAAGAAAAACAAAGCGAGAACGGCAAAAATGGCGATGAGAATAATTAAAATAATATGCGCGTAGGTGTTGGTGCCTTCCACAATATTTTGCCACGAGGCACCGGCTGCCGCACCCAGGTGCACCAGCACGGTATTCCATACAAAAGAGCCTACAATCGTGTAGAGTAAAAACAATCCCCATTGCATCTTTGCCATGCCGGCAGGTATCGATATCAAGCTGCGCAACACGGGCACACATCTGCAAATAAGCACCGTCAACTTGCCCTTTTTCTGGAACCACTCCGTGGCACGGTGCAAGTCGCTTTTTTTAAATCGCAGCACTTGCCCCACCCTGCCGTCCAATAATTTACCGAGCCTTTCTTCAGACAAAAATCTGCCAAAGAGATACAACGCAATTGCGCCGACCAAAGAGCCGATCGTCGCCGCAATAATAACACCCCATATATTAAATTTCGTGTACGTGGTCATAAAACCGCCGAATGTCAAAATCACTTCGGAAGGAATTGGCGGGAACAAATTTTCAATAGCAATTAACATGGCAATTCCCATATAGCCGAATTGATTCATAACATCGATGATCCACTGCTGCATGCTGCGACTCCTTTAGACAAAGACCCAAATTTACAATTGCGAAAATCGGCATATCGGCCGTTTTTCAAATAAGCGGACTTATTCTATCAAGAATTGCCCGCTTTGTCTATTTTTCCTTTAAAAATGACTTGGATTTATATATAGGTACTGTGTTTATTATTATCGATGCTTTTTAAAGAATTCTGAAACGTGAACTATGATTGCAGCAAAGATTCCATAAACGCGGAATAGACTTGCCCGTCCTTTAGCGCATAGAATAATTTTTGTTTTCGCTCTGACAGTTTTTTATAAATTTTTTGACTGGTTTCGTCGGTAACAAATTTTGTGTGATGGGTATCAATAATCCTTGCTGCCGCTTGTTCGATGGTGTCATAGATGCCCAGGCTTTTGGCGGCAATAATCAACGCCCCGCGTGAGGTGGCCTCTTCGTTTTCATAGCGAATCACCGGCACGCCAAACACATCTGCCTGAATTTGCGCAAATAAGTCAAATTTTGTCATGCCGCCCGCAATGCTCACTTGCTCAATGGCGCCGATGTTTTTTTCCAACAGCGACAAATTATCGGCGATTTCCAAGGCAATTCCTTCCAACACCGATCGCGCCATGTCTTTTCTTGTGCTGCCCAAGGACAAATTAAAAAACAATCCCTTTGCCTCAGGCTCCCAATAAGGGGCTGCACTGCCTTCAAAATGCGGTAGCATCATGACCCCGCCGGCGCCCACCGGCGACAGCGCCGCTTCTTCATTCATTTTTTCATACACGCTTTTATCTGCAAAGGGCGTGCTTTTATTGTCATAAAATTGTTTTGCCAGCCACTGATAAATGGATCCCGAATTGAAAATGCTGGCCTCTGCCACCCATTTTCCCGCAATGGCTGAAGCACTGCAAAGGATGCGTGCCTCATCGTCAAACACAGGCTTATTTGTATGTGCAATAACGAAGGAACCCGTTCCCGTGTTGGCCTCTGCCAACCCTTCTCCAATGACATTGAGCCCCACAGCGGCGTTTTGCTGATCGCCTCCGCACAAAATAATCGGCATACCGCTCGGCAAACCGGTATGCCTTGCCGCAGTGTCGCACAACTTTGCCGCCACGGTGCCCGGCGCAGTCAAGGCACACAATTTGTCTTTGGATATTCCCGCTGTATCAAGCAGTTCTTCATCCCACTCAAATGTTTGAATATCCATCAACATCGTACGCGCCGACTGCGTCCAATCGGTTTTAAATTCGCCGCTTAAAACATGAAACACATAGTCCTGAACACCGATAAATTTATAAGTGCGTTCAAATAACTCTCTTTCGTTTTCCCGCATCCACAAAAGGCGCGGCAACACGGCATAGGGGCTTAGCCTGAGCCCTGTTTTACGAAACAAATCCTTGACGGTATAGATAGTCTGCAGCCAATCGCATTGTTTTATCGTGCGCTTATCTTGCCACATCAACGCCTTGCGCAATGCAGCACCATTTCTGTCAACGGCAATGAGCGATGCGCGTTGTGATGTAAGCGCAATGGCATGCGCCGTTATTTGAGACTGTTGCGCATATTCGGCAACTTCTCTCAATACTTCAACGCAAGCTGTTGCCCATGTCTGCGGGTCTTGTTCCACCATGCTAGGATAAATAAATTCCGTGCTGTAATTGCGCTCTGCCGCATACAAACACTTTCCGTCACTTTGATATAGACCGGCAAGCATCCCCGATGTGCCGATATCCAATGTTATGATACAAACCACTTTTGTTACTCCGTTTCAACCTTAGCTTTACTGTTTTTGTCGAATACGTTTCAGCCAATCATCCGTTTCTTTATTGCCTAACACCGCGGGATTCACTATAAATTTTGCTTCTTCTCCCGCCAAAAATCGTGCAATGTCCTCCATCAACAAATTCGGCGAATTCATCAATGCGTCCGTTGTGGTTCCCGCAATATGCGTCGTCAGTGTCACGTTGTCCAACCGCAAAAACGGACTGTTCTTTTCAATGGGTTCGGTGGTAAACACGTCCAATGCGGCACCCATGATTTTTTTCTCTTGCAATGCCTTTAGCAGCGCGTCTTGATCTACGAGTCCTGCACGACCCGTGTTAATCAGGTAAGCCGTAGGCTTCATCCATCCAAGCTCTTTGTGGCCAATCATATTTTTATTTTCTTCCGTGAGCCGCGCGTGAATAGAAACAAAGTCGCTCTTTTCCATCACGTCTTTGAGTTCCGCCTGTTGGCACCCCGCCTGTTCAATGGCTTCACGGCTTGTGTAAGGGTCGTATACAAGCACATTGACGCTAAATCCCGACAGTTTTCTTGCCACCAATCGTCCGATATGTCCAAAGCCGATGAGTCCTATCGTGCGCCCCGTCATTTCGGGAATCGCATCACTGTTGACAAAAGTCTTTTGCCAGTTGCCGCTTTTGATGGCATGGTGTGCCCGCGCAATATTGCGGCACTCCGCCAGCATCATGCCCACCGCATAGTCGCTGACCGCATGGGCGTTGCGTCCCTGCACATTAAAAACTACAATTCCCCGTTTTGTCGCTTCATCCAAATTCACATTTTCCAGACCCGCGCGCGACAGGCCGATAATGCGCAAATTGGGCATTGCCTCCATGACCTTTGACGACACAGGCACAAAAAGCCCCATGAAAATGTCGATTTCTTTTCCGTATCGAATCATTTCCTCTGTAGGCTCCTCTATTTCCGGACCGTTTTTTTCCACTTCCAATCGACGATACTGCAATTTTTCCCAGTCGCTCTCCCAATCAAAGACCATTGCTTGTCCATATTGCGCCAAATATTTTTCCCACGCCTTCAAAAATTGCTGCCCGCCAATCATCGCATCTCCGCTGATAAATGCTTTTAGACTCACTGTCATCATCCCTCTCCTGTAATATCAGTTTAAATTGTTTTTGCTTTGGTATACAGCACAAACACGGTCTGCAAAACGCGCCAAAGAATACTCTTTTGCACTCACCTTGCCTGCTTGCGCCAATTGTTCCAATTTATTCGGATTGTCTGTGACGCTTTTGACAAAGGACAAAAATTCTTCCTTCGTTTTATATTGAAATCCGTTGATATTGTTTATCACCAATTCTTCCAGGCACTCGTCTTGTCTGCACAACACGGCAATGCCGCTGGCTAAGGCCTCCAAATAGGTCAAGCCCTGGGTTTCACTGACGGAGGCGCTTACAAAAATATCGGCCACCTGATAATATTTCGGCACTTGTTCCTTTTCGAATCGACCGACTCTGAACAATACGCGCGATTTCAATTGCATTTTTTCGGCCTGCGCAATTAAATTTTCACTGTCTGGACCCAACCCCGCCACAACCAAAACCACCTTGTCATTCTCAACATCTTGCATATATTCCAACAACTCAGAGATGTTTTTTTCCTTGGCAAGGCGACCAAAAGACAGCATGATAAAACTGTCTTTTGGTAAATTCAGTTCTTTTCGCAATCGAATTTTGTCCGCCGCCGTGTTGTTGTTTTCGAAACGGCTGAGGTCAATGCCTGTGGGAATAATGGAAATAGGCTTTGTTACACCATATCCCGCAATCATTCTCTTCATCTTAATCGTCGGCACAATGACATGATCAATGTGCTTAAGCCAATGGCGCGTCATGGTTTTTGCCAAAAATTTGCCGAAGCGTTTACTTGGCGAAAAATAACTCGTATATTCTTCAAAATCCGTGTGGTAGGTATGGGACAATAAAATGTTTAACTTTCTTGCGATTTTAATCGAGGGTCTCAGCGTAAAAAGCTCGCACTGCGAGTGCACCACATCAGGACCCCAACTTTGTATGTCTTTATATATTTGTCTGCTGACAGGCAGGCGAATTCTCGCCTCGGGATAAATGATTCCGAATCCAAGCGAAGGAATCATATAGACACCTTCTGTTTGCCCCGGGCGCTTTTGCTTTAGCGATAATACTCGCACGTCATGACCTGCCTCCTCCAGCGCGCGCTTTAGGTTCATAACCGAGGTAACCACGCCGTTGATGGTTGGGTCATACCAGTATGTTGTAATCAAAATTTTCATTTTTACTTTTTATTTTCTCTTTGTTTCTTTATTTTGCCCTTAAAGTGCAATTATTTTCCGCGTTTCTTTTTTCTCAGAGCAAAAAGACCGACCAGGGCACCCGCCAAAACCCACAGCGAGCTTAGAACGTTGGTGTATTCGTCTTGTTTGGACTCGGTGAAGCTTTTATCTTTTTTCAGTTTTTTGATATCGCCGACACCTTTTATCTGGTTTCTCATAAGCAGAATTCCTTTTTATTGTTCTCAATATTTTATTTTTATATTATATCATGAACATACCCGTATAAAAACCACTCTATGCCAATTGTTTTGTAAAATTCTAATGATTTCTTAACAGAATTATTACAGAAAAAACATTTTCTTTCTTGTGTTTTTGCGTTACAATAATGATATCAACGGAGGTTATATGAACAATTTTGTCTGTTATCTAAAGAAAAAAGAAGAACTGTTGTTCTTCCTGTTAAACCGCACGCTTGTCTATAGTCCGCTGGCAGTGGTGATGCATATCTTTACATTTTTCGGTTCCGCCGCCTTTGCCGTCGGGCTTTGTCTTTTTGCGCTCTTTTTTTCTTTCGATTTCTTTTTGTATTTGGCTTCAGCCGTCATCGTTTGCCAAATCATTGTTCAAACTTTGAAACGTATTTTTACACGCCAGCGACCTTGTCATGCACTCACTGAAGTCTTGTTCAAAAAAAGCCCTCCGCTAAACAGCTATTCGTTTCCTTCGGGTCACACCAGCACCGCTTTTTCCATTGCGCTGACTTGTATGATATTTTTTCCTGCCTTCACCTGGCTTTTTTATCTCACTGCAGTGTTTGTGGGCATTTCGCGTATCGTTTTAGGGGTGCATTATCCCACCGATGTTGTCATCGGCGCCGTGTTGGGATTTTTCTCTCACGTTTTGTCGGTTATTCTTCTCTCGATGATTCTCTAACAAGCACATCCGGATCAAAATATCGACATTCACTTTTGTGACATTCGGGGTTTTTTGATGTAAATATACAGCGAATATTGTCTTTTATCTCAAAATCCAACGCCCATTTTTCATTTAAAAACTTCATTGCGGCAACCAATGTCGCCATTGTGGTGCGCTTGCAGCAGCGCGGCCCTTTAAATTGGGCAATTTGTTCTTGACACGCCAGCGTCATCTCGTTTACCGTGCGCCATTCTTCGCCGGACAAATGCGTTGCGCCTATAAGTACGCTGATAAAAGCGCCCGCGCCCTGCACGTCGCCGCAAGCGCCGTAGTGCGCACACACGGCAGGCAAAATCGCCATACATCTCTTTTGCAGTTTTTCCAGCATTTCTGCGCTGTTTTTGCCTGTTTTATTGCCATAGGCCGTCGCCAGTACCGCAGCGGTTAAATAGTGATGCTCCGGTCCGTGCATACGCACAAAATCCTGCTGCATCAACTCAAGGGCAAGCGCCAGCGGGTTTGTCTGCGTCGATTGCAGGCAATATTCCTTTATACACTCTTCTCTGCTTTTCATATCCTCTTTCTCCTATCGGTTATTCTGTCTCACGAATCAATTTTTTCTCATAACAAAGCGCTTTGAGCGCCCCTGCCTCAAGCAGTTCGACATGAGGTCGCTGCATATTTTCGGCAATTTCGGGTATCATATAAACAGCCTGTGCAATATTTGTCGCCAGACCTTCTCGATTTTCCAACACTTCTATTTTAAATACCAATTTTGGTTTGTCACCCTTTCGTTCAATAAAGGCTTGGTAGTCCACCACCGCGTCAAAAGAGTACAGCACCTCTTCCAGCATCACGGGATAAATTTCGGCTTTTTCGTTGAGACGAATGATGGATTCTTCTCTCTTTCGCACATAGCTTAACGACTGCAATAGGCTGCCGCAGCAGCATGGTTTTCTGGTAATAGATCCATAATCGTGGCTGCGATAGCGCAGCAGTGGCATTGCTTCGCGACCCAATGAAGTAAATACCAGCTCTCCCTCTGCGCCGTCAGGCACATTTTTTCCTGTGAGCGGGTCTATGACTTCCGCATACACGTTCAATTCATTGTAGTGGTATTTTCTTTTGCATGCGCAGTCCACCGCCATTCCCCACCCCATCTCCGTCAGCCCGTAATGGGTGCAGACGCGACAATTCCATGTCTTTTCCAGATAATCAATGGCTGCATTTGAAGAAGGACTCATCGTCAAAAACAATACCTTTACCCCCAGCGTCTTTAAATCCGCCTTTTTTTCCATTTCCTTCGTGATGCGGTAAATGGTGCCCGCATCGCCAAACCACACAGCGGGTTTATTTTGCATCGTACGCTCAATCTGACTTTCGCTGCTGTCCATCATATCCGTGGTATAGGCATACATCTTGTTCGCCTCAAGCGCCCTGCGAAGAAGAGTACCAATCCCCTGTTGGTTGGCATCGGGCAAAATAATTTGTATCGTCTCGTTTTCATCTGCCACGGTGTTCATGCCCACACTCAAAAATTGAAGAATGCTATAAATATCGTTCTGCGAAAAAAACAGCCTCTTTTTTATACCAGTGGTGCCGCTGCTGTAGACCGTCACGGGTTTTTCCACTTTTGCCTGTGAGATACACAAAAATTCATAATTGTTTCCGGTAATATCCTGCGGATTGGTAAAAGGAATTTTTTTGATATCCTCCCAATTTTGGATCGTCTCGGGAGTGATATGATTTTTATCGAATAAATTTTTGTAAAATTTGCTGTTCGCATACACATATTCAATGGTTTGTTTCATTCTGTGCCATTGATATTCATAAAAAAGCTTTCCATCCGCTTGAGTGCCCACGTCGTTTTTGCCGCTGTGCTGAAACGACGCATCCTGAGCGATTTTTTCACGACAGAGCCGAAAGAGTCCCTCTTGCAAACTTTTGGGCATTTCAGTTGATTCCTCCGTACATTTTTTCTTCCGCATCGTTGGTTAAATATTTGTTGCAAAGCGGAATCATTTGCTTGTCTTTTCCGATAATTTGGATGCTGCAGCGCGCAATGCGGCTGCTGTCGATATTGGAAGCATCCTGAAAAGCCATACCCGCAATGGTCAGCGATTTTTGATTGCTTGCGCGCCATGTCTTTTTCGTACTGCTGCGAATGTTTTTGTATCCGTCGGCTGCATAGGCTCGTTTTTTCGCTTTTGTAATCGCATGCAGACGACCGTCCTTTCCCTGCAAAAAAAATCCGTTGAACGAACACAGCGGATGTTCGTAATTTGCAGGAAAAAAGTCCTCTCTTTTTACTTCTCCCTCTGTCTGCCTTTCTATTTCGTTCAGCAGATGCGGAATGGTTATATGTTTCTTTTCATCAGATTCATAGATTCCAAAATAGCTGACAGGCTGAAAATACACGCCTTTGACCGTAGGCATATACTGCTTTGCCAGCTGCACAATGCCGCCGATTTGTCCGTCGTTGACATGGGGTATAATGCAAGGCACCAACACCACGGCAAGGGATGCCTCCGCGCAGTTTTCAATCGCTTTTTTCTTTTGCGCCAGCATCTTTCGACCGTACTTGTACAAATAGGGCGCCTCGTCTACTCCGTCAAAACCCAAGTACACCGTGGTAATGCCGCTTTGCTGCAACTCTTTGCAATAACCAACATCTTCACTGAGCCGAATGCCGTTGGTGTTCAGCTGAATATAGTCAAATCCCATCTCTCTTGCCATTTGCGCCAGTTGCGGCAAATCGTCTCTGAGTGTAGGCTCTCCGCCGCAAAATTCCAACGGTGCCCCTGCGCCTGCATGGTTTTTATAAAACAACATCATCTCTTTCAATTCCGACAGCGTAGGATAATAGGGCGCTTCATTTTTATTGCGCGTAAAACAAATGGGACAGTCCATATTGCACCTGTCTGTGGTCATTAGTGCCGCCGCGGCAGGCTGCTGCATGGCCTGCTGCCTGAAGATTGCGTTATCCGGTTGCTTTTTTTCTAATTCTTCTTCGGTTTTCGCTAATCCCTCAGCGTCAATCCCGCCATAGTCCAACCAGCGCAAATAACCCTCTGCCCCCTCTTGCCAAATCACCGTTTCAAAGTCGCCGTGCATGGGGCAGGTCTTTTTCATAACGATTTCATTATCCTTTTGTGCAACGATTGCAATAACCTCTTCAAAGCACTGCGGACACAGGCTCTTTGTATAATGAAGAAATTTATCTGTTTTCATATAACCTCTTCCCTTCTTGATCGGTTACATGAAAGGCACAAAGCGCAATGGCGCTGCCTTGGTTTGATATCACTTGCACGCAGCAACCCCGCAACCGAGAGATGTCTATATTCCACACATCCTGAAAACCCATGCCGCTGACGGCAAGGGTGTAGTTTTTCAGGCGGTTTTTGAATTTGCGCATCTCTTCGGATACCCCGTTACTTTCTTGTTCTTCAGCTGATATGCGCCAATAAGCATTGGTAAAGGCATTGGCCTTTTTTTCAAACGCGCGATGCTCGGGCGCTTTGGCGTTTTGTTCCTCTTCGGTTATCGCATGCAGCCTGCCCTGCTCCGACAAGTAAAACAGACTGCTGAATGCGCAGTGCGCATCATAGCGCTTGCGCGGCACAAAGTGCTTTATTTTCATTTCCCCGTCGGTTTGTTTTTCCAACTCATGCATGACATCGCTGAGACTGCACCGTTCTTCGTCGGTGGGACTCACAGTATCAAACCGTCCAAAATAGCTGACAGGCTGAAAGTGTACACCTTTTACAACGGGCATGTTTTCTTTGGCAAAGGCGATAATTTGCCCCAAATGGTCCAAATTCACATTTGGAATCACCGTGGGCACAAGCAGCACGCCGATTTGCGCGCGTCGGCAGTTTTCAATGGCTTGCTTTTTTACATCAAGCAGCTTCTTGCCTCGTATTTTTTCATAAATTGCATCATTGGCGCCGTCAAATTGCAGGTAAATCAAATCCGCGCCCGCCGCTTTGAGCTTTTGGGCATAATCGCTCTCTGCTGCCAGGCGCACACCGTTGGTGTTGACCTGAATATGGCTAAAGCCCATTTGTTTGCCCATGCGCAAAACATCTTCCAAATCCTCGCGCACCGTGGGCTCTCCGCCGCTGATTTGAATCGAGCAGTCTCCGCCGTATTTTTGCGCGGTTTCATACATGGTTTTGATTTCGTCCAATGTCGGGTCAAATTGTGCCTTTTCTGTATCGGCAAAGCAGATATTACACGCCAGATTGCACCGATAGGTTACTTCCAACACAGCGGTGCACACGCCCCCTTCGTGTTCGTTGCAAAGACCGCAATCAAAGGGACAGCCTTTTTCTTTTTTCGTGCCTGCAACAAACCGATCTGCATGCACCGACTGCCTCGTCCATTTTTGAAAAAGGTCTGCATCCGCCCAAAACAGCGTCTGAAAATACCCGTGTTGGGGACAGGCTTTGCAAAAATAGACTTTATTGTCGATGACTTTATACTGCGCTTCTATGACTTCAAAGCATGCAGGACACAAACTCGTGGTTTCAAATAATATATTTTCCATTTAATGTAATATCCTTCTTGTTGCTTAATCAAAGTTAAACATCGTTTCGACAAATTGATCGACATAAGCATTGAATTCCTGTTTGGAATAGTCATGAATGCCGATAATTTTATCCATGATCATTTGTGAAACAATAAAATGAAGCATATTCAGCACTTTGTGTATTTTTTTTCTTTTTTCTTTATCTTCCATTTTGGGAAGCAACTGTAAAAAATAACTGTAAAAAGGCTTTAGCTCCATATCTTCGCGAAACTTTTTCACCGAATTTGCAAACATCAATTGATAAATGTTCTTGTTGCTGCAGCCAAAATCAAAAATGTCTTCCGCAAGAATTTTGCTTGCGCTTTTCATGTCCAGTGCCAAATTATTTTGATTGCTGCTTTCAAGCGAACGATAGGCAATGGCATATAACTGCCGAAATCCCTCGGCGATAATCTCTTTTTTAATTTCATCGATGTTTTCAACGTAGTTATACAGCGTCATATTTGAGATATTCAAAGATGCCGCAAGGCGCCTGGCCGAAAGCGCCTCAACGCCTTCTTGTTCCACCAGTGCAAATGCGGCGGCAACAATCTCTTTTTTTCCGCTGATTTTTGCCCGTGCCATGAATGTATCCTCTGCTAAATTTATTTTGTCTGATTCATTTTATTTTTTAACATTTTTCTCGTTCTGAGAAAATATGCGATGCTCTCAATGCGCCCTTCCCTGTCTTCGGGGCGATAGTTGCGATCGTTCCAATAATCTCCCTCCAGATAAAAATGTTGAATACCGCTTTTTTCTTCAATCATTTTCAAAGAAAATTGATGGGTACCAAGCCATCTGTCAAAGGAGAAAAACCCGTAAAGCATGCCGTCAATGTCATATTCATCCAACATGTCCGCCATAATCTGTGCATGGGCGCCCAAATTTACGCTGTTGGCATTGCGCAGCCAAATTTGTGCCGCAATCATATAAGGATCCCCATAATCAAAGGGCATAAAATCTTTTTTTGAAAAGGAAATATGGCTGCTGAAGGTGAGGCTGATTCCGTTTTTCAAAAACATACGATCCACCCAAGGCACGTTGAGCGGTGTAAAATGACAGCCCAGTTTCGGCGAATACTTCGGCAAAATGCCTTCCTCTTTTTCAATCCGTTCTTTGACTTCTTCCAAAATGCAATCCAGTGCCGATTCAAATTGCCCATAACCCACATTGAGCGCAATGCTGGCAATGGTGCCAAAGAGCGCCAGCTCATTGCCGCCCATGGGCTGCGGTTCTGCATTGGTAACCAGTTTATTGAGCATATCCAATTTTTTCGAAAACTTCGAATGTTGAACCAGCGCGTCAAGCATGTGTTTATTTTTGATTTCAATACCGGTGATTTTACCGATTTCTTCATGCCCTGCTTTGAGCTGTGCAGCCAAATATTTTACCCGCTCACCGTCTTTGTCTTCCTTTTCTCCAAATAAAGAATCATGCGGCAGCGATGTGGGAATAAATTTCCACTGCATCTCTCCCAAACATTCAATCAACTCGTCCGTCTTTCGCCCTTCGTCGCAATAAAACCCCCAGCTCCAAATGGCATCAGGGCTTTCAATGACATTGACCAAACTCATATTAATACGCGCGCGATTCAGTGCGCAATGTCTGCACCGATCACTGAAATAGCTGTCGTCCCCGCAATAGAGCGATAATTTATCAAAAAATGCGCCTAAAACCGTTGCCAGCACAAAATCCGGATAGCTGACAAAGACTTCCTCTTTTCCCGCAAATTTAATGGCATTAAAACAAATCGCCTGACTGGGCGAAATGCCGTATATTATTTTTTTATTTTCCTCTTTGTATAAAGCTACTTTTGTAATTTCAATCAATTCTCTGATGTAGATGCCAAGACACATGCGCACGCCGCGCAGGGAAATATCCCAATAGGTCGGAATCCATTCATTCAAAGCAAAACTTATGTCTTGCTCTGTAAGACCAATGTTGTCAGCCGCCCTTTTCCATTCTTCCAAAGCGGTTGGCATTTCTTCTACAGAAAATTCCATTGTCTCCAAAAATTTTTGATAAATATCTTCTCTCATCGCGTTTTGCTCCGATATCGCATTAAATTTACATCGTGCCGCACATCATAGTCAAAATTTAGCATATCATAATTGTTTTTTGAAAGCAATACGACGCTATTTTGCAGAAAAAAGCCGGAGAAATGTCTTTCTCCGGCTTTTTCATTTATGACATTTCTTTTTTCATTTTCAGTATCTGAGAGATACTTTCAATTCTTGTGCGCAGTGCTTCTTCGTTATAGTCTCTGTCATCCCAAAAGTCGGATTCCATATAGAAGTGTTGCACACCTGTGCGCTCTTCAACCAATTTGGCTGCCATCTTTTGGTGTGCGCCCAACCAGCGGTCAAAGTCGAAAAATCCCATAATCATGCCGTCCGGCTTGAATTGATTGACTTTTTCCACCATGGCTTCCACTTCATAGCCCATGTTTTGCCCCAGCGGCATCTTGAGCCATTGTTCTGCGGTGGCCTTGTGCACGTCATCTTTGTATTTAGAGGCTGTCATTTGTTTCTTGCTCGGTGTCAGCGTCTGACTAAAGGTCGTGGCAACGCCGTTTTCTCTAAACATTCTGTCAATCCACGGCAGGCAGAAGGGTACAAAGTAGC
>ENA-UOOM01001627-UOOM01001627.1-fermentation-metagenome-genome-assembly--contig:-NODE-1627-length-20935-cov-3.237452_pt1 | contig 20935 bp, 41 predicted proteins | sample MGYA00245781_ERZ724031 | MGnify/ENA primary metagenome ERZ724031 (study PRJEB28704, sample SAMN03018317) | fermentation metagenome | biome: anthropogenic terrestrial biome; feature: soil; material... | reverse complement strand
ATCCACATAGTGCCAATAATGTCACCTCCCCCAAACTCATATTCTATGTATATGGAATGGGTAGCGGCTCCAGTCTGGATAATCAGGTAATACCTATCGTGCCGTCTTCCAAACCCGCACTTCAACAGTATCTCTTCCGTGAGGGGGATGGGGTCGAGTTCATCCGCTGTGTGGATGTAATGGTCTGTCCCTTTGATCCATCTTGTGACTATCGTGTTATTCCTGCCTCTTAATTCTTCTACTACGTGAGTAGTATTTTCGTACATCACGCAGTTACCTAATCTTAGTGATTTTTCGTCTATCATATCTCATCTAATTTTGTAAATTTCTTAACCACTTTCTCAAACTCTAACATATCCTCCGTGAGGTTGCCTAATTGGTCTTTTCCAACTAAACTCCCCACCTTTTCAAAATAGAGGTCGAATGCTTTGTTCAGCTTTTTTATTTGCCATTTCACATCGCCGATAATTAGCCCGTTATCAAGCAGAAACTCTTCCGTGTTATTCAGCATCAAAGCCGAAACAGAATGAAGTAGGTACATCGCAGAAACGTAGCGTGATAACTTATCCATTACCCCGTCCGTCTTGGCTTTTTCAAGTACTTGTTTTTTAGTCATACTCTCCCCTCCTAATACTTTCGTATTGTTCCATGCTCTCGAATTTACAGCAGTGATTGAAATATGAATCACCCACGTTAGCCTTGGCGCAGGCAGCTAAATGATAAGTGCCGATGATAGCATTTCTATGATTACCTATATTCCATGCTATCGCTAAATCTCCCTCCTTTGGTCTCACCGGTATCTTTTCCAACTGCTTCTTTTTATAATCCCATCTAAATCCATCATTTTCTAATGCATCAAGGAGTTTTTGTGATTCTTCGGGTGTGGCAGGACGGAGATTATCAATTCCATACATAGGCACATTCTTAAAGGCATATTCCATGTTTATATTTAAACCTGCATAACATCTATGGCTATTTTTATATATTAATATTCTATCTGTATAACTGTCATGTTCTGGAATAAATACTATATCCCCATCTTTCGGCTGATAAGGTCTTTCCCAGTTTGAAGGGATTTCGTAGGGAGTGAAGGATAATAATGATACTGTTTCATTACAAAACATCGTCCTCCCTGAAATAAAATCGACTCTAACGTTCATGGTGGCGTCTTCACCAACCACTCCCTCACCCATAATAGGATGGAATACCGTATCCCCTTCTCGAAAAGGGTGATTTCTAAAATCTTTTTTCATATTGTTTTCCAATTAATTCTTTGTTTTCAAAAATATTGCCTACCACTTCGAATATCCTGCATTGATTCTCCCCTAATACCCCGTTAGCGATCCATGATGAACCGTTGAACGATACCACGCAATTAAAACTGCTATCGCCTATTTTATCAGACGCTATGATAGGATAGGTTTTCAGTATGTCTCCCTCGTAAATAGCATTGCCGTTTCTGTCTTTCATCCCAGTTGACTGCCCGACGGTTTCAGGGAATACCTCTAATTCGGTGCTCGTTTGATATTGTCTTATCCAGATCGTTCCATCAGCTCTACGTATCAAGTCTCCATAAAACCATCCATCGAAGAAAGCGCAGGCATCTTCGTTTTTCAATAGGCCCCTAAACATATTTTCTCTCATAATCTTATCTTTTTTTCTATGTTTTTGTCTATAGGTGATCTCTTTCAATCTTATCCCAGTCATACCCATTGTAAGTGATGAGTACTTTGATTAAATCAACCACTACCATTTCATGCATTGCGCTATACAAATTCGTATAGTTGTACCATGTCGAATAAAACGCTTCCTGAACCCCAGTTTCAGGGTCTTTGATTATTATTAGGTATCTCATACTCCAATCTTTGCTAAATTATTATACTCATTTTCCGTCATCGGGTAATCCCAAAACCCAAGCTTTCCCTTGACGTTCAAAATAGGCTCCTCGAATAGGACTGCATCGGTGGCTACCCAGTTGTAAATTTTATCTATTTTCATCTGCTTGGGGCAATCCTTTGGTACTTCTTCAACCTCATAGCTTTGTCCTATTAGTTTGCACGAACGACAATCATTTAGGGATTGAAAGCCCCATTCTATAAAATGCTCACAATCAGAATTTCTACATCTCTCGCTGCAATTCGTTTCTGATTTCTCTGCCCATATACTCGGGTGATTTATCACACAATCCACAAAGCGGACAGAGCCGATGATGGCGGAAGTTGGAAGTTTATCCTGAAAGAATGGCAACATCATGTCAAACCCTTTGAGATAATCCCATTGCTCCTTGCTGAATATGGTAGAACTTTCCAAAATGCTGAAATTAGGTCTCGCACTCACATGGATCAATATCGTTTCACCCTTATACTTTTCAGGAAGCTTCCAGCTTCTATTCTCAATTGGTTTGATTTTAGAGCATAGTAAAAATGCCCAAGGCTGTTTTAAGCTAAGTACCTTCATCGTTTTCTAATTTTGAAATTTCATATACTACTTTACCGATCATCCTTCCCAATATAAAGGGGGCTATAACAGGTGAAAAAATCAGTATCACCCAGTCCAAAAATCCCCATTTCTTTTCATCGTCAACTCCCATCATAAATCCGTAGCAAAGGAGTGCGTAAATAATTATTAATATCATAATTTTACTTTTTAAAATGGTTGATAAGCTCTTCTAAAGTGGCTTTGTGAAAAGATTCAATAAGATCAGTTCCACAATCCCCATCGTACTCGGCATATAAAAAAGTACCAAAATTTTCACAATAACATTGATGCCAGTATTCTCCATTGGTAAACCATTGGTTTTGGTCACAGTCATCCCTCATCGCCGTGATTGCTTTGAAAAGATCGAAGTTATCAAGACAGCTAATCGCCTTTTCTTTTAGAAAAAGTCTAAAAGATGGATAATTACTATCTGTAGTGAAAGCAACTCCGTCTATGCCAGCGCAGGTATATTCGTTGTAATTATCACACAACCTCATGTCATACCCTATACTCTCCAGCCACTCCCGGGCTTCCTGACTGTTTTCTATGAATGCTGAATATTTAAAACTCATAATTCTTTGTATATTAATGTTACTGAGAATTGATCCCACTGATTGCGTATACGTCCGTCTTCAAATAAATCATGCATTGGAGTAATATTAGAAGTAATACTTATTACCTTTATATTTTCTTTAGATATAAACTTATTAATTTCATCCTCAAAATCACTAAATGAACCAGCATTCGGATTCTCAAAAAATTTAACTTTCATAATTCCTCCTCCAATTTTTCAAAATAAAACTTCCCGCCAAATGGCTTATCGGGTGTGATACCGAAAGCCTCCGCAATCTCATTCATATAAGCTATTCTTTTGACCGTGGCGGATACTTTAGTATTCTTTGGTAACTTTCCCAGCCTGATATGAAAAGTCTTCATACGCTCACGGAATTGCTCTAAACTAAGCGATCTTTTGTAATGATTGACTATCCGAAGAGCAGGCAGGAGATTTTCATCAGAATTCGCTTTTTCTTTCACGGCTTGCTTCAGCTCCTTCTCATACATTTTTGGGTTTAAGCCTGAGTTGGCAAGGTATCTTTGTGCCCGATAATAAATATCTGCCTTACTAAACATATGATCCACCTGCCAATCATCGCCTAAAGGTTTGCCCGTGTAGGCACATTTGCCACCATACTTGGCATATATTTTCTCTCGTTTAGTCATCTTTTCTTATCATCAATTGGTTTTGCGCAATACATTTCAAGTTTTGCATTCCTCATCTCTTCAAGATGCATTAATTGAACTATTTCAACAGCTTCTTCGTCAGATGATGATCGCACAATTTCCATCTTCATGATAATCATAGTTCCCTCTTTCACTCTTTTAGTGTACACTAGAGAAACAGCGAATCTTTTATTTTTCATATCCTTATCGGTTTAGGAACTCTGTGCCAATATTTCACATCCAGATCATCCGCCTCACATTCGGCTACTATCTTGTCTCCATCCTGATATATTACTCCGTTTGAGGCTGCCCAACACCAGTTATCCCCGTCAAATGCTCTACAACCTAATGTAGTCCAACATTTTCCGTTTGTGATCCAAACAGTTTCTAACTCCTCGGGGAGGTGGTCATTTACGTCTATCCATCCATTTTTCATGGCATATCCTCCAATCCTAAAGGCTTCCAATAAGTCCAACATCCTCGACGAATATTATCACAATCACTTTGTTTGAGAACATATTCAATCGCCAGAGTATTATCCTCATCCTTACAAACAATATGATACCCATCATTTTTTAAAGATGGAGGATCGTCAAAGCAATCCCTCCACTCAAACGCTTCTCTCATCCCTATCCCCCTGCCGAAGTTGGCCCCAGCGATGAAAGAATTCGCTACCTTTTCGGATAGAATACCTCCCTGTCTGTTTGCATATTCCTTTGCAGCTTGTTTAATTTGTTTTTCTACTTTCATAATTAAAACTTTTTACCTCCGTATTTAAAGCCTCTTAGCTGATTGTACTTATACTTCAGGGCTACATGCTTTTCTATGTCGATGTCGTTTTCACCACAGAAAGCGAGTAGCCTGATAATTGCATCGCCAACTTCATCTTGAAGAGAATCTTTTATACATGCCTCAAAATTCCTTTTGTATATTTCTTCTTCTGTCAAGATAAGAGAAGGGCTTCTTACGGGAAGAACTAAATTTATATGGTCGTTTCTCCTGTTAGTATCACCTTCAACGCCTTTCTCAAATCTGTCAATGTCAGCATACCTCTCTTTCCTGTACGCTTCAAATGCTCTTGATATTTCTGATACCACAAGCATTAACCGTTGTGTGATATTTGAATCAGTGAATCCTGCATCAATTTGGAATTGGTGAAACTCTTTCGCCAGTTCGTTTAACCCTTTTGTTTTCATTTCTTCTTAATTTCTTTATAAACTTCATTCCAAAACTCATAAGTGTCTTCTTGGGTATACTCTTTTGGATAATCCTTAACTAAATTAGGATCTACCCATGTCGCTAATTCCGTGATCTCCTGTACTGCAATAATCGCACACTTTATTGCCGCCTCGTAATCAATCTTGTAGAAGGTATAACCTCCGTCTATTGTATTATCCGTTTCAATTTCCTGAAATTTAGAAATCAATTCGATTGCTTTTTCTTTCGGTGTCATTGCTTCACCTCCAAATAGTTTAGTAAAGCATCCAGAAGTGCAGATTCTGCTTCGGGGAAATTGTTGAACTCTTCGGTTTCCCCACCATCTTTTAACCCTATGTCCATGAACTTACCGAAGTAATGAATACCGTCATAATATTCCATATCCACGGTACAGAATATCCCCTTCTCATCCCTGAACCATTGTAATGCGTCGTGGACTTCGGGAGCAGAATAACAGCCGTTTGCGTCAGCTGTTTTATTCCAATTGCTATCGTATTCAAAAAGTTTGAACGCCTTGCTGTCTCTCCAATATGCCCCAAAGGTCATTTCTTGAAAACCTATTTGAAACAGCCTTTTAGCTTGATCGAATGTTACTATACTCATTGTTTTTTGAATTTTAAAAATGATACAAAATCAGGTTCTTGATGAACGGGTTCATTTAAAAACCTGTCTTTACTTGTCTTTTTTATCTTCAACATTTCTGGAAGGAATTCACCAAATTCTCTAATCATGTTGATTTTAGAAAGGATGTGATAGCTTTTTTGAATATCAAAATCTTTTGTAAAAATATTCCATGCTGTACCTATTGTTATGGACTTGTTCACACAACTGCGTTCTGTCCAATCTTTGATATTTTGTTTAGCAGAGTATAGCATATCAAATAGCTGTTCATTTGTTATTTTCTCTGCTATTTTCTTTGCATCTGATCTATTCATTGCTTTTTAAGTTTTAAAATTGATTCTGTGTTTATAGCGGCATCAAGCCATGATCCTGAATTTGCCGCTTTGTATAGTCTTACGTTCATTGTTGCATCCATAATGGCCTGATTATAGGCATCCTTTTGGGCTTGTCTGATAGCTTCCTCAACTCCTACATAATTTGCTGTGGACAAGTTGCGGTTGAGGCTTAAGTTTATATATGCTTTTGCTTCTTTCATTTCTCTAACTTTTTGATTTTAGTGATTAATTCCCCAGGGGCAGACGTCGAACACCCTTGCCAATACCTACCTTTGAAACGATACATTACCCTTGTTTCCGTTTTGCCCTTGTCGGACAACGTAACTTCGTACCTGTTCTCTGGATTATACCTCGCAAGAACCCTCTGCTGGTTTTCTGTCCTCGCATCCTGTGTTCTACTCCAATATTCATGAAGTCTTGGAATCCACTCTTCCGGTACATTGTCAAACCATTCCCCAATAGCTTTTTGAAGCATGGTAGAAGTGAGTATCGTGCCATCATGCCATGCGCTCTCAACGAGTTTCATGTACTCGAATATGTCTAAGTCTATTTTCATCGCTTTTCGAATTTCAATCTATTTATTTCCATCACGCTACCCGATAGTGTTCCGTGTATCGTAGTTTCTTCATCTCTGGAGAAAGTTATTTTAATCTCACCCCCTCTGATCCCATACCGGAAATAGGTCTTTTCGTGAGTGTAAAATTTATCCCCCTTGTAACCGGTAAAGTACACCCCGTCCCAATCGTTTATGAACTGGATGAAGTGAAACCCACCCATCACTTCAGCCTCCCATTTCGTTGCTGTTAACTCGTTGTCGTAGCCGTCTAAATTATCACATTCGGCAAGGGATACAATCATCACCAGAATAAATGCCATTTTGGTTATTGCTCTTTTCATATTCATTGATTATTTTGCTTTTCCAATATTTCAACCGTCCTTTGAGCCAATTTCACGGATAGTTCATAGCATCCTTTGTGGTCCTTGTCGTCTTTATCCCAAGCATTGTAAAGAATGCTATTTATTTTCCATCCTAAACAATCATCAAGCTCTCCGTATTCCAAGTCATCAATAAGACCTTCCAATTCCTGTTCGTCGGGCAGGATGGATATATCGAGATTCTTTCCGCAGATATCACATGTGTTGAACCAATCCGATTCATACCCGCCGCCGTAATTGTATGTTTTCCCGAATTTGGAAAAGGGGCTGTCACGCTGTTCAATAGGGAGTTTCCGCTGTTCAAGGAGGTAATCTCTTCTTTCTTTATAGAGGGCCTTGTCTATACAGTCGTCGCAATAACTACCATCTAAGGATTCCCCGTCTTTCTCGACCCAGTTCACATCGTCTATTTCGTTGTAATACCGGGCTTCGTAGTCCTCTGTAAGGTCTATTGCTCTTTGAATGATTTCGTCTTTCATATTCATTGTTTTGTTATTCTGTTTCTCCCCACTTCCACAGGAAGCGTCTAATATTCGCTGCATAATTTGATTATATTCTCTTTTTCAATATTACCGTCCGGCCATCAATTCTTACGTGTTCGTATGTGTCGAAGAACATCTTCCCGATAGGGGCCAGTTTCTCTATCTGCTTGCGCATTTCGTACTCGTCGGACTGCTTGTTGTTTGATAGTATATTGCTTGACATTTAGAATAATTTTAATTGCCGTTGATGTGTTTTCAACCGCTTTACAGCCTCCTTGTAGTAGTCCGGGTCGTTCTCTATTGCTGTCAACTCAAAGCCCAAATCATGGCAAGCTATGCCGATTGATAGGCTTCCGAAGTGGGTATCTAAAATGGTGTCCCCCTCTTTAGCGTAGTTTTGGAGTAGCCATTTGTAGAGCTGGACTGGTTTTTGGGTAGGGTGAACTCGTTCTTCATTAGCCGTAAATCCAGTTAATATTTGTATTGCTACATAATCAACCTTTTTTTGCCCTGAAACGCTTGCTATTTCACATTGGCTTAAAGTGCTTCCACCTCTGTTTTTATACCAAACCAATGCCCCGCCATCTTTATTAAATGAGTTAAAATAATTAGCACCCCAAATGATTTGCTTTTTAGATACTCTTTTCAGTTCCGCAAAATATTCTGCACTCGGTATATTATCATCCCATTTCATTTCCTTATGTACTCGTTCAAGTTTACCTTTTTTTGCTCCACTTGAAAATCCAATAAAAGTATCTCCAATACCATAAGGCGGGTCAACTATGGCTAACGAAAACTGCTTATCCTTAAATGTTTTCATCACCTCCATACAATCACCTAAATATAGGGATATGTTTCCTGACTTTTCCATGATTACTCTTCCTCCTCTTTTTCCCATTTAAAAAATACAGTTTCCTCTCCGATCTCAACTCCATACTCATTCGTCTTGTGGAAGTAAAACTCTGCCTTAACCATGTCTGCCGATCCTTTTCCTAAAGCGTTCTGTCTCCTCAAGAGGTGGGTTCTTATCAACATTATCATCGAATCCAGATATGGTTTATGATTTCCTGAAACATTGGCAGGGAAATTAACTTCACCGTGATAGGCAATACTGTCATCCTTGTACCGTACTGAATAATGGAGTGTCATAGTTTTTGTTTTAAAATACTTCATTCAATTTCAAAACGGAAGTTGATTATCTACATCATCCACCTCCGCTTCCGTCGCTATCTCATCTTTAATGTCCTGCGCCCTTTGCTCTTCAATGTGGTCTTCAATTGATTTTATCAAATTCAGCCTATTCCATGAGAACCCATTTGGTTCTCCACACATCTCTATAATGGCATATTTGATTACATTTCTCTCGTCCCGTGTAGATTTCCCCGTAATAAGCATATCTGACAATTTTTTGAGTGAGAGTTTGTATCCAGTCATGTTCTTTAGTACATTGATGATTTCAGGATTGTACAATATTTCATCCTTGTAATAACTTATATCTTTGCGCTGCACGCCATCCACGTCCTTGAATGAATCATACCATTCTTGCCAATTCTCCTCCGGGATGCAATTTTGAGCAAACTCTTTCCATATTTCGTAAATCTCTTCAAATTTGATTTGTTTCGGTATCCGCTCCATTGTGATTTGGATGAAACGTCTTTCCGAATCATCCTGAACAAAGTCGCTTATATCATCATTTGAGGTGTATATGTAAAACCTCTTTACTTTGATAGTGGAAATAGCTCCAAATTTCTGATTATAAGAACACGTGCTTGATGTAAGCATTGACTTAACCCGACCGTATGTCTTTCGTGAATCACGTGGCATAGCTTCGTCCAGAATCACGGCATTGTATTGTGCTGCGAGTGGTAGGTCGTGGTCATTGATTTGCATCTCCTTATTGAATGTACTTTCAAATTGTTCTGCGTCCCTTATACTTTTCTCGCCATTTAAAACCGCCACTATCGCACGTGCGATAGTGGTTTTCCCCGTCTTTTTATTCTTTGCGGATAGATATAGACTTTTATTCAGGGAGGGATTATGATCCTCTTGTCGTGTTTGGCAAACGAAGTATCTGAAAGCGTCAATTTGTTTCCGATCGAATCCCCATATATCCATTATGCGGGTTACGGTTGATTCATACTTTGATAGGTCGGGAGCGACGTTGAATATTTCATCCGTTTTCTCCTTTAGTCTGATTCTCGCCAATTCACCATACCATGCGGATTCCGCTATCTTTGTTGCTTCTGATTCCATTTTTCCCATTCTATCAATTCTATTTGCATAACAGCAGAAATTATAGATAGGAGGGTACAAAGCCCTCATATCCTTGTTGTTGTTTATATCTGATCGAACTCCTATTTTAAAGATTCGTAGGATCGCTTTATTAAGTGCTTCGAGAGATTCAAACTTTTGGCAGAGAGCCCATCCCGAGAGGCCATCTGCGTGAACCACGTCAATCAAGTCGTCGGGGGGCATATCTTGTGACTTAATCTCCAATCTCGCTATAACCCCGTCAAAAGTCTCACCTTCGTAAACTTCCCACATCATTAACTCGCAAAGTTTCTGATTTCTATCCATTTGGTTTTACTCCTTCAATTAAATATAAGTCCAATATGTCTGCCCCCTCGCCCAACCGCCCTTCCCTTACTGCCTGATCGACCCTAACATCCATTTGCCGGCCATTAAAAATCTTTGTCTGATTTTCCCACAATCGGAATTGTCCATTATCTGGTGAGACGAAGTCGAGACGGGGAAGCCGGCCAAGCCGATAAAGGTTCAGCATATTGGCGCCACCTGCCGCAATCCAAGTGTATTCTGGTTGGAAAATACTCATCAGAATTGCCGTCTTTTCACTCTCGCAAAGTGCTAAGGGTGTATCGTTCCTGATTAAGTGTTCACCGAAAAGTACTTGAACTAAAGTGTACTCCGCTCTTTCTTCTTCCGCTTTTCCTTTATTCCGCTCCCTTTCCAACTTCTTGTGCACGTACCATGATTTACGATCCTTATCCCGTTTACCGTTCGGCTGATAGTACATCACTTTTCCCGTCCTGAAATTGCCGTCTGAATCCTGTTGCCAGAATATCGTACCGCCATTTTTAGCGGTTCCGATATTGTATTTTGTTTGCAGCTCATACGCCTTATCCATTCCGAAAAGATGCACAAGCCACATGAAAAACACATTCTGTTTAAAGCTATTGAATGTAGCCTCGATAATTTCCCGTGGTATAAGGTCGGGGATTGGTTCTTGATATGGCTGCGGTGGTGGTGGCGTCCAATCTTTCAGGTCACCACCTTTTATATCAGGGTACGCTATGTAGCCGCAACTGTTTATCCGCTCACATCGACCGAACTTTTCAGCATCGACAATTTCTTGCGTCTCCGAATCCACATAGGGTTTAAAGGTTTTTTTCTGACAATTTGGGCAGATTATGTGCTTGCTCCCTTTCAAGAGTTCATACCTGTAATCTTTCGCTACCATATGCTAATTGTTGATGAATATTAAAATGGTAAATCATCTACAAATTTTTCATCTCCATCTCCGATAGGATCAGGCATGGAAACAGTTGATCCGTCATAAGGATAGGGGTTGTGCGGAGGAGCGGGTTTTTCTTCCATTCCGGAATGTCCATGATTTTCTCCTATCGGATCGGGTGCTTCGACTGCCCACCCTTCCACTTCGCTTTCTGGCGGGGTATATCCGTTCACCTGTTCTTTTCTGTTCTCTACTTTTATTTTGGCATTGATGAATCCTGAATCATTGATGTTAAAAATGATGTTTGCATCGAGTTCACCGAATTGCTCAACCCTGTCAAATGTGAAGGAGGAGCAATTTAACCCGAAAGCGTAATCCGTTTTTCCATTATATTCCTTCGGCTTGCAAAATTTCTCAATCTGATCTATGGTCGCACCTTTCGCCTCTTTCATATATTTCACTATCTTATTATATTGATCCGAATCACTGAATTTCACAAAAAGGGATGCAATACGATATTGACTTCCTGTTCTTTCGCTGATCCCTTCTTTTACTGTCTTTTTTATAATTGTTACTTTCATAATTTTGTATGCTTTTTTCGCTTTATAAATTGTATAAGTTTTTCACGCCATTTTTTGCCCCCACGGACACCGCTACAATTGCGTTTGGGATTCGTGATTTTATCATCTTTCGAGTGTATGTGTCCGCACTTAATCGGTCGCTGCCATGAATCGTGATGATTTTAGGGTCTCTCATCCCTGATTGTTTCACGAATTTAATGGCGTTGTTGTCGCTAAAATGCCTATCACATCCCCGTCTCTGCTCTTCATCCGCTAAATGGTAGAGGTAGTCGTTGTAATTCACTTCCAGAAGGAATTTACTTACCCCTAAACCTTTTATCGTGCTTATGATTGGTTTGATCTTTTCATCATCCCATTCCATGTCAGTTCCAAAAAACAGGTAGTCATTATCGGCAATCAGCTTTATGATATAGGCATAGTTCAGTATATCTCCATGTATCACTTCAAATCCGAATGCTTTGAAATTTTGGCTGCTTGCCGTTTGCCTCCATTTATGAACAGGGCAAATCATTTCATAATGATTGCGGTATTGGGAATGATCCCCATGAGCGTGGGAGATAATACACATTTCGGGAGGATTAATTCCCTCCCGAAACTTAATGTATTTTTGACGGGGAACGCCCGCCTCGATCAGCATGGAATTACCAGTATTATCAATAATTTCATAGAGATTACCTTTGCTACCCGTCGCAATTACGTTTACTTTCATATCGAAAAACGGGGTTAGAAGAAATCGTCGTCGGACGGACCCTGTGTTTGACTGGGTTGCGTTTCAGGTTTTTCGTTGAAAAAAGCCTCCGCATCTGGATTCATACCGTTGGATTTTGAAGTCTCCGCTTTTTCGGGTTGACGCTCGTCAATCGGCACTGTTTGGCTCGCTATTCCTTTTTTAGCCTCTTCCAGCCTATTAACCTTGGCGGTTTTCGGTACATCCAACTCATCATGGATTTCAATGAATTCCGTGTACTCGTGATTGCTTTCATCCACGGAAAGTACCGATTTCAACTCATCACTGATTTTCGGTATCTCCTTGATAAGGTTGCGGACTACAATCTTCTCAAGGTGGATGTTGTTACCGTGGGTTTTGTAGTTTTCCGCTTTAAATTGAGGACTGAATTTTGCTCTTTCGATGATCTCCGCAACCGTCATAAACTTGTCATATTTCTCACCCTCGTCGGTGATAAAGCAAGCGTAATAACCGATTGTCGGCTTGGTCACGTCGTTATCGCCCTCGAAAGAGGTATTGCCAGTCATTAAGTCCTCGATCACTTTCACCCCCTCATGAACTTCTGCTGTGAAAAACCGCTTGCAATTTTTCAGTTTCAGGATTTGTTGTTTCTGAAAGTTGATGTCGAAAATCACATTTGCGGTGTATTCACCTGTTTCCACTTTCTTCTCAACCCCCTTTTCCGCCACCTTTTTTGTTGCTTTGTATGGGATAAAGGAAACTTCTTTCTTTGCGAATGAAGCACCTGCCTCTGTAGCCTTGAAAACTGCGTTCAGCAGGGTATTTTTGCGCACTTTGCTCAACGTTTCAAGCCCATCTTCATCCTGTGAAAAAATAAGGTCGGAAAACGTCTGTATAAAGTTCTTTTTAAATTCGGGATTGTCCGAAAACCGTTGTGCCAAATGGCGGTCTGCTAAATCTTTGAAGTTTCTTTGAAGGTCTGATCCCGAATTGATCACTAATGATAGATCGGATGATTGCGCTTGCTTCTCATCTGATTTCGATGCTGTTTCTTTTGTCTCTTTAGTAGCCATTTTAATATTGATTTTTATTTAGTGAAAAATTTTACTTTGCCGTCGACGCCTTGTCGAATCTCCCCGTTTTCGGGTTTCGATACCGTCTGAACTTGTCCAATTCTTTTTGCATCTTTACATTCAACTTCTCGATGTCGGAATATTCTTCCATCAAAACATTGAATGAGTGTTTGGAGCAATCCAGCGCATTTTTTTCTGCTTTAAGGTCTGACTCTAATCCCCTGATTTTCGCACTCAGCTTCTCGTTTTCCTTTTTTAATCTGCTTTTGAATAACATGATTTTAAAATTTAGGTGGTTATTATTATGTAATTACTAACTCTTTCCCGTTTGTTGCCCTCGCCACGACCAATTTCAATCCGCACGGGTCTAATGGTTGTGTGGTATTCGCCTCTGCATTGTCGATGATAGTCACTCCATTGTACCCACGTAATCTTTGAAGTGTGGAAAGCACCTGTAACTTCACATTGTTGCGGAATGCCCCATTGCACTCCCCAGGGAAAATCTTACCGTTTGCCGTGATCTGGAAACAGTCCTTATATTCATCACGGGTGATTACATATTCTTGAAGTTTAACCCCAATCTCAATTTTACCCGCAAACTCTTTCGTTACCACATCTTTCAGATTACTGAAATAGTCGGTTATTTCTTTTTGCAAATCAACCACGTCTTTCTCCACTCCCATCAAGAGAGACTGCTTCTCTTTGATTTCTGCCTCGTTTTTCTCACGGATGACACCGTTATGCCTGTTGATAGCATTCGCTTCAATTTGAGCCTCCATTTGGATCGCATAGGTTTCGTGAGCTTGTTTCAACTCATCAGGTATTTCACTTTTGGTAGGCAGCTCTTCGGGTGTCGGCTCTTTCAGGTTGTCAAGTTGCTCTTGAAGGGACTTTGCATGACCTGTCGCATCTTTCCATTCTGTTTGCGCTTCCCGTATCTGCTTTTCAATCGCTTCGATATCATTTGTCTTTTTCAGGTTGAAAGCCCGTCTGTCATCACCTTCTTTATCCGCTTGCCGTTTATTCTCCGTGATGATGCAATTGAGTTGGGATTGCAGCCTGTCACGCTCATCCTTTATGTTGAGATACTTCCCATTTGCCTCTCTCATCTCGGATTCCAATATCCTTTTGTTTTCCGATTTGATTGCATTCAGGGTAATTTCAACTGATTTTTGAAGAGTACTTTCGCTCACGACCCCACATGTCGGGCATACACTGCTTACCTCTTCGCCATCGGGCATATTGTCAGGGGTAGAGTATTTCAACCGTGACAACCTCTCCATATTTTGGGATACAATCGGATTTGAGCGTCCATATTGGCGGGCGTAATCCGCTAAATCACCCCAGTATTGCAACCCAGCCAAATCAGCATTCAACTTGTCGATACGGCTTTGCAGCTCGGCTGTATCAGAAGGTCTATACCCAACAAATTCAAGCGCCCGGGTTGACGCCATCCTTTCTTCCAGATCAGAGATTCTTTGCTTTGTTAAAGAAATTATCCGATTGTTGCTGTCAATCTTGTTTTGAAGGTCGGATTTTTCATTCCGATATTTAGAGGATGCTTCATTATTCCGCTTGTTGATTTCTGATATAAGTTTCAGATTATCGAGAACAGACTGGGTCATTGTCTGATATTCATTTTCCATATCTGCGATATTTCCATCAACTCCTGGAACCTTCACGTCAAGTGTCCCCTTATTCACTTTCCGAAGCGTTTCAATATCTGAAATGACTTCCTTTTGCGTTTTCTTTAGGGATATCAGTTTTAATTGAGCCTCTGCCACATCATATTGAGGGAGCAAGCTCTTCATCAATCCGATAAAGATGGTGCGCTGTACATCCTCTTTCTGATTAAAGAAATAGTCGGTACCATACGTATAAAAGTCGGCAAAATCGTCTAAAAAGTCTTTCGTGTCGATTTTGTTTTTGGTACAACGGGTGCTTCTTAGGATTTTTATCTCCTCTTTCCCTTCTCTCGATGTTTGGAAGGAAGGCTCTACTGTCCTTCGGTACTCATTCCCATAGTCATCAAAGTATGACACATCGGCGATTGCATCATGAAGGTCAACCCTGTTATCGTATATCTGGTCGAACGTTTTCCCTGTGGGGTCTTTCCCCGTAAGACAAAAGCTGATTGCCTCAAGGATCGTTGTTTTTCCCATCCCGTTCCCTCCCGTTATTTCAGCGGGGATATTGATAGTCAGGGATGATAATGTCTTGAATTTGTGAATAACTAATTTCATGTTTTATCTGTTTTGCTATTTATTTGTTGTTGTGGATTTATTGTAGATTCGCTGATTTGTAGATTTGAGAGGTTACCATCCTTCATTCTTTTTCATCATTTCGATACGATAACTCAAGATGTCATCGTACTCGTTCATCGCTTTAAGCTGGTCTTTCATGATTTGATACAGGTGTCCGGCATCATCCCAGTCATACCTGTTGCATTCGTTCGCCTCTAAATATTTATTCAAAGCGAACATCCTTTCTTGAAGTTGCTCCTGTTCCTGAAATAGTTTTTCTCTTAGTTCATTCATGATCTTTTATTGAGTGGTGTGAATTGTTCCAGGATAGCACAATTAAGGCACACCGGGTAAGTTTTACCAGATATCCAGATTTTCTTCTATGGTTTCTCCGAATTTCTCGACTATTACGTTGAAATTATTGTCGTCGCTTGTTTCGGGTATATCTGTGTTTAGTGTGTATTTGTAGATTTTATTAGCTTCGACCTCCCTACTGAATTGGATTGTCCTGTTGCCCGGCTTGCCGTCCAGTATCCATACTGCCGAATTATGCTCTTTCCGCACGTATTTTATCCACCATTCACCTATGAGGGTATAATTTGAATTGCTATTGTATTCCTTTGGTGTTCTTGTCCGGCTTATCACTTCATCATCTTTGATCATGATAGCGGAGTAGGGATTTTTCACTTCCACCTCTCCGGTCAATTGCGTTGAATAGTCAATATCGTTTGAGCCATATAGGTAAAGTTCATCAACTGCCAAAGGGAGCTGTTCGATAGCATCGTCCCACGTATACCAAGCCCCGTCTTTAATAAAATTCGTGACGTAAACCTTGTACTTTAATTTGGGGACAACGATCGTTTGCAGCCCTGAAACTACGTCGATGGATTTAACCAACTGTCCTTTTTGATACTCTCCCTTGTCTTCCTGTGAGATGAAATAAGCCTTGTATGAGGTCGGGTATTGGTGACTTACTGACGACCGAAGCATGTTTTCTTCCGTCACGCTGAACGCCGATTTTGCATTCAGTTTTACCTCTACATTTTCAATAATGTAAACCTTTGTAGTTTCTTTTTCGCACGAAGCGAACAGCATCACAATTGCCATCAAGGCAAGCATTAAAAAATTCTTTCTCATTTTTTTTGTTTTTAATTATCTGCGTTATTGCATTGTTCCCCGAAGCGATTCTATCCTCTTCGGGGTGTCGGCTACCACGATAATTGTAGTCGATCTTTCGATCCAAGTGGTAGCGGGCTGTATTTATGGATGGATTCAGTGTGCCTTTGCCTACTGGTGCTGTCTTTCGAGTGATCCAATACCAATCCGGATCGTGCGTTTGAGCCGCCGGCTTTACTTATCCATCCCTGTTTCTTCTCTTAATCCGAAAAAAGAAAAAACCTCAAAATCAATTGATAGCCTCTTTCTTTTCCCGGTTTCTTTTCTGTTTGTTTTCTTTTCTGCCATTGAATAGGGTAGTTATCGCAGCATCGGATTTATTCCGACCACTCCAGCATTCCGACTAAAGTCGTACTACTCAATGTCACATATTTAATTCGTTCCGTTTCACTTTTATTTTTCTTCGGCTTGCGCTGCCCTTTAGCTCCCACCGAATACCTATTTTGGCTACTCTTTCCCGTCGTCCCCGGTTTCGCCAGACAGATAGGTCTGTCCAATTTTTCAATAAGTCAAAGAGCTATTTGTTTGAGGGGCGATACGGAATCGAACCGTACTCCTCTTCTGCGCTGCGCATCACGCAAGTCACACCAGCCAATCGCCCCAATTTGCGCCCTATTCTCACGAACCGGTTTCGGCGCTCATCATTAAAAATTATCAAAAATGGAAAATTACATGTTTATCGTTTTTACCGTCGTGCTAAGGGTCTCGTCCAAGATGTAATACCCAATCACTTCATTTATCCCCTCTTTCTTTTCAGTCCGTGGGATTATGTGATCCCGCCAATTTAGACCATAGTGGATGCAATACCACAATGCCTCCCTGAATGCTGCCGGTTGCCGGTCTATTCTCTGTCTCATAATCTACCAAGTCACCGCTCCCGGATTTATAAAGTTTATTACTGCTATCGCCAACATCACCATGAAGTAGATCCCGATCACCGATATCACGGGAATCATGCACCTCTCTATTCTCTTTTGTATTTTGTCCCAGTTCATATCACATCTTTTTAAATGCCACCTGTGCGGCTATTATATCACTTAGTACGTACCTCTTTTTCCCAAGCAGTTCACTTGTGTTTTTAAGGAGTTTGTTAGTTATCAGGGTATTTATCTGCGCTCTCCCAAATTGCTCACAAGCCTGATTGTAGGTGAGGGCGTATTTTCCGCTCTCGATGAAAGCGTCGAATGTCGCCTTATTCAGGGATTGGAGGTCGTCGGATGTCATCACTATTGTGGACATGGTGTAAGCTCTTTGGGTTGGTATTTCATTCTCCATACCTTCAATAGGTATTGCCTTACATCTTCAAAACTTTTGAAATAACCGATATTGATAAATTCAGCAATTTTTTGTTGAAGGCTTGTCAGCTCTTTCATCCTCGCCTCTTCTGCCATCTTATTTCGGGCTTCTCTTTGATGTTTTCCAAACACCACCACGTTTATGGCTTTGGCGATCTTCTGGATGTTTTGAGCAACTTCTTCCGGCTTTGAGATGGATTTGATAGCGGCGCACATATCACGGTAGGTGTCACCCGCCTCATTCCGGTATTGGATTAATTGGTCGTAGACGAATTTAAGCACGTCGTATTTGAATGACGGGTTGATCCACATAGCAAAGTCAATGAATAGGAGTGGGTGCATCCAAGTGCCACCGTTGTATTTACCCCTCGATTTTAAATACACGGAATTACGGGTATTTAAATTTTCCTTCTCCATGATGGTGTTTATAAACTCATTACTCGAATTATTCTCGAAATAGTGGTCTATCTTTTTTCCCATCCCTGAATTTGCATTCCACTGCTTTAATAATGTGGTTGCATTAAAAAATCCGTCAGAAGTTCTCTGATTGACTGAGAACGATCCCATCTGTCTTGTCAATGTTTGATTTGTTTTCATAACTTATTTGCAGTTACAATGATTTGATTCACCTCGCATCCTCTTTCCGTGCAACTCAACTCCTTTTTTAGGAGATGCTTCCTTTTGTTTATATGGCTCGCCATAGACCGGATAGAATCAAGTGTTCCAAGTTTGCGAACCGTGAAAGTCACCGAAGTTCCAACCTTTATATTTAGTAGATCTTCCCTCTTAACTTCTGCCTTTTTATTATACGCCATAATTATTTATTTATTTATCCGTAATTGTTTGGAGGTTAGTAAAAATAGCCGTACATTTGAACCCTATTTAAATGGCTTTTTAAAATTCGGGTAAAACTCGGACGGCTATTTTTATGCCCGCTCGTTTTATTTATTTATTGATGCAAATATAGGTAACAAAAATTACCTATCAAAATAAATAGGTATCAATTATTACCTATTTAACTTCATTTAACTTTACCCGAATTGTCTGAAATTGTAAGTGGCTGAAAATGAGATGAAAAAGAAACTACCAATAATATTGAGTGTTGCTGCGATAGTGATTTCTATTGCTGCTATCCTTTTTGTTTTATTTAAAGTTAAGCCAATAGATATACCCAGCAGCACGGCGATAGAATGGACGGTAATGGTGTTATCACTTCTTGTGACAATGTTATTAGCATGGAATTTATACAGTAGTATTAGATTGGAAAAAATAGCCAGAAAATACGCCAAGAAAGAAACTAAAAGGATGTTGCATATCATACGGGGCGCACAGGCTATGTCCGCCACTTTCCCTATATCCATTAGCCCGGAAGACTTAAGAGGAGAAAGAGGTGTTTATATGGTGAAAAATTTATTTGCGAGCGCAAACGAGTTTCTAAAATCAGATGTTAAGGATAAGTTTTTGTTTGAGGGCCCCTTAAGTTCAATTGCCGGTATATTCAATCTTGTGAACGACAATACAAAGATTCACATCTCAAAAGAAGATTATAATGATTTTCATGAGATTATATCAAAAATACATTGTAAGGGTTATGCAGATAATGACACTATCGATACGATAAGGAATATGGTCGCGAGTAAAACTATTATCCAAAATGGGAATGAAGAGCTATAGGTTTTTAGTAATAGAAAATCGTCCCAAAGGACTTCTTTCGGATCTTCTCCCATGCAAATAATAAGCAGAATCCAAAGAAGCGCAAACACATACATAAGAATAGGTGCAAGTATCATAATTATACAATTTAGAGTTCTTTGATTATGAGTATTGAATTAATTTTATCCATTATTGGGATTTTGATTGCCGCAGGGGGTATTATATATACATACACCGTGAGCAACAGGGTGGATCGGCAAAACATCATTATAAATGATGATACTATCACTAAGAGCAAACAGGCTAATTTTACAGCCGGGATAGAGAGCTATCAGAAAATGACGTCGAACGGAAGAGTAAATGCCATACATGAATTGGAGATATTGAATACCGGGGAAAAGCCGGCAAAGAATTTTTCAATAGAAACTACCAATGGAGGTGAGTATTTAAACTTTCCGGACGGGTTGTTTCCTATAAGTGTATTTCAGCCCGGACAGAAATTGTCATTCAATGTTTTAGTCTATATGGGGTCTCCCAACTTTTTCAACCTGAAATTCAAATGGGATGATGAATTTCAGAAAGGGCGGGAGATGGACTACACCGTTAAGGTTAGATAGCCTATTCCCATCCTTTCAGCTTTTTTAGCTTCTCGAAATTATCATCCAGTTTCTTTAATGTCCTGCGGTTGATAATAGCAGACCAGATACCGCAAATGATAATAATTGAAAGAGAGATGATCGAGAAAATTGTTTTCGGTTCCATAATTTCGTTCTTTTAAAGTGACAGTGAAATAAAAAGAAAATCCCCGGAAGCATTCCGGCAAACGCTTCGAGGAGATTCTATCTAAATCCCCAGAGGGGAGTTTATTCAATCTTATGTTATTTGCCGGAATAACAGGACAAATATAGGTAACATTAATTACCTATCAAAATATTAAACTAAAATTATAGCTATGGAGTTTAAGGATATCCTACAAAAACTGATAGATAAAAAAGATGTAAATCCCTACAGAATCGGGGAAGATACGGCCGTAAGCAAACAACAAATAATGAGTTATGCTAAAGGAGCAACAAAACCCGCAATGGATCAGATATTAGAACTATCAAGATATTTTGATGTATCTATTGATTTCTTACTAACCGGGAGGGACTGCCAAGAGGTGACAGACTTATTAAGAGAGAACAGGGAATTAAGGATCGAACTCGACAACTTAAAAAAATCTCAATCCCCGCAATTAGGTGGTACAAGCGATGCCTCGACTGCCCAAGAAGAAGCTGTGTGACGAAGGTGGTTCAGATGGTACCTGAAAAATATAGAACATGAAAAAGTTCATACCGAAATTCATACCTTCTGAATCTGTGTTTTTCCGAAAACGTTTCCTGCAAACGGTTGTATGAGATATTAAAGATAGCCAACTGTGCTACATCCCGATCAATTTGTATCCCCTTTGTAGTAGCCGTTTT
>ENA-UOOM01001620-UOOM01001620.1-fermentation-metagenome-genome-assembly--contig:-NODE-1620-length-20959-cov-3.586060_pt1 | contig 20959 bp, 26 predicted proteins | sample MGYA00245781_ERZ724031 | MGnify/ENA primary metagenome ERZ724031 (study PRJEB28704, sample SAMN03018317) | fermentation metagenome | biome: anthropogenic terrestrial biome; feature: soil; material... | reverse complement strand
GAACTGTATTTTGAAGACGCAAGAAAAATCAACACAAGCGATTTCCCCGAACTTGACCTTATCTGCGCAGGCTTCCCTTGCCAAAGTTTTTCTGTTGCGGGAAAACGCCTCGGATTCGGAGATACGCGAGGCACTCTCTTCTTTGAAATTGCCCGTATCGCTGCAGAAAAACGGCCTGCATTTCTTCTTTTGGAAAACGTGCCCGGTCTGTTATCGCATGACAGCGGCCGGACGTTTGATGCCATCCTCTCCGCACTTGTTGAAATGGGGTATAATCTCGAATGGTGCGTGCATAACAGCAAATATTTCGGAGTCCCGCAGCAGCGAAGACGGCTGTACATTGTCGGATATCGTGATGGAAGATGTTCCGGACAAATATTTCCTCTCGATGACAGCAACGCGGCGGCTCTCAAGCAGCTTATCCCCGGACCGCAGGGTGCGAGAGTCTACGAAACAAGCGGAGTAGCCTGCACGCAGACGGCGGGAGCCGGAGGATGGGGCGGTAAAACCGGGCTATATTTCATAGACATGAATTCCGATCCTGAGTTGACCGAATACGCTCGCTGTATCACCGCCCGTCAGGATTCGGGCATCGGGAAGCACAAAGGCGAAAATTCCGGTGTGTTTGTGGAAGAAGCACCAAGAGCTGTCCTGACTCCTGAAAAGGAAACTGTCCGTCAGCAAGGCAGACGGATAAAAGAACCAAACGAAGCCATGTTCACGATCACAGTTCAAGATCGACACGGCATCCTTCACCGGGGCAGGGTTCGTAAGCTGATGCCTATTGAATGTTGGCGATTACAAGGTTTTACCGATGAACAGTTTTATAAAGCGCAGGCAATCGGTCTCTCGGACAGCAGACTTTACAAAATGGCGGGTAACGCGGTCAGCGTTCCCGTCATTTCTGTTATTGGGGAAAGGATCAAGGCTCTGGATGTGCTATATCACATTACGGAAAGGAAGGAATAAACCATGACAATAACAAAGGACGAGTTTATGGACTGGCTGCAGGACGAGAGTTACCGCCCTCTACTCTTTACCCAGGGAGATGCCAGTCATACGTTATAAAAAGTGCCTAAAAATGAGCAATTCGATTATCTGTATAGTCAATACAATTATCGGAAATACAACATTGAGCGGAACGCCAACTTTGAATATGCAGGTGTTTACTGTCGACTGGATGGGTTGATCTATGACAGCTACGGCAAATTTCGCAGCATTGTGGAGGGTGTCGAATGTCATATAGGCAGGGATCAAATGCAAAAAGACTTGGAGAATATGGTTCGTTTAAAAGTTGAAGCTACTATCTCTGATAACCGCAAAAATCTTCATGTGTCCATGCTGACCAGCGATACGAAGATCACCGATTACAATTATTTCGTACGGCATGTCGCACCGGAAAAAGCACGAGAGCTTTTTCTGCAGGACACAGATATTACGGACATCCGGTTCCAGTGCGGTTATGAATTTGACGGTTGGAATGAGGATAATTACTTTCAATATATCCTTGATCATGACGGTTTCGTTGATAATGAAGCCGAAAAATATATTGAAGAAAATCAGGAAGATATGTTATCGCAATTCCTCGAAAGCGATGTACTCAAGCTGGAACTCCGGAACATTATTGATAATCCTGACAGCACTTTGCACCGTATTAAGGAAATTATGAAGGCCGTTAGCGAATCTGGTGCAAAAACGGTCAATGTTACAGTATTGAAAAACAGTCAAGAATTCACATTCAAAACCGAAGCCGGTACGCTGACCCGTGATCCGGGCAATCATTATTCCACCTGGTATATCGCAGCCGCTGACCGCCATGAGTTCGAGAAGACGTTCGGTCGGAGCGCAGATTATACGCCGGATGAAATTACGCAGATCACCTACGGCAGAAATACGCTGTACGAAGCCGAACCGCCCGAACCCGCGCAGAATGAAGACGAATCTATGGGCATGAGCATGTGAAAGGAGTACAGATAAATGAAACCAACTACAATCACGCTGGAAGCGTCTTTGGATCAACCCACCGCCAACGGCCGATATCTGTATAGCACATTGAATTTGCCCGCTTCCCATTATGAAATCCTTGACTTTACGCAAAAGATGAGAGCTGCCGGAAGAATGGATCATGACTTTGAGTTTTCGGTTATCGATTGTCCAGCCCTGCCCGGTTTTACCGACACACGGCTGGACGCTCCGACCATCGGAGAGCTGAATGCCTTTGCGCTGCGACTAGCTATACTGGACGCACCTACGGTCTGGAATCAGTTGTTATTGCGTCCAATATTCACAATGACGAAGAACTCGGTCAGCTTGTTATCGACAGTGATATGAACGAGGATGTTGCCAGCGTGCCGGAAAATGCCCGGTATCTGCTGGACAAAAAGCTGATCGGAAAACTTCAGCGCCAAAACGATGACGGCGTTTATTCCGGCGGGTTATATGTTGCCACGAATAGCTTGGATATGCCGAAGGTTTATGACGGCGAATACCTCCCCGACGATCCGGAACGCTTTTTATATGTTTTTCGTCTGCTGGTTGCGGAAGCTCCCGTGAATGATTCGGAAGAAAACAAGGGTAACGCCGAATGGATTGAACTGCCGATAACACATGAGGATGCCCTTCGGATCGCGGAAAGACATAACGAAGCCGGCATGGAGGACTGTGTGTTTTATGATTTTGACTCCGTTATCCCGCAAATCACCGCGGAGGTGTTTGGGGATATGATGAATTTTGGCCAACTCAATTCACTTGCCGACCGTTATCAGCGTATGAATGAGTCCAAACAACTCAAATTCAAAGCTGTGCTGGAAAGTGAAAAAATAAACACACTCACGGACGCCATTGAAGTTATTCCCGACCTTGATAAATTTGCACTGGCGTATTACTGCGCGGATACAACTGATTTTGCGCGGGAATATCTGGCATATCATCTGGCAAACGGGTTTGACGCGAAATGGCTGGAGCAAGTCGATCCCGCTCAGATGGGTGAAAAAATTCTGGAAAGGCTCGGAGCGAAAGAAACATCTTACGGTATCCTGTCCGCCCGTGGGCGGTCACTTTATGAACTGGTTCCATTTAATGAACCGATTGCCGTACAGGTGAAAACAACGATTAAATCGCTCACACTTGACGAACTCAAAAAAATGACCGACCGCGAAGGGCTGATCATTCAGGGCTGCGGCGGTAATTTGCAGGAATGGGTGGATGGCATCAATTCTGCTTTAACTGAAGCCGGGATATTTATTGACGGCAATGGATTTATTGATGTTTTTGCTTTTGAGCATAACAGCAGGACAAATCTTCTTTTCACCTTAAATGTTGCAAGCATCAAAGTATGTGAGCTGGCGATGTGGCGGCTCCAGACACATTCACAGTTCGGCGGCACCTGGCTCAGCGACTATCTGGACAACCAATTCGGACTCCGCGGTCAGGAAACGGAGAATGAGTGTGAACCGGAGGAAGACGGAGAGAATATGGAAATGCGGCAGCTTTGATAAGGGCTGCGGCTTTTATATTTATAGGAGGTAACCCACATGCCAAACCATATAACAAATATACTAACCATCCAAGCGGATGAAAATAAGGTTCAAAGCATTCTGGAAAACATCAAGTCTGAGGAATACGGTCTCGACTCCATTGATTTCAATAAAATAATTCCCATGCCGGAATCACTGAATATTGAAGCAGGCAGCCGATCAAACCGTGGATTGGAGTTATACCGATCATTTCTGCAAGACAGCGCGGCTGTTGCCTATGCAGACGTTCAGAATACAGAACCTTCACCGTATCACAGCGAAGCGGTAACCGCTCTGCTGAAAAAGTACCAGGAGCTGACAAAGGACGATCCCGAACTGCTTCAACTCGGCAGAAAGTGTTACGAAAACATTCAGAATTACGGTTGCACTGACTGGTATGACTGGTCAATCAAGAATTGGGGTACAAAATGGAACGCCTATGGATATAAAGAATTTCCGGAATATCAGGAGAGCGACTCTGAAATCCGGTTCCTGACCGCATGGGCTGCTCCCCACCCGATTCTCGAAAAACTGACCGAAATGTACCCTGACGTCACTTTTTCTCACCGATGGGCTGACGAAGATTTCGGCCATAACGTCGGTGAGCGGGATTACTTGGGCGGTGAGATCGTGAGCGAGAATATTCCCACCGGAGGTTCCACGGAAGCCTATGAGATGGCGGCCGATATCCTGGACATCGAACTGAACAGCGAAGAATCCGGGTATTATCTTTCTGCCGAAGAATCCGGGTATTTTTATCTGGACACCGACGAAACCTATGAGCTCATAGAACTTTTTGATAAGCCCGCCCTGTTCTCAAACAGCAGAATTACGGCAAGCGAGATACCCAAAGGGCTGTACTGTTATGATCTGCGGAGCAACGATGACGGCAACAGGTTCGCCGCAATAGAACCGCATTTAAGCGTAAACCATGCGGGAAGCGTTATCACCAATTCTCCGATTGACTTCGGGGAAGCCGGATATATCGCTTTTAACGATGAAACCTCCCCCAATTTCCTTGGCGATCAGATTACGCTGCCGCAGTTTATGAACGGCGATTTTGAACAGACGCAGGAGCAGGACGGAGGGATGGAGCTGTGAGCAATAATGTATACACAAGCCCGGATTTCCAATGTGATCAAACTGAAGGCTTCCCGACAAGCCTCTGCTATGACTTTGATGAGGAAAAAGCGTGGCTGGAATTAAACGAATCCCTTGTCGCGGACAGAGATGAGATGGAATTGAATTATTACCGGCAACTTTGTACAGATTGGGGCGTACGGCCTTGCTGCACATGGGATAATTTCAATGATTATCTGAAAGAACTTGGCGACGAAGCCTATGAAAATGCTGCCGTATTGGATGAGGATATGGAGATGAACCTATGATCGGATTTATAATCGGCGTTCTGGTAGGTGGAGTTATCGGCGTCCTGTTCATGGCTCTCTTTATCGGTGGCAGCGAAAGGCACGGTAAATAGAAAATACAAATATCAAGCGGTATCAATCGTTCTGAAAAGGAGATTGGTACCGCTTTTTTCTTTTCGGAACGGTTAGATCGCGGAAAGCGAGGTGATCCAAATTAAAACTCCCGTTTCAAGAGTAGGCAATAAATCGTCTGTTCTCCATATTCTTTACGCGGTGTTTCCTTTGGAATACAGCCGGTTTGTCGACGTTTTCGGCGGCTCCGGCAGCGTATTGCTGGGAAAGCCCGCGCCGGACAGTTTTGAGGTATACAACGACTTCGACCATAACCTTGTCAACCTGTTCCATTGCATGAAAGAACGCACGATGGCGACCATCCGCGAACTTGGATTCTGTAACCTGAATTCAAGGGATGACTTCAATGCCCTTAAAAAGTTTTTTGAGCATGAAGAATTCGATGACGCGTATTTTACGGAAGAAATTGAATTGACGAAAATCATGCTCCCCACTCTCAAAGCCGCCGAACTGATCGAGCTGCGGAAACGGCTGAAAGAAAATTACGACGTGCGCAGAGCCGCCATGTTTCTGAAGCTTTTACGGTACAGCTATTCCAGCGGATGTAAATCCTTTGCCGCACAACCTTTCGACATCTCCAAGCTGTTTGATCTGATCCAGCAGCTTGAAACCCGGATGTCAAATGTGGTGGTGGAAAATCAGGACTTCGAAACGCTGATCCGGCATTATGACCGCCCGGATACATTTTTCTATCTGGATCCGCCGTACTTCTCCACGGAGGATATGTACGACTTGGAATTCGGATGGGACGATCATGTCCGGCTGCGGGATGCCCTGGCAGCCATCGAAGGCAAATTCCTGCTGTCCTACAACGACTGTCCCAAAATCCGCGGCTTATACAAAGGATTCCATTTCTTTGACTTTAAGCGCAGTCACAGTATGGCACAGCGGTATGAAGCCGGAAAGGAATTTCCTGAGCTTCTCATCGGCAATTACGACCTGTATGAACGCCAGCGCGCCAAGCCAGCCCAGTTGACGCTGTTCGGTGAGCAGCTCAATGAATTTGATTATGAAAAAATATTAAAGGAGTGCATTATATCATGCAAGGAAATAACGATTTGAAAAACCGGTATCTTATGATCCCTGTCCCGCTGGATAACATCATGGAATCGGGGATCGACTTGGACGGTGTAATTCAGACATCCGCTGCGGATGGCAGGATTATTATAGAGAATGTGGACGAAGCCGAAGACTTTGTCTGCGATGAAGATTGTGAGAACTGCCCTTTTTTTGAGCCGGAATGCGATGAGGATTGCAATGACTGCCCTTGCTGCTGCCCGGAATGCGGCGAATGCATGTGCGAATGATGGAAGGAGAAAAGGACGATGAATAAAATCTATCGGGTTCTCGGAAAGCGTGGACGGATTACGGTACCGTTCGAAATCCGAAAAAGCTGCGGGTTTGCCTATAACGACATTCTGAGCTTTACCGAACAGGACAACAACACGGTGATAGTCAAGCGCGAAAAGCTGTGCGACGGCTGCCGGAGCATCGACAATCCGCATGAAATCAAACAGGACACAGTCACCTTGTTCGATTTTCTGAACGGATTATCAGAGAAGGAACAGCGTGCTGCTCTGATCCATCTTTCGGTCAAATGGGCAGAAAAGCAAGGCGGTGAAAGCAATGTCTGACAAGATCGGTTTATATCGTTATTCCCGCGAGGAATCACGCCGTAACAATGAAATTCCGCTATGGCGTGACAGCTACCGGGAGAACGAACGGTGTGCAAGAGCAATTGAAGAAGCCATAAGGAAAGATTTTGACGGCATGCATCTGGCAAAGGACAGCCCGAAGGCTGTGATCGAAGAATTCGGATACGACCGGGTCTTTTGGGTGCTGGCGAATACCCTGCAGTATAAGCACTACGACGGCCGCTTTTCCGACGAAAACAAGCAATGGGCAAAAGGTTTCTTTATCCCGAAGGATGAAAACAACTGTTATTTCGTTGCCGACAGCCATCCGGCGGTGCTGGACGGCTTCATCAATCAGGTACGCCGCCAGTTTCTGGGGCTTGGCTTGTTTGACAGTTCCCAATGTTATGAAAACAGCGGACAAATGGACTTTGAGGGACGGGTGCTTGTTCTGAAGCCGGAGATGCTCAAAGATGAGTATAAAACACCGGAGGATCAGCTTTTCTATGCCGATGCCGGAGGTTTTGGCTGTTCGCCCGGTGCGAGAGGCCGGAAGGTTATGGGACAGTTTTTAAAAGACGGAGAACGCACCTATTACTATCGGCAGGACTTTATCGGTGTTCTGTCCGACGAGCATCTGCCCGCGTGGGCGGCTGAAAAACTGGAAGAACTGAACGCTCCCGCCGAGCCTGAACAACAGGACGGCGGGATTTCTATGTAAGGGGGATTTTTCATGAGAATAAAGGTTTATCAGATCGACCATGAAAAGGACGCTAAACAGATACGGTTCGAGTCGCTGGAAACAGCAAATATGAGCGGCGGGGTTGATTCTTCCATATATAAAACCGCGTTTTACGGCGATGTGGAAGCTGACGATCTCGAAGACATCTTCCGTATATTCAACACTGATGAAATCCCCGGTACGCATCAGGGACACAGCCTGTCGGTTTCCGACGTGGTTGAGGTGCTGGATAACGTACCGGAGCTTGTCGGCCGGATCGATTTTCTCGGTTCCAACGGCTTGGTCGGCGAAACCATCGAATACACCGATTCCGCTAAGTACAATCAGGAAATTGCGGATTCAAGAGAATGCGGCCGTCCCTTTTTGGCGACCCGGCTCGTAGATAAGCATCTGCCGTCCGTGGAAAAAGGCTGTTATTTCTGCGATTCGTCCGGCTTTGAAAAAGTAGACTTCGATTCGTCTCAGTGCGTGGATATGGAGGGAAAACGAGTACTGTTCGTTACGCCGCACCACACGCCGGTAGAAATCCGCATCGGGGACGATCTGAAATCCATGCAGCGTGCGGTCGGCGGGTTTATCGAAATGATCTGCCCGTTCGAAGATGAAAGCGCCATACTTGTATGCAATGAGGAAGGAAAATTGAATGGCATGGAAGGTAACCGCCGTCTGGAGGGCGATGTGATCACCGGTCCGTTCTTTATTATCCGTGATGACGGCGAGGGCGGCACAACCGACCTGACTGACGAACAAGTGGAAAAATACTCCCGGCGTTTTGCGGAGCCGGAAGACATCTCACCGGAGGAAATTGAGGAAAACACAGGCTTCACCTTCATTTCCATGTAAATCGAATACCGATTCAATGAGCCGGACGCTGACAGACAGCGCCCGGCTTTTTGAATAAATCAATTAAGCAAAGAAAGGAGAATTCGCATGGCAGTAAAAGCAGCAACGAAACCGGCCGTTAAAACAGCATCCCTACCTCAGATCAGTGTCAAAATCCAGAAGCTGTTTGACGAAGGCAGCAAAATCCGCGCGGTGGCAAGTGCCACCATCGGCGGCGTATTTGCGGTTCACGGGATCAAGGTGATTGATTCGGACAAAGGTTTGTTTATGTCAATGCCCAGCAGCAGCTACACAAAAGGCAACGAAACCAAGTATCAGGACATCTTCCATCCGGTCACCGCCGAAGCAAGGCAGGCTCTTTCCGATTCAGTCATGAACGCTTACGAAAAGGCACTCGCCGAACAGTCAGAAGACGAATCGGAAGACGAGTCTCACTCGCAAACCATGTAATCCAAAAAATCATTATTTAAGAGAGAGGTATTCCATGATGAAATGTATTTTCAAAAATGCGGCAAACAAGGTTAAATCCATGTTTGTAAAAGCGGTTGACAAGGTTAAGTCCATGTTCACCCGTGTAAAAGCTGTTTTTACCATGACAAAGTTTGTTCTTGCCGGCTGCCGCGGCGAGGGTTTTGTGGACAGCGGTGTGAAAATTTTGATCGCCGTTGTTATCGGCGCATTGCTATTGGCTGGTTTGTATACCCTGTTTGGTGATACAATCCTGCCCACGCTTTCGGACAAAATCAAAGATCTGTTTAGTTACAACGGTTAATGATCATGTACCAAAGCGTTTTGCTGTTTCGAGTAATTATTAATTTTCGGAGGTAAAACAGATGGCGGTCATGAAATCAAACAGAAAAAAGAAAGCGGTAATTGTATCTCTGCTTATCTTTCTGATTATATCGGTATCCGTTATTGGCATTTTCGCACTCAGGAACACAACCCTTTTTTTGCGCCCGGCTGAAAACAGCGGTGCAAGCACAACAAAGCAGCTTGACGAAAACGGTAATGCTATCGACGGATCAGCAAAGCAAAAATCTCAGGATGAAATTCTTGAAGAACTGAAAGAAAAGCAAATTAATGTTACCGACAAATTAGCCTCGCTCATTTACTTTCCTTCGGGAAAAGCGGGTACAGAAGGCGATTGGATTGTCGAAAATGTGGAATCAAATACCGTAACCATTCAATGTGAGGTATTCCTCGGCGATAAAATGATTGCAAAGTCTGTACCAATCCGTCCAAAGCAGCACATCGAAAACATTATTCTATCCGAAGATGTGGCTGCGGGGCAATACGATGTTATTGCCTATATTAATTATTATGATTTACAAACAGGAAACTATCTGGCAAAAGCAGGCTTTAAGATCAAGCTCACAGTACAATGATCAATCCGTTTATAACGGTTGATAATTAAAAAATTTTTAAAGGAGGTTCTCAAACATCATGAGAACAAAAACAATCAAACGCGCATTATCACTTTTCCTTGCATTGGCTCTTTCAGTTGTATGCGGTATTTCAGTAATGGCCGCGGACACCACTGACACCGGAACCGGAACCGTAACAGGCAATGTTGCCATCAACGGCAATATCAGAGCACTGACGATCAGCGTGACCCATCCGCTTGCGGTCGATTACAGCGTTGATCCGAACACCGGCGCATCTGGAACCTTCACTGCGCCGGACATCGCAATTAAGAATTTAACGAAGTGCCCGGTCAATGTAACAATATCGTCTTTGGCGGCTGCTTCGGGCGGCACAGTCACTCTTACCGATGTGGGAGCAGCGGATAAGGTATGGGCTTCTTTAAATGCGGCAGACAGCAAAAAGTATATTGCACTTGGTATCAAGGCCAAAGATTCAACAGGATGGGCGACCGGATACAGCACCGCAACACATTATGCCGTCAAAGAAACCCCTTCCCTGATCGGTGCATTGCCGAGTAATACCACAGGTACTTTAACACTTGTTGCAAATTTCGGCCTTGCGTTTGACAGCGGCTATACTGCCAAACACAATCTGGTTTTACTGTTCAATCTCGTTTAATCCGAAAAAATAAGTGTGGAAATGGGAGCCGTATGCAGTGTATACGGCTCCTTCACTTCATCGAAAGGAGGCGCGTATCTTGAAAAAGATTACAATAACCCTGTTGCTGTTCATTTCTTTTTTCTGTTTTTCTTTTATAACCGCATCGGCAGGAACTTATACAGTCTCATCCTATTATAGCGGCAGCTTTGGAACACCAAACGTAACCGTGACAAATTCCGCGGGCGCGCGACATACGGGCGGCGCGTTTTGGTTATCATCACCTGTTACTAATGTCACTCAAATAACTCAGACAGTTCGGCTGGATTCTGTAACGTCCGGCAGCTCATTGTATTTTAACGTATTTTATAGCACAGATGGTGTAAATTTCACGATTGGCACTACGGTATACTGTCCGCGTAATTCGGAAGTATCATATACGATCAATTTCGGCACTCCTAAAACAATCAAAGCCTTTTTCTACTTGCCGAATACGGCAACCTGGCCGGGATACAGTTATACGGTGTGGACTCCGCTGATTACCAGAATTCTGACTGACAATACTGCCCCGACGATTTCACTGTCGGAACAAAGTTATTATTCCCGCACCGGCGTCACCGTAACAGCTAACATAACTGACTCAGAAAGCGGCGTGTCTGTTCGGAAATGGGCGCAAGGATACCAGACAACATCATATTTCAACAGCTATGGCACATCCTTCAGCGGCAGTTTTTCCGTGACGGCAAATGGGTATTATACCGTATACGCACGGGACGCAGCGGGCAACGCCTCTGTCAGTTATATCTATGTTACCAGAATGGATACAACACTGCCGGTAATAAACGCATCCGTACCTTCTGTATACAGTACAACCAATACAGTCACAGCTAATATCACCGATAGTCAATCAGGGATAACGGTTAAAAAATGGGCTTACGGCTATAATACCGCTACCTATGTCAGTTCATACGGGAATACCATCAACGGCAACACATTTGTCACATACCAAAACGGATATGTGAGCATATACGCGCGAGACAACGCAGGCAATGAAAGCGTCTACTATGTGTATATATCATATGTAGATAATATGCCGCCGACAATATATGCATACACATCAACTGAATATGCTCCAACCAACACGGTTACCGTTAACGTAACTGACAGCCAGTCAGGAGTGTCGGTCAAAAAATGGACTTATGGCTATTATACAGAATCCTATTTTTCTTATTATGGAGAAACCCTGTCAGGAAGTACCTTCACAGCCTATGAAAATGGAACCTATACTATTTATACGAAAGATTCTGTTGGCAACGAAGCTGTCGTCTATGTTACAGTGTACTATGTGGATAACACGATATCCGTCACGCACCCGATATCGGTCAATTACTCAATAAATCCCAATTCAGGAAATCCGTACAGCGCCGATAACGCTGTTATAACAAATAATTCCCGTATCAAAGTCAGAGTATCCGTGCAGTCCTTTTCCGCCGTTTCAGGCGGTAATATTTACTTTACTGATGTAACGCCCACTTATTTTTCAAGCTGGAATAGCCTGACTGCATCACAGACAAAACGGTATATCGCACTTGGATTGCAGGTAGCGGAAACCGTTCCAAATTCCACAGGCTGGTATTCCATAAACAGAAATACTCCCGTGTACGGAGCGGAAATTACCAATCCAATCTTGCTTGGTACATTAAATCCAAGCGGTGCAAAAGGTAATCTGAGCTTTCTGGCGAAATATGGACTAGCCTGGGATGGAAGTTATACAGCTAAACACAGCCTGACATTGCTTTTCCAGACAGAATAAATTATTGCTATATGAGTAGTAACCACCCCCCGCCAATCAAACGGCCGAGGGCTTTATTCATGTTTGCGTCAAATTCCTTCTGATCTATACCAAATAATAAAAATGGAGGTTTATTCTTATGAAAACAAAGCTTTTTTCACTCGTTTTACTCGTTGCAACGACAATGGCATTGTTAACGGGTTGTTCCGGCAAAACAACTTTTTCGGTTCAGCTTCTAAAAGGGAATGAGATTATTGTAACGGCATCAGAGGATGCCGAAGCAAAGCTCTCCGCTATAAAATCAGAAGACGGATCACCGCTATTCAAAAGCGTATCTGTATCTGAAAACAAAGGCTTGTTCTACAATTCCTACACAGTAAACGCCACCACAAACGCGACAAATAATGCAGCTCAGTATGCATTGAAAGTCACAATGCCCGGTGAAATTGCACAAGTCAAGAACGGCATTGCGGATGATGATACTGTAACATTTAAAATAGAGAATATGAAGCAGGAAAACGATTTTGCGGTATACTCCGAATCCAATAATACCGGAACCGTCATCGTGATCCTTTGTATCCTTGCGGCAATCGGTGCCGGCTTTATTTTTATAATGAGGCGAAAGCAGGGATAGCAATGGAATCTATAATCCGTCCGCCTATGATTTATCCGATTGTTCCGAAAGAAATCAACCGGACACTCGCAATTGAAATCCTCGCATATTTCACTTGCATCAGTCTGGCACTGCTGTGTGCTTTCCTTCTTGATCGACATACTGCCAAACGGTTCGGTCATGGAAACAGAATAGTAAATTTATTGCTTCCAACGGTTGCCGCCGCTGTCCTGATTTTAATATCAGGTTATACGATGGTTTCACTGAAAGGATTTATTCTTTTTCTGCTGCTGTTCTACGCATCGGTCGGTGACCTTGCTGTCCGGGAGGTAGACGACAGCGTTCCGCTGATGATCGCTCTGACCGCGCTGATCGAGATCAGTATATCCGACCTTCCCCCTATGCTCCTTGCGGTGGTAATTATTACAGTACCGCAGCTTGCCGTGGCTGTATTGAAACCCGACACCTATGGTGGGGCAGATATCAAGCTCATGGTAGCATGCGCTTTTCTGCTGGGACTTACAAAAGGCTTGCTGGCGCTGGTTACAGGGCTGATTCTAGCCGTAGCCGTTACGTTGATTGCGAGAAAAATCAGGAAGCAAAATGTGAATGAATCATTTGCGCTGGTGCCGTTTCTTTCTGCTGGCTGCTTTCTCGCGTATTTAATTTGAGAGGATGAAATTTTATGAAAAACAGAACCGTTTTAGGACTCATCTGTATCGTGCTTGCGATCACCGTCATGTTCGGTGTGACACCGATTGTTACTAAGATGTCGGCCGGGAAGATTACCGTTGTCCAGGTGAATAAAACCATTGCACAAGGTAAGGCGATCACACCGGACGATATCGTCAAGGTGGAGATCGGCAGCTACGGCGTTTCCGACACCGTACTCCGCGATGAAAAACAGGTTGTTGGTAAATACGCAAAAACGGATATTTACAGCGGTATCAATATCTCCTCCGCTATGGTATCGGATACCGCCGACAGCGCCGAAGATGTGCTGAATACGCTGGACGGCACGAAACAGGCTGTGAGCATCACGGTACCGAGCTTTGCCGCCGCTTTATCGGGCAAACTTAAAAACGGCGATATCGTCAGCATCATTGTTACCGAAGAAAAGCAAACCGTTGTTCCCGCCGAGCTGAAGTGTGTTAAGGTAATTACCACCACAACCTCAGAGGGTGTCGATCAGGATGAAGCGACGCCGAACGAGGACGGTACCTATGAAACGCCATCAACTGTGACGCTTCTGGTCAATGCCGAACAAGCCAAACTTATAGCCAATTATGAAGCGAATGCCGAAATGCATATCAGCCTTGTATACCGTGGGGATGACGCGATGGCAGAGAAGTTCCTTGAAGCACAGGAAAAGGTGTTCGCCGGAGGTACCGATAATGAGTAAAATAATTGCAGTTTGGGGTTCGCCCGGTTCCGGTAAAACCTCATTTGCGGCTAAACTCGCCTGTGCGGTTTATGAGCAGTACAGTGCAGTCGTACTTTTACTTTCGGCTGACCTGAAAACGCCCAGCCTCCCGGTGTTGTTTCCGGGCAGCAAATCAGACGAGCTGACTTCGGTCGGTATACCGTTGTCAAGAACTGAAGTAACACAGAACGACGTCATTAAAAGCATTGTTACCATTAAAAACAAACAGAATTTCGGCGTGCTGGGTTATAAAGACGGTGAAAACAAATACAGTTATCCCTCTTTTGACAACCAGAAAGCCGACGAATTTATGACGGTACTGCAGGGCCTCGCCCATGTTGTCATCGTCGACTGCGGGAGCGAACTGGATACGCTGTCAAAGGCTGTTGTGCAAAGAGCCGACACGATCATCCGGCTGGTTAATCCCGACTTGAAAAGCATCGCTTTTTATGCTTCACAGCTTCCGGTCTATGCCGATCCTTCTTTTAAAACCGAACAGCACATCATCGGAATGAACGTTACGGAAACCGATGCCTATCTGCCGCTGGAAGACGCGAAAGCGCACTTCGGCGGCGTTTCTTTTACCCTCCCGTATTGCCGGGAACTAAAACAGCAGATGCTGGACGGCGAAATCTTTAAATCGTTATCGGATAAAAAGTACAACGCAAAGCTGAAGAAGATCACAGCAAATCTGATGTGAAAGGCGGTGAAGTAATGCCAAAGCAAACGGACTTCTGGAGTTTATTGAAACTCGCACAGGAGCATATTTCTGGGCATTATGCCGCCGCTCTGACCGATCCTCAGAAACTCCCGCAGCTGGGGGCATATCTGGAAAAGTATCTGAGAGATCAGGATATTACGGTCCAAGGATATGATGATTACACCCTTGTAAACAGGCTGTACAGCGAGATGGCAGAGTATTCGATTCTGACGCCGTATCTCGGAAACGAATCGTTAGAAGAAATCAACGTCAACGCATGGAATGATATCGCACTGACCTATCTGGACGGTTCCATTGTGAAAATCAAGGAGCATTTCCATTCACCGCAGCACGCGGTGGATATTATCAAAAGGCTGCTTCACCACAGCGGTATGATCATCGACAGCGCCATGCCTATCGCGCAGGGACATTTGCCGCATAATACCCGAATCACGGCGCTGAAGGAACCGATTGTGGATGATTCCTGCGGAATATCGGTTTCCATCCGTCTGCTGCATCCCTCCCGCATTGAACGTGAAAACCTGATTAAAACGGAGTTTGCCACAAAGGAAATGATAGAATTTCTGTGTATGTGCATGCGGTATGGCATCTCATTTGTGGTTGCCGGTGCGACCAGTTCCGGTAAAACGACACTTATCAATGCATTGCTGAACAGCATCCCCGATAACAAGCGGGTATTTACCATTGAATCCGGTTCCCGTGAGCTGTCACTCGTCCGCGAAAAAGACGGTCGGATCGTCAACAATGTGGTGCATACCTTATCAAGACCGTCGGATAATCCGGCATACGATATCAGTCAGGAGCAGCTCGTAGTCGCTTCCCTCCGTTTTAATCCCGACATCATCGCTGTTGGCGAGATGCGGGATACAGAATGCTATGCGGCGGTGGAGTCCTCACTGACAGGACACACGGTGATTTCGACGGTTCACAGTGGGGCGGCAGACGCCGCCCATATGAGAATCAGTTTATTATGCCAGAAAAGATTCCCGATAGATTTTGCCACTTCCATGACACAAACAGGGATGGCGTTTCCTATTGTTGTGTATATACATCAACTTGAAAATAACGCCCGAAAGATCATGGACATTTCCGAGTGCGAAATTTTACCGGACGGTACGCGCAGGTATAGCACACTTTATCGTTATAACATTATGCGAAACACCATACGCAATAATCAGTTTGAGATTGAGGGATATTTTGATAAGCCGAACATCATGTCGGAAACACTGAAACGCAAATTGATACAGTATGGCGTTCCGCAGGATCTGCTAAATAAATTCTTGAAGGACGGAGGTGCCTGAGTATGATATTTTTTTCAATTCTCGCGTCACTGCTGCTGATTGCGGCTGTGGTCTTGCTTTTCGGACTGACTCCCGACAGAATCACCGATGACTTTATGAAGCTGGTTGTGCCGAAGCAATCACTCCGCGACAAGGTAAAGATTGCCCAAGGCCGGAAAAAAAGCCGCAAGCTGGCAGCAGAACTCAACCATATTCGTGATGCGATGACTGCCATGGGAAAGGGCGCAAAATTCTCAGCAGTATGTGCGCTGTCTATAATCCTGCTGATTTACGGCGCGGTTCTTGCTTTCATGATCGGCAATATCTTTCTGATACCCATATTGGGTACGGCATTCTGCCTGATTCCGTTTTTATACGCTAAAACAACCATCGGTTATTATGACCGTCATGTAGAAGAAGAACTGGAAACCGCACTGTCGATCATCTCGACTTCGTATATCCGGTCTGACGATATTGTATCGGCGGTCAAGGAAAATATCAGCTATCTCAAACCGCCTGTGCGGGACATCCTCAAAGGCTTTGTCGGAGAAACGACCGCCATCAACGCCAACATTAAAACCGCTTTGGTGAATTTAAAATTAAAGGTTGATAATGAGATATTCTCCGAGTGGTGCGATACGATGATAGCCTGCCAGGATGACAGAACCTTAAAGGATACCCTTCTGCCTGTGGTTAATAAACTGACGGATATCCGTATTGTAAACAGCGAGCTGAAAACGATGCTGTATTCGGTCAGGAGCGAATATTTTACAATGGTTGCTCTTGTAGTGGGAAACATCCCTTTGCTGTATATGCTTAACCGTGATTGGTACGGAACGCTAATGCATAGCATCCCCGGTAAAGTCATAGTGGCGCTGTGCGGATTGGCGGTTCTCATTACGGCAAGATTGATGTTCAAGTATACCAGGCCGATCAAATATAAACGTTAGGAGGACGGCATATGATTATTACTCTATTTAGTTCTTTGCTCGGTGTTGGTATTTTTCTGATTGGTGCCGACCTCTTCAACATTCCTCATATAAAAACAAGTAAGACACTGGTGAATCTATCAAAACGACAGCGAAAGAAGACCGGCAGTATCGAACTTTGGCTGCGGGGCTTGGCTGACTGGATTGCCAAGCATCTCAGACTGAATGAATATAAAAGGATTCAGCTTGAAAGCGATCTGAAAACCGCGGAAATGAATATCTCCCCGGAGCTGCACATGGCGAATGCGATGGTCAAAGCCGGGCTGGTCGCATTACTCGCTGTTCCCGCGTGGTTTATTTTCCCTTTGGTTGTGCCGCTGATCTTAATGCTGGCGGCCGCCGTGTACTTGAAAGAGCTGAAGGGCGTCAGTGAGAAAATTCAGGCGAAACGCGATGCTATTGAATACGAACTGCCGCGACTTGTGTTCACCATCGAAAAGACGCTGATGCATTCCCGTGACGTGCTGACACTGCTGGATACCTACCGGGTAAATGCCGGACCTGAACTTGGATCGGAGCTTTCGGTCACAGTGGCCGATATGCGAAGCGGAAACTACGAATCTGCGTTGACAAGATTCGAGACCCGCGTCGGTTCTTCCATGCTCTCAGACGTTACACGCGGGCTGATCGGCATTATCCGCGGAGATGATACCACTGTTTATTGGTCGGCTCTGTCGGTCAAGTTCGCCGATATTCAGCGGCAGATACTAAAAAAGAAAGCAATGAAAGCTCCGGCAAAGGTAAAACGCCTCTCTATGGTACTGCTGCTTTGTTTTATAACTGTGTATTTTGTGGTATTCGTGACCGAAATACTCACCAGTTTGGGGGCGATGTTCGGATGAAAAAGCTGCAAATCCTGTTAAAATCCAGGCGCGGAGAAGGCTATATTGACACGGTGGTCAGCGTGATGGTTATTATGATGCTGATCGTCCTGTCGCTCAATGTGTTTTCCTTTCTGACCGCCAAACAGGATATGGACTATTTCGCCCGTGAGATGGTGGAAGCCGCAGCCGTGAACGGCAGCACCTACAGTACTGACACCTACAGCCGATATTATGAACTCGGCGATGAAGTAGGATTCTATCCGGGCTATTCATGGACAGCCGATTATTACGATGGTTATAACGGGCGGGTACAGTACGGGGATACCATTCGTGTCACGATACAGCAGACGAAATATCTGGAAGGCTTCGGGGTATTCCGAATCCCCATAACCATGACAGCGACATATTCTGCGTTATCGCAGAAATATTGGAAATAGGCGGTGGTGATGAAATGCTCAACAAAAAAGGAATTTCCTATGTCAAAACAGCGGTTTGGACGCTGATCCTCTGCATGATATTGTCCCTGATTTTAACCTATGCCTCGCTGATGACACTGATCCAAACAGCCGAAAGCAATACCCAAAGGGTATTGGACGGGTTTGTAACCGAAAATTCGAAGCTGATATACGATTCCCTCAAAAACGGCAGCGACTTCACTGAAAATTTAAACAAAAATTTCTATATTTCCGCCATTTCAGCCGAACTTGCTATGGACATTTCTGGTAATGTGTTGTATTATAAAGATGAAGATGGGCATGTGCTCTACCGAATTACTAATCCGAATGTTGCCTACGAATGGGAGAACACGTTAATGCTCAGGGCAACATACGATATCCTTCTGCCGGTGACGTTTGCGGGGAAAACCGTTACAACCCTGCGAATCCCCCAAAAGGTGGTATCGTACTATAATCTGAAAACAGATTAGGAAAGGATTAGTGACCAGAATGATGAAACTCTTTAAAAACAAGGCTTTTATCGGAAGTTCGGCGGTTGTGCTTGTTATCATTATCGTGATAACGGCGGTTTTGCTCCTGCCTGATAAAGTTCCGATTGACGAAGCTTCTCAAGCCCAGGAAACCTCAGATGTAACGGTAAATGTCCCGGATATTTCAACCCCATCCGAAACCTCAGTGATATCCGAACAACCGGATAAAGAAGCAGAGAAAGAAAACACTTCCGATCTTGTCGTGGATGTCGGCAATACCAAAGAAACGGATAAAAATCCCGACAACAGCAGCAAAGCTTCGACGCCCGATAAACCCGTAACAGAGGAACAACCGAAAGACACCGGAAATGACAATAACAGTGGCGGGATACAGATCGGCGGCGGGGACAGCACCGATAAATATAACTGTGGATCACCCAATCATAACTGTAAAAATGCCGAATCTCATGCATATATTCAAAATCTCGAATTGGAAGGCTGCCCATACTGTGGTTCACATTCTTGCCAAAGTTTCTATGATGTGAACGAATGGGGTTTTACAAGATACAATCAAACCCTCTGCCCGAAATACAGCGAGAAAAGTGATCCCGCTAAATACTGTCAACAATGTGGTCGGGAGCTTTGGTCGCCAAGTAATCCAACAGGGTGTTTCCGATATTTACAGGATACCGACTGTGAATGCGGTGAGCATGTGAAAGCTAATACATGCCATCATCATTAAAAACTTGATATAGTTTCGCGGTAAAAGACTTGACTAAATGTCAGGTCTTTTTTTACGTGCAAATTTAAAGAAAGGGGCATTGATTTATATGATCCAAAAAGCAATTCGGATTATCTCCTGTGCGTTCGTACTATGCACCTTACTTTCGGCGGTAAGCATGACGGCGTTTGCTCTGGATTGGGACGGTAGCTCATCTGGCGGTGGTGGCGGCGGTTCGCCTGCCGGATCGAACGGATATGCCATTAGGACAACCGGGGATAATTGCTTGGGGTATCGCTTTTCTGTGGTTGATAAAAACAAAAACACAAAAAATGGAGCCGTTATAGATGTATTCAGAAATACAACCTATGGAAATTCGGAATATTCAAATGCTTACAAATTTAATACCAAGCGAAATAAGATTCAAAATATTCAGAACCAAAACAATGGGTTCAGCTCATCAAAAAACTCCTGGGACTGCTATAAAGAAGTAAACATGGGCTTTGCGCACTCCCTGCCAACTCCTGATGGAATGAATAGCTGGCAGAATGATGGACGGAATCTGAATCCGATTTTGAGCGCACTTGGTATCGGAAGTATTTCCAACTTAAAAAACGGTGACAAGGTACTTGTTGAGCCATTGTTCGATGTGAGGCTCCAAAGCATATATCATTCAGTCACAGTCACAGAACTTGCTTTGTATGGCAAATGGCTCCTCGGAGTAAACAGTGACGGCGGGTCAAGTTCGACGAGCGAATCGTGGGGTTTCATTTCGTCCTACACCAACAGGTATTACCCGAATTCACTGTACACTCCTGATGGGCAGGGATTATGGACAGGAGCCTCTGCGCTCAGTTCACGCGCGACTTTTTATAATATTATTAATAAAGGCTACGGCGTGGGCATTGCCTATACCGAAACCCGACCGGACTTTACTCCCGCACTCGGCGTAAATATCTGCGAAGCATGGAAAGGCTCAAAATCCACACGAACCTTTTATTACGGTAAATCCAACGGATCGTCTTTCAGCAACTATACCTATGCAAACGGATACCCGATCAAAGGTGACTCGGTCTGGTTCGCCGTTAATTTTCCCGCAGAAAGCGAGAACACTTATGTCCGTCAATCGGTCAGACTTTCGGGCGGGGGTTGGACTACAAGAAATGTATATTCCAACAGCAATACGTGGTTTGATGTGGCTTTATCACCGACCAACGTAGATGCCGGACGGAGCAGTTATGTTGTGGAAGCTAAAGTGGACTGGATTGACGGGAATGGCAAGGTATTAAAAAACGGTGCGGTCAAAACCTTTTATATCCCGGTTAAGCCAAAGATTAACCGTTATCAGGTTACCCTGACCGATATTGCAGGTAAAACATCAGCTTACGGCGGTTCCGCAGGGTATAGCGGAAAAGT
>ENA-UOOM01001614-UOOM01001614.1-fermentation-metagenome-genome-assembly--contig:-NODE-1614-length-21029-cov-18.915038_pt1 | contig 21029 bp, 22 predicted proteins | sample MGYA00245781_ERZ724031 | MGnify/ENA primary metagenome ERZ724031 (study PRJEB28704, sample SAMN03018317) | fermentation metagenome | biome: anthropogenic terrestrial biome; feature: soil... | reverse complement strand
TACTAATCTTACCGCCTCACGCAAAAGACAAATATTCATTATTGAATCGGATATTGCATGTCAACCCACACCAAATACTTTTGTGCAAACCATGGAAATATTGGATAAAATGGTAAAATAGACTTGGTGATAGAAAATATTTTGATCAGACAACTCGAACAAATGGAAAAAACAGGACTTATACATATTTATACCGGCGATGGAAAAGGCAAAACTACTGCCGCCGTAGGGCTTGCCACTCGTGCTTTGGGAAGCGGACTCAAGGTGTGTTATTGCTCGTTTCACAAGCGTCCCGAGAAATACGGATATACCGAAATAGATAGCTTGCGGAAATTGGGCGCTACCGTTTATAACCTTGCTAAAGGACACCCGCATCTGGACAAAAGCATTGATGAAAATGTAATAAAACAAGAAACATGCGAAGCTATCGACTTCTTGAAAGAGATGTTGAAAACAACACGATTCGACATGCTGATCATGGACGAAATATTGATTTCGGTGCGTGATGCTTATCTAACTGAAGCTTCGCTTATTAATTTCATTAAAAATAAACCTGCCGATACAGAACTTGTGCTTACCGGGCGCGGTGCTACCGAAAACGTCATTCAACTTGCTGACTACGTAACGTTTTGCAAAAAAATAAAACATCCTTACGATATGGGTATATTAAGTAGAGCGGGAATAGAGTATTAACTATTTACGATTTGGAATTTGGGGATAATGAATAAAAAAATCAGTTGGATATTTTACGTACTTTTGCTGATTACGGCTGTTTTGGGTGCAGCAACACTGTCACTGAGCATTGGTGAAATACGCATACCGCTTGCCGATATTCCACGGTTGCTTGCCGACAAAGAGAGCATGGAATTTGGTGTTTTGACATATATTCGTATTCCACGTACATTGCTGGGCTTTGCCATTGGTGGCAGTCTAAGCCTTGCAGGCGCCATATTACAAGGAATTTATCGGAACCCCTTGGTAGAACCGTACACACTCGGAATTTCGGGTGGTGCTTCTTTGGGAGTTACGTTTGCTATTGTGGTAGGTCTCCATTTGTTGAACATTCTGTTTTTGCCGTTGGCGGGATTTATCGGCGCATTTGTCACCATTTTTTTTGTTTACACATTGAGTATTCGAAAAGGTGCATTGAGTGTAAACCGAATGCTGCTTATCGGCGTTATGGTCAGTTTTATATCATCATCGATGATGATGTTTTTAATGTCGATAACAGCCGTTGAAAACATTCACGGTATTGTGTTTTGGATAATGGGCTCGCTAAACGAGTCGAATACAGCAATGATCCGGGGAATGGTTTCCTTATCAATTGTTTGCCTAATTATTGCCTATATTTTTGTAATGCCGTTAAACGCTCTGAGATTGGGCGAAGAAAAAGCACGCCATTTAGGAATTAATTCCGATATTTCTATACGTATACTTTTCGTTATTACATCATTACTTACGGGTGCTTGCATAGCCGTGGCAGGCATTATTGGATTCGTGGGATTGGTTGTTCCCCATATTGTTCGATTATGGGTAGGCTCCGATTATCGTATCATGCTGATTGCTTCATTTTTAAGCGGAGGTACATTTCTTATTGTTTGCGATGTATTGGCGCGTACCGTTATTTCCCCCAACGAATTACCAATTGGCGTAATAACCGGAATTGTGGGGGGAATTGCTTTCATCATTTTGTTGAGTCGTTCCCAAAAACAATCTAAACTTCTAAAAGGATGAGTGCATTACTTGCAATTAATAATATATCGTGCGGTTACGGAAACGGATTTCATATCAAGGATATTTCTTTTTCACTTCCGGAAGGATCCTTTGCAGGAATTATCGGCCCGAATGGTTCGGGAAAAACCACACTTTTTAAAGGTATTTCTGGTGATTTGTCCTTAAACAGCGGTTCTATTATATTCGATGGAAAAGACCTTTCCTCCTTTTCGTTGCGCGAAAAAGCACAACAATTATCCATTGTTTCGCAATTTATCGAAACTCCCAGCATCACCGTTGAAGAGTACGTAATGATGGGACGTATGCCGTATCGCAAACCATTTCAATTTTTCGACAAAACTGAAGATATAGCAGTAGCCCATCATTATATGCACCTAACAAACACTTTTCGTTTACGTAACAAACTGATGACCGAGCTTAGCGGAGGTGAACAACAAATGGCAGGCATAGCCTCGGCATTGTGTCAAAAACCTCGTTTGTTGTTACTCGACGAGCCGACATCGCATCTCGATATTACTCATCAGATGAAGTTTATGAATTTAATACAAAAACTAAACGATGAACTTCGCCTCTCGGTTATTATGATTGTACACGACCTAACACTCGCTGCTGAATATTGTGACTATCTGGTGATGATGAAAGACGGGCGGGTTTTTTGCAAGGGAACTCCCGAAGAAGTATTGACATACGAAAAAATTGAAAAGGTATACGATACGGTAGTTGTGGTAAAAATTAATCCGGTTTCGGGCAAGCCGGTGGTTTTTCCGGTTTCGGAAAGACGATTGAGAACATTTAACCAAAAGAATATAAAATGAAACTTCTCATCGTACGCCATGGCGAAACCATTGAAAACATCCAACGCATTTGCCAAGGACAGACGCACGGCACGTTATCGGACAAAGGTGTGGAAGAAGCAAAAAAAATTGGAGTAAGGTTGAAGCATTTTTCTATCGATTGTTGTTATACCAGCGATTTGCGTCGCGCTACTGATACTACTCGTTATATTACCAAACTTAATCCTGGCCTTGTGGTACAAGAAGATTCCCGTTTGCGTGAACGTTATTTCGGTTCGTTTCAAGGACAGGTATTTCCGGAATCACTTCACGATTTCATCCCACCGGAAGAAACCGAAACTATCGAAGACATGGCAGAAAGATTGCTCAATTTCCTATCTGATATAAAACGCCGTCATCCCCGGCAAACAATCCTTGTTGTAAGTCACGGATTTACCATCCGGGTGCTTTTTTCTATCTTTATGAACTTACCCGCTGCCGGTTTAGAAACATTAGACGATATAGAAAATGCATCACTGTCAATAATTGATTTTCAAAACGAAAGCTACCTGGTAAAACTGTTTAACGATACCTCCCATCTCACCAAAATTTAATTCGTCTGCATTTTACTGAGTTTAGAATAAAAAAGTACTATCTTTGCATCCGCTTTCAGACACAATGGAATTTGGTAGCTCCGCTCTTTTGCGGAGGAATCCAAAGCTGTACCCGCAGCCGTATGTTCCGCGAAAGCTTTCTGAATTATAAGCCACTGCCCCGACTAATTGGGATGGGAAGGCATCAGAAAGCAGGAACGAGCCGGAAGACCTGTCCTTGAGAGCTCATCTATCATATGCTTTCGGGGACAAAAGCAAAGGTGTTCATGAAAACCTGCCCAGAATGGCCTACATACCATTCTATTTTTCCTCTCGAAAGTTTATGGTTAAACAAACTATTAATTGTCTAACTGTAAATTTTTTTTATTTATGTACAAAAAAATTTTGTGGTGTATCACCACCCTAATGGCTTTTACAAGTACGTTAAAGGCTCAAGAAGATGTTAAGGATTATGAACTTAACGAAATCGTTGTTACCGCAACACGAATGAATCTGCCACTGAAAAGCATTCCACAAAAAGTGGAAATCATCGACAAGCAAAAAATCGTATCCATCCCTGCCGAAAATACAGCCGAATTACTGAAAAGGACAACCAACCTCGATATAATACAATATCCCGGTGCATCAGCACAAGTGGGAATGCGTGGTTTTTCGCCATCGGCACAAGCGCGCAGTTACACCATTGTAATGATTGACGGACTGCCTTCCGGGACCAGCAATCTGGCAACACTGCCTACATCGGCCATTGAACGGATAGAAGTGATAAAAGGGCATTATTCAGTACTTTATGGAACCGATGCAATGGGTGGAGTAATCAATATCATCACAAAAAAAGCGACGATGCAAAAATCAGCAGAAGTTTCGCTCAAAGGTGGAAGTTTCGGCACAACATCTTTTGATGCCAATGCTGCAGGAATGCTATCGAAAAAAGTGGGTGTGGTAATCGGATTCTCAAACCAGATGCAGCAGAAAGATTATCGTATCGGCAATAACAACCTGCTGAAAACATCTGAAATGGAAAGGCTTATTTTGAGTGAGAATTCATATGGCGATGTATATCCAAACACTACATTCCAAATGTCTCAACTGTTTGGAAAGTTCAATTATTCCATCAGTAACCGGTGGAACGTATCAGTTTCATCGTTCTATAATATGGCTTCGGATGTAAAAACGCCCGGAAACTATTTCACGCAACTTGCATCGAAAAAGGAGATCGAACGGCTAAATCTGTTCAGTGAAATAACTCACACAACAACCAGCAACAAATTGGCAATTGCCCCATACTATTCAAACGAAAGAAATTCGAATTACGAAACAGCCGCCAACAGCAAAACAAACTTCATTTCCTTTAAAGACAACGTAAGCGAATATGGTGTAAGAACAAATAACACGCACACGTTTGATGACATTACCCTGCTTGCAGGGATTGATTACGATGTATTGGATTACCAATCTACCCGACAATTTCAGAAAGGAAGTGAAGCCAGCCCATACAAACCTAACAATAAGAATCAACGTCTTTCGGCCTTTGCCCAGATAAATTATGAGTTGGGCGATTTGTCACTCAACGGTGGTTTAAGGGCAAATCAGATTAAATATGAAATTTTCAAACACGACAGCCTAAGCAACAAAAACTCCTCCGACAACTATTTTTATCTCGTTCCATCATTCGGATTGAAATACAACCTGCCGCGTGGTTTTAATATTCACGCAAGCGTGGGAAAAGCTTTTAGTATTCCTGATGCTTTTGCCACATCGGGCTTTTACGAAGTGAACACAATGGTGGGCAGCTGGCCGTTTAGAATGGCTTATGTAGGTAATGCAGACTTAAAACCCGAAACATCCATCACATACGAAAGCGGAATAGGTTATTCTCGAGGTGCGTTTTATACCGACCTCACCTTTTTTAACACTACACACAAAAATAAAATTGTTACAAGACGAACAGATGGTGTGGGAAATGAAGCTGATTCCACACATTACGAAAACGCAAGATCGGCTTCAATGAGCGGGTTGGAATTTATCGGTTCGTTAAACATCGGACAACTTGCCGGATGGAATGAAAAACTGGAATTATATGCCGGCCTCACCTATATGCTCAATAACACATTCACCGAATATAAAACCGAAAAAGTAAAAGACCTGTTGTTTGTGAACAAAGCCAACGGAAATTTCGGTATTGCCTATGACAATCGAAAAGGATTTACAAGCCGACTACATGCACGTTACAAGGGTAGTCACCTAGAAAGGGATGGTTTTTCGAGAGCTCGTCCTCTGATTAAGTCCGACAATTATTATACACAGGGCGGTTATGAATCAACCGACAAAATACTGCTCTTTTCAGACCATCTGATTTTCGATTACTCAGTCTTCTATAGCGTCACGCCAAAAGCCCGTATCGGTATTTCTATTTCTAACCTGTTCGATGAAAATTACACCGAAAAAGATGGTTACAATATGCCCGGACGCAATATCTCAGGACATGCATCTTATTCATTTTAAACAAAAACACAATGAATCAAAAAATCATTTCTTTGCTAATTATCTGCCTATGTACCTTTACTTTACATGCTAAAGACATCATTACCATTAAAGTAAATTACGCCGACAAAAAACCTGCCGAAACGTTTCAAGTAAAATGGCAGGAAGGCATGACCGCTCTGATTGCCGTACAAAGTTGCGCAAGCGTGACAACGCATCCTGTAAAAGATTATATTTTCATTCGCACCATTAACGGCGTCAGTACTGTTATCGGCAAAAGGGCATGGTATTACACCGTGAACGACGAAAGCACAGACACGCTCGCTTTTCGTTATTTTTTGAAGCCGGGCGACACCGTTGAATGGATATACAAAAAAGACGTTTGCTCTAACAAGAAAAAAAAGGAAGAATGCGAAAAATAATTTTCATAACAGGCGGACAACGTTCGGGCAAAAGCTCGTTCGCACAAAGATTGGCCGAAGATTTTTCGACTGATCCTTTGTATTTAGCTACAGCACGGTATTGGGATGAGGATTTTAAAGAACGAATACGCCGACATCAGGCCGACCGCAGTGAAATTTGGACTACACTCGAAGAAGAGAAGTTCCTAAGCCGTCACAACCTGACAGGTAAAACAGTACTAATAGATTGTATAACACTCTGGTTGACAAATATCTTTTTCGATAATAAGTACAAGTTAAACCCTTCTTTAGACGAGGCAAAACAAGAATGGAACAAATTCATTGAACAAGATTTCACGCTTATTGTCGTGAGCAACGAGATAGGGATGAGCCTTCACGCTCCCGACGAAATGTCACGTCATTTCACAGACCTGCAGGGTTGGATGAACCAGCACATCGCCAAAACAGCCGACGAAGTTTATTTAACCGTATCCGGAATACCTATAAAGATCAAAGGATAAAACATTACTTAACAAATGATGAATACAAAACTTAAAATATTTTTCTGTACTCTGACACTATCAGTTATTGCCATTTCGTCAAACGCACACGTGCCTTTCTTAAAACCCAATCAGTTTTTGATACTTCATAACAGGCTGGTTATTGAATCGTCTTTTACCGAATATCCGTTTCAGGCAGACTTTGCCATGACATCGCCCCACTTTTGGATGATCAATCCCAATGGTAGTCAAACCGAACTCACCCCCATTGCAAAGACCAAAGGTGCGGTTTATCTGGAACCTGATATTGTTGAAGATGGTACTTATCGTATCAACACCGGCATAAGAAAAGGACCACGCTACCGGGGCGTAGAAACACCCGGTGGAAAACTTTATTTTTCAGAGGATACATTGAGGTTTACGGGTCATAAAATTGAATTAAGTTACTATAACAGTGCTGACACTTACGTACTAAAAGGCAACCCCGACTACACGCCAAGACCGCTAAACACAGGCGTGGAAATTATACCTCTTTCTTCACCTCACAGTCTGAGTTTAGGCGGCACACTTTCGTTTTGCGTTTTAAACGATGGAGCACCGATTGAAAATGCGCGTATTGTTGTAGCTTACGACGATGAACATTATCTAAAAAGACGTCACGGTAACTTATACGATGTTGAGAACGAAAGAGAAAATAATATTTACTCCAACTCAGATGGTATTTTCACCTTTTCTCCCAGACAAGCCGGCTTGGTATTGCTGTTCGTAACGGTTCATAAAAAACTAAACGATTCTCTCTGGGAAAGTTACAATTCTTCACTGACACTGGAGGTTCACCCAACGTTTGGACCAGCCATGCACGATCATTAATGCCAATAACATTAAGGGAAAAATAAGGGAGTGAAATATTAAAAGAGAATTGTCACTTTGTGGCTTAAAAATCTTTGTCCTTCCTAAATCAACAAAAACATATTAATGAAATAATATATTCACAAATAAGTATAATAATGACAACAGAATCTTTACAAAGAAAAATCGACACACGCACCAAACCCCTGGGCTCATTGGGGAAATTGGAGAAAATCGCCCTAAAAATAGGCACTATTCAGAATACCCTCACACCCGAGCTTAAAAATCCGGCTATTCTGGTTTTTGCTGCAGATCATGGTATTGCAGATGAAGGTGTAAGCCCTTGTCCAAAAGAGATTACGTGGCAAATGGTTATGAATTTCGTAAATAATGGTGCGGGTATCAATGTATTTTCGAGGCAACACAATATCCACCTGCGTGTTATTGACGCCGGTGTAGATTACGATTTCCCTGAGGGCTGCAATATTGAAAACCACAAGTTGGCTTACGGCACGAAGAACATGTTGCACGAACCGGCAATGAGCATAGAGATTTGCCGTAAGGCAATGGAAAAAGGTGCCGAATGCGTGCGCCAGGAATTTGAACGCGGTTGTAATGTAATCGGTTTTGGAGAAATGGGTATAGGTAATACATCGCCAGCGTCACTTCTGCTGAACAAATTTACCCACGTCCCACTCGATGAATGTATTGGCCGGGGTGCAGGACATACGGATGCAGGATTACAGCATAAATACAACGTACTTAAACAAGTTGCTGAAAAACATGCACCTAAAACACCACTCGAGATACTGGCTACATTTGGTGGCTTGGAAATTGCAATGATTACCGGAGCTGTACTCGAAGCTAAGAGATTAAACATGCTTATTTTAGCTGATGGTTTCATTTGTACATCAGGATTCCTCACGGCTTACGAAATGCAACCCGATATACTTGACAATGTGATTTTTTGCCACGCCTCCAATGAACGTGGACATCGTGCTATGGTTGACTACCTGAAAGGCGACCCCGTGTTGAATCTCGACTTGCGTTTGGGTGAAGGAACGGGCGTGGCACTGGCTTATCCTATCTTGCAATCGGCATTGATTTTTCTGAACGAAATGGCAAGTTTTGATGAAGCTGAAGTTTTTGATGTAGAAAAAAACAGATAGATGAACCTTGAAGATTGGTTGACAACCAATCTTCAAAAGCTAGTAGCCACTTATGAAACGTCAGCTAAACCTTTTTTTACATGCGCTGCAATTTTACAGCCGCATACCAACAGGAAAAATTGATTATTCGGAGGAAAACCTCACTCAGTCGTTGCGATATTTCCCTTTGGTCGGAATTATTGTAGGCACCGTTGGCGCTATTGCTTTTATGCTGTCAATGCTTGTTTTTCCAAAATCGGTCGCAGTAGTTGCGGCCATTATTTCGATGGTAGCAGTCACCGGAGCATTACACGAAGACGGAGTTTCCGACTTTTTCGACGGTTTTGGCGGCGGCTACACCAAAGAACGCATTTTGGAAATAATGAAAGATAGTCACGTTGGAGCTTACGGTGTAATAGCGCTCATTTTTCTTTTTCTTGGAAAGTTCTCACTTCTTTTCTCGATTGAAATCGATCAACTTCCTGTGGTGTTGATTGCAGCACATGCGTCAAGCAGGTTTATGGCAGTACTTCTGGTAAAGTTTTCCAGATATGCCCGAACGGAGAAAAGCAAATCATCGCACTCCCGGAATCCATTATCCCGCACAACATTTGTCACAGCTTTGATATTAGGTATTCTTCCTTTATTTCTTATATCATGGCTTATTGCCATATGTGCAGTTATTATTTATTTGATTATCTTTTCTGCCGTAAAACGCTATGTCGAAAAAAAAATTGGCGGATTTACAGGCGACATCTTAGGTACATTGCAGCAGCTATGTGAAATTACATTCTATGCAACATACATTGGTGTAATAACTTACATTTAAAATGCGACTTTACTTGGTACGACATACAAGTGTAGATATGCCGAAAGGCATTTGTTACGGTCAAACGGATGTGGAACTTGCCGATACGTTTCCACAGGAGCTTGCCGATGTAAGACACCGATTACACGGTATTACATTCGATAAAACATACAGCAGTCCGCTGAAAAGATGTGCAATATTGGCCCGGGAGTTATCGGATGAAATTATTGTGGATGCCCGAATCAAAGAATACAATTTCGGCGAGTGGGAACGCAAAACATGGAACGAGATTTACGCCTCAGACAAAGGCAAGGAATGGTTTAATGACTATGTGAATACATTGTGTCCGAAAGGCGAGTCGTTCGCGATGATGCTTCACCGTGTTAGAGTTTTTATTGAGCATTTGTCGCAAAGCGATGAAAATATATTGATTGTTACTCATGCCGGAATAATAAGAGCATTCCTCATCTTGTTAGAAAATTATTCCGTAGAGAAAGCTTTTGATACACATGTCGTATATGGACAAGTAGTAATGATAGAAAAATGAATAAAGAAATCACGCACCCACTTTGTCCTATCATGTTCGTAGGCACGGGTTCAGATGTCGGAAAATCGGTTATTAACACCGGGTTTTGCCGTATTTTCAAGCAAGACGGTTATAAGCCTGCACCTTTCAAAGCACAAAATATGTCGCTCAATAGCTACGCGACAAAGAACAATCTCGAAATCGGGCGTGCTCAAGCGGTTCAGGCAGAAGCATGCGGCATTGATTGCCTGGTTGAAATGAATCCCGTACTGCTTAAGCCCACCAATTACCTCACTTCGCAAATTGTGTTTAACGGAAAACCATCGGGTAACAAAACCGCCACGGAATACTTCAATGAGACCGATCGGAATGCTCTGTTCGAAGAGATAATGAAGTCATTCGACCGTCTTTCGGAGCAATACAATCCCATTGTTATTGAAGGAGCAGGCAGCATTACAGAAATAAACCTGTGGGATAAAGATATCGTGAATATGCGTGTTGCATTGCGTGCTCAGGCCGCTACATTTCTGGTTGCCGATATCGATAAAGGCGGTGTTTTCGCGAGCGTGTACGGCACCTTAAAGCTGTTGCCACAAGTTGAGCGGGAAGCCATCAAAGGCATTATCATCAATAAATTCCGTGGTGACATTAAACTGTTTGAAAAAGGCAAGGAGATATTGGAAAACATCACCGGAAAACCGGTTGTAGGCATCATCCCGTATTGTAAGGGATTATTTATTGAGCAAGAAGATGGCGTAGTTATCGAACAAAAAAAATCGGACTTCAAACAAGGGAAAATCAATATCGGGGTGGTATTGCTTAAACACTTGTCGAACTTCACCGATTTTAATATGCTGGAGCAAACTTCAGGTGTAAACCTTTATTACTCTGATAACGCTGCAAACCTCTTGCAATCAGATATTATCATTATCCCCGGTACAAAAAACACGTTATCCGATTTGAAAACCCTACGCGAGAAACATCTCGACACGGTTATTATTGCACATCACAAAGCGGGCAAACCCGTATATGGCATTTGCGGCGGTTACCAAATCATGGGCAACGAGGTACGGGATCCCGAGGGCGTAGAAGGCAATATTTCTTCACTCCCCGGCTTAGGTATTCTTCCCGTAATAACTACGTTGTCAGTCGGAAAGAAAACCCGTCAATGTTCGTTTTCATTCATAGAAACCAATGCTCATGGCGATGGTTATGAAATTCATGCCGGAGATACGCCCACCAGCCAACCACTTTGCCGCATGAATAACGGCGAAGAAGATGGATACTATCTCAACGCACGTACGTGGGGAACATATATTCACGGCATTTTTGATAATGCGGAGGTAATTAACCTTGTGCTGAGCGAAATAAACGCCGATCATGTAGCTGTTACCGATTACAAAACCCTTAAGGAAGAAGGATACAATCAACTGGCAAACATTATTCGGGAAAATGTGGATATGGAATATATTTATAAATGTTTGAGAAGACAAAAGAGTCAAGACAGAAGACAATAGACTATTAGAATTTTTACTCGTATTATTCATTCGTATTATTCAAAATCGAAAATTTCAATTATGCTTACAGGTCACGGTAACGACTTATATGACCACAACGGTGAAATAATTGCCGATTTCAGCACCAACATTCCCTACCGAAACGCCTCGAAACGTATTGCCGATTATCTGGCGAATCACCTGCACCTTATCAGCAACTATCCTGATCCTAATGCACGTAAGCTTAGAAGCCGGATTGCCTTACATCATCATCTTTCCGAAAAAAATGTTTTAGTAACCAACGGTTCGGCAGAAGCATTTTATTTGCTGGCACAACTGTTTGCAAACAAGAGGAGCACAATTACATTCCCGGCTTTTGCCGAATATGAAGATGCCTGCTCTCTTTACAGACATGAATTATCGTTTCTCCCAATAGAAGAAATGCAATCTAACACTCATTTCAACAGCGATACCGTTTGGTTTGCCGTCCCTAACAATCCCGATGGTACAATCATCCCTTTTGATACCATCGAAACTCTTTTTAAGGAACATCCGCAACAATTTTTCATCATTGATAACGCCTACGGCGAATTATGCCAGCAATGTCCGCTGATTATACCTCTACACCAAAAATATCCAAACTTTATTTCTGTGCACTCACTAACGAAAACATTTGCTATTCCCGGGTTAAGATTAGGATATATAATTGCACACGAGTCTGTTATTGAACGTTTACAGCCATTACGTGCACCGTGGACCGTAAATGCTATGGCATTGGAAGCAGGCAGTTTTGTTATGAAGAACTATTCCGATTTATTACCTGATACCGAGATGCTTTGTGTAGAATCTGCTGAATTTCAGCATCAACTGGCCAAAATTTCTCAAGTGGAAGTTATGAGTTCTTCGTGCAACTATTTTCTTGCACGATTGAAGAAAGGAACGGGTGCCGAACTAAAATCATATCTTATCGAAAAATACGGTATTCTTATTCGCGATGCATCCAATTTTCGAGGACTCTCACCGGCATACTTCCGGCTTTCGGTACAGGAAAAAGAAAAAAACGAACAGTTAATCAAAGCCATAGAATCCTATCTTAAGCATTAATATTTTATGTCGGAATTCATTGCTACATACCGTGATTTCCTGATCCCTCTTATTGGCGGATTGGTGCTTGATGCTGCGTTGGGCGATCCGAGTTGGCTGCCCCACCCCATTCGTTTTTTTGGAAAAACAATTGCTTTCTGTGACCGACAATTCAATCGGGGAAAATACCGAAAGGAAAAGGGCATTTTTGTAGCTCTGATGTTGGTTTTTCTTATATGGGGCGTATTATATATAATACAAATCTTGCTAAAAGACTTTCTCGTTGCTAAAAACATTGTTAATACATTGTTTTTCTTCTATGCAATAAGCAACAGAAGCCTTATTACCGAAGCTTTGAAAGTAGAACGTGAAGTACAAAAAAACGATTTGCTTGCATCACGCAAACAACTAAGTTGGATTGTGGGACGGGATACTTCACGACTCACGTTTCATCAAATCCGGACAGCCACATTAGAAACACTGTCGGAAAATTTGGGCGACGGCGTCATTGCACCCATGTTTTTCTACGCCTTTGGGGGTATCCCATTGATGATGGCTTACAAAATGATAAATACAATGGATTCGATGATTGGCTACAAAAATGATTGTTACAGAGATTTTGGATGGTTTGCAGCCCGCATCCTCGACGACGCAGCTAATCACTTCCCCGCTCGCATTACCGCGTTGCTCATGGTATTGCTTCCTCCTTCGGCCAGGGGTTTTCACTTTATTAGAAAATATGCCCGACAACACGCCAGCCCCAATTCAGGCTATCCCGAGTCGGCATTGGCGGGAATTATTAATTGCCGTTTTGGCGGACCAAACGTATATCAGGAAAAATTGGTAAAAAAACCGTATATCGGCGAAAATGACCGCGAACTCACACACGACGACATCATCAAATCGTGTTTTATCAACGTCAAAACAAGTTTCCTTATGCTACTGTGTATCTTAATAGCACATTATATATTTCATCTGTCAATCCATTTTATCACATAATTTTATGTATTTTTGAGCATTGAAATAATCATTCTTATGAAATCAAAGAAATCGATTTTTATTTGGATTGCAGTCGTGACAGTAGCCATTGCTGCTATTGCACTTTTTCTGACTAAAAAAGAAAAGATGCCTTTGACTGAAGAAGGCGCTTTTGAAGTTGCTTTCAACAAACAAGGCAGTTTGGCTTTTTTATCGGCTGAAAACAACGATACAATTTCGATTATTGATATTGAAATTGCCGACAACAACCAACGACGCGCTCGCGGTTTAATGTACAGGAAATCAATACCTGCTGACGTAGGCATGTTATTTATTTTCGATGTAGAAGAAATTCAAGGTTTCTGGATGAAAAACACGTATATTCCGCTGGACATGCTTTTTGTAAATGCCAATAATGAAATTATCACCATTCACGCCAACACCACACCCATGCGGGAATGGAATTATGCATCAACAAAACCGGCATTATACGTGGTAGAGGTAAACGCCGGATATTGTGTTCAGAAAAATATTACCGAAGGAGATAAAATTATTTTTAATCTTTCCGATAACTAAATTCCTACAGCTTCTTATTAAACAATGTTCCTGTTGCCTGAGCAGTCGGCATGACGATCATATCGTTGATATTCACGTGAGGCGGACGCGAAACGGCAAAAAGGATACAGTCTGCAATATCATCTGCTATAAGGTTATCAAATCCTTCATACACTTTGGCAGCACGATCTTCATCTCCGTGAAAACGAACGATGGAAAACTCCGTTTCAACCGCCCCGGGACACACTTGTGTAACCTTTATGTTATATTTTAGCATATCTATGCGCATACCTTTCGTGAGTGCATCTACCGCATGTTTGGTGGCACAATAAACGTTTCCGTTAGGATATACTTCCTTTCCGGCAATAGAGCCGATGTTGATAATGTGGCCTTTTTCTCGTTTTATCATAAGCGGTGAAACATATCTCGAGACATAAAGTAGACCTTTAAAGTTAGTATCGATCATTCTGTCCCAGTCGTCGGTATCCCCTTCTTGAAGAGTACTCAGCCCTGCGGCCAATCCGGCATTATTAACAAGAACGTCAACATTCTTCCAATCATCCGGTAAACTTTTGATGGCTGATTTTACTTCCGATTCGACCCGAACATCGAAACAAAGGCTTAAAACGCGGATTCCATTTTTTTCAAGTTTTTCTTTTAAGGCTGTCAATCTGTCGTTTCTACGTCCGGTTATAATAACGTCGAAACCATTTTCAGCTAATTTTAGGGTTGTGGCTTCTCCAATTCCCGATGTAGCACCGGTAATTAATGCAATTTTTGTGTTCATAACGTATAAAATTTTAATAAAATCAAAATTACATCAAAAAATGGAGTTTTTGGTCTTTATCATCAAAAAATAGCTTATTTTTGAAGTCCATTAATTATAAATAACCGCTTTATGGAAGAAGATTTTATTACCGTTAAAACATTTCAATTTCCTGCTGATGTTTCCATTATTCAAACATTTATGGAGATGAGGGGTATAGAAGTATTTATGAAAAACTTGACCGCCAGTCGTCTTGCTTACAGCATTGGAGATATCGAAATGCAGGTAAAAGCTTCAGATTACGAAACAGCCAAAAATGCACTTATTGAAGGTGGATTTGCAGAACCTGAAGATTTTGTTCTTTAAATTTTAATCTTATATTTATCGGATTATATGATTGAAAATAATCTCCCTTATAAAAAGAAAGAATACAAATACATACTTATCGGTTTCCTGATACTTCTTGGACTGATCCTTTTTAAGGAATTACGCCTTTATTTAAGTGGTTTTTTAGGTGCCGCAACACTTTATGTTCTCTTGAAAGGACAGATGACCTATTTGGTGGAGAAAAAGAAACTAAAAAAGGGATTTGCTGCCACACTTTTGACCATAGAAGCGTTATTGCTATTTTTAGGTCCACTTACAGGGATTGCTTTTTTAGTTATTGATACAGTATCGGGAATTTCAATTGATCCAAAAGCCATAATTGACAGCTTCAATAATTTTGTTGAAATGATTGAAGAAAAACTTGATTTTCAAATATTCACTCCCGATAATCTATCCAGTTTACCCAAGTTAGGAGGAAATATATTACAGTCTCTTGGTGCAAGTATTTACTCATTGGTTATTAATTCTCTTTTTGCCCTTTTCATCCTTTTCTATTTGCTTTATAATTATGAAGGATTTGAGAGAATGGTTAAAGAAATTCTTCCGTTTAAAGAAGAGAACAAGCAAATTCTAAGTGAAGAAACCAAGATGATCATTCAGGCAAATGCAATAGGAATACCTTTATTAGCCATTATCCAAGGTGTTTTCGCGTATATGGGATATATATTCTTTGGCGTGGACAATGCGCTGCTTTATGCAATACTTACCGGCGCAGCATCCATTATTCCGATTTTGGGAACAACTGTTATTTGGGTTCCTATTGCCCTTTCAATTTTTCTGGAAGGCAACATCGGTGGCGGAATAGGGTTGTCATTGTATGGGTTCATTATTATCGGCGGAGTGGACAACGTAGCAAGATTTCTTCTGCAGAAATGGCTTGCCGATATTCACCCGCTGATCACTATTTTCGGAGTATTGATCGGTATTCCTATGTTCGGGTTCTGGGGCGTTATCTTTGGACCTCTGTTGTTGTCATTATTTGTGCTTTTTTTCAATATGTACCGCCACGAATATATTCCGGGATCAACAGCACAACCACGTGTTGCCACACGGATGAAATCGAGGAAATTCAATATACCCGGATATAAGAAAAATAAAAAGAAATGATTTTGAGACACAAAAACGCTGTTTTCCAGGTAACTTTATTATTGATTCTTTTTTTATTTTTAGGATGCAAACAGAAAAACAGCCAACAAACAAATAACAAACAAAGCAATTCTACCGAAACCAATATACATTACGCAAAAGGATTTAAGATAAATCATTTTGAAGATTACACACAAATTACCATTCACAATCCGTGGGGAAAAGGTGACCAAAAGCCGTATGCAGTTTACTATCTTTTTAAAGATGATTCCAAAAACATACCCGATGATGGTTTTAAGTTAAAAATTCCAATAAATTCGGTTGTGGTAAATACGTTTTCTTATTTTGAATTTCTGCAACAACTTGATGAACTGGATAAAGTCATAGGCGTTACTGATGCTCCACGGATTTACAATCCAATTATTTTACAAAAACTTGGAAAAAATCAGATCCAGGATTTAGGCGATCCGTTCAAACCAAATGTTGAAAAAGCTTTATTACTTAAACCCGAGGCGATCATTACATCAGCTTATGCTCAGCAGGACTCGTATAATGAAAGATTATTAAACGCCGGACTACCGATAATTTATACGTTGGAGTGGATGGAAAACACACCACTTGCCCGGGCTGAATGGATTAAACTAATTGCTGCTTTTTTCGATAAGGAATCTTTTGCAGATAGTATTTTCAGCGAAATAGAATCGAGATATCAAGTTCAAACTGCTATTGTAAAGAATATTAAGGATAAGCCAACCGTTCTTATGGGAGATAATTTTCAGGACACATGGTATGTACCCGGGGGAAAAAGCTTTAATGCAATTTTGTTTTCTGATGCAGGATTGGACTACTTTTACAAGGATAACAATGAAAGTGGAAGTATAGGCCTGGATATTGAATCGGTACTCGCTCAATTCAGCGATGCCAATTTTTGGTTCGGCTGCGAAGCAGATTCTTACGATGAACTCACCCAAAAGGACAAAAAGTATTTGTTGCTGAAATCTGTAAAGGATCGTCAGGTATTTAGTAACAGACAAAGAACAACGCCATCGGGCGGAAATGATTATTTTGAAAGTGCTATCGCCCATCCGGATCTTGTCCTTTCAGATTTAATTAAAGCTGCTCATCCTGAACTTCTGCCTGAAGCGGAATTTACATATATTAAACCACTAGAGTAAAGTATCTGATATTTTAAAATCCGTTTGGTAAATGTTATCCGTCAGACCGATCATAGTCCGGATAGTTACAAATCAAAAAAATTGAAAAATAAAAAACATATTTTTACAATTCTTATTGTTCTGCTGATCATCGTTTTTATGGCAGACTTATTTACGGGAAATGCAAAAATTTCATTTTCCGAAGGAATAAATGCACTTTTTGGAACATCGGGAAACGAAATTATCGATGAAATAATTTTCAATTACCGTCTCCCCAAAGCAATCACTGCACTTTTGGCAGGTTCTGCGTTATCGATTGCGGGCTTGTTAATGCAAACACTTTTCCGAAATGCCCTTGCCGGACCGGATGTACTGGGTGTAAGCGCCGGTGCCGGATTGGGAGTTGCTTTCCTTACGCTGTTAAGCGGTACCTCGATTTATCCTTTTATCGCATCACTTGGAAGCATGGCGCAAATTATAATCGCTATATCGGGTGCCACATTGGTTCTATTACTGATACTCGCGGTTTCAACAAGAATCAATGATTCCGTTACGATACTGGTACTGGGAATGATTTTCGGATATGTGGCAAGCGCAGCGATAACTATTTTACAAAGTTTCGCCGATCCTGATTCACTAAAGATTTTTGTAACCTGGACTTTTGGAAGTCTTGGAGCAGTAACCTGGGATAAGATGCCACTGCTGGTAACACTAATCACAGCAGGTGTTATTTTAGTATTTTTTCTTCAAAAAGCACTGAACAGTTTATTGTTGGGAGAAAAATATGCAACCAGCATTGGGCTCAACGTTAAAAGATTAAGAGTTATCATCATTATTATTACCGCAATAATCACAGGAGCTATCACTGCATTTACAGGTCCAATTGCTTTTGTAGGAATAGTAATTCCTCATTTTGCCCGAAGCTTTTTTAATACCGTTAATCACAAAACCACTATTCCTGCCACTCTGTTACTCGGTGGCATACTACTGATCTCCTGCGATATAATATCCCAAATTCCCATCTCGAACCGCACATTACCAATTAACGCCGTAACGGCTGTTTTTGGCGCTCCAATGATTGTCTGGATCGTATTGAAAAGGAAAAAGTTATAAGCAATATCTATTTTTCTTCAATAAATATCAATTTTACGTGAACAATTTTGTTAGGAATTTGTTTTAAGTAAGAATTATTCTTTATTAGGAATCATATGCATATAGATATTAAAGACATTCAGGAATTATTAAAAGAAAAAGATCTCAAGGTAACCCCACAGCGAATAGGTGTGCTTGAAGCAATTCACACATTGCGAAACCATCCCACAACAGAACAGATTATCGATTTTATTCACAAAAAAAATCCCAGTATAGCAATTGGAACTGTTTATAAAACACTCGACACTTTCGTTAAACACGGAGTAATAAATAAAATCCTGACTGAAGGTGAAGTAATGCGATATGATGGTATTTTAAAACATCATCACCATCTACACAGTGAGGAAGGTAATATAATTCAAGATTATGTAAACGAGGAGCTGGACGAAATCCTAAAGGCATACTTCGAAAAAAATGCTATTGAGGGTTATCAAATAAACTCAATTACACTGCATATTAGCGGCAAACCAATAAACAAAAGATGATCAAATAATTAAAAACAATAAACATTATGAAAACAACTGAATTTACAGGATTAAAAAATCTACAAAACGTCACAAAAGGCTTACAGCAACTATTAGCTGATTTACAAGTTTATTACACCAATTTACGAGGATTTCACTGGAATATAAAAGGTAAAGATTTTTATCTGCTTCACGAAAAATTCGAAGAAATGTACGATGATACTACCGCTAAAGTAGATGAAGTTGCCGAAAGACTACTGATGTTGGGTGAAACCCCAATTCATACTTTCTCGGAATATCTGAAAACCGCAAAAGTGAAAGAAACAGGAGTGATTACTGACGCTAGCGAAGCAATTAAAAACATTCTTGACACATACAAACATCTTATCGCATCGGAAAGAGCATTAATTTCTGAAGCCTCGGAAATTAACGATGAAGCGACTGTGGCTCTACTGAGTGATTATATAAGCGGACAGGAAAAAGAGGTCTGGATGCTCACATCGTTTTTGTCTTAATATTTCAAGAATTTCAATTCAAACCCAATATTGTCAATAACACTAAAAAAATTATTTTATGAACGCTGAAGAATTAAAAAGAAAAAGAGACAAAGGAAATCAGAAACCGATGACTACGGCAGCAGGCGCTCCGGTTGGTAATAATCAGGATTCGATGACTGCAGGACCGCGCGGCCCAATGATGCTGCAAGACGTGTGGTTTTTGGAAAAAATGTCGCACTTCGATCGAGAAGTAATTCCCGAACGTCGTATGCACGCCAAAGGGTCAGGTGCTTTCGGCACATTTACTGTTACGCACGACATTACGCAGTACACAAAAGCCAAAATTTTCTCAGAGATCGGCAAGAAAACCGAAATGTTCGTTCGTTTTTCAACTGTTGCTGGTGAGCGCGGAGCCGCTGATGCTGAAAGAGATATCCGGGGCTTCGCTATGAAGTTTTACACAGAGGAAGGCAACTGGGATTTGGTTGGAAATAATACACCGGTATTCTTTTTCCGCGATCCACTGAAATTCATCGATTTGAACCACGCTGTTAAACGCGATCCACACACCAACCTACGCAGTCCCAACAACAACTGGGATTTTTGGAGCAGCTTGCCCGAAGCACTGCATCAGGTAACCATCACAATGAGCGACCGTGGAATACCCAAAAGTTTCCGCCATATGCACGGTTTCGGAAGCCACACGTTCAGTTTCCTAAATGATGATAACGTTCGCCACTGGGTGAAATTCCATTTTGTTTCACAACAAGATATTGAAAACCTGACGGATGCAGAAGCAGAAACAGTTGTTGGAAAAGATCGTGAAAGCCATCAAAGAGATTTGTTTGAAGCTATCGGTAACGGTAATTATCCGAAATGGAAAATGTTCGTTCAAATCATGACCGAAGAACAAGCTGAAAATATGCCTTATAATCCATTTGATTTGACAAAAGTGTGGTACAAAGGTGATTTCCCGCTTATCCCAGTAGGTGAATTCGAACTTAACCGCAATCCCGAGAACTATTTCCAGGATGTGGAGCAATCGGCTTTCAATCCTGCAAACGTAGTTCCCGGAATTGGTTTTTCCCCCGACAGAATGTTGCAGGGACGTTTATTCTCTTACGGAGATGCTCAACGCTATCGGTTAGGTGTGAACCATCACCAGATACCCGTAAACATGCCCAAAGCTGCCATGGAAACTTACAACAATTTCCACCGCGACGGACAAATGCGCGTAGACGGAAACCAGGGCGCCACACTACACTACGAGCCAAACAGTTACGGTGTTTGGAAAGAACAACCTGAACACGATGAACCCGTTCAGAAAGTAAGCGGCGACATTAAACGCTGGAATTTCCGTGAAGACGATGATAATTACTACGAGCAGCCGGGAAAATTGTTTCGTTTGATGACTCCTGACGCGCAGCAACGATTGTTCGAAAATACCGCCCGCAATATGGATGGAGCAGAAGAGCATATCAAGATCCGCCATATCGGAAACTGCTTTAAAGCTGATCCGGCCTACGGTAGAGGTGTAGCCGACGCTTGTGGCATTTCATACGAAAAGGCAGGAATAA
>ENA-UOOM01001613-UOOM01001613.1-fermentation-metagenome-genome-assembly--contig:-NODE-1613-length-21030-cov-12.680095_pt1 | contig 21030 bp, 16 predicted proteins | sample MGYA00245781_ERZ724031 | MGnify/ENA primary metagenome ERZ724031 (study PRJEB28704, sample SAMN03018317) | fermentation metagenome | biome: anthropogenic terrestrial biome; feature: soil... | reverse complement strand
AGATTCGTTATTTACTACTATGATTGAAGTGTTAAATTTTACACAGAATTTTTCACTATAATTCCCCTTGCATTGGCAAACTGTTTTAAAAATTCAACTTGATTGTGTAAATCGTCTTTTTGATTTCTAGTGGAAACCCTTGCATAAATAACAGTGTCTCTTATATCATTCTCCGTTTGTATTCCTTTAAATTGTAAATATTGGTCATAAGTATAATAACGCCTATCAGTTGGAGTACGATTTGCTTTAAGTATTTCGTCTCTGTCCCAACGTTGGAGTGTTTTTACTGATACTCCTAGTAACTCTGCAAAATCCTTTGGCTTGTAGTTTGTGATATTCGTTGTGTTCATGATTATTATATTACCTCCTTCATAAACACATTATATCGCATTTGAGTATATTTGTATATATTTTTAATTACTTAAAATCTCTCCCTCTTCTAAAAACTCCTGCATTAGTTTAATGACACGAGAATAAGCCAAATCTCTATCCATAAGATCAAAAGTGCAAGCCCGCTCACCATCCAATTGTATTGAATATCCGTAAAAAATGTTCTGGAATGTGTAAGGCAATATTTTATTTTCTTTCTGCCGCTAAGAAAAACAATGACTGTTTGTAACAACGGACAGAGAAATATATCGAGTTTACTGGAAAAACCGTCCGCAACACCTCCTGTAAAATGTGTTGGAATGATGTCAGGGAGAAAGAACATAGCTATAATTGCTGACAAACACCCAAGCCCGCAAATAATCCATGACAACTTTCTGCTGTTTATTAATCCCATTTATTTTAAGCCTTCTTTCTGCAAATCCAGAATTTGATATATCTATTTTATCACTTTTATTTGAAAAATCCAGCAATTTTACTCCACTCTAAAACAAAATAAGCATATCCTACAGAGTTCCGCAAAGGACGCTCTGGTAGATATGCTTGTTTTTTCTTTAGACGGCCTATTTTGGGGCGCAAAATCCCCTTTTTCCATAAACCTGGACGCACACTGTTCTTTAAGCTGTTTTCTGCTCGGCTTTTTCTGAACTGCGGTAATTGAACCGCCGGAAGTTTTCGTTTTCCTTGATGTCTCCAAAGTGACCTTCGGTCTGGATGGAGCGGATTTGACGCTTCAGGATTCCTTTCTCACTCTGTATATTGGCAAGACCTTCTCTTTTTAACCGGCGGAGGAACTGATAATTCAGTTCGTCCAAAACTTCCCCGGTGAGTTTTTTACTCTTAAAATCATAAAACGCATCCCGCTTCGGCTTCTGGCCTTTGGTCAGCCAGATAAAAGCTAGGTCTCTTTCGCATAATTCAACAATACGGTCAACAGCACGCACTCCCCGCATATTTGCATAAGTAACAACAGCATACAGCATGATTGGATTATACCCGGTTCTTCCCTTATCTGAACAACAGGCAAGTAAGCCTGAAAAATCTAATTCCTCCATCACTTTTTTCAGGGAATAGACTGGATCGTCATCGGGTAAATGCAATTCGAAGAAACTGAAGTTAATTTTCTGTTGCCCTAATTCAAAAAAGTCGTTATAATAGTCTTGTTTGATCATAGTTGCATTATAAAAGATGTAGGGGGCAAAAGGTATTTTGCCCCTACATCTTTTTTTCTTTTTCAGGATAAAGTTGAGAGGGAGGGTGTGACCGGCATCGGTCACACCCTCCCTGTTTGAGATTATCTATTTCCCGACAACCCCTTTTCTATATTTTTAAGTGATCCATTTTTATTTCACAGGATTTCTCCTCACTTATTTCTGGACAATATTGATAATCCGTCCCGGTACATAAATTTCTTTTACAATTGTTCCTGTCAGTTTACCGGCCACTGCATCTTTTCCGGCGGCAATGGCCGCATCTTTATCTATGTCAGCAGCAATTGTTATTATACTCTTTGTCTTTCCGTTAATCTGGACTGCAACTTCGATCTCGTCATCCTTCATCTGTGATTCATCATATGTGGGCCATTTTGCTTTAAATATTGTTTCTGTATGTCCCAGCTGTTCCCACATTTCTTCTGCAAAATGCGGCGCAAGCGGGGAAAGAAGCACTGCGATTGTCTCCAGTGTCTCTTTGTCGACGCCGCCCTCTTTCTTAGCGATTTCAATGAATTTATTGTTGTATTCCATGAAACCAGAAATCACCGTATTTAGACTGAAGCTCTCCAGACGTGTTGTAATGTCGCAAATCAGTCTGTTGCGCTGTTTTATCATTTCTTTTGTGGCCTTAACCTCATGCTCCTTACTGTCCATAAGTAGATTCCAGAGACGTTTCAGGAAACGGTTTACCCCGTCAATTCCACGGTCATCCCATTCTGCATCCAGCTCCGGCGGGCCCACAAACAGCTCATACATTCTCAGAGAATCACAGCCGTAGTCTCTCACCAGATCATCCGGAGACACAACATTTCCCTTTGATTTGCTCATCTTAATACCGTTTTTTCCGGTAATCATTCCCTGATTAAACAGCTTCTGGAACGGCTCGTCAAAATCTATCACTCCGATGTCATACAAAAACTTGGTATAGAAACGGGAATACAGCAGGTGCAATACTGCATGTTCTACCCCGCCGATATACATATCAACCGGAAGCATTTCATCTGCTTTTTCTCTGGACACCAGCTCTTTGTCATTGTGATTATCCACGTAGCGCAGAAAATACCAGGAAGAGCCTGCCCATTGAGGCATAGTATTCGTCTCACGTTTTGCAGGCTTCCCGCAGACGGGGCACTTACAGTTTACCCAGTCCTCAATGCCTGCAAGTGGTGACTCACCGGTTCCTGTCGGCTCATAGGATTCCACATCCGGCAGACGAAGAGGCAGCTCCTCCTCGGGCACCGGAACTGCACCGCAGTCAGGGCAGTGCACAATTGGAATCGGCTCACCCCAATAGCGCTGACGGGAGAATACCCAGTCACGCAATTTAAAGTTTACAGTCGCATGTCCAAAGCCTCTTTCCTCAATAATGTGGGGTGCTTCTTTTTTCAGCACCGCAGACTCCATGCCATTCCACTCTCCTGAGTTAATCATGGTTCCCGCAGCCTCTGTATAAGCTTCTGTCATATTTTCAATTTCTTTTCCATCTTTTGCGATTACCTGAAGAATCGGGATATCAAATTTCTTTGCAAATTCAAAATCACGATCGTCATGGGCAGGAACACACATAATTGCACCTGTACCATAATCAGCCAGTACATAGTCGGAAAGCCAGATCGGCGTCTTTGCTCCGCTTAACGGGTTGATTGCATAACTTCCGGTGAATACACCTGTTTTTTCCTTATCCTGCATACGGTCTACATTAGATTTCATAGAGGAGTCATAAATGTATTTTTCTACTGCCTCTTTCGTCTCCGTTGTGGCAAGCCCTGCTGCCAATGCATGTTCAGGTGCCAGTACCATGAATGTAGCACCATATAAGGTATCCGGTCTTGTGGTATAAACTGTAATCTTCTCTTTTCTGCTTTCAATCGGGAAATCAACCTCTGCACCGTAGGATTTTCCAATCCAGTCAGCCTGCATTTTCTTAACTTTTTCCGGCCAGTCCAATTTATCCAGATCATCCAGCAGACGGTCCGCATATTTTGTAATCCTAAGCATCCACTGACGCAGATTCTTCTTTGTCACATCTGTGCCGCAGCGCTCACATTTACCATTTACCACTTCTTCATTGGCCAGGCCGGTCTTACAGGACGGGCACCAGTTAATGGGAAATTCCTTCTCATAGGCAAGGCCTTCTTTAAACATTTTCACAAAAATCCACTGTGTCCACTTATAAAAATCCGGATCCGTTGTATTGACTTCCATGTCCCAGTCATAAAGAGCGGCAATCTCATTGATCTGGCGCTTAATATTTGCTACATTCTCTGCCGTAGATTTCGCGGGATGTACACCCATCTTAATGGCATAATTTTCTGCCGGAAGGCCAAAGGCATCCCACCCCATCGGATGCACAATATAATATCCCTGAAGCAGCTTATAGCGGCTCCATACATCAGAGATTACATAGCCCCTCCAGTGACCTACATGAAGGCCATTTCCTGACGGATAGGGGAACATATCCAGACAGTAATATTTCGGTTTCTTATTGCCGTTGTCATCAACCTGCGGGTTTACCGGGCTCTCCGCCCATTTTTCCCGCCATTTCTTTTCAATTGCCTTATGATTATAAACAATCTTAGACATCACATAATCCTCCTACTTATATTTCTTGGTAAGGTTCTTTCGAACCTAGAAATAAAGTACAACCTGCCGGCTTAGTGGGATTTCTTCGAACTTAGCAGCATGGTTGTTACCTTCAAAAAGCCTTCTCATCTCATCTAAGAGACGAAAAGGCTTTATTTTCCGTGGTACCACTCTCATTCATCCGGCATCGCCGAATGCACTCGTTGCTTCTGTAACGGGAAGACCCGCCTTTACCTACTGCCATTTCAATAAAAGAACTCCGAGGCCAGTTGGGAGTTTACGTTTCTGCCTTGCACCCTCCGGCAGCTCTCTGAAAACGATAGACTCTTAATATTCCTCATCCCTGTTTCTGCAATATTCTTACTCATTATAAGAATATTGTTAAAATAAGTCAAGGGATTTATTGAAAAAGGGGTCTGACCCTTTTGCGCTCCGAAGTCAGAATATTCTGAAAATGGGCTGCAAAAGGGTCAGACCCCTTTTTATTATCCCAAGGCTATGTCCAGTATCATCATCAAGGTGAATCCTATAGCTACACCGATTGTACTGATATTGGTATGTGGTTCTGCCTGTGCTTCTGGTATCAATTCTTCCACCACAACATATATCATTGCACCGGCTGCAAATGACAGCAGATATGGAAGAATGGGAACTACCAGGCTGGTAAGCAGTATCGTGATGACTGCCGCTATAGGCTCTACAATGCCGGAAAGTGTCCCATATATGAAAGCGCGGCTCTTTGACATGCCGCCATCACTGCGAAGAGGCATAGATATGATTGCCCCCTCAGGGAAGTTCTGTATTGCAATACCCATAGATAGGGCAAAGGCTCCTGCAAGGGATATGGCAGAATTTCCTGTTGCCACACCGGCAAATGTCACCCCTACCGCCATACCTTCCGGTATGTTATGTAAGGTCACGGCCAGCACAAGCATAGTAGTTTTTTTCAAATGTGTCTTTACCCCTTCCTCGTTGCCTGTAAGGTGCATATGAGGAGTTACAGTATCCAGTAGCAATAGAAAAGCCATTCCAAACAAAAAGCCCACCGCCGCTGGGGCCCATGCAATGCCTCCTTTTTCCTGCGACATGTCAATAGCCGGCAGTAGCAGAGACCAGACAGACGCCGCTATCATGACCCCAGATGCAAATCCAAGCAGTGCCTTTTGCAGATTTGTATTCATCTCCTTCCGCATAAAGAATACCATCGCCGAACCCAGCGTCGTCCCGACAAAAGGAATAAGTATGCCCAGAAATATGTTTTGATTCATGTTCTTTCCCCCGTTTATCTTATAATCGCATAATATGATGCGGAGCAATCCGCAGGTATCATGGGGCAAAAAGCCTTTTGCCCCTAACATCATCATACGAATCTATCTTATGCATGAAGCAACGGGTTTGTCAATGGATTTTAGCAATTTCCTGGATACTCTTTCCTGTCAGGAACTCATTGACTGCCAAAATCTTTGCTTGGTCATATTGTCTGAAAAGCATTTTTGCAGCCACAGGGTTTGAATAAACTTTCCAGTATCCCAGCAGTAAATACTCTCTTCCTTGATTTACTATAAACCCTTTCACATCCTCCACCGGATATCCCAGAAATGCACCAATTTCATGGGGAAATCCCATTCCTGTCACAGCCAGCCAGGAAATTCTATAACAAAGCCTGTTAATCATTCCTTCCAACTCCGTAGCTTCATAGCCAAATTCTCGGATAAATTTTCTGACCTCTGCTCTATGCAAATACTCAACCAATTCCTCTTCCCGATAAAACAGTACAAAGCATCTGCCTCTATCCTCGGACAATTTCCGGTATAAAATCCCGGTTTCCCTGAAAATATGCTTCAGTTCACAAAATAATTCACTATCCATTGTGATACCGCAGGAAACCTTCAGGCCCTTAAGAAGGGGAGCGCATTGCAGCACAATCTGGAATCTCAATTTCAGCTTTATATTTACATGTTTCAAAAAATATGACAATACTTCTGCAGGCATATCAGCTCCTTTTTATTTTATTCTTTTTTTAGTTGTTCCCATGCCCGTTTTAGTGCTATAATGGACTTAAATCAATTGAGCATTGTGGTGGCTCAAAATACATACATAAAGGAGAGATTCGCCATGGTAAATTTAATAACAGGGCCGAGAGGCAGCGGAAAAACAAAGCAAATCATCGAACTTGCAAATGAGAAGGTGAAGACGTCCAATGGATACGTAGTGTTAATTAAAAAGAGTCATCGTGATACTTCCAGTGTGGATTTCAATGTGCGTGCTATCTGCATGGCAGACTACGCAGATATCAAGACTCAGGAAGCGTTCATTGGCTTTATATATGGAATGGTTGCCAGCAACCACGACATCGAAACGATTCTCATTGATGGAGTATTAAAACAGGCAGACATCTCATTGGACACCTTGCCCACTTTCTTGGGTGAATTAAATAAACTTTCCAAGAAGAATAACCTCGAGTCCTATGTCAGCATCAGCGCTGAGAAAAAAGATATACCCAATATAGATTCCCCGGATTACAATGTCCTGAGCTGATTATTTTAAATGGGTGTATCAAAAAGTTCTCAACCTCCCGATACACCCATTTATTTTCTCCCTTTTCTTGTTTTTAATTCCCTTAAATCTTATCTCTTTTCTGTCAAAGTAATTGATCTCACTGTATTGGTTTTCTCCCCTTCCTTATATTCTACTGTTACCTCCTGACCGTCTTCATATCTGATAACATCGATGAATTCTACCACCGGAACATCAAATATATCATCCGAGTCTTCCAGCATGATATAATAATGTGAATTGCCTTCTACAACACCCTGGGCTATTTTCACAATTTTTCCTGTCATGGTTTTCACCTCACGGGTATCTTCTTCAACTTTTTTGATTCCATTTTCATACATCAGATCCCCATAACTTTCCTTGCAGGCACCAACTGTATCTCCTATGGCCACTATCTGATATTTCTGCACGTTCACCATTGCATATTTCTTTACAAGCCCTGCATCATCCTTCAATGCCATAAAATAAGTCGGTTCCCCGGAGATATTCAGGAGCAGAGGAAATGTAGCCTTATATTTCAGATGCTGTACCTGTCCCTCAGCAGAAGACATCGCCGATTTTTCAGTGGCACCCTCCACTTCATAATATTTAGTTTCCATCGTACGCTGATTTATAAGTACAAATCCCACATTAGACTGGTCTCCGCTGACAGAGGTTACACCTGTATATACCCATACATCATCGTCTTTCACAAGATAGTTATATCCGCTGGTTGTCTCAAGACAATCTTTTTGTCCCAGAACACTGTTAAAATAGCCGTGTTTCAAGGTTCCGTAATAATCATATAACTCAACAAGCAAATCCGCAGAGTATGCCCTGTCTATCCACTGTGGTACGTCTTCTATCTTATAATCTGTCGTTTCTCCTGTAACTGCATTGCAGAGCACAACATGCCCTACTGTAGCCCCTCCAAAAAGGCCAATATTAAACTTCTTCACCGGGCAAATCCAGTACGGCACACCGTCATCATCAATCTCAAAACTGAGTTCATTAAAAATATAAGTGGGGTACCTGAACCTCAGATGACGGTAAATATTTCTGTTGAAGTGATCACTCGCGGTGTATTTCATGCCTTCATCTAACTTAACAAGTTCCGTATCCTGTGTTGCCATGTCTATTTTAATATATGCCGGTATTCCTTCTCTCTGATTTGTCAGCCATTTAATCAGATTCGCATAGCGAAGCGGGGATACTCTGACAGGCCGGTTCTGATAATTAATCTGACTGTATAATTCATCCACCTCAAATTGAGAAACCATATCAACCATGCTTCCCATCTCACGATTTCCGAGTATCTCAGCAGAAGCCTTATCCAGAAGTGGTATCTGGTCAAAAGACATTTCCTGAATATCCTGCGTAAACTCTCCGTCTTCTACTGTCAGAAGTTTTTGATATTTCTTTGCATTTACGATGGGTGAAGATAACAGAGTTCCTGCCAGGTAAAATACGACCAACAGAATCAACACTCCTAAGATTGCCTTGATTCCCTTATCCTCTTTCAAGCCCTGCAGATTCATTCGCTTTCTTCTAACATAAATTAACGCTGCCGCTATAAGCAGTACAAATAAAAATACCCAAAGATCTGCAGAATGAATATTGAGTGCCGGCAGGGCAGCATAATAATAGATTACGGCAATGACTAAAACCCCAATAATCGCCGCCAGTTTCATTTTACTCTTTTTCATACTCCCTTTTCCTTTTTCTTTTTAGTTTATTGTCGGTTTTCATTTTCACTAGAATCTTCTGCGCCATACCTCAGGTGATGCTAAAAGCAGATATGGGAATATTTCCAGCCTTCCTAAAAGCATATCAATGCAAAATACAACTTTAGACAGTGGAGAAAATATGTGAAAACTTTCCACCGGTCCTGCTAATTCCAAACCCGGTCCTACATTATTCAACGTGGTAAGTACAGCACTGACTGTCGTAGTCAAGTCATAATCATTGATAGAAACAAGTAAAATAGATACCAGCATTATCATAACATAACAAATAAAGTAAACATATACACCATGCACAGTATCCTTGCTGAGCCTCTTTCCGTTCATCTTCACAACTGTCACGGATTTTGAGTGAAACATCTTCTTCATTTCCTGCTTTATGCTCTTTAACAGTATAACCAGCCGTGATACTTTGATACCGCCTCCCGTGGAGCCTGCACAGGCACCGATTATCATTAGTGCCAGCAGAACCACTTTTGACAGTTGCGGCCATATATCAAAATCAACCGAATAGAATCCAGTGGTTGTAATAATTGTCGTTACCTGGAATGCCGCATAACGAAAAGCATGGATTACATTGCCATATATATTCAATGTATTTATGGTAATGATTGCTATCGCTCCGCCTATTATTCCCAGGTATGCACGCAGCTCTCCGTCCTTTAAAGCTACCTTCCCGTTCTTCATCCATAGTAGGAAATATAAATTAAAATTCACTCCAAATAGAACCATAAAGACGGAAAGTACTCCTTCAATATATGCACTGTCATAATAGCTGACACTTGCATTTCTGTTTGTAAACCCTCCGGTACCGGCAACACTGAACGAATGTATCAGCGCATCGTAAAGATTCATTCCTCCCAGCAAGAGAAAAAAAATCAAAGCTGCCGTTAATACAAAATACATGGTATATAATATTCTCGCCGTACTTCTCGCTTTAGGGACAAGTTTTCCTACCACCGGCCCGGGTACCTCCGCCCGCATCAGCTGCATAGAATTCTCATCATCCAGAGTGGTCAGCATCATCACAAAGACCAAGACTCCCATTCCTCCAACCCAATGGGTAAATGACCGCCAGAACAGTATTCCCTTCGGCAGCGCTTCAATGTCCGTCAATATTGTGGAGCCCGTAGTTGTAAAACCTGACACTGTCTCAAAAAACGCGTCCAGATAATTAGGTATACTGCTGGAAAGTACAAAAGGGATTGCTCCAAAGAGAGCCCATAGTATCCAGGCCAAGCCCACAATTGCCATGCCTTCTTTTCCGTATATCATCTTGTTTTTAGGCACTTTCTGCCCAAAAACCATAAAAATCAAAAAAAGTACCGCACTGACTATAAGAAATGAAAATCCACTTTTTTCGCCATATATAAGGGATACCGTAGCTGGAATCAAAAGAAGTCCGCCTTCCACCCCCAGCATTTTCCCCAAAATATAAACAATCATTTTATAATTCATCTGCTCACCCCTACAACAATATATCCCGGATATCCTGTATTTGCCTTTCCATTGTTATAACAATCACGCTGTCACCTACCTGAATACTATCATCACCACCCGGTATTATAATCTGACGCTTTCTGGCAATACAGGCTATCAGATTATTTGCTTTCAGAGTCAGTTCCTTTAGAGGAATATTTGTATATTCGGTCTCAGATTTCACAATGAATTCCAGAGCCTCAACCTTCCCCCCTACAAGTTGGTATAAACTTTCAATGTTAGCACTGCTTCTTGAATTTCCCCTTGCACGTACATATCTGAGAATTGCATCTGCTGTCACAGCTTTGACAGAAACAATACTGTCAATCCCAAATTCCTCTACCATCTTTGCCCGCCTGTCCTCATTAACCTTGACTATGACTTTTGGTACTCCCTGGTTCTTTGCAAACAGCGACATAATGATGTTTTCTTCATCCATTCCAGTCAGTGCAACCATCGCATCTGCCTCCTGTATATTTTCTTCCAGGAGCAGGTCATGATCCGAAGCATCTCCGTTAATAATTGTGGCATTAGGAAGAAGCTCACAGAGTTCTTCACATCTGTCCTCTGATCTTTCAATTACTTTTACCTGCATTCCTATTTTACATAACTGATGCCCAAGGTAATAACTGACCCGTCCGCCTCCACAGATTACAACTTTCCTTACCTTACTTTTCTTCTGTTTCAGAAGCTTAAAAAACACTTCGGTATTTGCCTGGGAAACTGCTATGTGCAGGCGGTCTCCTCCGCGAATCACATAATCCCCTCCCGGGATCATGACCTGGTCGCCGCTCTTCACCGCACAGACAAGCATTTTAATCTGGAACCTGGCATATATCTCCAGCAGGGACATTCCCACCAGGCGGCTATCCTCAGTCACCGGAAATTGAACCAAATTCACTCTTCCTTTTACAAAGGTTTCTATTTTGCTTGCTTCCGGAAATAGTAAAAGGCGTCCTATCTCTCCCGCCACAGCCAATTCGGGATTTACCGCCATGCTCAGATGCAGGTCTTCCTTCAAAAGATCAATTTGACGGTAATAAATCGGATTCCGCACCCTGGCAATGGTATGCTTTGCTCCAAGGCTCCTTGCAATCAGACAATCCAACATATTATATTCATCCATGGAAGTGCATGCGATCACAAGCTCCGCATGGGGCACGTCTGCCTCCTTTTGAACCTCTACGCTTCCGCCGTCACCAGTCACACAAATAATATCCAGCTTGTCAATGGCTTCGCGCAGCTTCTTTTCATTACTGTCAATCATGACAATGTCATAATTTTCTGCAGAGAGCTCCTGGGCCAGTTTATAACCAACCTTTCCGTCTCCAATAATGACTATTTTCATTCATCTGTCCTCAACTTTATCCTTTTTGTTTATTGCCACTTTGCTCTGTGGTAAGATAACTATAACACCTTTATAATGAAACTACAATTACTTTAATCTTATGATAGCGGGGTCACAAAGTGCGGAGCAATCCGTAGGTATCAGGGGGCAAAATACCTTTTGCCCCCCCCCCACATCATCTTATTTAGGACCTGCACTCTATCATGTGTGGTATAGAAGCCTGAGCCTTTTAATAATTGTCTGAAAAACCATAGAACGGCCCGTGTGGGAAATCTGTCAAATTCCTCCACACGGGCCGCCTTTCTTTTATTTCTAATCTTCCGCAGCCCTTGCTGCGATTTCTTTTTCCTGTACCTCTGCAGGTGCCTGCTCGTATCTTGCAAATTCATACGCATAAGTACCCCTGCCGCCGGTCATGGAGCGCAGTACCGTACAGTACCCAAACAGCCCTGTCATCGGAATATCGGCCTCAATTTCCTGCTGGCCCCCTAAAACGGGGTTCATGCCCAGCACACGCCCGCGGCGTTTATTCAGATCACCCATGACATCTCCTGTATATTCGTCCGGAACAGTCACTTTGAGAGATGCAATCGGCTCCAGAAGAACAGGACCAGCCTCCATAAAGCCTTTTTTAAAAGCTTGAATGGTGGCAGTCTTAAATGCCATCTCAGAGGAATCAACCGGATGGTAGGAGCCATCGTAAAGAATCGCCTTCACCCCTACAACCGGGTAGCCTGCAAGCGGCCCTTTGACTACAGAATCCTGCAGACCCTTTTCAACTGCCGGGAAGTAATTCTTAGGCACCGCGCCTCCGACAACCTCTTCCTCAAATACATAAGGAGTCTCCAGATCACCGGAAGGCTCAAATCTCATCTTGACGTGACCATACTGACCATGTCCCCCGGACTGTTTCTTATACTTTGTATCTACGTCAGACTTCTTTCGGATGGTCTCTCTAAATGCCACTTTCGGCATCTCCAAATTGATCTCGACTTTATACCTTGCCGCAAGCTTACTTGCCATAACCTCCAGATGCTGATCCCCCATGCCATAAAGTAAAGACTGTCGGTTTTCACTGTCATTCACCGCTTTCAAAGTCACATCCTCTGCCATCATACGGGCAAGAGCCTGGGACACTTTGTCCTCGTCCCCTTTTGTCTTTACTATGTATTTCATGTATGTATAGGGAACTGAATATTCTGTCCTTGCGTAAGAAACAGGTGTCCCTTTAGAAGACAATGTATCTCCGGTCCTGGTGTTGGACAGCTTAGCCATGGCGCCAATATCTCCCGCAAACAATTCTTCCACCTCGGTTGGCTTATTGCCGCACATTGTGAAAAGCTTGCCTGGCTTTTCCTCCGCATCGGTATCCGCATTATAAAGGACATCGTCACCCTTGAGCACACCGGAACATACCTTAACAAATGAATATTTGCCGATAAACGGATCAACCATCGTCTTAAATACATATGCAGTCTTTGCCTTGGAAAAATCAAAATCCGCTTCAAATATTTTGTTCGTAACTCTGTTGAGTCCTGCACATTTTCTCTTATCCGGGCTTGGGAAAAACCTGACAATGTCCGACAACAGATTTGCCACGCCCTGAGCCTGAGGATTCGCCCCCATTGCCACCGGAACAATATCTCCCTCCATAACTTCGGTGCGCATTGCAGAGCGGATTTCTTCAACAGAAAACTCTTCCCCTGCAAAATATCTCTCCATAAGGTCTTCACTGGTCTCCGCAACAGCCTCCATCAATGAATCTCTCAAAATCTGAAGATTCGGCAGGCAATAATCAGGAATTTCACACTCTTCCCTCTGTCCTATTCCGGTATACCTTCTTCCTGCATTCTTAATTACATTGATATAGCCGACCAGCTTCTCATTCTCACGGATAGGCTGGAAATGGGGTGCAATTTTCTTCCCATATCTCTCTGTTAAATCCTCGACAACCTGCCTGAAACTGGCATCATCCACATCCATCTCCGTTACATAAATCATGCGTGGAAGGTCATACTTTTCACAGATCTCCCAGGCCTTCTCCGTACCGACCTGAACCCCCGCTTTCCCTGACACTACAATTACTGCCGCATCGGCGGCACTGACCGCCTCCTCCACCTCTCCGACAAAGTCGAAATATCCCGGAGTATCCAGAATGTTGATTTTTGCTTTTTCCCACTCAATAGGAATTAAAGTTGTTCCGATAGAGAAACCGCGCTTTTGCTCTTCTTTATCAAAATCACTGACCGTATTAGAATCAGAAACTTTTCCCATACGGTTTGTTGTCCCTGATACATACAACATTGCCTCTGCAAGGCTTGTCTTACCGCATCCTCCATGACCAAGCAATACTACGTTTCTAATCTCGTCTGTCCTGTAAACCTTCATGCTGCTGCCTCCTTGTATGTCGTTTATTATGTACACCTTCTGGACTATACTGTTTGTGCACACGCGTTATGTGTATATTGTACTAAAAAAAAATCCTGTTTACAACTCCTTTATCAATTTTTAACAATTTTTTATTACAGTTCAGCCATGCGAATTTTCGACAGTGTAGGCAGAAGAAAGCTTGCTTTCGTATGCATATACGGCCGAAAATTCATGTGGCGCTCTGCCACAGCGAGATGAAGCGCAGTGGAATCGAGCTGATGGATGAACTGTTACATTTTTTATTACAGTTCAACCATGCGAATTTTCGACAGTGTAGGCAGGAGAAAGCTTGCTTTCGTATGCATATGCTGCCGAAAATTCATATGGCGCTCTGCCACAGCGAGATGAAGCGCAGCACATGTCCTTGGTTAGCAACCGTAGTGTGGTTGTTTAACAAGGACGGTACCCTTGGGGTGGAATCGAGCTGATGGATGAACTATAACTTATTTTATTCCGTCCAAGGTTCTTGCTTTTAGAGCAATCTTCGCTTATAATAATCTTATAGACTGAACCAGGTTCTAGAATACGTACTAATTGTTAATTAAAAGACAATTTAAAGGTTCAGGGAGGTTAAAACAATCAAAGGAGGTTTTTTTAATGGAATTGAAAGCAAATGTTAATTTCGACCGGTTTGAGGCTGCATTACAGGTTGTAGATGCTCATACCGTCGGAGAGTTCTGCCGTGTAGTAATCGGCGGGGCTCCGGAGCCGCAAGGCACCACAATGATTGAGAAGAAAAACTGGATGATTAAAAACTACGACCACATCCGTACCGCCCTTATGTTCGAGCCAAGGGGGCACCATGATATGTTCGGTGCATTCCTCTGCGAGCCTGTCAACAAAGAAGCTGATTTTGGGGTAATCTTCATGGATACAGGCGGATACCTGAATATGTGCGGGCACTGTACAATCGGAAGTGTAACAGTTATCTTAGAGGCTGGACTTATGGAAGCCAAAGAAGGCATCAACCATGTAGTTCTGGAAGCTCCGGCCGGATTAATCCACACGGATGCAACCGTAAAAGACGGCAAGGTGGAATCAGTAACGTTGACAAACGTACCTGCTTTTGTTTACAAAGAGAATCTTTCTGTAACAATTGATGGGAAAGAAATTCCTTTTACTATTTCATTCGGCGGAAGCTTCTTTGCCCTAGTTGACACAACAAAAATCGGAATGTCAGATATTAGTCCAAAAACAATTCCTGAATTCCAGAAGCTGGGAATGAAAATGCTTGATGTAATTAACCGGGAAATCCCCATCCAGCATCCCCTGCTTGACATTACAAGCGTTGACCTGGTGGAATTCTACGGTCCTACACCGAATCCTGACAAGGCAAATATGCGAAATGTAGTCATTTTCGGCGATGCCATGGCAGATCGTTCCCCCTGTGGAACAGGTACGAGTGCAAAACTTGCTACATTACATCACTGGGGAGAAATCGGCGTGGGCGAAGAGTTCATCTATGAAAGCTTTATCGGAACCCGGTTCAAAGGTGTAATCAAAGAGACAACAAAGGTTGGCGATTACGATGCTGTTATTCCAATGATCACCGGAAGCGCCTATTTAACCGGCGTAGCTACATACCTGATTGATCCTACAGATCCATTAAAATACGGTTTTGAAGTGGGCTAACAAGAACCTTTTAGGGGATTGTGCAAAATGAGGAAATCCATTTTGCACAATCCCTTTTTAGGTTCAGCTGCAGTGCTCCTAATTTTCTTCCAAAGAACGTTTCTTCGTAATCGTCACCTTCTCATCATAACAGCTGAATATTTCATCTACTTTTTGTTTAGACTGCTTTGGCGTTACCAGGCTCACAACCGGCACCACAACCAGCCCTGCGATCATGGCAGCTGCCCCTGCATTAATGGGTGAAGCAATATATCCAATGAACAGGTTTGATACCGTAATGCCTACTCCCACAATAAAGCTGGCCCATACAGCAGCCCGTGTAACCCGTTTCCAATACAGTCCATATAAAAACGGTGCCAGAAATGCTCCCGCCAGGGCTCCCCATGAAATCCCCATCAACTGTGCAATAAATGTAGGCGGGTCAAGAGCCATCACAACAGACACAACAATAAAAAATATAATAAACAACTGCATAGTCACAATCTGCTTCTTCTCGCTCATATTTTTTATAATATTATCTTTTAATAAATCCAGGGTCATGGTGGAACTGGAAGTCAAAACCAGTGCCGACAATGTAGACATTGAAGCAGAAAGCACCAGTACTACCACAATACCAATCAGCAAATCCGAAAGTGTAGAAAGCATATAAGGGATGATACTGTCATAAATCACCGCTCCTGTACCCGTATTGTATAATTCCGGATTGTCAAAAAGTCTTCCGAAGCCTCCAAGGAAATAGCACCCTCCTGATATTACAATTGCAAAAAGTGTAGAAATAACCGCCCCCGTATTGATAGATTTCTCATCTTTAATGGCGTAAAACTTTCCAACCATCTGCGGCAGCCCCCAGGTTCCCAGCGAGGTAAGGATTACCACCCCAAGAAGATTCACCGGATCCGGCCCAAAAAATGAGGTAAACGCACCGGGCTGCCCTAAAGACACAGGAATATCACTCGGGATCTGTGCCAGTTTCTGCACTGCATCCAAAAACCCCCCTTGCCCGCTCAGTACGGATGCAATCACCGCCACGATTCCAATCAGCATAATAATTCCCTGAATAAAATCATTAATCGCTGTCGCCATGTACCCTCCCAGAATTACATACACCGCCGTAAATACAGCCATTGTGATGACACAATATTCATAAGGGATTCCAAATGCCATGCCGAACAATCTGGACAATCCATTATATACAGACGCAGTGTAGGGTATCAGAAAAACAAATACAATCACAGATGCTGCAATTTTCAGGGCATTACTGCCATAGCGCTCTCCAAAAAAATCGGGCATTGTCCTAGATTTTAAATGCTGGGTCATAACCTTCGTCCTTCTGCCCAGTACCACCCAGGCCAGAAGACTTCCAATCAAAGCGTTGCCAATCCCAATCCATGTGGAGGCTATTCCATATTTCCATCCGAATTGCCCTGCATACCCCACGAATACCACTGCCGAAAAATATGAGGTTCCGTAGGCAAATGCAGTCAGCCAGGGTCCCACAGAGCGCCCTCCAAGTACAAATCCATCCACGCTTCTTGCATGTCTCCTGGCGTAAATTCCTACACCTACCATTATGGAAAAAAATAAAATTAGTAAAGTCAGTTTAGTCCCCATCTCTCTTCCTCATTTCTCTATGTTCGCTTATTCGCTTTAAAGTGTAACACTTTAAAGTACTAAACTCAATGAATTCATACTACCATAATGCCCGCTTTACTGTCAACAAGTAAAGCGGGCATTGTAGCAAAATCCTCTTTTTATTTCATCTTTTCTACTCTGTCATGTATCGTCTTATTAAAATTCTCAATTTGCCGGCTGTATGTGTCATTCATATATATAGAATTCAGCATAAAGTCTGCAGTTGCCAGGTTATTTGCAATAGGAATATCATATACAACTGCAATCCGAAGCAGAGCCTTCACATCTGGATCGTGGGGCTGTGCCTCCAACGGATCCCAGAGAAAAATCATAAAATCTACTTGTCCTTCTACAATCTTTGCCCCAATCTGCTGGTCTCCTCCAAGAGGCCCGCTGCAGTATCCCTTTACCGGAAGTCCTGTCCTTTCAGAAATCAGCCTGGCCGTTGTTCCTGTCCCACATAGAAAGTGTCCTTTTAATATATCTTTATTTCTGTCACACCAGTCTACAATCTCCTTCTTCTTGCCGTCATGAGCTACCAGTGCGATATGTTTCGCTTTTCCAATTTCAACCGCTACATAATCGTCTTCTAACATCGTATTACCTCCCACTATTCTATCTCTTCTGTTTGTTTCTGTCATCTTATCCGGTTTGTTTAAGCAAACTGCTCCATAGAATAAAAACGGAAGGATGCCAGCAAACCGATGATTACAGTTACAATAATACTATAGATCAGTATAATTGGGAATACAAAATCTATATTAATTAATGTTCCAACGAGGACTGCAGCCCCAATACCCAGTCCCAGCGTCATCATCTGAATCAGCATCCGTATAATGTCCTGCCCGGTTTTCCCAAAGCTGTCTCCAAGCAGACACTGTACCACTACCTTTATATACATCCTGTTTGCCTGCAGTACAGTATAGATCAGCACCGCCATTGCAGTCTGCCCGGGGCGGATTCCCCATGCAGTTCCAAGAATAATACACAAAATACAGCCATCTGCCAGCGCCTTAATATGCTCCATTAAAGTAGAGTACCACAGCTTTTTTATTGGACTGTCAGGTACCAAAAACAGGTACGGACTCTTAATCTCATTTTCCCATTTCCCCAGATATCCTGTTGTTATCAGAGTCATATATCCTACGATACCAAGCAAAATCATCTGGGGCATGCCTGTTTCTGTCACACTGTCTTTCATCATATATGAAAAGAAAACTGCGATAAAAAGCGTCAAAAGCGTCATTTTAGAAAAAATAAAATACTTTTCCTTTTTATATTCTAAAAGCTGCCTGTAAAATATGGCCTTTGCCCCTGTGGCCTCATAATGCTCCTTCACACGGCGAAATTTCTTTTTCTTCTTTCCTACACTCGTTACCATCTCTCCGTTTTTCTTTTGCTGCTTCATTTCCGCATAGTCATCCGCAAATTTTGCCGCATCTTCATAGTATCCGCCCTCACATTTCATGTGCCTGGCCACAGCAAACATCCCGGCAACGGACAGCAGATATAATGTGGTACATACAATATTCAATGGTGCAGGCCCCAAAAGGATCAGATGATAAGCTGAAATATTCCATCCGACAAACGGTATCATCTGCAGACCAGGCCAGTCAAAGAATGACCATGCTGACTCCAGAGTCAATCCATATCTTCTAAAATACAGTATAATCAACAGACTGACACCTATCAGAAAAGCCCTGATAATCCTGCCAACCCATTTCATATTCTCCGCTGATATTCTATCATTTGCATACAGATAAGTCATAATACTGCCTTCCATAAGAAGTTCCAGCACACAGCCAGTCAGAAAAAACAGCAGCATTCTCCAGACTTCAATCTGAAATACAGTAATCCCGGCGATAAAAAATACGATTGCGACAATGATAGACAGCAGATAATTCATCCATGCACCGTGAATTAATATTAACTTAGGACTAATAGGTGCGGGGAACACAAAATGTGCGTGGGCAGGACGGAATATAATGCCTTTCCTGGAGGAATAGCTGGCAAAATTTCCAAAAAACATATAAATCGTCCATATTGTTACAATTGCCAGCAATCCTCTTACAGAATCAACTTTCACCGTTCTGACAAGCTGTCCGAGCATTACTATAACAAAAACGCCATAGATAATTCCTCCAATCATAATTAAAAGGGTAATCGGCTTTTTTACTGCTCTTTTCACATTATTTACAAGACTTTGTTTTGTCAGATAAAATAATGCTCTCATCTTTTCTCACCGCCTTTGTCCGGCTTTCCTGTCATTTCAAAGAACAGAGCATCCAAATCCTTCTCTCCTACCTCGTCTTTCTTATAGGAGCCGATAATATGGCTTTTTTCCATCACAAACATAATGTCCCACAGTTCTTCCACCATCTCCAGCATATGAGTGCTGATCAAAACTGTTGCTCCTTTATCACGCAATTCAAGCAGCACAGCTTTTAACTCTTTAATGGCTCCCGGATCCAGCCCTACCATAGGTTCATCCAGAAGAATAACCTTGGGCAGGGTAACAAGGGCACAGCAAATGCTTACCTTCTGCATCATTCCTTTGGACAATTCATTGCCCAGTTTATCCTGCTTATCATGCAGCTCAAAACGTTTCAGCATTTCCTCTATATACTCATCCTCAGCAGAGCTATTATATGCATTTCTGACAAATTCAATATGTTCTCTCACAGTAAGCGCATCAAACATGGACGGCATTTCCGGGACATAAGAAAAAAGTTTTTTTGCCTCCAGCTTTTTTGCCCCGATTCCTTGTATTCCAATCCGCCCATCATATCGGAGCAGCCCTGCAATACATTTTATAATAGTGGATTTTCCTGCTCCGTTTGGCCCCAGCAGTACTCCCACCTGACCGTCTGGAATAAAGAGATTGACCTTGTCAACTGCCAGATGTTTTCCATATGATTTACTCAATTCTTGTATTTCCAGCATAATTTCCTCCTAAAATAACCCTCGTATTATTGTACTACTTTTATAATACAATAATACGAGGGTTTTTCATTCCTGTCAATAAATGATTATTCATAATATTTCATAAGTGCCTGTGTACCCAGATTGCCGTACCCTTCAGCCTCCAGTTCTTCATAGCTGGCAAGCACCTGACTGAGCACTCCCAAATCCAATTCACTTATGTTTGCCTCAATCAATGCCAGTTTCATATCCTTGATAAAGTGTTTCATGAAAAACCCCGGGGCATAATCTTCCTTCAGAATCTTGGGACCAAATGTATCAAGCTGCTTACTTCCGGCTGCACCTGTGGAAACCGATTTCAAAACGGTCTCCAGGTTAAGTCCCTTGGCTTTTGCATAAGCGAGAGCTTCGCAGACCCCTGAGAGCGTTCCAGCAATCATAATCTGATTTGCCAACTTGCAGTGCTGTCCACTTCCCGCTTTCCCCTGGTAGTTAATATTAGTTCCCATGGCCTCAAAAAGCGGCATGCATAACTCGTAATCTGGCTTGTCACCTCCCACAAGGATAGACAGTGTCCCTTCTTTTGCACCAGTATCACCGCCCGTCACAGGGGCATCCAGCACATGAAATCCTTTCTTTTTTCCTTCCGTATAAATCTTTTCCGCTATCTGCGGACTCGTGGTTGTCATATCAATCAGGTATGTACCATTTTCTGCGCTGTCCAAAATGTTGCCGGCATCAAAATACACTTCCTCTACGTCCTTTGGGAAACCGACAATCGTAATCACAACTTCACATCCCACAACACAACCGGCAATACTGTCATGGAAAATGGCCCCCTCCCCGATTACATCCTCTACCTTTGCTCTGTTTCTGGCATAAATATGCAGTTCAAGACCCGCCTTCATTAAATTGCGGACCATAGACTTTCCCATAATCCCCACTCCAATAAACCCAATTTTCTTCATATGCACTTCCCCTTTCCTATATCCATTTGTCATTAGTTTACAATTAGCCCTATTGTTTGTCAATGCGGCATAAGCAAATTGAACACATGGACAGGTAATCCAAAATACAACAAATTTCCTGGTATGTATACTATTTACCTGGTATAATAACCATATAT
>ENA-UOOM01001612-UOOM01001612.1-fermentation-metagenome-genome-assembly--contig:-NODE-1612-length-21035-cov-15.054766_pt1 | contig 21035 bp, 11 predicted proteins | sample MGYA00245781_ERZ724031 | MGnify/ENA primary metagenome ERZ724031 (study PRJEB28704, sample SAMN03018317) | fermentation metagenome | biome: anthropogenic terrestrial biome; feature: soil... | reverse complement strand
TTATTGATGGCCCACAGGGCATTGGCCAGTTCAGCCCGGGTGGCGATGTCCTGCGGCCGCAGCAACCCATCCTGGGCCACCAGCAGGCCGTTGCCCAGTGCGAACTGCATCGCCTGTTCCACGCCCGCGGTCACCTGATCGGCGTCGGTGATGTCGGTCAGGGGGGCCAGGTTGGCGGCCGGGTCCATGCCGGCTACCGTAATCAGCAGTTTCTGGAAGGTGGCGCCCAGCTTCTCGCGGGTCAGTTGGGCGTCCGCCTGCTCATCAGCCGACAGCACGCCGGCCTGCGCCAGCACGGGGATGCCCTCCTCGGGCGTGCCGGGGATGCCCACCAGGGCCATCACCGTGCCCACCAGGTCGCCCATGGTGGCCGGCTCGTTGACACCGAACACGCCCTCGCTCACCGGGGCCATGGCCTTGTTTTCAAAGGCGAAGCGCACGGCCTCGTAGTACAGGTCCCCCTCCTTGACGTCGCTGAGCGCGTCGCGCGAGGTATCCTTGACCGCGAAGGGGTTGAAGACCTTGTCAAACAGCTCCTTGTTCTGCTCAATGGCAGCGGCGCCGCCAGCTGTGGAGCGGTAGCCGTTTTCGGCCAGCGCGCGGTACATCTGGGCGTATTCCTTTACCTTGTCAGGCGTCAGCGCCTTCAGTTCGCGCATCCAGGTGAGGTAGCGCTCCTGGGGCTTGCCGTCGATGGCGCCCAGCAGCGCGGCCAAAGCGCCGGAAATCTCGCCCTGGGACTGGGCATAGCCGCTGTAGGCGGACAGGATGTAGCCGTTGAGGCTGTCCTGCTCCAGCGCCATGGCCTCGATCATGTCGGGCAGGGCAGCATATACGTCATAGGTCTGCTTCACGTTGGGGTCGCGGTAGGAGAGCAGGTACACACCATCCTCCGTCGCGCCGTGCTGCACGCCGTACGCGCCGTACTGGTCACGCAGCTGCGGATACAGGAAGGCGTCCGATACCAGGCGCGCCAGCGCGTCCATATCGCCGCTGGTAGCCTCCAGCCCAAGCTGGGCGTAAGGCGCGTAGAGCATGTTATACTGCACGGACGAATCCACCACAAAGCCCTCGCTGTGGGCAACGGCGGGCAGCTGATAGACGGCCTTCTCGCGCTGCGCGCTGTCCAATTTGGCCAGGAAGGCGTCCGCCGCCTGGCGGTGATTGGCCGCGCTCTCATCGCTGCCGGCAAAGCCGCTTACGGCCCCCTCGCGCACGCGCACATGCTGCTGAATGGCCGCCAGCTTGGCCAGCGCCGCCTGCGGGTCCGCGGCCAGCATGGCCTCGGTCTGCTCCAGGAAGGCGTAGTAATCCAGGTGGTTGAGGTAGTTGAAGTACGCGAAGCTGGGCGAGGCCGAGGCGAACGCGCGGTACACCTGAATCTGGAAGATGCCGTTGGTGATGGTCTGCTTGAGGACGGCCTTGACCTGTGCCAGCACATCGGCCACCTTGGCCGCGTCATCCAGCTTGGTTTCGTAAAGCAGCTCGTACACCAGGTCGTAGGCGGGGGCCATGTCCTCATCCATGGCCAGCCAACTCACCCGCAGGAAGGGGTCGCACTGCTCGCCCTTGGGGCCGCTGTACACGGTGGGACGCACCTCGCTGCGGTAGAGGTAGCGGGTCATCAGGGCGTTGAGCGCCGCGTTGTCATGCTGGGCGGTGTCCAGCTTGCCCAGCAGGTCGATATACAGCTTGTACCAGTGCAAATCCTCCTGGGCGATGGCGCCGGCGTCCAGCAGCAGCAGAGCCTGGCCCACGCCGCTCACATCCGCCTGGGCGTGCACGCGGCGCACGCCGTCCTCGCCGGCTTCGTCGCTGATGGTATAGATGCGCCGCTCCTCGGGCAATGTGTCCACGGTGACGGCCTGCAGGCTGGCCACCAACTGGGCCGAATCATCCTGCGCGGGCGCGCCAGCGGCGGCGGTGGAGGCCACGATGGCGTCGATTTCCTCCGCGGTCATGGCAGCCTTCTTGGCGGCCAGTTCATCGGCCAGCGCCTGGTTTTCCTGTTCCTTCAGGCCGGGCACGGGGGCGGTGACCACCAGGGCGGTGCGGGGGTTGTCGCTCAGATGCTTGGCAATCACCTGCTGATAGATGCCCTGCTCGGCATAGGGCACATAGTTGGCGGTGTTATCCACATAACGGCTGTAGGCATCGGTCTGCCCGGTGGCCGCCCACATGTAGGCGATGCTGGGGGCCACATCGGTGCCCACGCTGGCGCTCTCGGTGGACAGCAGCAGCGAGATGCGGGTGGCGGCGGCCACGGCCTCCACCGCGGTCAGGTCAAAGCCATGCTCGCGGATGCCGGCCAGGGATTCCTCCACCACCTGCTGAAACAGCGGGGCGTCCTCCGCCTTCATGCCGGTCGCCTGGAATACTACGCTGACCTCCGGCGAAGCATTGTCATAGTAGCACCTGGCGTTGGCCGAGGGCAGCTGCTTTTTCATGGCCTGCTGGAAGGGCGAGGACGCTTCGTTGAGCAGCGTGGTCAGCAGGTCAAGTGCGTCCTCATCCGCCTGGGTGGCATCGGTCAGCGCATAGCCGTAGTAGACCACGGCGCCGTTGGCGGTATCGCTGCCGGCCTCCACCGCGAAGTCGTACTGCTGCTGCACTGGCGCCGTGATGGGCGTGTAGTCCGCGTCCTCAAAGGCGAATTCTTTCTTCTCGTACTTGGAGAAATAGCCGTCCAGCAGCGTCAGGAACGCGGGCACATCCTCTATCTTGCCGTATAGCAGCGATAGGGAGTTGGACGGATGGTAATAGTCATCATGGTAGTTTTTCAGGTCATCCCAGGTCATCTGGGGGATGTGGGCCGGATGCCCGCCGTAGGAGTTACCGGCCTGGCTGCCCGGGAACAGCGTCTTGCGGAAGTTGAACATGGCCGCCGTCTCGATGCTGTAGGCACCCTGCATCTCGGTGTACACGGTGCCCGCGAGGGTCAGCGGCGCGTCCTGATCGGCCATGGCGTAGCGCCAGGCCTCCTCACGGAAGATATTTTCCTCCTGCATCAGCAGCGGGTTAAACGTGCTGTCCACGTAATAGTCCACATACTTCAGCAGCTGCTTTTCCGACAGCGACGCCACCGGGTAGGTGGTAATCAGGTCGGTGGTCATGGCGTTCATGAAGGTGTTGTAGGTCTGATGAATCAGGTTGAAGAACAGCGACTGGGAGGGGTACTTCATCGACCCGCCCAGCGTGGCGTGCTCAAACACATGCGGCAGGCCGGTGTCGTTGATGACCGGCGTGCGAAACGAGATGTCAAACGCGCGGTTGGTATCCTCGTTTTCCATCAGCATCACCGTGGCACCGGTCTTGCCGTGCTCCAGCACCGTCACATCGGCGTTGACCAGCTCCAGGCGGGTGCGCTCGCGCACCACAAAGCCCGCGACTTCGTCATTCACCGCGTATCCCTCCTCCTGTGCCAGGGCAGACAGCCCGCCCACCGGCAGCAACATCGCCGCGCACAGCAGCAGGGCGATTCGCGTTTTCCACTTGCCTCTCATGGGGTTTCCTCCTCATATACATCTCACACAGCAAGTCCTGGCCTATAGACCGGACCAACATACCCTTTCACACTAAGATAACCGCCCGCCCCTGTCAAGAAAGCGCGCGAAGATTTCATCCGGATTTTACCTGAACTTTTGCCCACCAGACGCGCCCAAGCGCGCTTTGCCCGCGCGCATGGCGCGGCCGCTGGTCGTAAGCGCGGCCTCATCCAGCGCGCCCGATTGCATCACCTGGCGTCCGTTGATAAACACCCGCTCGATGCCAAAGGCACGGCCCTGGTCGGGCTGGCCGTCGCGCAGCGCCCGCTCATCAAACACGGTCAGGTCGGCAAAGCAGCCGGGGCGGATGTACCCCCTGTCCTTCAGCGAGAAGCGGTCGGCGGTGGCGCCGGTCATCTTGCGCACGGCGCGGGGCAGCGTATCGCCCCGGCCCAGCAGGGCGTCGCGCAAAAACTTGGGGAAGCAGTCGTAGATGGCAGGGTTTTGCACGCCGTGGGCCTCCACCCAGCCGTCGGTCATATACAGCGCCTGGTCATGGCGGGACAGCTCGGTGATAATCTCCGGCGTGCTGTAGGGGCCCATGTTGATGCGGCCATGGAAGTTGGACAGCTCGCACAGCCGCAGGTAGGCCTCCACATCGGCCACACCCATCTCCCGGGCAATCTGCGCCACGGTCTTGCCCTCATAGCTTTCGTGGCCGGGGCCGATGTAGGCGATGGTCATGTCGCCAAAGTCAAAGCCCAGCAGCATAATGCTGGCGCGCGCCATCACCCTAAAGCGCAGCATATTGAGCGGCTGGCGCTTTTGCCCGGCATCCAGTGCCATATACCAGGGCGGCATCACCACGGTGATGACGGTGGTGCCCAGCGTCTCGTTGTAGATGTCAAACATGGCGTCGATGCCCTCGGCGCGCATGCCTTCCAGGATGCGCAGCAGCTCATCCTTGCAGGGCAGCGAGCGCCGGCCCACAAAGATAGCATGGGAGTACTGCAGCTTAAGCCGGGTGCCCCAGGCCAGGTCGTGCAGCTCGTCCAGCGCGCGCAGCAGGTGCGGCCTGCCCAGCAGCTGCGGGTAGGCCATGGATACCTTGGAGCAGGCCCGCGGGTGCACCGCCATGGGGCGGTCGTACTTGACGCACAGGTCGGCCACGGCCTTGAGCTCCTCCCGGGGGGCGTAGAGGCCGGGCTCATACATCAGCCCCAGGGACAGCCCGCAGGCGCCCTCGCGCAAGCCCCGCTCCAGCACGGCCAGCATGCGGGTCAACTCGTCCCCGGTCAGCGGGCGGGCTTCGTTGCCCGCCACACCCGCGCGGGCGCTGTTGTGGCCCATCATGGCGGCGATGTTGCAAGGCGTGTGCCGGTCGATGGCATCAAAAAAGGAAGCCATGTCGCCATAGCGGCCGGTGGTATCATCAAAGCGGAACAGCCCGCCGCCCACCAGGTCGGCGTGGGGGCTATCCTGCGCAAAGCCGGTGGCAGACAGCCCGCAGTTGCCCGTCACAAAGGAGGTGATGCCCTGCCTGATAAACGGCGCAAACCAGGGCAGAGGCTCGCGCTTGATGGCCATCCAGTCGTTGTGCGAGTGCGCGTCGATAAACCCCGGCGCCAGCGACAGCCCCCGCAGGTCGATCACCTGCGCGCCTTCCGCCGGCAGATTGGGCCCCACCGCCGCGATGCGGTCATCCGCAATCAGCACGTCGGCCTGCCGGGCATCCGCCCCGGTGCCGTCATAGACGTTGGCATTTTGTAACAAAATATTCATCTTTACACTCCCTCGCGCTTGGTGCCGTGTCAGCGCATAGTATAGTTGAACACACTGTCGATGTCCATCCGTCGGGGTACCCCAGCGCAGGCCGCGCAAACCCCCGCGGCACCCGCCTTTCCTTGACAAAGCAGGCGGCGCAAAGGTATGATGTCACCAAAGAATGGAGGCCTTTTTGCATGTTGAACAACCTGACCATGGACAAGCTGGTAGCCCTTTGCAAAGTACGCGGGTTCATCTTCCCCGGTTCCGATATTTACGGCGGCCTGGCCAACACCTGGGACTATGGACCGCTGGGCGTGGAATTTAAAAACAACGTCAAGCGCGCCTGGTGGAAGAAGTTTGTGCAGGAGAGCCGCACCAACGTGGGGCTGGACAGCGCCATTTTGATGAACCCCCAGGTGTGGGTTGCATCCGGCCATGTGGGCAGCTTCAACGACCCGCTGATGGACTGCCGGGCGTGCAAGGCGCGCTTCCGCGCCGACCAGCTGATTGAGGATGCCGCCAAGGCCGCGGGCGGGCCCGTGCAGGCCGATGGGTGGAGCAACGAGCAATTGCAGGCCTATATCGCCGAGCACCAGCTGCCCTGCCCCCAGTGCGGCAAGCACGACTTCACCAGCATCCGCAAGTTCAACATGATGTTCCGCACCCACCAGGGCGTCACCGAGGACAGCGCGGCCGAGATTTTTCTACGGCCGGAGACTGCCCAGGGCATCTTCGTCAACTTCAAGAACATTGTGCGCGCCACCCGGCGCAAGCTGCCCATGGGCGTGGCACAGATCGGCAAATCCTTCCGCAACGAGATCACGCCCGGCAACTTCACCTTCCGCACCCGCGAGTTTGAGCAGATGGAGCTGGAGTTCTTCTGCAAGCCGGGCGAGGACATGGAATGGTTTGACTACTGGCGCACCTTCATGCGCGACTGGCTACTGAGCCTGGGCATCAAGGAAGAAAACCTGCGCCTGCGCGACCACAAGCCCGAGGAGCTGAGCCACTACTCCAAGGCCACCACCGACTTTGAGTTCCTCTTCCCCTTTGGCTGGGGCGAGCTGTGGGGCATTGCGGACCGCACGGATTTTGACCTGACCCAGCACCAGCAGCACAGCGGCGAAAACATGGAGTACATTGACCCGGTGACCAACGAGCGCTTCATCCCCTACGTGGTGGAGCCCTCCCTGGGCGCCGACCGCATGGCCCTGGCCTTCCTGTGCAACGCCTACGAGGAGGAGCAGCTGGACAACGACACCCGCGTGGTGCTGCGCCTGCACCCGGCGCTGGCGCCCTACAAGGCCGCCGTGCTGCCGCTGCAAAAGAACAAGCTGGGTGAGCGCGCCCTGGGCCTGCATCAGGAATTGAGCCGCTATTTCATGGTGGACTACGACGAGAGCGGCTCCATCGGCAAGCGCTACCGCCGCCAGGATGAGGTGGGCACACCGCTGTGCATCACGGTGGACTTTGAGACCGAGGAATCTGGCACCGTCACCGTACGCGACCGCGACACCATGCTGCAAGACCGCGTACCCCTGGACGAGCTCAAGGCCTATATCGAGCAGAAAATCCAGTTCTGACCGCGCCCTTTGGGCGCCATAAAGGGGACCACATGACAAACGATCCACGCAACGCACCCGCGCCGGAGCCGCGCCGCAGGCGTTCCGCGCGCCACGGCATCGAGCCGGAGCAAAGCCCATACCAGCCGCCGCGCCGCCCGGCCTATCCGCAGGACGACGGCCAGGCGCCGCTGCCCATGGGCGGCCCGCAACCCACGACGCCGCCGCAGCCAACGCAGCTGCCGCCCCGCCGGGAAGCGCCCAACAACTACGACTACGAGCGCTTTCCCCCGCAGGAGCGCTACGAATACGAGGACGAATACGACGACGCGCCGCGCCTGTGGCCGCGCCTGCTGGCCTTGGTGCTGGTGATGGTGCTGCTGATTGGCGGGGCGCTGTATATGCTGGTGCCCAAGGACAGCCAGGGCATCCTGGGCACGATGCGCGGCGGCGTGGCCAAGGTGGTCGACGGCGCGCTGGGCCTAGTGGGCCTGCGCGAAACCAGGCCGCCGCAGCTGATCAAGTTCGAGGCCCCGGTGGAAGTGGGCCAGCTGGGCGTCAAGACCGTGTTTACCTTCACGGCGGACGGCCCCATTGACGGCGTGCGCATGACGGACGAGCAGGGGGTGGAAATCACCGGCCAGCCCGCCAGCGTGGACCCGGAGCGCACCGTGTGGACGCTGACCGCCATCTTTGACAGCCCCATCGAGGGCCTGTTCCGCGGCAGCCTGCTGCGCGGCAACACCTGGTACGAGAGCGATAAGACCGTGCGCTTTATGGCGGCGGCCCCCACGCCTGTGCCCACCGCCGCGCCGGTTTCGACCGCCATCCCGGCCTTTGAGCCGCCCACCATCTCCCCCGCGGCGCAGGCCACCACGGCCCCCTTGCCCGCGCAGACACAAAGTGCCGGGACGGATGTATTCACCGTCACGGCAGCCAGCGAAGCGCCGGTGCCCCCGGTGGTGATATCCACCGCGCAGCCGGCCGCGGCCCAGCCTACCCCCAGCGCGGAGCCCTTTGTGGTGGTGCGCACCACCACCCAGCAGCCCGACAGCATGCAGGCATCCGCCGTGACCATCATCACCCCGCCGCCTGCCCAGCCTGTGGAGGAGCCGATATCCGAGGAACCCCTGCCGGCAGCCACCCCCTCGCTGGGCGAGGAATCCGAGCTGCTGGCCGATGAGTCCCCCGAGGACTACCCGGACGAAGACCCGCTGGCCGATGAGCAGCCGCAGGCTGTGGCCCAGGCGCCCGAGGCGCCCGCCGCCACCCCCATGCCGCAGCTGGCCGTGACGCCGGATGACAACAGGCTGCCCAAGGAGCTGAGCCTCACCGAAGCCGTATATGAAAAGGGCAAGAAGGTTAAGGAGCTGGCCCGCACCACCCCCGTCAACATGCCCGCCCCGCATGAGTATCTCAGCTATGAGGGCGGCGTGTTCACCTTCCGTGGCGACAGCTTCCGCGGCAACGCGGCCTTTGGCACGGCGGACATGCCCCTGCAGCAGCTCAGCGTGCTGTGGAAGGCGCCGCTTGGCAGCCTGCGCACGGGTGACGGCACGCTGTACGGCCAGGCCTGGACGGGCCAGCCCGCCATCGTCAAATGGTCGGTGGAGCTGCGCGAGATGATGAACATCGCCGAGGCCAAGAAGGATGTCAAGGCCCTCAAGGAGGTCATCGCCGCCAGCCAGGACGGCAACATCTACTTCTTCGACCTCAATGACGGCGTGGCCACCCGCGAGCCCATCAAGCTGGGCTACCCCATGAAGGGCTCGGTGGCCGTGGATACCCAGGGCCGGCCCATGATGGCCGTCGGCCAGGGCATCTCCCGCATGCCGGGCGGCAAGACCGGCCCCATCGGCTACTATGTGTACGACCTGATTACCCAAAAAGAGATGATGTTCCTCAACGGCCGCAGGACCAAGGTGCAGACCCAGTACTCCACCAACGGCGCCTTCGACGGCACCGCGCTGTTTGACCGCAACTCGGACACCATGATCGTGGCCGGCGAAAACGGCCTGCTGTACACAGTGGCCCTCAACACGGTGTTTGACTACCTGGATAAAAAGACCATCACCATCGACCCGGTCATCACCTTCCTGAAGACCAAGGGCAAGCAGCAGGATATGTCCGTCGCCACCGAGGCCAGCGTGGCCATGTACGGCAAGTACATCTACACGGTGGACAGGCACGGCATCTTAAAGTGCGTGGACAGCGACACCATGCTCACCGTATGGGCCTTTGACACCGGCGACAACACCGATGCCACCCCCGCCCTTGGCTTTGACCAGGACGGCAGCCTGGGCCTGTACACGGGCACCACGGTGTTCACCCGCACCCGCAGGGATGGCAACGCCCTCATCCGCCGCATCGACGCCCTGACCGGGCGCGAGGTGTGGAAGGTGGAGGCGCCGGCCAAGTTCCAGGATACCGAGCGCGGCGGCGTGAAGGCCAGCCCGGTGGTGGGCCAGAACGCGCTGTCCGACCTGGTCATCTTCACCGTCAACCTGACGGGCGACGGCGAGACGGCCACCATGCTGGCGCTGGACAAGCAAACCGGCAACGAGGTATGGCGCCACGAGCTGGCTGCCCCCACCATCTCCTCGCCGGTGGCGGTGTACACCGCATCCGGCCAGGGCTATGTGATCCAGGCGGACGGCAACGGCCTGCTTAGCCTGCTGGACGGCCGCACCGGCCAGGTGCTGCACACGCTGGACCTGGAAGGCGATGTCGATGCCTCCCCCGCTGTGTATAACGACGTGCTGGTCATCGGCACCAACGACAAGGACAACAACTACCTGTACGGCATCCGGCTGGAGTAGTCGGCAGGTACAAGGTACAGCTTGAGGTGAGGGGCGGCGTGGAGCCGCTCCTCACCTTCTTTTTATTGGATTGCCTTGAAATGCCGGCCATTCCCGGATAAACTGGTATCACATGATATGTTGACCATCCATCCGAATGATTCGCGCGCGCCAGCGCGTCGAAAGGAGCCCCATGAACAAGCGATACCTCGTCGCCCTGGACCAGGGCACCACCTCGTCCCGTGCGGTTGTCTTCACGCCGGAAGGCAGGCCGGTCAGCTCGGCCGCGCTGGAGTTTAAGCAGCATTACCCCCAGCTCGGCTGGGTGGAGCACGACCCGGACGACATCCTCTCCACCCAGGTGGAGAGCCTGCGCGCCGCCGTGCGCAAGGCTGGCATCGACGCGCGGGAAATCGCCGCCATCGGCATCACCAACCAGCGGGAGACCACCTTGCTGTGGGACCGGGCCACCGGCCGCCCGCTGCACCGGGCCATCGTCTGGCAGTGCCGCCGCACCGCCCAGTATGTGGAGCGCCTCAAGCAGGCGGGTCACGCCGACACCATCCGCCAGAAGACCGGCTTGGTACCGGATGCCTATTTCTCGGGCACCAAGCTGCAATGGCTGCTGGACCACCTGGACGCGCGGGAGCGCGCGCAGCGGGGCGAACTGTGCTTCGGCACGGTGGACAGCTACCTGGCCTGGCACCTGGTAGCCGGGCACCCGCATGTGACCGATGCCACCAACGCCGGGCGCACGATGCTGTTTAACCTCAACACCCAGCAGTGGGACAACGACCTGCTGGCCATGATGGATATCCCCCGCCCCTTGCTGCCCCAGGTGGTGGACACCGCACGTATCATCGGCATGCTGGAAGACGACGTGCTGGGCACGCCCATCCCGGTCGCCTCGCTGGTGGGCGATCAGCACGCGGCGCTGTTTGGCCAGGGGTGCCTGGAGGCGGGCATGGTGAAAAACACCTATGGCACCGGCTGCTTCATGCTGATGAACACCGGCAGCGAGCTGCGCCACAGCGAGGCCGGCCTGCTGAGCACCATGGCCTGGCGGCTGGACGGCAAGCCCACCTACGCGCTGGAGGGCAGCGTGTTTGTAGGCGGCGCGGCCATTCAATGGCTGCGCGACGAGCTGCACCTGATTGACAGCGCCGCCCAGTCCGAGCAGATGGCCCGCAGCGTGCCCACCTCGGGCGACTGCTACCTGGTGCCCGCCTTTACCGGCCTTGGCGCGCCCCACTGGGACATGTACGCCCGGGGCACGCTGGTGGGCATGACGCGGGGTACCTCCCGCGCCCACATCGTGCGCGCGGCGCTGGAATCCATCGCCTACCAGTCGGGCGACCTGCTGGCCGCCATGGCCCAGGACGCGCGCCAGCGCCCCGCCCAGTTGCGGGTGGATGGCGGCGCCACCGCCAACGACTTTTTGATGCAGTTTCAGGCCGATGTGATGGACCTGCCCATCCTGCGCCCCGCCGTGCTGGAAACCACCGCCCTGGGCGCTGCGCTGCTGGCCGGGCTGGCTGTCGGCGTGTATCAAAACGCCGCCGAGACCGCCCATGGCTGGCAGGCCGAGCGCGCCTTTACCCCCCGCATGCAGGCCGAGGACCGCGCGCAGGCGCTCAAGGGCTGGAAACGCGCCGTGGACGCCGCGCGCTATTGGGCGCGGCAGGATGCCTAAGCAACCGCGGTTGCGCCCCTGCGCAGCCCCCTGCGCGATTGTATACAACCGGCAATTGTGATAGGATAGACGCAACAATACTCCGAGGTGAAACATGTACGCGATTGGCGTTGATATTGGCGGAACGACCATCAAGCTTGGCTGTGTGCAGGATGGCCTGAACATCATCTACCGCGACCGCAGGCAGTCCCCGCGCGACCCTGCCCAGATGGCCCAGGCCATCCACAGCATGGTGAGCGTGGCCGAGCGCAAGTTCCCCGGCGCGCCCGTGGGCATCTCCTGCGCCGGCTCCATGGACAACCAGGGCTATGTGACCGCCAGCCAATTGGGCTGGCAGGCCGCGCCGCTGGGCCCCTTGCTGTACGAGCAGTTCAACCGCGCCCTGCCCATGGAGAATGACGCCATGTGCGCCCTGGCGGCGGAGCATATCCACGGCGCCCTCAAGGGCTGCGACACCGGCCTGCTCATCACCCTGGGCACCGGCATCGGCGGCGGCATCATCGTGGGCGGCGTGCCCGCCCGCGGCCATATGGGCCTGCATGGCGAGGTGGGCCACATGATTACCCATGCCGACGGCCGCCCGTGCAGTTGCGGCCAGAAGGGCTGCTGGGAGATGTACGCCGCCGCCAGCAAGCTGCGCGAAATGGCTGGCGGCATCAGCGTGCGCGAGGCCATCAGCCGCATCCGCGCGGGCGACCTGCTGGACATTTGGGAGGCCTATGTGCACGAGGTCGTCATCGGCCTCAGCAGCTTGATGATGATTTTCGCGCCCCAGATCATTGCCATCGGCGGCGGCCTGTCCAACGCCGGCGACATCGTCATCGGCACCTTCCGCCAGCAGGTGGAGCAGACCAGCGCCTTTCGCACCTTCAACCCCTTCACCCAGATTGTCTCAGCCCACTTCCAGAACGACGCCGGCATCATCGGCGCGGCTGCCCTGGCGCAGCTTGCGGGGTAGGGACCGTGAGAACGGGAACGGGGAATGGGACGAATTGGGGGACCTTTTCTGAAGAAAAGGTCCCCCAAACCCCTCCAAAAGACTTTAATTGGGATACCTAATAATTTATAACAAAAGCAACAGGGAGGCGATTGCCTCCCTGTCCTGTGTTTGGTAGTTTTGGGGTTTACGCCTGCAGCGCGCTCATCTTTTTCTTGGCGGTGTGGGAGCGCCAGGTGTGCATCACCAGGGCGACCGCGATGACGCCGTAGCACAGGAACACGCGGAAGTACTCGCCCACCACGGGGTTGCCGAACATCACCGTTCCCGCGTCCTGCGCCACCACGAACAGCGTGTGGAACAGCAGGCAGCCGATGATGGCCTGGCCGTTGGTGGCCCGGTTGATGCTGGCGCCGCCCACCAGAATGGCAGCGCCCGCGTACAGACCCACCATCTCATGGGCCGAATAGGTCTGCAGGGTGCCCAGGTTCTGGATGAAGATGATTTGCCCCCAGCCGGCCAGCACTGTGGACAGCATGATGGCAATCAGGCGCACGCGGTTGACGTTGATACCGGCCGAGTTGGCCACCGTGCGGCTCTGCCCCACGGCGCGGAACTGCTGGCCCAGGCGGGTCTTCATGATGCCGGCATTGAACAGGCACAGCAGGCCCACCAGCACGAAGGTCACCACCGGCACATGCACGTTGGCGAAGCTGGGCTGCACAAACGGCAGATGGTAGATGATGAGGAACAGCACCGTCAGCCCGCCCAGCGTGTAGAAGCGGCGGCTGCTCATGCGCTTGGTGACAAACAGGATGATGGCGCCCACCAGAATGATGCCGCTGACGATGTACAGCGCCGTGCTGAAGTGGATGCGCAGCACGCCGTCAATGGCGCCCTGCAGCTTGTTGATGGTCAGGTCCAGCGTGTTGCGCACGCCCGTGGCGCCCACGATGGTCACCTTTTCGCTCAGCGGGATGATCATGCCGAACACAAACAGGAACAGCAGCTGATACGCGCCGTTGGCGAAGTAGCCCAGGATGAGGGAGCCGATGGTCTCCTGCCCCTTCATCTTGTTGAGCAGCGAGCCAATCAGAAAGCCAAAGGCGCTGGCCAGCGGCACGGTAATCAGCGCCGAGACCAGTATGCCCGCGATGCCCGTCAGGCTCCAGTTGATGGCCAACAGCATGCCCACCTGCGCCGCCATGGCGCCGATGGTAATGGCAAAGTTGATGCCCATGCCCGTGATGATGGGGATAATCAGGGAAAGGACGATGAACAGGTTGCGCACCAGGCGGCTCATGATCTGGAACAGGATGTCGTTCATGGGCCGGCCGGACACAATGATGAAGATCACCGAAAGGATGAGGAAGACATAGGTCACCACATACTCTTTCAGGTGCTTGCCGATGTTGATGTTGGGGCGGTTCAACTCAGTCACGTCCCTTACCTCCCGCCTGTGTCAGGGCATACAGGATGATGCCGTTGGAAATCAGGATGCGCATGACCTCGCTGAGGCCGCTGACGTCAATCATGGCGTTGGCGACCTGGATGCCCATGGCCAGCACACCCTGGAAGAGGAAGGTGCCCAGAATGACGTGGAACACCTTGGCTTTGGAGACCGAGGCGCCGCCGATGAGGATGGCGCTGGCCGCGATAAAGCCCATTTGCTGCGGGCCCATGTACAAGGACATGAAGCCGAAGCTCTGCGAGTAGACGATGATGCCCACAGCGGCGATCACGGTGGACAGCGTGGTGCCGATGATGCGCATGTGGTCCACATTGATGCCGCTGGCCTTGGCGAAGGCCGGGTTGCTGCCCGCGGCAATCATGGCCACGCCCTTGCGGGAGCGCTCAAACAGGTACATCACCAGGCAGCTGAGGCCCAGGAACAGCAGCAGGCCGGTGGGCACCGACACGCCCAGCACATTGAAGCGCAGGAAGTTATCCAGCAGCCCGCCAATGTTGCCCGACATGTTGTGCATCAGGCGCAGGCCGCTGCCCAGCGCCCAGGTGAGCTTCGGGTTGCGGAAGGGCAGCAGCATCCACGCGATACAGAACAGCGATACATAGCTGAAGCCCACATAGGTGGAGACCGTCATCTCGCTGCCCTTGATGCGGTTGAGCAGCAGGCCGTAGGCATAGCCAACGGGGACAGCCATCAGGATGCCCACCACGATGGCGAACACCAGGGCGCCCCAGCCGGTCAGGTTCATTTCCAGTGCGATGACCGTGGACAGCAGGCCCGAGATGATGCCGATGGGCATGCCCATGTTTAGGCTGATGCCTGACTGGATGCCAGGCAGCATGGCCAACGCCAGCACGCCGTACATGCCCAGGCGCTGCAGGATATTGGTAATCATGCCGGGGATGGCGATGTCGTAAAGCCCGGCCAGCACAATCAGCAGGATAAAGAACAGCAATATGATGAAGCGCGGGGTGCCCATGCGCTTGACCATGGTTTTGTAAAACAGGATGGCCAGCCCCAGCGCCAGCGCGCCGAAGGCCAGATACAGCAGATTCTCTGCCTCACGCACCATGCGCATAAACAGCGGGTCGCGCCCGGTGAGCACGCTGTCGGCGCCCGCGGCGAGCGCGCGGTCGTAGATGGTTTCAAAGGTATCGCCCTTGGCGCGCACGGCGTCGATGATCGGCTGCCGGGCGCCCGCCAACATGTCGGCGGTCAGGGCGGGGTGGATGAGGGAAATTTCGCTCAGCAGCGCGTCCGCGTAGGGGGTGATGGCTTCCTTCTGCGCCACCAGCGCGGCCGAGGGCTCAAAGCCCGTCAGGTCGTCGATGACCGGGCGCATGGCGTCGTCTTCGGAAATCGGGGCTTCCATCACCGCGGCGTCCGTGCCTTCGGCGGGGGGCGCTTCCTCCACCGGTACCTCCACCGGCGGCGCCTCCTGCCCCTTGGCCGCCAGGAATGCCTTCTCCTCCGCGTCCAAGGCCAGGTAATACTTCTCCAGCTCCTTGTCCAGCGTCAGGATGGCCTGGGCGTAGCCGGGCGAATCCTGGCTGAAGCCGGGGCGCAGCGCCACCAGCGCTTCCTTGCGGGCTAGGGCTTCCTGCTCCAGCACATAGTCGCGCCGTTGGTTGCGGCTGTAGCCGTTGGCTTGGGCATATTCGTAGGCCTTCTCGTTGGCTTCCTTGCCATACTGGTCGACCAATGGCTGGTGCGCGGTCGCCATGACCGAGTAGCTTCGCATCTCATCCAGCGTGGCGAACGTGCTGGCCTGGTGCCGAGCCATGAGGCCCATGATGCCCGCCACCAGCAGCGCCAGCATGATGAGAAAGACCAGACCGGCCAGGATTTTCTGACTCTTCGCGATTTTCATCAGTTCCCTCCCTCAACGGCGATGCCGCTCATGGCCAGGCCGAAGTTCTCATTGCTGTCAGACGGCTTGAGGATGGCGGAGACCTTGCCCTCAGTGACGATGGCAATGCGGTCGCAGATGCTCTTGAGCTCCAGCAGCTCCGACGACACCATGACGATGGTGAGGTTCAGCTCGCGGTTGAGCTTGAGCAGTGTATCGATGACCAGTTTTTTCGCGCCGATGTCAATGCCGCGCGTTGGCTCCGACACAAAGAGGAACCGGGGCTTGAGCGCCAGCGCACGGGCGATGCACACCTTTTGCTGGTTGCCGCCAGACAGGGTGCCCACCGGCTGCAGGGGCGAGGTGGCGCGCACGTCCAGTTCCTTCATCATCTGGTCGGCGGTCTGGCGAATCTCCCGCGCGTTCTTCAACCGGAAGGGGGCCGCGCCCAGAAAGTCGCCATTGACCTGCATGGCCGAGAAGACGATGTTATCCTCAATGCTTTGATCCAGCAGCAGGCCTACGCCGCGCCTGTCCTCGGATACCATGGCCAGGCCGCGCTTGAGGCTGCCGCGCGAATCGTTCAGCGGCAGGGGTTCACCAAACAGCTCCACATGGCCTTCGGCCGGGTAGATGCCCATGATGCCGTTGGGGATGCCAATCTTGCCCTGGCCGGCCAGGCCGCCGATGCCCAGGATTTCTCCCTCAAACACCGACAGGTTGAGCCCGCGCACGGCCTCACCCGGCATGTCCACATACAGGTCGCGGATGACCATCGCGCGGGGCGCGTCCTCCGGGAAGTCCCGGGAGTTGTCGTCAATCTGATCCGCCCCGCCGCGGCCTACCATCAGCGCGGCCAGCTCCGACAGGGTGGTCTGACTGGTCTCCCGATGGGCGGCCAGCTTGCCGTCACGCAGCACGGTGACGCCCTGGGTGGCCTTCATCACCTCGGCCAGGCGGTGGGTGATGAAGATGATGCCGATGCCCTCATCCGCCAGCGCCTGCATGACCCCGATGAGGATATCCGCCTCGGACTCGGTCAGCACCGCGGTAGGCTCGTCAAAGACCAGCAGCTTGATGCCGGACTTGTCAATCTCGCGCGCGATTTCCACAAACTGCATGTAACCTACCGGCAGGTTGCGGATTTTCTCTGCCTCGGAGATGGCGATGCCGATTTTGTCCAGCGCCTGGCGGGCATCCTGCTCCATGGTGGCGCTGTCCAGCACCTCCAGGTCGTGCCCCAACAGGCGGCTGACCAGATTGGGCTTGGAGATTTCGCGGTTCAGCTTGATGTTCTCCGTGACCGAGAAGCCCGGGATGAGCATGAACTCCTGATGCACCATGCCGATGCCATGCTCGATGGCCTGATGGGGAGACTTGATGTGTACCTCCTGCCCATCAATCAGCACTTCACCCTGAAAGCCGCCGGTTTCGGTGATGACCGGCATGCCAAACAGGATGTTCATCAAAGTGGATTTGCCTGCCCCATTCTCCCCCAGCAGGGCGTGTATCTCGCCCGGGCGAACCTTCAAGCTGACGTCGCTTAACACCTGGTTGTCCCCGTACTGTTTGCTGATGTGGTTCATTTCCAGCACATATTCGCTGATTGGAATCACCCCTGTCCGCCCGCGAACCTACCGCGCGCATACCGCTGTCCCACAGGCTGCGACACCCGGCCGTGGTGACCGAATGGCCGGCACAGGGCTCTCGCCTTGCGCCGTGATGCAGGGTGGGGATATGCGTACTGGTGGCTCTGTCGGGCTGATTTCAAACAAATCGCCAGCGATCTGGCGTAAGAATCGGCGCCCCGCGCCGGTATATAAGAATGACCGGCCCCGCGCTGAGCGCGGGGCCGGGATGGGTTTACTTAGTCCACAAACTCGGCGAAGTTGACGCGATCGAAGTACAGCATGAGGTAGGTCGGATAGACCTTGCCGTCGCCGTCCTCGTAGTTGGTCAGCTGAACATCATAGCCTGTGGCGGTATCCAGCGCAGCCTTCACATCGGCGAAGGCGCCCTTTTCGGTATACTTGCCATTGATCCAGTTGGTGGCGTACTCAAACGCACCGGTGATCATGGAATAGTTGACGGGTACCGGCCACGTGGAGAAACGCTGCTCAGCATCGTGCTCCTTGAGGATGGCAGCGGCCTTCTTGATGTAGGCATCGATGTCACCCCAGTCAGCCTCGTCCACCGCAACGCCCAGGGAGGCCGGGAAGCCATGGAAGGGGCTGGGGCAGCAGGGCAGGGGATAGTAGGCATTCGCTTCCTTGAGCACCGCCGCCTGCAGGGCTTCCTGCATGCCGCAGTTGGTGCAGAAGAAGGCGACCTTTTTGCCTTCGTATTCCTTCATAACCTTCGGAACGTCTTCCAGGATGAAGTTCTGGGCGCCGGACATGCCTGCGTCACCGGTGGGGTCGGGCGCGTCGCGGTCAACCAGCTCGATGCCCAGGCGGGCAGTTTCTTCCTTGAGGATGTTGTGGCGGGCAACGATGGTCTCATAGCCCATGTGGCGCGCGAAGGAGTAGTGAATCAGCACGTCCGCGCCCCAGTCCTTGGCGGTCTGGGCAATCTGGACGCCGCCGTTGATTTCGTCAACACCCATGACAAAGTCAGCCGCGGAGGTGATGGTCTGCGGGTCTTCGGCGGGCACGCCGGCGATCAGCAGGATGTCATCGCGCTTCAGATCGGTCTTGATCTGGGTAAAGGCAGCAGCCGCGCCCTGCACAGCCTGCACCATAATGATGGCCTTCACCTCGGGATCGGACGCAAAGGCGAGCAGCTTGCCCACGGTGGTCTCGACCTCGGCGGCGAAACGATCCGGATAGGTGTCAGTGATGACGATGTCCGGATACTTTGCCTTGAGCATCTCAGCGGCGCGGTATTCTTCCTCGCCCTGGGACACGGTGCCGGTCATGATGGCGATTTTGTACTTGGGCGCCTCTGCCAGGACGGGCAGGGCCAGGGACAGGGTCAGGATCAGTGCGAGCAGCATCACGAGCGCTCTCTTCATGCTTGGTCTCCCCCTTTTAATTTCTCGCCGCAATCATTGTGCGTCGGTCAATGCGGCTTGTTGACGCTATTTTTACATAGTTTGCCGTCCTTGTCAACTTGTAACTGCATGAAACGGTCTGCAACCCGTCAAATTATGCAAACCAGCTGTCCGGAAAGCCGTTGTCCAGATGCTGTGTTTTTACGCGCGGGGCGTTTCCTTTTGCCCAAAGCGTGGTATAATCCTCACGTTCCGACGGCGGCAGGCTACCGCCCCCGCCGCGGACAAGGGATTGCACGAACGACGAGGAGGAATTGTCACCATGAAAATGAAGTTTCTATTGTTTTTGCTGGCAGCCATGCTGCTGACCACCAGCGCCATGGCCGTTCAGGTGCCCACCGAGCTGATGGAACTGCTGCAGGGCGGCGCCGGCGGCAACAACGGCGAGCCCATTGAGCTGGTTGTGAAGGAAGAAGCCCTTCACCTGTACAAGGATGTAATCGGGCCCAGCGGCGTGTTCGCGGCCATCATTGAAAATCCGGGCACGGTGCCCGCGGCCGTTCAGTCGGGTACGGTTGACCTGCTGGACAAGGATGGTAACGTGATTACCTCCGTGACCATCTACGGCAGCACCCCCTATATCATCGCCCCTGGCGGCACCGCCTATGTGCAGCAGGAGTACCTGCAGGTCAGCGAGGAGGACGCGGCCCGCGTCGCCTCCCACAAGTTCACGGTGAACGGCGTCACCCAGCCCGATGATACCACCCCCGCCCCCGCCACCCTGCCTGTCACCTCCACCTACGCCCAGGAGGAAGTGCCCAACTACTTTGGCGAGGAAAAGAACTACAGCGCGAACGTCACCCTGACGATTGAAAACAACACCGACGCCACCGCCTACAACGCGCAGGCCTTCAGCGTACTGCGCAACAAGGACGGCAAGCTGCTGACCGTCGCCACCACCATGGCCAATGACATCGGCATCCTGCCCGGCAGCAAGATTGAGATGCAAAACCGCGTCAACGGCGGCCTGGTGGCCAAGCTGATGGCCGAGCAGAGCGAGCCCGCCACGGTGGAGAGCGTTGTGCTGGTGATGCCGGAGCTATAATCTTTAACAAGCTGATTCCATGATAGAGGCTGCCGCGGAAAACCCGCGGCAGCCTCAGACTTTTTAAGAAGTATATTCAGCGAGGGTTCGGAGGGCGGAGCCCTCTGATGGAAATCCGCCCCAGCGACATGCGCGGCGGGGCGGAAAAGGACGAGTTTATCGAAGCGTTTGCGGCTGCGTTTGGTATCAGATGCCAAACGACACGTTGATGCCTATGGCCGAGCGCACCATGGGGCCGTCCAGCAGCACGGGCTTGGAGACACCGGCCACGTCGGACAGCTTGTTGTGGATGATGTCCCGTCCGTCCACCGCCACCGTCACGCCGTAGATGCCGTCGCGGATGAGGTGGGCCGCGTGTACACCAAACTCGGTGGACAGCACGCGGTCATAGGCGCAGGGGGTGCCGCCGCGCTGAATGTGGCCGGGAATCACCGTGCGGCACTCTACGCCCACCATCTGCTCCAGCTGGGTGGCGATGCGGTGGGAGATGCTGTTGTACGGGCTCTCCACACGGGCCGCCTCGCGGTCCTTCTTTTTCATTTCCTTCTCATCCTTGTCCATGGCCCCCTCGGCCACGGCGATGATGGAGAAGGACTTGCGCAGGTTGGCGCGGGTCTCCACGACCTCGGCCACCTTTTCGATGTCGTAGGGAAACTCCGGCAGCAAAATGATGTCGGCGCCGCCGGCCACGCCGGCATACAGCGTGAGCCAGCCGGACTTGTTGCCCATCAGCTCAATCACCATGCAGCGCCCATGGCTGGCCGCCGTGGTGTGGATGCGGTCCACCACATCGGTGGCGATATCCACCGCCGTGTGAAAGCCGAAGGTGAAGTCCGTGCCGTAGATGTCGTTATCGATGGTCTTGGGCAGGCCGATGACGTTGAGGCCCTCCTGGCTGAGCAGGTTGGCCGTCTTGTGCGTGCCGTTGCCCCCCAGCACCACCAGGCAGTCAAGCCGCATCGCCCGGTAGTTCTTCTTCATCTCCTCCACCTTGTCGGGGCCGTCGCCGTTGCTGCGCATCTGGCTGAAGGGCGTGCGGCTGGTGCCCAGAATGGTGCCGCCGCGGGTGAGGATGTTGGAAAACTGGCTTTCCTCCATCGGCTGATAATCGCCCTCAATCAGGCCGCGGAAACCGCCGCGGATGCCGATGATTTCCGCGTCAAACAGATGGTAGCTGGCGCGGACGACGCCGCGGATGGCCGCGTTGAGGCCGGGGCAATCCCCGCCCGCGGTCAGGATGCCGATGCGCTTTTTCATATACAGTTGCCTCCCATGTAGAATACGGAGTAAAGGGAGGGGTTAGCGGTTAGCGGTTAGCGGTTAGCAGTTAGCAGTTAGCAGTTAGCAGTGAATACTTGCGCCTTCGGTGCCGAGCCAAG
>ENA-UOOM01001611-UOOM01001611.1-fermentation-metagenome-genome-assembly--contig:-NODE-1611-length-21050-cov-4.262920_pt1 | contig 21050 bp, 17 predicted proteins | sample MGYA00245781_ERZ724031 | MGnify/ENA primary metagenome ERZ724031 (study PRJEB28704, sample SAMN03018317) | fermentation metagenome | biome: anthropogenic terrestrial biome; feature: soil; material... | reverse complement strand
CGGTTGAGAACGGTGAAGGCCTGACGAAAACCCAAAAAAGGTATCATAAATATACCCGCCAGAGGGATCTCACCCTGTTGACGCTCTTTCTGGGAACGGGTATCCGCATCAGTGAATGCGTTGGCCTGAACATTACGGATTTTGACTTCCATACCAATGGATTTAAAATCACCCGTAAAGGCGGTGATCAGGTACTTCTCTACTTCAGTGACGAGGTCCGCAAGGCTTTGCTGGACTACCTGAAGGAGAGGAAAAAAATAACCCCTCTTCCGGGTCATGAGGATGCCTTTTTTCTATCGCTGCAGCGAAAACGGTTAAGCAATCGTGCCATTCAGAATCTGGTCAAAAAATACGCCCGAATTATAAGTCCATTGAAAAAGATATCCCCTCATAAGCTTCGCAGTACTTATGGTACGACTCTTTACCGGGAGACAGGTGATATTTATCTGGTGGCAGATGTACTTGGGCATAAGGATGTAAATACGACCAGAAAGCACTATGCTGCCATCAGCGATGATAAAAGGCGGATGGCAGCCCGGGTGGTTAAATTGAGAGACGAATAAATCATGGAATCAGGGAACAGGGATCAGAAGCTGCTGACCTGCTGCGATATTGGGGGTCCTTAGCTGATTTCGTTCCTTGATTTCATCCACATAGTCCCGTATATCCCTTCCCGGGGGCAAATAGGCGGATGCAATTGTCCAGAGGGTATCTCCCTCTTCAACGTCCCATACAAGACAGTGGCTCGATGTGTCCATGGCATTGCCTTTGAACAGGAAGAAAGACATTGCGGACAGTAACAAAGTGAGTACCAATGTAATAAAAAAACTCAATCGCCATCCGGATCGGATATGCCAGGTCCTCTTTTTACCAACGCGTTTGTTTGCGGAATGCAATTTTGACTCCATATTTACACCTCCGGAACGTATGTTCTCCATACCAGGATTATATGCGAACATGTGTTCCTTGTCAAGGCTTTTTTAGAATTTTCATATGAAAACTGAAAGCTAAATAAAGCTAAATAAACCAGGAAAAAAGAATCGTTCACCAGGAATTAGGTATCAAATCAGGAATCATTGGAAAATCCGAACATTTGTTTGAATTTGCTTCCCTGCTATGTTATAATTTTCTTGGAGAAAAGATCATAAGGATTGAGGTGTTGAGCATGTCGAAACCCCTTAGCGATAAGCAAAGGAGAATTCTTGAATATCTGAAACAGGAAATCCGCACCAAGGGCTATCCCCCGTCTGTTCGCGAAATTGGCGAAGCTGTGGGGCTGAAGTCTACTTCCACTGTTCACGGATATCTGGAGCGGCTAGAGAAGAAAGGCCTTATTCGCAGAGACCCCAGCAAACCCAGAGCGATAGAAATATTGGATCAGTCTACCTGCTTTACCAAAAAAGAAGTCGTCAATGTACCGATTGTAGGGCAGGTTACAGCAGGACAACCGATTCTTGCCGTGGAAAACATAGAAGACACCTTCCCCATTCCTACGGATTATCTACATAACAGTGATGCTTTCATGCTTTCCGTCCGTGGAGAGAGCATGATTGGGGCAGGAATCCTCAATGGGGATTATGTGATTGTTCAAAAGCAATCGACCGCGGAGAATGGTGAAATTGTCGTTGCCCTGATAGAAGATGAGGCGACGGTAAAGACATTCTATAAGGAAAAGGATGTCTTTCGCCTGCAGCCGGAAAATCCCCAAATGGATCCCATTTATGTTCAGGATGTCAGGATCCTGGGGAAAGTCATCGGCGTGATCCGGATGTTCCGGTAAGTAAGTCACCGGGCAGAGGATCAAAGCTGAATAAAGCCCTCCTCGTACATTCTTGTAAGCACTTTCATCATTGCCAGTTTGACATGTGCATAGGTCAGACCTCCCTGCAGATAGGCAATATAGGGTTCCCGGATGGGGGCATCTGCGCTGAGTTCAATGGAAGCCCCCTGCACGAAAGTGCCTGCTGCCATAATGACCTGATGCTCATAGCCAGGCATATCCCAGGGATAGGGTACCACATGTCCGTCAACGGGAGATGCAGATTGAATCGCCTGACAGAAAGCGATCAGCTCCCTCGCGGATCGGAATTCAATGGATTGAATGATGTCCGATCGATGTTCCTCCCATTCCGGCAGGACCCGATATCCCAACTGGTGGAATATCCTTCCGGCCAGGACAGCTCCCTTCAGGGCCTCTGCCACAGTGTGTGGCGCAAGGAACAGCCCCTGATAATACAGGATATACCCATACGGAAAGGAACCTTCTTCTTTTCCGATTCCAGGGGAGGTTAACCTCTGTGACAAAAGATCAATGGCCCGTTTGGTACCGACAGCGTAGGCTCCTGTTGGTGCCAGACCACCTCCTGGATTTTTAATCAGGGATCCCACCGTCAGATCGGCATTCACACTGCTGGGTTCCCTTTCTTCCGTAAATTCTCCATAGCAGTTGTCTACCAGGATGAATACATCCGGACGAAGACTCCTGATAAAGGATATGGTATCCCCTATTTCTGAGACGGTCAGGGATTTTCTCCATCCATATCCCTTGGATCTTTGAATGAGGATCGTTTTGATCCGCTTATTTTCCAGCTTTTCTTTTATTTTGTCACGATCGATGTTGCCCTCCGGGGAAAAGTCCACTTCCTGATAGGAAACATTCCATTCCCGGAGCGATCCCGGGACAGCTTCCCGGATGCCAATAACGTCATTCAGGGTATCATAGGGACATCCGGTAACCGACAAAAGGATATCGCCTGGCCGTAACAGGGCAAACAGGCTGTCACTCAATACATGGGTCCCCGACACCCACTGGGGCCGTACCAGCGCACTCTCCCCTCCAAAAATATCACGATAGACCTCATCCAGTGCATCTCTCCCGTCATCTCCATATCCATAACCGGTGGTACCGATAAAATGTCTCGGACTGATCCTGTGCTTTCCAAATACATTGAGTATTCTTGCCTGATGATATTCTGCCATTTCATTCAAATCAGTAAACTTCTTTTGGATATCCCGTTGGGCATTCCGGACAAAGGACAGTGCTTTTGGATGGATATGCATTTCGTTCAGGTAATAATCTGAATAATTCATTTGTCACCTCATGCAGTTTTTGTATTGATCTTTCATCATCGCGATCATCGCGCATACAGAAAGGAACCAGCCAAAGGATGGTTCCGTTTCTTTTCATCCTGAATTTATCTATGGGACGGACGTACTTTCTGCCGGATTACTCTTCTTCCGGCTCCTGTATGGCATTCCCGAAAGAAACAGGACGGGCAGGGGTAATGGTGGAAATCGCATGCTTGTACATCATCATTTGCTTTCCATCGCTCTCCATGATAATGATAAAATTATCAAATCCCTTCACTATGCCCTTCAACTGAAATCCATTGGTCAGATGAACGGTAACAGGAACATGTTCCTTTCTGGCCTGATTCAGGAATACATCCTGTAAGACAATGGTTGATTTTGATGCCATCTTATAAACCACCCTTTCCTATCTTTTTCTATTGGTACCCTAATACGGAAAACTGGTACCCTAATACGGAAAACGAATTTTCAGCCTGTGTTTCCGCTGTTACAGATATCATTATACACCATCTGTTGCCATTTAGAAAGACCATTTTTTCTCAATATCGGAAATTATCTGGTCACAAAGGAAGGATCTATCTTCCGACTGATTTCCATCCAGCCAATGAATTCTCTTCTCTCTCTGAAACCACGTCAGCTGGCGTTTTGCAAATCTTCTGGTATTCCTTTTCAGCAGTTCCACTGCTTCCTCCCAGGTGGATCGTCCCTCCAGATAATGGAGGATCTCCTTGTAACCCAGGCCCTGCATGGAAACCAGATCTCCCCGATAGCCCATATCCAACAGTTTCTTTACTTCCTTTACCAATCCGGACTGTATCATCCGATCCACTCTTTTGTTGATTCTTTCATACAGTTTTGATCGGCCCATAGTCAATCCGTAAAGCATCCAGTCATAACAGGGAGATTCCATATTATGATAATCCTGGCGAAATTCCATCATGGTCTTTCCGGTAACATGATAGACTTCCAGAGCGCGTATCGTCCTTCTTGTATCATTGGGATGCAGCCTTGCTGCCGTGTCCGGATCGGTCTGTTCCAGAAGATCATGTAAGTATTGGTTATCATGCTGTTCCAGCACCTTGTTTAAATGGCTCCGATATTCCGGATCCTCCGCTGCATCCGTAAAACCCATGGGATACAGAATGGAATTGATATATAAACCGGTGCCTCCGGCCAGGATGGGCAGCTTTTCCCGGCTGTTGATTTTTCGAATGCTTTTCTCTGCACCTTTCTGGAAAAGAGCCGCATTGAATGCTTCATCCGGATCCACAACATCCATCATGTAATGAGGAATCCCCTGCCGTTCCTCCAGGGTCGGCTTTGCCGTTCCGATATTCATGTATCGGTAAATCTGCATGGAATCTGCGGATACAATTTCTCCATGAATTCCTTTCGCCAGCCGGATTGCCAGATCGGTTTTACCAACCCCTGTCGGCCCCACAATCACAACCAAAGGTATCTTTTTCATTGCTTATATCGTCCTTTTACACTATTCTCTTGAATTTTTTCTCCAGCTCATATCGGCTTATTGTGATCAGGATCGGCCTTCCATGAGGACAGGTCAATGGAACTTTTTTACGGCTCAGATCCCTCAACAGGCTCCGGATTTCATTTTCCGACAATTTATCATTGGCCTTTACGGCTTTCTTACAGGACATCCGGATGATGTCCTCCTTCTGCAGGAGCAGTCTGGTATTGCCTGCCTTGTAATCCGGCTGATCCAGCAATTCCCGGAACAAGTCCCTTATACCGGACTCCTTTACTAAAACAGGGACAGCCCGGACAAGAAAAGACTTTCCCCCAAAAGGCTCCATGTCAAAACCGACGGAAGAAAGATTCTGCAGGCTCTCCGACAAAACCAGATACTCGTCATGGGTGACTTCCAATACATAAGGGGGAGATAATTGCTGGCTGAGTACTTCCTGTTTCTGTATGGCATCCTTAAACTTTTCATAAAGCAAGCGCTCATGGGCAGCATGTTGATCAATAATGTAAAGATTCGTATCCGTTTCTGCCAGAATAAAAGTAGAAAAAGCGCTCCCTATAATATTCATCTTCATAAAACGACAGGCATCCATAGGATTGTCATCTTTGCCTGCATTCATACCGGAAGTCCGGAGATCCTCCTCTTCCTTTCGGATATACATGGGCCTGGAAGCCATTTCTTCCTTCATCTGCAGAGGAATGTCTTTCTGCATCTGTGAGAGGTCTTCTGCAGCGGATTCCCCGTCCTTCGAAACGGTGGTGGAATGGTCCGGTTCGGAATGATCCGCATCCGGGGAATCCATATCCGAGAAGGATGAGGATGACACGGATGGCAACGCATCCAGCTGGACGGACTCCGGTTGATTTTCCTGCACATTCACAGAAGGTATATAGGGCTTCTCTTCCAGAAATCCTTTCAGATACTTCAGAAGGAGTTGATAGATTTCCTTCTGGTCCCGGAATCGGATTTCGGTTTTGGATGGGTGAACATTTACATCAATGTCCCTGGAAGGCAAATGGATGCTTAAAACGCACCAGGGAAAATGATTGATCATGGTCTGATCCCGGGCGGCTTCCTCCACGCACTGGGACAATAGCGGGCTTTTGATATATCTCCCGTTTACAAAGAAGGATTGATGACTGCGGTTGGTTCTGGCAAGGGAAGGTTTCCCCACATAGCCAGAAACGGACAGGCTGCTTCCAGCCGGTTTCGCATCTATTGCGATCAGCTCATTTTTTACATCCTTTCCATATATGGTAAGGATCGCATCCAAAAGGCAATTTGTTCCCGGAGAGTGATAAATAATTTTCCCATTGCTGATATACTTGAAGGAGATTTCAGGGTGAGCCAGAATCAGTTTGGCAGTCAGCTCACTGATGGCGGCAGTTTCACTTCGTGGAGATTTCAGAAACTTCAACCTGGCCGGAGCATTGTAGAACAGGTTGCGGACAAGAATCGTCGTACCTTCCGGACATCCTGCCTCTTCCACGCGGATCATCTCGCCTCCATGATTGACCAGGCGATATCCGGATAACGCATTCCTTTGCCTTGTCATCATTTCCATCTGAGAAACAGAGCAGATACTTGCCAGGGCTTCTCCCCGAAAGCCAAGGGTTTGAATGTTGCTTAAGTCGTCTGCATCGGATATCTTGCTGGTGGCATGCCGCTGAAAGGACGCTTTTGCATCGTCTTCCTCCATGCCTGTTCCGTTGTCTGTCACACGGAGAAAGGAAATGCCTCCATTTTCCACTTCCAGGGTGATGGCCTTTGCATCTGCATCAATGGAATTTTCCATCAGTTCCTTGACAATGGAAGCCGGCCGCTCCACCACTTCGCCGGCCGCGATCTGATTCACTATAAAATGATCCAGTTTATGTATGATCGGCATGTTTCCCCTCCTCCCCTGTTGCTTTTGCTTTCTGTACCAGCCGATACAGAATATCAATGGCTTCCATTGGTGTGATATGATTGATATCCAGACTGCGCAATTCCCTTTCCACCTCGGAAGGCTCCGAAGGCGGGGAATCTAATGTCTGCGTAGAATTTTCCGACTCATTGCCGTCCGGCTCGTCGCAGGCACTTGCGATTTCTTCCTCTGTCCCGGACTGGTGTATTCTGTCATCTTCCTCCAGCTGTTTCAATATCTTCTTTGCCCGCTCCACCACGGCATCCGGCAGGCCAGCCAGTTTTGCCACCTGAATGCCAAAGCTCCGGTCCGCCCCGCCCCGAACAATTTTACGCAGGAACAGAATATCATCTCCCTGCTCTTTCACCGCAACCCGGTAATTTTTGACTCCCGGAAGGCTGCCTTCCAGTTCTGTCAGTTCATGATAATGTGTGGCAAACAGGGTTTTTGCCTTTAAAGACGGCTCTTCACAGATATGCTCCACTACGGCATAGGCAATGCTGAGGCCATCAAAGGTACTGGTGCCACGGCCAATTTCGTCCAGAATCAGCAGACTTTTGGATGTGGCATTATTGAGGATATTGGCGACTTCGCTCATTTCCACCATAAAGGTGCTCTGTCCGGATGCCAGATCATCCGATGCGCCAACCCGTGTAAAGATCCGATCCACCAGTCCAATTTTTGCCTCTCTCGCCGGAACAAAGCAACCGATCTGAGCCAGTAGCACAATCAGGGCAACCTGGCGCATGTAGGTGCTTTTCCCTGCCATATTTGGTCCGGTAATGATCATGAAATGATCTTCCCCTGTTTTCATGTCGGTGTCGTTGGGGACAAACAAACCGTGAGGAAGCGCTTTTTCCACAACAGGATGCCGCCCGTCCCGGATTTGAAGAACACCGTCTTCCCGGATCTCCGGCCGGACGTAATCGTTTTCGTAGGATACCCGCGCCAGGGAATACAAAGCATCCAGAACGGCAAGGATCCCTGCGACATTCTGAATTCTGGAAACCTGCGCCGCTGTCTGCTCCCGGATCTCCGTAAACAGCCGATACTCCAGACGAATGCTTTTATCCTCTGCACCCATAATGGTGTTTTCCATTTCCTTCAGCTCCGGGGTAATGTATCGTTCTGAATTGGCAAGGGTCTGCTTTCGCATATAGGAATCCGGGACCAGACTCAGATTGGGTTTGGTCACATCGATGTAATAACCAAAAACCTTGTTGAACCCTATTTTTAAGTTCCGGATCCCCGTCTGTTCCCGTTCCTGCTGTTCCAGAGATGCAATCCATTTTTTGCCATCCGTCATGGCCAACCGGTACTGATCCAGTTCTTCATTCCAACCGTCCTTGATCAGGCTGCCCTCCCGGAGGGAGATGGGCGGGTCTTCAAAGATGGATTTTTCGAGAAGTCCCTGGATATTCTCCAGCACATCCATTTTTTCATGAAACTCTGCCAGCAGACGGCTCCTGCACTGTGCCAGAAGATCTTTTACTGCCGGCAGAATGGCAAGCGAATCCTTCAGGGAAAGCATATCCCTGGCATTTGCATTGCCAAAGGTAATCCGGCTTACCAACCTTTCCAGATCATGAACTTTCCCCAGCTGTTCTCTTATCTCATCCATCCAAAGTGGATGATGGATCATCTCTTCCACTGCATTGAGACGGTCTTCCACTGCCTCTTTTTGTATCAGGGGCTGCTGTACCCACTGTCGGAGCATTCTTCCTCCCATGGCGGTGTTCGTTTGATCCAGGAGCCACAGTACAGATCCCTTTTTTCCCTTCCCCCGTATGGTCTCGGTCAGTTCCAGATTTCTGCGGGCTGCCGCGTCCAGCATCATATAGGATTGAGGAAAATAAGCCTTGATCCGGTTGATGTGCTGCAGGGCATTTTTCTGGGTTTCCGACAAATATTCCAATAAAGCTCCTGCCGCACAAATTCCCGGCTTCATGCCCTGACACCCAAAACCATCCAGAGACTGTACCCTGAAATGTTCCAGCAGACATCGGTATGCATTGGACCATTGGTATGCCCACTCATGATAAGAGGTGATAAAGGGGGAAAACCGGCTTCGTATGGTGTTCAGGAAAGAAGAATCCGATGAAAGATCTTCACTGATCAGGATTTCACTGGGCTGGATTCTTGCCATCTCATCCAGCAATTTGTCCTCCACGTTGCCGGACGTAATCTCCGAAATAAAAAATTCACCGGTTGAAACATCCACACCGGAAAGACCGTAAGCATTTCCATCCTTCTTCAGGGAAAGCAGAAAGTTATTTGTTTTCTCTTCCAGCATGGAGCTTTCCAGAACGGTCCCGGGAGTTACCACCCGGATAACCTGGCGCTCCACCAACCCTTTTGCCTCCGAAGGATCCTGGGTTTGTTCGCATATCGCCACCTTATGCCCGTTTTCAATCAGCTTTGCAATATAGCTGTCCACGGCATGATACGGAACCCCGCACATGGGTGCTCTTTCCTTCAGACCGCAGTCCTTTCCCGTCAGGGCAATTTCCAGCTCTTTGGATGCCAGAATGGCATCCTCAAAAAACATTTCATAAAAATCACCCAATCGGAAAAAAAGTATGGTGTCCTTGTATTGTTCCTTTATCTGAAAATATTGCTGCATCATCGGAGTCAAACCAGCCATAAACAACCTCCCACTCCTAAGCTTCCTGCTATTTATTATAACCTGTACCAAGCGAGCCTGCAAGTTTCTCCATTCTTCCGCAGAATCCGGAATGACCGGAATGCATTTGTTGAATCATGATGATTGTCTCTTTTTCGCTGCATAAACCAGCTGATATTGAACAATCTAAGCAGGAATGGAATTTTGGCCTTATGGGAGAATCAAATGAAAATAAGGAAACGGAATAAAAACCCCAAAAACAGAAAATCCATGGAAGAAAGGCAGTCCTACACCTCCAGAAGTGAAGACAGGGTAAGTCTGACGCTGTCCAGGGATGGGAATGAAAACCTAGAGAAATTCAAGGCATTTCTGGAGGAAAGCTCCGATGCGGTTTTTCGTCAATTTGAGCTTGGGACCAGCGGAATTTCCTGTGCTTTGGTTTATATTGACGGCCTGGTGGATAATGTAGTGATTCAGCAGATGATCATGAGGCCCATGATGATTGAACTGTCAAAACTGGAGAAAACAGGAATTACAATAGGCAAAGAAAATGCTTATAATTTTGTGGAAAATAATGTAATTCCTGTGGGGGAGGTTCAGGAAGCAGATACCCTGGACAAAGCCATGCGTTTTGTTATGTCCGGGGAAGTGGTATTGATCCTGGACGGATACGATAAAGTTCTCATTATCAATGCACGTGGATGGCCGGACCGTGGTATCTCCGATCCGGATACGGAAGGTGTCATCCGGGGCGCAAAAGAGGGTTTTACGGAAACTTTGCGAACCAATACGGCTCTTCTGAGAAGAAAATGCAAGGATCCCAATATGGTGATCCGCACCATACAGCTGGGCAGAAGGAGTAAAACAGATGTCGCTTATGTCTATATCAAGGGGATTACCGATCCGGATTTGATTACAGAGCTGGAGGAGAGACTGAGCAAAATCGATATCGATCAGATTTTCAGTTCCGGTCACCTGGAGCAGCTGATTGAGGACAGTTCCAACTCGCCTCTTCCCCAAATGCAGGCGACGGAGCGGCCGGATAAAACCGTAGCCAATCTGATGGAAGGGAGAATTGCCATTCTCACGGATAACAGTCCATTTGCCCTGCTGATCCCCGCAACGTTTGCGCAGTTTTTTCAAAGCCCGGAAGATTATAGTGAAAGATGGATTACTTCCTCCTTTATTCGAACACTGCGCTGGATTGCTTCTTTCCTGGCAGTATTTACCCCGGCTGTCTATATTGCTCTGGTGAGTTTTCATTCGGGCCTGATACCGATACGGCTGGCTCTTTCCATTGCCGCTACCAGATCCGGAGTCCCATTTCCATCCATTGTGGAGGCAATTATCATGGAGACCACGATTGAGCTGTTGAGGGAATCCGGCGCGAGGCTTCCGAAGCCAATCGGTCAGACGATCGGCATTGTAGGGGGGCTTATCATAGGGGAGGCAGCGGTCAATGCAGGTTTGACCAGCCCAACCATGGTAATCGTTGTTTCCCTGACTGCCATTGCGTCCTTTGTCATACCAACTTACAGCGCGGCAATCGGCCTCCGGACAATGCGCTTTCCACTGATGCTTCTTGCAGGGACGATGGGCCTCTATGGAGTCATGTTAGGCTTTATCGCAATCAACATTCATCTGATATCCATGAAAAGCTTTGGAATGAGCTACATGACGCCTCAGTCCCCGCTGATTCTGCAAGATCTGAAGGATTTTATTATCCGGGGACCTGCCAAAAAGATGAAAAAAAGACCGGTTCAATCCTATGCAATTGATATGGTGCGAATGGATATGGATGAGAGGGAGAATCATGAAGAAACCACAGGGATTGAGTAATTTTCAGATTACAGCCGTTGTGACACAGAGCATAATCGGGCTCATCATGCTGGGGATTGCACGCCGGGCCGCCCGTATGGCCGGAATCGACGGAGTATTTGTTACTTTGATAACAGGTGTTCTGTCCGCTGCTGTCGCAGCTGTTATGATCCTTCTTGGCAATCGTTTTCCCAATCAGACTGTGATTGAATTTTCACAGGAGATACTTGGAAAATTTCTTGGCAGGCTGTTTGGCGCTTTCTTTGTTTTCTATACCATGCTGGTGACAGCTGTGACGGTCCGGGGGTTTGCGGATGCATTGATAATGCTGTTACTGCCCAAAACTCCGATTGAATTTGTCATGATCACCATGCTGATTCTCTGTTCTTATTGCGTTGCAGGCGGAATCAGTTCGGTGGCTAGAATCAATGAAATTTTTCTGCCTCCGGTGATTATCGTTATCTCATTGGTTATATTGATGAATATAGGAGACGTGGATTTATTTCGGTATCGTGCTGTCTTTTCCAATGGAATCAAGCCTATTTTGAGTGGAATAGCTGAAATATCCACAGCGTATCTTGGTTACGAGATCCTTTTTTTCCTTTCCCCCGTGGTAAAGAACAAGGATAAGATGATGCCATATGGCCTGGCAGGAATTGCAATCCCCCTGGTTCTCTATTCCGGCCTGGTTTTTGTATCCATTGGCATTGATGGCGCTTCGGCAACTGCAGATATCATTTATCCGACGATACAGCTGGCCAGGCGTATTTCCCTGTTCGGGTCCGCTGTGGAGAAATTCGATATTCTCTTTATTCTGCTGTGGATTCTGTCAATATTCACTACAATTATTACATTTCTGTATATGGCATCCATTTCTGTAACCCGTCTGGCCGGCCTCCGAAATTACAAACCTTTTATCTTTATGTTGATTCCATTGATCTATATGATTGCCATTCTTCCGGCAAACATTGTGGATATCAATACAGTGGTCACGCTATCCGATTATATCGGAACGGCTGTGGTGCTCAGCTGTATCCCCATGCTGCTGCTATCCATCCTTCGAAAAAAGGGGGGAAAGAAAAATGGTTCGTAAAAAGCTTGTCCTTTTTCTTTTTTTGATTCCTTCCCTGCTTTTAACGGCAACATCCTGCTGGGACCGGATTGAAATTGAGGATCGGGCCATTATAATCGGCATGGCCATGGATCTGGCAGAAGATGAGGAAAAGATCGTGGTTACCTTTCAAATTGCTCAGCCACGGGCCTATGTGGCGGAGTCCCAGGGCAGCGTGGAAGGGTATTACAATGTCACAAAAACAGCGGAAGATCTGGCCGGTGCCAGAAATAAGCTTTCCAGGAGCATCAACACGATTCCAACGCTGGAACAGTGTCAGGTGGTACTCGTGGGAGATAAGCTGGCACAAAAAGGCCTGAGTAATTATATGGACTTTTTGCTGCGGACTAATGAAGCCAGAAGGCAGCTTCAGATAGGTGTGGTGGAGGGATTGGCCCGACATATGCTGGAAATAAAGTTCAAATCCGACCTGGCTCCCTCCTTTGTGATATCGGAAATGATGAGTCAAAATAGTACATACAACTTTCGGATGACAGATTATATGAGCCTGGAAAAGCTGCATACGGCTTTTATCGAAAATAACGACTTTATTCTTTCCCAGATCAAACAAACGGGAAATGGGTTGTATATGGCCGGCGGCGCTGTTATTAAAGGCTTTAAACTGGCGGGATGGCTCAGTGGGGAAGAAATGATTGGCGCCCGATTTATAAGGGGAGATGCCTCTTCCGGATACCTGACGGTGGATATGCCTTCTTTCATGGGGAAAAAGATCATGCTGAGAGTTTATGAGACGAAATCGGACTTTCATCCGGAAATAAGAGACGATAAACTGGTGGCTGTCCTGAATCTCCGTCTGGAAGGCGACATTGACGAAATTGTCAATCCCAATGGAAACTGGACCAGTAAAAAACTAATTAACCAGTGTTCCACTCAGATCGAGAAATATGTAAGGACGATCGTCAATGATGCGTTCCATAAGTCCCGGCGTGTTTATAACAGTGAGCCTTTTCGCCTGAAGGAAAAGCTAAAATGTTATTATCCGGCCTACTGGAAAGCCAATTCGGCAAATTGGGATGAAATCTATCAGGCAGCGGAGCTGGAGACAAATATTGAGGTCAATATCCGAAGGGTAGGAGAAATCAGAAGCCCCTGAAAACGGACTTCCTATCAGGAAAAGAGCGTGGAAATCAGCAAAAGGACCAAACCGCCTCCGATATAAAAATACCCAACGTATTTTCCGATTTTGTATTCCACCGGATACCGGTCGTCTTTCAGCAAGTGGGGGTAAACAAAAGAAAGGATCAGCCCGCAGATCACTGCCAGTCCGACAAAATACGAGGTCGACCATAATTTCAGAAAATGAAGCAATGCCATGGGAAACCCTCCCTTCAAAATGAGTATTCCCGAAAGCCTCAGGAACTTGCACAAAAGGCAAACAATCGATATAATAAATTTATTATGACTGGAAAGGGAGACAAATATGCCGGCTGAAAACCATGCTTTTGCTGTTCCGGAAAAAGAGAAGGAGAAACATGCCATAGCGATTCTGCAACAACAGATACTCGGTTCCGGATTGAAATACCATATTATAACTTATGGCTGTCAGATGAATGTGCATGATTCCGAAATGTTGGCCGGAATGCTGTCGGAAATCGGTTATGAGGAGACCGATCAACAGCAGGAAGCGGATTTGATCCTGTTCAATACCTGTTGTGTCCGGGACAATGCCGAGCGCAGAGTCTATGGCAATGTAGGAGCCTTAAAGTCATACAAACAGGAAAATCCCGACCGGATCATCGGCGTCTGCGGATGCATGATGCAGCAGCCGGATGTATCTGCCGATCTCGTCCGGAAGTTTCCCTTTATTGATCTGGTTTTTGGAACGCACAGTCTTCCCCACTTCCCTTCCCTGCTGCTGCAGGCTTTGGAGTCCAGGAAAACAGTAGTGGAGATTCCGGATACCGAAGGAGAGCTCAGCGAATCCGAATCCATTCCTCTGAAACGGGCTGCCGGTACAGGCGCATGGGTCACCATCATGCATGGATGCAACAACTTCTGCAGTTATTGCATTGTTCCTTACGTTCGTGGGAGGGAAAGAAGCCGTCGGCCGGAAAATATTCTGGAAGAAATCCGTCAGCTTGCACGGGAGGGATACCGGGAAGTCACCCTGCTGGGACAGAATGTGAATTCCTATGGAAAGGATCTGGAAACCCCTGTTCCGTTCCACACTCTGCTCAGGGAGATCAATCAAATAAACGGGATGGAAAGAATCCGGTTCATGACATCCCATCCCAAGGACCTGTCCGATGACCTGATCCTTGCCATGGCAGAATGCGACAAGGTATGTGAGCATCTCCACCTACCCGTTCAGGCAGGCAGTGACCGGATCCTTCAGGCAATGAATCGGAGATATACTGCGCAAAGCTATTGCACTTTGGTGGACAGGGCCCGCCAGGCCATACCGGATATTGCACTGACCACGGATATCATTGTTGGTTTTCCGGGGGAAACGGAAGAGGATTTTCAGGAGACCCTGGATCTCGTGGAGCGGATTCAGTATGATTCTGCCTATACTTTCCTATATTCCTCGCGGTTCGGTACTCCTGCCGCAAAGCGGAAGGATCCGCTGAGCCTGGAGGAAAAAAAGGAAAGGCTTTATCGGTTGAATGCGTTGCAAAATAAAATAAGCAGGAAAAAAAACCAGGAATATGATGGACGGGTTGTGGAAGTGCTGGTGGAGGGTTCCAGTAAAAACAATCCGGATGTTCTTACCGGCAGGACCCGGTCCAATAAGACCGTGAATTTCAGGGGCAGTGCGGAACTTGCCGGGCAATTGGCCATGGTTCGGATTGCCAGGGCTCATTCCTGGTCTCTGGAGGGGGAGGCGATCGAAAAATGACCAAAGAGACAGAGGCTTCCCGTTCGGAACTCATGAAGCTGGCCAGAGAGCTGGGACAGGCTCTGGCGCAGTCCCAGGAAATACTGGACTACAGGGATGCGGAGAAGGAAATGGCAGACGATGAAGAAGCCAGCCATCTGATGCGGGTTTACCGGAAAACATATCAGGAGCGGATTCAACTGCAGACAGATCCGGAGAATAAAAAGGAAGAAATTGCAAGCCTGTCTGATTCCCTGGAAAAAGCGGACAGGGACAGGAAAGCCAACTCGCTGATTGCAAAGTACGATCAGACGGGAAATGCCTTTCAGGACCTGATCTATCAGATCAATCAGGTCCTGAAGTTCTACTGCATGGAGCCGGATGAGGATTCCCAATTTGGGCCGGCAGGTGGCTGCAGGGGATGCAAAGGCTGTCCGAAAGCCCGGATGGGAATCAATACTCCTCCGTCATAAAATTGTTCCTGGGAGGAAAGAGTGCACCAAGGCTTGTCATCACCCATTCCTCCCTGCATTCCAAACGCCCTTCCGCCAGGGAAGAATCAGCGGTACAGAAGCCCCAAAGCAATTGGGAAAGAGTGCGGATATCCATATGGACATCCGGCTCTTTCCCGGTGGCTGTAATGTCCAGAGCAGCACCTTTTTCTTTCAGAAAATAGCATCCATTGTTGCCTGGAATCATCGGATCGGATACCTGGAGAACAAAAGGATCTGCGGAAAAAGGGATTCCGGATAAAGCGCCGATGATATTGTGGATCCTTCCCATGACGAACGTTTCCTTTTCCATTTTCCCCCGTGAGTCCTTCATGGATAAATAGGTGGTATCCGTGGAAGGAGCTTTCCACACGATCCGGCTTATCTGTCCCATGTGATGAAAGGCCAGTTGAAGCAAAGCCTCCTTGGCTTCCGGATTTTGATAAATAAGCTCACGGATACAGAGTTTCTTATTACAAATGGTATACAGGATATATCCGGTTGTGATGTTGTCCTGCAGATAGCGAAAGCCCATGCCATGATCCAGCTCCAGGTCCCGAAGAATCTTCTCCCAGTTGTTCTGGTTTCGAATGAAATAACCATGAAATCCCTTCATAAAACGCAGATAACAATCGGACAGAATCTTTCTGTCGCAGATCCCCAATCTCCGATAACTTCCGGTCAGTTTGCCGGTGGTTTTCAACACTTCCATTTTCCGATAGGTCAGCAGATCATAACAGATCTCCCACCCGTATTTTCGATAGAAATCATATTGAAAAGGCAAAAGAATGGAACAGTGGATATTGCGTTTCCGCAGGATCGTATCGGCATATTGCAGCAGGCGGGCTGCATGGCCTCTTCCCCGATACTCCGGTCGGGTTGCGACTCCCACGATATAGCTCACGTCGACCGGTCTGCCCCGAAGCTGCATCCGATAAGGCAGCAGCTGAAGGCAGGAACAAACCCGGTCCCCCTCCACTGTAACCAAAGTGTTTTTTGGCTTATAGCAAAATTGAAAGAAAAAATCAATGAACTCCGGGCTGTCATCAAAACAGTATGCCCATAAGTCCCGTACCTGTGAAGTTTCCTGGTCCAGGGCCAGTCGTGTAACGGTATTTCCGTTTTTCATTGTAACCTCCATTCTGTCGCTGTCCGCAAGACAAGCTGGAATAAGAATGGGCGCGGGTTCCCTGCGGTTTTTTATATATAAAATCCGGTATACTTCTTGATCATCCTTACCGGATGATAGGATTCCTTTGCCTTGCGCATTCCCTGAATCCCCATATCTTCTTCCCGATTGATGTAGGGAATATGGAACCAGGCCTTTGCGGTAAACAGCTGATTCATAATGGGAAAGGAGCCGTCATAATCCGTATTCGCCTTTTCAATATGCGTGACTGCCATGTTGGGATTTAGCAGTTCCCCAAGGGTAAATGCCTGTACCGAACCATTGATGCGCAGTACTCCCCCGGTGACCTTCAGGGCACGATAATTGGTCAAAATATCATAAACAGCTCTCTTTTCCTCCAGGATACTTTCGTCCCCTTCCTTTCCGGAAATCCATACCAGTTCAGTGTCCAGACATTCGGAGAGGTTGGTGTCGTTCAATGCTTCATACTGGTATTCATAGCTTTTCTTGAATTTGTTGATGTGGTTTCGTTTCTGTCGGAACTTCTTTCCCTTCAGTTCGATTAATTCCTTCGTGGAATAGACATAATCATAATTGCTGCGGTCCTCACAGAAGATCAATTTACCCGGAAGAGCTTCTTCCATTTCTCTTTTCCGGTCTTCGGTAACCGCTTTCAGAACCAGTGGAAATCCCTCACTATGGAAACAGTCTGCCAGAACAGGCAGGACCTTATCATAGGTGCCTTCCCCCATACACAGGGGAGAAAAAGCATAGGGATACAAATGACGATATTTCGCTACAATACATAAATAATCCTGGATCATTGTATATTTCAATTGATCGGAATTTCTCCAGATAAACAGATCAGTAAAAGTGGATTCGGAGCTTTCATAATTCCTGGCGGCAAAATATTGGTCAAACAGGGCCTTATCTTTCAGTTCGATGTCCTTGAATGTTATCACAAAGATACCTCCTATTCATCCTGCCTCCTATTATACACGTTTTTACAGGCTAAAACAAAAGGGCCCTTTGCAGGGCCCTTACCGACATCTATCAGGCTTTTGCCAGTGTAATTTCAGATGATTCCCGTTCTTTTACCCTGACTCTTTTTGATGTCTCCTCATTGATTATTTTCATCAAGCTCTCCAGCTTCTCATAAAAAATCACAATGATATCGCCGGCAATGGCGTGATCCATTGCATGGCGAAGCGCTTCTTCTTCCTTCCGGATCAGGGATGCAGCACTTTTTGGAAGGCCCGCCGAAAGGACGCCGGACAATAACAGTTGTGAGATTTCTCCCGGTTTACGGCCTCTTAAGTCCTTATCCTCCTTGATAATAATCCGGTCAAAAGACTTTCCGGCAATAAATCCTATTTTCTTTACGGCAGAATCCTCCCGATCCCCCGGAGTGCCAATGATTCCGATCAGTCGGGATCCACCCATCTTCCGGACGGCTTCTGTAGTCCTTTCGTATCCTGCAATATTATGTCCATAATCCACCACGACCCGGAAATCCCGGATGTTAAAAATATTGAATCTGCCTGGATTATGGATTTCATCGCAGTAGAAAGAGGTCATGGCGCTTTCGATAACATGCAGCGGAATCTTCAGGGCATAGGCGGCACTGAAAGCCGCCAGCGAATTTTCAATATTATAGATCAGCTTGCCTCCGAAGGTGGCAGGAATCTGTTCCACCGACAGACTTTTCAGCAATCCATTCCCCGTCGCAAGGGTAATATAATGATCCTTGAGAAAGACGGCGATCCCTCCTGCCGAAATATGTTTATGAACAATCAGGTTGTCTTCCTGCCGTGAAAAATATATTACATTTGCCTTTGTCTGCTCAGCAGCCTGGACCACCAGGGGATCGTCTGCATTCAGGACAGCATACCCGTTGCTTTTGACGGCTTCCACAACCAACGACTTTACATGAAGCAGATCTTCCAGAGTTTCCACCCCATCCAGGCCCAGATGATCTTCACTGATATTGGTCAGGACTCCGACATCTGCCAGATCATATCCCAGGCCGGAACGTATCAATCCTCCGCGGGCCGTCTCCAGGACGGCTGCATCCACTGCCTTGTCCGTCAGGATGATTTGAGCGCTTTCCGGACCGGTTGTATCTCCCTTCAAAATGCACTGGTCATTGATGTAAATACCATCGGTTGTTGTCATTCCAACAGTTTGACCGCAGGATTTCAGAATATGTGCTATCATTCTGGTTGTGGTTGTCTTTCCATTGGTCCCGGTAATCGAAAAAATGGGGATAGAATGTCTGCTCCCATATGGGAAAAGCATATCCACAATGGCGTTTCCAACTTTTCTTGGTTCTCCCCTGGATGGGAAAAGATGCATCCGGATACCGGGAGAGGCATTTACTTCGAGGACGGCTCCCTGTCCGTGCAGCAGGGGTTTGCTGATATTGGCACATGCGATATCCACCCCGGCGATGTCCAGTCCAAGAATTCTCGCTGCCCGGATGGCGAGCTCCTGATTGTATGGATGTATTTTTTCCGTGCAGTCCATGGCTTCTCCGCCTGTGCTGAGGTTTCCGTTGGCTTTGAGGTAAATCCGTACCCCTTCCCTCGGAATGCTTTTCGGGGAGTATCCCTGTTTTTTCAATATATTCTGACTGATCTCGTCAATGATAATTTTGGTAAGGGGCTTTTCGTGACCGGTTCCCCGTCTTTCATCCCTGTTTTTCTGCTGCACCAGTTCGGCTATGGTCTGCCTTCCGTTGCCCATGACAAAGGCAGGCATCCGGAGAGATACGGCAGATACCTGATCCCCTATGACCAGTACCCGATAATCCTTGCCTTTCACAAACTCCTCCACCAAAACGTTTTCATTGATTTTGGCTGCAATGGGAAATGCTTCTGCAACTTCTTCCGGAGACTGAATGTTCAGGGACACCCCTTTCCCCTGGTTTCCGTTGACTGGTTTGATTACCACAGGCCATCCGATTTTCCTTGCTGCTTTTACAGCTTCCTCTGCCGTCAGGCAGACAACTCCCCCCGGAACAGGGATCCCTGCCCGGCTGAGCAGTTCCTTGGTTACGGTCTTGTCACAGGCCATGTCTGCGGAAATGCAGCTGGTACTGTCCGACAGGGTTCCTTCTATTTTCTTATTGTATTTTCCATATCCCAGCTGAATAATGCTTCCCTTGCCGATCCTTGTTACCGGAATGCCTCTGTCCACGGCGGCATTGACAATAGCCTGTGTACTGGGCCCAGGTCCATAACGGGACATCAGTTCCCTGATTTGCTTCAATCCGGGATTCAAATCGAACGGTTCCCCGGAGCAGAGGGCATTTGCCATCTGAACAGCCACCTTTCCTGCTTCCAGACCGGAATGCTCTTCCTGGTAAGCGAACAGTACCGTATAGCTGCTGCTGTCACCGATCTGCCTTGCCCTGCCGAACGAGACGGATTGACCGACAAGATTCAGAATTTCCAATGTACTGTGTTCAATAACATGAGCCAGATAGGTCCCTTCCTCCAGCCTTTTCTGAAATCCGCCTTCAAATCCAAGCGAACAATGATGAGTGCGAAGTCCAGGCAGCAATTCCAGGATCCGCTCATTAAAGTCACAAATTTGCACGGTCGGGATATCACGCCACTCCTCCAAATCAACAATTATTTTGATTACTTTTTGATGGCTGTATATATTTCGCCCGGAATAGGCTTTCCATTCACGTATCTGCAAAAGAATTTACCTCCTTAAGATAGGGACACGGTTTCGTATATCAAATTCGTATCCATGAGGAAGAATATGAAGGGTAACGTCGGTCAGTGCCAGAATATCATCCGGGTAGGATTCGGAAACATTGGTATAGCTTAAGCGAACCCCATCCAGAATCGTAACGGCATTGGAGCCGATTACTTCAAAGGTTTCATCCGGATAAACCACGACAGCCGTGTCTTCGTCGATACCGATTCCAAGGATATGGGGATTTTGCGCAATGGCTGCCAGGAGTCGCCCGGTCCTGCCTCTCTGTGCAAAATGCTGGTCAATGACGACACCGCTCAGAAAACCCAGACCAGGTGCCATTTTGACCGTGCATTTTTTCGGCGCCTGATCGTCATTTCCGGAAGTAATCATTACCTCGCTGATGGCGGAGGCACCGGCACTGGTTCCTGCAAGAATCAGCCCATCGGAAAAAGCTTCCTTCAAAAACCAATCAGTCCTGGTTCCGCCAATCAAACTCGTAATCTTCAATTGATCCCCTCCGGTAAAAAACACGCATGTCGCACCGTCCAAACGGTGCAGCGTTGCCGGATCATCGGCATCTTCGCGCGTTTCAATATGCAGTGCATCAATGTTCGAAACATGCAGTCGGGAGAACAATTTTTTATATTCCTTCCCTACTTCTGATGGAAATTCCGTCGCGACGGTCAAAATAACGATTTTACCCGCCTCTTCCCCGGAAAGCTCGGCAACCTTTGTGAGAATGGTGCAGTCTTTCTCCTTGTCCTCTGCACCACCTATAATGATAAGAGTTCCTTTTTTATGCCCTTCCATTCTGAACCTCCTGTTTTGATACATATATTCTTCCAG
>ENA-UOOM01001609-UOOM01001609.1-fermentation-metagenome-genome-assembly--contig:-NODE-1609-length-21062-cov-38.496549_pt1 | contig 21062 bp, 19 predicted proteins | sample MGYA00245781_ERZ724031 | MGnify/ENA primary metagenome ERZ724031 (study PRJEB28704, sample SAMN03018317) | fermentation metagenome | biome: anthropogenic terrestrial biome; feature: soil... | reverse complement strand
CGGTATTGATAACCCATTATCATTATGACCATTGCTGTGACATAGGACCCTTGCAATATGCAATACAAATCAAAACGCAGCTTAAGGAGCTCAGTGCTCCTCTGCCCATTTATGCACCGGAGGGGGAATTTTTTAAGCTTCTTAAATGGGAAGATTACACTTATGGCGTGAGCTTTGATGAAAACAGCAGTTTAACTTTGGGACCATTTGAAATAAGCTTTATTAAAAATATTCATCCCGTGAAAGCATACAGTGTAAGAATAAAATGCGGCGATAAAATATTTTCATTTACTTCAGATACTTCATATTTTGAAAACTTGGCAGAGTTTTTTACAGGCTCTGATTTATTGATTTGCGAATGCAGCTTTTATTCTGATATGGACGGTACAAAGGCAGGACACCTTAACAGCTCCCAAGCAGGGCTGCTTGCAGAGAAGGCAAATGTAAAGAAGCTTATACTTACGCACCTTCCTCATTTTGGTGAGCTGAATAATTTATTGGCTGAAGCAAATGAGCTTTACAAGGGAGAAACCGCGTTAGCATCATATTTGATGGAAATAAATTTATAATTAACTAAACTTTGAGAGCAACGATTGAACAGTTGCTTTTTTTCTTTCTTCGCCCTTTAAATCCATCATTATGCTTCCTGAATCCATCATAATTGTTCGTGTCCCCAAATCCAAGGCAGAACTTATATTGTGAGTTATCATCAAGGTAGTAATGTTGTTTTCCGCAACAATTTTTTTTGTAAGCTCGGTAACTGTTTTTGCACTTGCAGGATCTAAGGCTGCCGTATGCTCATCCAACAATAAAAGCTTTGGTTTAACCAAGGTTGCCATCACCAATGTAACCGCCTGTCTCTGCCCCCCCGACAGCAAGCCTATTTTTGTTCCCATTCTGTTTTCAAGTCCAAGGTTGAGAGAAGAAAGACGCTCTCTTATATAATTTTTTTCTTTCTTTGACGGAACTCCCAATATATTGCGATTAATACTCCGCATATATGCAATTATCAGATTTTCCCCTACAGTCATATTTGGAGCTGTTCCTTTCATAGGATCTTGGAAGATCCGACCAATGAAGGATGCCCTTTGGTGTTCAGGAATATAGGTTATATCTGTGTCACCCAATATTATTTCTCCTGAATCACAAAGCATGGAGCCGGATATGGCATTAAACAAGGTGGATTTACCTGCTCCGTTGCCCCCGATTATTGTTACAAATTCTCCTTCTGTAACACGTAGATTTACATTGTTTAATGCAACCTGCTCATCCAAGCTATCTTTGTTGAAGGTCTTATTAACTGAGTTGATTCTTAGCATTGTTTTTCCCCCTTCCCATCCTGCTGATTTCCATGCTCCTTTTAAGATTTGGTACAGAAAGAGCTGTTATTACCACTATTGCAGAAATTAACTTTAAATATGAAGGCGGAAAATTTGTAGTTAGAATTAATGCAATTATTAATCTGTAAATAATGGAGCCTATAACAACCGACAATAATCCCATTGTAATATTTTTGTTTTTAATAATTACACTCCCTATAATTAAAGAAGCAAAGCTTATTACAACCATTCCGGAGCCCATATTCACATCCGCCGACTGCTGCATTTGTGCAACCAAGGCTCCGGACAATGCAACTATCGAATTTGATAGTGCAAATCCCACAATTTTAACTGAATCCGTATTTATGGAGGAAGCTCTGCACATATCTTCATTGTCACCGGTTGCCCTTATGGAAAGGCCTAAAAGTGTTCTGAAAAACCAGTTCAGTATTATGAAAACTACTGCTATAATTACTGCAAGAATTATTATTTTATATGCTCTTCCTCCCAAGTTTTCAGCATAGGTAAAAATATTTGTTTTATTTAAAAGAGGAATATTGGCTTTGCCTCCCATTACCATTAGATTTATGGAATAAAGTCCTGTCATTGTCAAAATCCCTGCCAATATAGGCTGTATTCCCATCTTGGTTTGTAATAATGCAGTTATAATACCGGCTATGGCTCCTGCAATTAATGCAGCTAAAATTCCCGCAAAAGGCATGCCTTCAAAAGTAAGCATGGCAGATACCGCAGCTCCAAGCACAAAACTTCCGTCCACTGTTAAGTCTGCAACTTTTAGTATTCTGAAAGATATAAAAGTTCCATATGCAAGCAGTGAATATACCAGTCCTAATTCCATCGCTCCTATAAATGCTGTTAAACTCATTTTTTCCTCCAATCTTTTGTCATCCTGAGTGAAACGAAGGATCTCATAGTACGTCCTTAGAATGACACGGTCATTATAAAAATGACAACTACTCTACTATTTGGAATCCCTTCAATTGCTCATCCGATAATTCTACACCTATTTTTTCTGCTGTTGTTAAATTTACTATAGTTGCAAATTCACTCAAAGTTTCAGCCGGTATATTTGAAATTTGAACTCCGTCAATAACTTTTTTAACTATTTCGGCAACCTGTCTGCCAAGGATTGTGTAGTCAATCCCCACCGTTGCAAATCCTCCATCTATTACCATTGAATCTGCTCCCGTATAGACTGGTATTCCTGCCTTTTGTGCTTCAGCTGAGAGTACCGGCATTGCAGATGCCACGGTGTTATCGGTTGGAGTAAAAATAGCATCAGCTTTTTCAACCAATGATTGAGCGGCTTGCGTTAATTCACTTGAATTCGTTATTGTTGCTTCCACGTATTTAATACCTTTGCCATCACAGAATTCTTTTGCCTTATTGATTGCAGATGCTGAATTTGGTTCACCTGTGTTGTAAATAAAACCAAAAGTCTCTATATCCGGTGTCAGTTCAAAAGCTAAATTAAAAATCTGCTCTACATCAATTGCGTCAGACACTCCTGTTACATTTGCTTCAGGTTTGCTTACATCCTTTACCAATCCTGCATCTACAGGATAGCTGACTGCCGCGAATATTACGGGTATTTCCTTTGTTGCTGCCGCTGCACTTTGCGAAGCTCCCGTTCCTATAGGAACAATTATATCCATTTTATCTCCCACAAACTGTGAAATTATAGTATTAATGTTGGAAGGATCTCCTTGTGCATCCTTGTAAGTTATTTCAACCTTGTCTTTAAGTCCCTGCTCTTCTAATCCGATTATTATATATTCTCTAATCTGGTTTAATGATGGGTGCTCCACAGGCTGAATTATGCCTATTTTTACTTTTTCATTGTTTTCTGTTTCTTCCTTCTGCTCCGCAGCATCATTGGTTTCTGTTGTTTGTTCTGTCGAAGGCTCCTCAGTATCTTTTGTTTTTGCGTCTGTCGCACATCCTGCCAATACAAATAGCATTGCCATAATTGTGATTATTGATAATAATTTTTTCATTTCTATTCTCCTATATTTATTTTCAAATACAAAAAGCCCGTCCTTAACAAAAGGACAGGCATCTCCTGCGGTACCACCTTAATTGACTGAATATCAATCCACTTTAACGAAAATGCTAACACATTTCCCGCCTTGTAACGTAAGCACACGTTTCAGATACTTAGGTATAATACCCGTTCACCTCACCCTCAGCGATCCATTTGTCTCTACTGCGTTCTGCAGGGCTCGCACCTTCCCCTGCTCTCTTTAAGTGCACATATAGTTTAATCTTCGCTTCAACGGTTTTGTTTTTGTATTATTGAAAGTGAGTTTATCATTAATTTTTATGCTTGTCAATAATTTTTGGTAAATCTTTTTAAATTTTTAACAATAACATTAAAAATTCTCATGCGTATAATATCATAAATTATAAATTTGGAGGATGGAATGAGATTTTTTTATGGTGAAAATAATATATTAAGGGCTTTAGAAGAAGCTGAATTTTGGAAGCATCAAGAAAGCGAACACACAGACGTAATAATGGAAGTAGTTCCTGATTTAGAAGATGAATATGTTCAAAAATTGGAGGAATATAAAGAAATATTTAATTCTACAAGAGCAAGAATTGTACAGTATATGGAATCGGCAGTTAATTGCCATAATACTTTGTCGCCTGAAATGCAGCAGAATATTATTAACATTATTAATTTGGCCATTAGGCAAAGTCAAGTTTTTATAGATTTCTTAAGTATGCTTTTAAGAGACAGCCAAGCTGTTTTAAACAACCCTACTGCAATTGTGATTAACAATATATGTCAGAGAATTCAATTTTGGCCCTTTCTACAATATTACTAACTAATGCATTTTCAATATTAAATTCTGAGGTCTCTGGTATTGTTTTGCACGGAAATTCAACAATGAATTCACTGCCTTTGGAAGGTCGGCTTTTTACATATATGTTTCCATCAAGCTTGTTTACTAATGATTTAACTAGAGAGAGACCTATCCCGCTACCCTCATGCTCTCTTCTTAATGACTTGTCCACCTGCTCAAATCTGTTAAATATGTTTTTTTGTATATCAACCGGTATGCCTATTCCATTATCTTTAACAGAAACATTAATCTTTTCATTCATGTCATGCACCGACACCAATATTTTTCCGCCCTTTGGTGTAAATTTAATAGCATTAGATAATAAATTCAATACAATTCGTTCAACATAATCGGGGTCACATGATATTACCTTTTCTTCTATATCTGTATCAAATATAATGTTAATACTTTTGACTTTAGCATAATCTAAAACAGAAGAAGTTATCGATTCCACAAAACTTACTATATCTAAATTTCTCCTATGAATTTCGAAATAATTGGCATCAATTTTCGTTAAATCAATTAAATTGTTTATTAACCTTACTAATCTTAGTGAATTCTGTTTCAAAAATTTTACATACTTTTTTTCATTTTCATTAGATGGATGTTTTTCTAACTCCATCATTTGGACTGTTCCTAAAATAACATTTAAAGGTGTCTTTAATTCATGAGAAAGATTAGTAAATAATTCCGTCTTGACTTTATTATATTCCAATGCTTTATTTAGTTGTTTATCCTTAATTATCAGCTCTATATTTTTTATTAATTCTTTTTTATTATCGTTATTAATTATTGTATAGCTATGGTTTTTAATAACTTCTGCAAATTGCAGCTTGTCCATTTTATTCTCGTCATATAGGCACAAAACGATGAACGGCAATTCAAGCATCGTTTTATTCACTTTATTTTCATAATGAGCAAAAGTTCTGTAATAACATTTCTCCAGCCAAGATGTATCGGCAACAGCCCTAAGTCCGTCATAGCCTAATTTTGTAGACTTCCTGACATATTCAAGCCATAGTTCATTAACTCTTATTTCATTAAAATTATTATCGATCAAGTACCAATTAAAATGTGGTGTCAACAACAACTGACCTGTTTTAATATAGTTATCCACATTGTTGATATATTTATCTAAATAATTTTTTATTTCTGCCTCACTTGTGTTGTTTGAATAAACCCAAACGCATAATTCATTGTTTAATAAACCTGCTCTAAAATAAGGGCATGCAATACTAAAAAAGTCATCCTTGGATTCATACAATTGACCAATATGAGTCCCCCAAAAAGCTTCACCAATTAATTCTATACCTGTATCTCTTAGTTTATTGTCCATATTATGCTCCTTAATCTGCAATAACATAATTCTACATAATATTCTACATAATTTCAACAAATATTACCAATTATTACAAATTTTTATTTAAGCTTGTACAAATCTTTAATATGAATAAAGCCATTGATATTAAATAAAAAAAGGGCGGGGTTAGTGTCATAAAGATGACAACAACCCCGTCCCCTCATCATAAATGTATTGGAGCAAAATATCTTTTTTATTATCTATGTTCCCTTCAATAACTTCATTTAGTACTTTATTTAAAAGTATACCTATATTCTTACCTTTGGGCATGCCTGCATCAATAAGGTCTTGCCCGTTGATTGCTAATGTTTTTAAGCTGTAACACTGCTTAGCTGCAATAATTTCTTTCATTATCATTTCGGACTTGGTCAACTCTTCATATTCGGAATCAAATAATGCCTTTTTAATTTTAATAAGATAATTAAGATTTGCATAATTGATTTTATTAAGCCATCTCTTAATATTCACAGGGTCAGGATATATTTTTTCATCTATATTTTCAGCAAGTATTTTAACTGTTTTTACAGTCTTATTGTCATATTTTAAATTCATAAGAATCTTATCAGTCGAATTAATTTTATGTAAAAATACTGATAACCGCAATGTTAAAGAATTTAATACCTTCATTGCATTAAATCGATGCTCCAATTCCTCTTTAGTTAAATCCATGATTTCAGGCAGGAAAACCCCAATAACCTCTCTGTACTCCAACAGAATGTTTTGAAAATTTCTCCCCATTATCATTTTATTAAATTCAATATTAATTCGTTCCATAGAAATATTATTAAGGAGGTTTTTGTTTCTATGAATACTGTCTGATGTATTCTCTTCAATATAAAAAGTTAAAACAGAAGCAAAGCGCAGTGCCCTTAAAATCCTTAAACCGTCCTCATTAAACCTTTCATCGGCATCTCCCACGCATTTTACAATTTTGTTATTTATATCATTGAGCCCTCCGAACAAATCGATTATTCCATTTTTGTTATAAGCAAGAGAATTGATTGTAAAATCTCTTCGTTTTAAATCAAATTCAATTTTATCCGTAAACAAAACATCATCGGGACGTCTGTTGTCGCTATATTCGCCGTCAATTCTGTAGGTAGTAATTTCAATTTGCATTTTATTAATAATTACAGTAACGGTACCATGCTTTATTCCTGTCTCTATAGTTCTGCGGTCATTAAAACATAATAATACTTCTTCCGGCTTTGCTGAAGTGGCAATATCCCAATCAGAGGGAATTATACCCATAATGCTGTCCCTGACACAGCCCCCTACTATATATGCTTCATAGCCGTTTGCATGCAAAGTATTTAATGCAGTTTCAACTTCCTTTGGAATATTTATAATCATGTAGCTCCTTCTTTTTCCCTTTTTATATAATTATACCCAATTTTTTAGATATAACAAGATAATTGTTGTATAAATAATGGATTACAGCGAAACGGGGTTTTGTATTCAAGAGAGTCTTGTCAAATTTCTGATTAACAAGAAGCACTTTTTGAGATTTAATCATATAATAAAATTGCAAATAACAGTCATAATAAAGAAAAGGATATGATTAAATGAATAAATTTGAAAAAATATCAGCAATGATAAATGATACCCATATGCTTGAAATTTCTTTAAAATATCAGGGAATTGAGCGTAAAGTATACGCTAAGGCAGAATACTACAACTTTACAGGCAGTATTAAGGATAGAATTTCTTATAATATATTGAAAAACTCCTATGAAACAGGATTAATTAAAAAGGGAGATATAATTGCAGAAGCATCCAGCGGCAACACAGGCATTGCTTTTTCTGCATTGGGAGCATATTTAGGGAACCCTGTGCATATTTTCATGCCTGATTGGATGAGCAATGAAAGAAAAAAACTATTGGAAAGTTATGGTGCAGCTATCCATTTAATTTCAAAGACCGATGGAGGATTCAAAGGCTCAATTGAATCAGCAGATAAGTTCGCAGCTGAAAACGAGGCATTTTTACCCCATCAATTTTCAAATTTCCTAAATGCAGAAACCCATTATAATACTACCGGACAGGAAATTATAAGACAAATTGCTGAATTCGGCAAGAAACCGGATGGTTTTACATCGGGAGTAGGTACAGGTGGGACCATCATGGGAGTTAAGAATGCCCTTCAAGAAATTTATCCTAAATGTATGGCATTTCCTATTGAACCGGCACAATCCCCTGCCATGTCTTCAGGCGGCTTTAGTTCAGGCTTTCATAGAATTGATGGAATCGGGGACGGGATGATTCCCGAAATTGTTAAATTAAATCAGCTGGATGATATAATTTGCGTCGATGACGGTGATGCAATCAATATGGCAAGACAATTAGCATTAGAGTTGGGAATAGGTGTTGGTATTTCTTCCGGTGCAAATTTAATCGGGGCCATAAAGGCACAAAATATTCTCAATAATAAGGGTGCAGTAATTGTTACTATTTTTGCTGATGACAACAAGAAGTATTTATCTACAGAGCTTATGAATGAACAAAAAGTAAAGACGGATTATATATCCAAAGATATTGAACTTATAGGATTTAGAGCAATAAAATAATAATTCTTGGAATTTTTGGGGATTTTTAGGGATGGTTCTTTTTTTCTCAGCAGCAAACTGTTCAAAATAAATTCTAAGTATGAAAAGAACTTTTGAGAACAAAAAGAACCGTCCCTGGAATCGCTGAATTGAAATTATTTGGAGTTTACATAATAAAACCATGGAGGGAATTCTTTCTCATCAAAGCACAAATAATTTATATGTCTTTCTTCCAGTTGTGCAGCATGTTTTTTTGCTTCATCTAAATATTTTTTATATTCTTCATTTCGCCTTGGAGATACTTTCTTTTCAGCTTTTATTTTACCGTTATCCATAAATTTTAAGCTTTCTTCCGCACCGAAATTTTCAACAATACTAAATGGTTTATTGTGAGATTTATGAGACCAATTACCGGTTTTAACATCTAAAACATATTCATTAAGAAACAGGTATCCATGTTCAGCTATAAACTTCATAGCATTACATATGAAATCTACTTCACTTTCACTCATTAGGTAATGGATATTGAATCTTATCCAACCGGGTTTAATAGCAGTAATTTCTTCTTTTATAAAATGTCTGAATAAATGAGATGTTTCTTCATTTATGTCCAGCAGCCTGTGGCCGTATGGGGCTGCACATGCACACCCTGCCCTTGTTTGTATGCCAAATAAGTCATTTATCAATTTGGCAGCAAACTTAGGATGAATATATTTATCCTTATGTTTTATTTTTAATGAAAATATGGGTAATCTGTTATTAATATCAGCAGGTCCTAAAACTTCCATATTCTTTATGGAGCTTAGTCTTTGAAAGACTTTTTTAGTATAATACTTTTCTATTTCTTCTATTTTGTCTAACCCTATTAAATCTTTTAATTCCATTACCAATGCAGCTTTAAATATCTGAAGTATCCCGGGTGTACCTGCCATTTCTCTCAATTGAACATTATCTATATAATCGTATGTATAGGGGCTTACAAAGCTGACTGTTCCGCCGCCGGACACAGTTGGTGGAAGAGAATTGTCATATATTCTTTTATTGATTACTAATATACCTGAAGAGCCGGGGCCTCCTGCAAACTTATGAGGTGCCAAATATATTGCATCATAATACTCCTTTTTATTTTTATTCATGTTTATTTCTACATACGGCGCACATGCAGCGAAGTCAAAGCAGGCATAAGCATTGTTATCATGAAGAATTCCTGCTATTTCATCCACTGATGTAATTATCCCTGTTACATTCGAAGCTGCTGAAAACGAACCTATCTTTAATTTGTCCTTATATTTTTTGTCAGATAATTTACCTTTCAGCTCATCCAAATCAATGGTTCCATCAGATTTAAGACCTATTTCAACAACTTCTGCTATACCTTCATCCCACATAAGTATGTTTGAATGATGTTCATAGGGTCCTATAAACACAACCGGCAAATGTTTTAAATAATCTTCTTCATTAATAATGTCATCGATACCCTTATTGCCTTTATAATATTCTTTCATAATATTTTCTATGGTTCTTTTAGCAGCAGGAGGAATATATATTCCCAAAATTTTAGCTAAACATTCTATAGCGCCGGTAGCACCTGTTCCGGAAGGTATTACATAACAGTTATCTCCTCCATTTACATGAGCTTTAATTATTTCTTCCGACTTATGCAAAATTTTAGTCATAACCTCTCCGGTCATATCATCTTCAGTATGTGTATTTGCATAGGATTCCTGCAGTTCAAGCAAATATTTTTCAATAAAATTCAAACCTCTTGCAGAAGCGGTAAAATCAGCATATGTCAACAATCTTTCACCGTAAGGAGTTTCGAATTTAAGATTTTTCCCAATTAATTCATTTCGCAATACCTCAAAGCTAACCATAAATTACATCCTTTTCTTGAATTGTTCTTATTATAACCAAAAAGGAAAAAAACAACGAGGAGCAGTACGGATTTTGAGAACAAAAAGAACCGTCCCCAAAATTATAGTATTTCTTCATCTGATGTAAGTTTTTTTGTCATCCAATCTTTTCCTTCAATTATTCGAGTTACCATCATTGATGCAACAGTATCTCCTGTTGCATTCAGCCATGTAGCCGGCGGGTCAACCAAGAATCCAATTGTAGCAATAATGGGGAATGCTTCCGGAGGGAATCCATACATGTTAACTATTAGCATTTCACCTATAAGTCCGCCGCCGGGAACACCTGACATAACAACTCCACCTAATATAGATAAACCAATGGCTGTAAGGTAGGTTCCCATTCCTGCAAATTCCTGACCAAATATACCAAACAAGAATGATATTTTTAATATTGATGATAAAACTGTTCCATCCATATGTGCGGTGGCACCTATAGGTAAAATGATTTCACGTATATCCTTTGGTACTCCTATACGCTGAGCAGCTCTTAAGTTTGTTGGTAAAGTTGCAATAGAGCTTTGTGTTGCAATTGAAGTTACTGAAGGTTCCACAATATTCTTAAAGAACGATTTTACAGCTTCCATACCTCCCGAGTAATATGTATATAATGCAAAGAATACAAAGAAGTATAAAACACATAGAGGATAATAAACTACCATAGCCCTTGCATATGCACCAAGAAGCTGCGGTCCAAATTCTCCTATCAAGCTGGCAAAGTACGCTCCAAGTCCTATAGGTGCATATAACATTATTACACTTATAAACTTCATCATAACTTTAGACAATGCATCTAAAGCCTTTGCTACAATATTGTCTTCTCCCCCTACTGCGCTTACACAGTACCCGAACAAAATCGAAAATACGATTAATGGCAGCATATTAGAACGCGATAGAATCTTACTGAAGTCATTTACTGTGATTGCAGAAACAACTTGATCTCCAAATGATAATTTTTCTAATTCTCCCGCAGCTTCTACCTGTAAATTGACTCCTTCTGCAGGAGGATATACTTTAACAACAATGATAATTAAAATTGCTGCAAATAAACCTGTTATTACGAATACTAAAAGCATGTTTCCCAAAATCTTACCAAGACGCTTCATATTGACCATGCTGCCTACAGCGCTTGCAATTGTAATAAATACCAACGGTGTTACTGCTGTAAACATGAGATTTAAGAAAATATCTCCAAATGGTTTCAATACTACGGCTCTTTCACCAAATATAAGACCAATGATGCTTCCAATTGAAATTGATACAATCAATATTATTGAAAACCTGTAGTTTTCCCATACTGTTTTTTTAGTTGTACTCATTTTATTCTCCTTCATAATTTTTTATATATTTAAGTCTTCATCCATAACTTTTCCGATTGCCACAATGTTTGTATCGCCTATAAGAAACAGTTTGTTTATTTTATTGTCTGTTTTTTCAACTTCAATGAACAGCTCTCCTCCATCATTTATGATTTTTACCGTATTGCCTTTTAAATAACCTTTTAATATTAAAGCTGCTGCTGTTGATGCCGAGCCGGTGCCGCAAGCCAATGTAAAATCTTCAACCCCCCTTTCATAGGTTTTTACTAAAGCTGTATTCTCATTCAGCACCTCAAAAAAGTTGACATTGGCACCTTTGGGGAAGCCATCATAATACCTGATTTTGATTCCTTCTTCACGCAATTTGTTTATATCTGCCTGCTTAAGGTTATGCTTAACTACTGCGTGAGGCAGTCCGGGAACTCCTAATTCTATATATGAACATTCATAATTTATGCCATCTATTTCTATATCATTATATAGATTAACTACTTCCGGATTATTAAGCAGAACTTTTACTAAACGTCCTTCTAAAACTTCGGAATTTACGATTCCGGCACCAGTTTCAAATGTCATTTTTTTCCCTGATATTTTGTTTATATATGCATAGCGTGAAATACACCTTGCACCATTGCCGCACATTTCACCTATGCTGCCGTCACGGTTATAAAAACGCATCTTAAAATCCGCATCTCCCTCAGGGTAATCAACCGCCATTAATCCGTCTGCTCCAATTGACACTTTTCTTTCGCAAAGTTTTTTTGCAACTACAGATAATTTCTCCACAGGGATATTTGATTTCATATTATTAATAATTATAAAATCATTTCCTGCTCCCTGCATTTTGTAAAATTCCATAAGCTCACTTCCTCATTTTTTATATCAATGATTCAGGTATAACTTCATTTGCAATCATATGCTCATATGTCTGTCTTTTTACTATTATTTCTGATTTGCCTTCCTTAACCAATACTGTTGCAGGAAAAGGAGCTTTATTATAGTTGCTTGCCATAGCGTAACCGTATGCTCCTGTTGAGAATATGGCAAGTATATCTCCTCTTTCAGCTAAAGGCATATATGCATCCCTGATTAATACATCTCCCGATTCACAGCACTTTCCGCTTATAGTTACTAAATCATTGCTTGGCTGAGCTGCTTTATTAGCAATAACACTTTCATACTTTGCTTGGTATAATGCAGGCCTTATATTGTCGGTCATTCCGCCGTCAACGGAAACATATTTTCTTATACCCTTGATATCCTTTATAGTACCGATTGTGTAAAGTGTTAATCCGGCCTCTCCAACAATACTTCTGCCCGGTTCGATAACAATTTCAGGCCGCGTAATATTCATCCTCTTCGAGAATTCTTTAATTTCCTCCATCATGGGGTCTAAAAAATATGCATAGGGCTTTTTATCATCAGCATCTGTATACCTTATTCCAAATCCCCCTCCAATATTTAATTCTTGTGTTACATAATTATATTTATCAATTGTTGTTTTTATTAACTTTAATGCAATATTTAGTGCTTTTAAATGTGATTCGTTGTCGTGAAGCTGTGAGCCCACATGAAAATGAAAGCCCATAAAGTTAATGTGCGGTGAATTTATTGCTTTTTCAATTGCAGGAAATATAACATCATCATCCAAGGGGAAACCAAACTTAGAATCTTTTTTTCCTGTAACTATGTAATCATGAGAATCACTTTTAACACCCGGTGTTATTCTGTAAAGAATATTGGTCTTCTTACCTTTTTTCTTACAGATGTCTTCAATGATGTCTAATTCGTCAAATCCGTCTACTATTATCCTTCCAATATTGTAATCTATTGCAAGCTCTAATTCTTCGATTGACTTGTTATTGCCGTTGAATTCAATTCTTTCTGCAGGGAAATCAGCTTTTATGGCTGTGTACAGTTCACCTCCCGAAACTACATCCATACAAAGGCCTTCTCTTTCTATTATCTTGCACATTGCAAGAGTTAAGAAAGCTTTTGAAGCATATGCAGCCCTTGTTCTTTCATACTTATTTAAAAATGTATCTCTTATTTCTTTACACTTATCGACTGTTGCTGTTTCACTCATTACATACAGCGGCGTCCCATACTCCTTTGCCAATTCAATCGTATTGCACCCATCAAAATACAATATGTTATCTTTAATTTCTCGCACCATAAGCTCTCCTTAATGAATTAGTTAGTCACTATTTAAACTATAACGCTTTAAATAATAATTATGCAATATTATAAATAACCCTTACAATAAAATCAAGTAATAAATTATACAATCTTGACATACGATAAAAAAGCTTATAATATTAAATAAAATTATTTAGGGTAGACTATGGCTAAAAAAGTTTAAGGAGTATGAAAAAATGAAATATGACTTTGATAAGATTGTGGATAGAAGCAATACAAATGCAGTTAAATATGATGAAAGAATCAAGGCTTTCGGAACTGATAATGTAATTCCTTTATGGATTGCCGACATGGATTTCGAAACTGCAAAACCGATAATTGATGCGGTTAATAAAAGAGCAGAGCATGGAATATATGGATATGTAGCTAAACCTGATTCATATTTTCAAGCTTTTTGTAATTGGCAGAAAAAAAGAAACAACTGGGATGTTAATAAAGAACTTGTAAGCTTCAGCCCCGGTGTAGTTCCTTCACTGTCTGCAATTGTAAGAGAATTTACTTTGGAAAATGATACAGTATTAATTCAAACACCTGTTTATCCTGAATTTTATGATGTGGTGGAAGCATGGGACAGAACCCTAATTGAAAATAAGCTAATTGAAAAGAATGGTCATTATTCCATAGATTTTACAGATTTCGAAGAAAAATTAAAAATGGGACCGAAATTATTTATTCTATGCAACCCGCAAAATCCGGTGGGAAGAGTCTGGTCAAAGGAAGAGCTTGCTAAATTAACCGACTTATGCCTTAAATACAATGTGCTCATTGCCTCTGACGAAATACATTCCGATTTAATGCTATGGGGAAACAAACACACTCCAACTGCATCAATTTCCAAAGAAGTAAATGATATAACCATAACCTGCACATCTTGTTCAAAGACTTTCAACTTAGCAGGGCTACAAGCATCCTTTGCTGTATTCCCGAACAAAGCTTATAAAAAGAAATTTGATAAATTTTGGGGAAACCTAGAAGTCCACCGAAATAACTGTTTCAGCTTGGCTGCATTTGAAGCTGCCTATAATGAAGGGGAAGAATGGTTGGAGCAGCTTATTCCGTATTTAGAAAGCAACATTGAATATATAATAAATTTCTGCAATAATAACATTCCTCAAATAAAACCGGTCAAGCCTGAAAGCACATATTTAGTTTGGTTGGACTGCAGTGAGCTAGGACTGAATAATGATGAACTGAAAGATTTCATGATAAACAAGGCTCGCTTAGGCATGAATGCAGGGCAAAGTTTTTCAAGAAGCTTATCCGGTTATATGAGAATGAATATTGCATGTCCTCGTTCTGTATTGGAAAAAGCCATGAAACAGCTGAAAGAAGCAGTTTCGACATTATATAGCATATGAGTTCAGTGAAGGAACTCTATAATAGTATCAGAAACAGCAGATTGTGCAAAAACACGCTTTTGTCATTCTGAACGCAGTGAAGAATCTGCATTTAGAGTCGTTTGCTTCGCTCAGAGTGACAATTCCTACACAACCTGAGGTTCTTTTTAATTTTTATTTCTTTTTCAGGTAGTCTGCTATTTTTTGCTCATCTTCTATTTCCAAATGTCTTTCTCCAGCCATAGATTCAAGATGATGTACAAATTCATGTTTGATAACTGACCTTAGTTTGTTTTTAAGTCTGTTTCTTGAAAGATTGCCATACAGCTTTTCAACTGAGCCATAATATACAATAATATACCTTCCGGAAATCCTTTCATTACGGTATTCACCCATCACATATAAATCATCATCGGCACTTTTTTTATGCAGCTTAACTTGAGGCAGCAAAATAATACCTCCGTTAAGGTCCTTGTAAATTTCATCAGGTAACTCTTCAGCTATTTCATCTAATATAACTTGTACTTCTTCTATTGATGCCATAATAACCCACTCTAAGTAATACCTTCTATTATTCGCCTATAATCTACTCTCTTAGAGGTATGCCCAATATCCTCGTAAGATTTATAATAACACTAGTGAGTTGCTTTGTCAAAACATGTAAATTCTTATGAAGACTTAAATCTAATTGTGCCTATATGGGCAATTTAGTAAAGAAAACAATAATCAGACAGAAAAAAGTTGTAGGCCACCCAACCTACAACTTTTTGTTATCACTAAGTTATAAAAAACTCAGATAGTATAAGAGGTGAATCAGCAGATATTATGCTAATTTTTTCTTCGTCATCCGTTTCTAAAATCAGTATTGAAAAAGCATTTACATCTATCCTTTCATCACTATCTTCTAAAGATATAACAAAATCATCCATAGAAAATATAGTTACTATCTCTGATTCCTTAAGAAAATACTCACATCCTCTACTTAGAATTTGCATCTTTGCTAGATTTCCATTTCTTACAATGAAGTTATAATCTCTACAATCAAGACTGTTTTTAGAAAATGTGGTCCAAGTTCCATCAAAATACTCTACTTCATACTTATCTAATTCTCTATTATACAATCCTTTATGAGATAGAGCTAGCTTCCCTTCTAGGGGAAGTATATATCTTTGATAGCCAGTAAAATCTGAGAATTTTGATTCTGTAGAAGTAAATGTAGCTGATGAAACTCTCCACAGAAAGTTTTTCTCTGAGAAGATTGCATCCTCCGGGTAGATGAAGAGTTGTGTAGTTTCGCCACCTGTCCATTTTGTAACTATGAAATCTTCCTTATCAATAATCTTCCATTTCATATTGGCATCACCTTGCCTTAGTCGATTCTTAGTTCTTTTATAGCATCATTAAACTCTTGGAGTTTAGCCTCATCCTTTACTAGAGGAAGATTTACATCAATATTCATCAAGCATCCATATGTCCCTATCTTTGCAAGTTCATAGCCTATTACCAAGTCTGAATAACAGTTAGGGTTTGATTTTCCATCTAGCTCAATCCCTATATCGTATACTCGTCTGCAAAGTTTAGCATTTTCAAGAGGCGCACTTGCTCCTACTACTCCTGCATCTGCAATGGCTTGCTTTCTTATTACTATCTCTTCCTCTGTTTCTTTAGGTAATTTGTATGCATCTCTAATAACCCCATAGGCATTTGCATCATCTACAACACCTTTGAATAGTTTTTCTCTGAGCTCTTCTAATTCCCTGGCATATTCCAGCTGCATATCCGGTGCAATTCCATAATCCTTCTTGGTAGATAACTTACATACCATTCCTATCAATCCGCAAGCTAAAGCTCCGGATAAGGCTGACGCACTTCCACCGCCAACAGTAACATCATCTGTATCTAGAATTAAGTCCATAACATCTTTATAATCAATAGTATTCTCCATTATCAATCCCATTTATTGTACATCAAGTAATCTTTTTTCCAATATTTGATCAACATTGAATACTTCTATTTGTAAATAATACTCCGCAGCATCTAATAGAGACTTCATAGGGACAGTTCCTATTACTTCACTGCCAACAACATTTACACCATATCTTTTTGCTTCCATTTTTACCATTTCAAATGCTTGATATACTGCTGTTTTTTCATAGTTTACGAGATTCATGGAGACCTGAGTCTGATTTCTCTCTTCTAATTTCAAGCCGATAGCCTTAACAAATCTTAGTCCGCCGCCAATATATCTTACAGTCTTTGCAATCTTGTCTGCAATCTCAACGTCCGGTGTATCCAGATTGACATTGAATGCCACTAGTGGAACTCTCGCTCCAACAACTGTTCCACCACTTTTTACATTCATTTCTTGTGGACCAAAATCCGGTTTCCATTCTTCACCCTTAATTTTTTCAAAGAATCCCTCATATTGGCCTTTTCTAATAGCTGCAAGGTTTTGTCTCTCAGGTCTTGTTGCTGAATCTTCATATAAATATACCGGAATTCCCCAGCTTCCAATTTCAGCTGCTACTTCAAGTGCTACTTCTTTACATTCTCCAATGCTGACATTAGACACTGGTGTGAATGGTATAACATCTGTAGCTCCCATTCTGGGATGAGCTCCTTGATGCTTTGACATATCTATTAACTCAGCAGCTTTCTTTGCAGTATTAATAGCAGCCTCTTTGATTTGCTCAGGAGAGCCAATCATTGTTAGCACAGTCCTATTGTGATCCTTGTCAGGCGCATAGTCTAAAATGGTAATGCCTTCAATATTTCTCGCCTCATCAATGATTTGTTCTATGATAGCCTGGTCTCTGCCTTCACTAAAGTTTGGAACACATTCCATTAACTTTCTCATATTCACCTCCTGATTTTTATTACACTAAACTCTCAACAAAAGTCTTTATGAACCATATTGTTTGCGGTTGATAAATAATATCTACTAAAAATGTATTCTCTTCTTATCTCATTATAAGAAATGTCTTCCTTGAGTAGAGATATGGTTCTACCCTCTAAATCCATCTCATTATTTATATTAGCATTATTATCCAGGACAAATATGGATTGGGAGTTCAATAAAAGGGAGTCAGAGAATAGGAATTTGCCCTTTCTTTCTTCAGATTCCTTCATACCTTGGATTATATCTGCTTGTCCTCTTTCAATGGAATAATAGGCATCCTCCCATTTCATTGGAAGAAATTCAAATTCTAATTCAGTTACTAGACTAATGGCCTTAAGCATATCAACATTAAAGCCTTTGTAAACACCCTCAGCATCAATATACTCATAAGGTGGAAATTGACTATCTCCAGCAACCCTATAGCTATCCTCTATCCCATAGGAAAGATTAGGCCATAGAATATTTAATAATATAAATAGAATAATTATTGACTTCCTCATAGTCTTATTCCTTCAACAATATATTTCTACAGCACCTTATCTAATGCATCCTTTAAGGCTTGTGCCTCATCATCTGTAAAAGTAGTGCACAAGCTGAATAATTCTGAAATGATCTATTTTGATGAGCATCTCGTAGTTTAAGTATAACGTCAAAGCACCTACACCAATACTGTCTTTAACTACTGCCTTCATAATATCACTCCTCTGCTGTTAATAATTATAGTGTTATTCTCTAAATAACACAAGTACCCAAGCTCTATATTTTGCATCTGCAATTAATTTTGCAAAAAAAAACGGTCCCTATTGTTTTTCTGAGAACAAAAATAACCGTCCATAATATTCTTCTAAAATTTGGCGGAGAGCAAGGGATTCGAACCCTCGATACAGTTTCCCGTACACACGCTTTCCAGGCGTGCTCCTTCAACCACTCGGACAACTCTCCGTAATGCTTCACAGCAAAGTAAATTATAACTGAAAACAGCATTGAATGTCAATGGTATTTTCAGTTATCGAGAAATTATCGAGGCTAAAGCCTTCAGAATGATGCTTCTCCTTAGTTTTGAGTTCTTAATAATTCATCTATGCTTTTTGATGCGAGTCTGCTAATTTCATCATACCTGCTTATGGAAGCATTAAGTGCTGCATCAAAAACGTTTGGGAGTGTTTCTTTGAAAACTTTTACGCCTTCGTATGTTATGCCGCCTTTTGTTGATACGCGGTTTATTGTTTCTTCAAAGCTCATGTTTTTTTCCAAGTGAAGTCTTGAAGCACCCAACAAAGAAACAAGCAGCATGTGTTCTAAGTCTTCATCTGATACATTTTGGCTGCGCTTTGAAATAGCCTTGACAAATTCAAGCATTATTTCTGCAAAAAAGCCGGGGAAACTGGCAGTCAAATTTTGACTTACATTGATGTCTTCTTCTCCTAATACCTTTACTTCACTGAAAGAATTCAATAAATTATGGAAAAATTCTTTTTTCTGTTTATCTACATGCTCATTGTGGAAGACAAGAGAAACGCCGCCGTTTACCATGGATATTAATGTGGGCATGAATATAGTAATGCTTCCACTGTGGAATTTTCTGATATCTTCATGTTTAACCATGGATGTTGATACCATCAAATATGTTTCGTCATTTATATAGGGCTTGATTTCCAACAAAACGTGCGGCAAATTTAAAGGCTCCACACACAGCAGTATATTGCTGCATTTCTTTGCAAGTTCAATGTTGTTATTGCAAATATTTATTGAGGGATATTTTTTTCTTAAGCTCTCAAGTTTTTCGGATGAGCGGTTAGCTATATAAATATTTTCTTCACTAAATAACTTAAGTTCTACAAATTTGCGCAAAAGCATTGACCCTACATTTCCTATTCCTATTATTCCTATTTTCCTTTCCATTTAGACCTCCAAAATAAATTTTATGAATTAAATTATTATGCACAGTTAACAATAATTAAAAAACCCGCCTCTGTGAAAGAGGCGGGATATCCGCGGTACCACTCTAATTGCTGTATTCAGCATCTCATATCATATAACGGTGTCATCCGTTTGGGTTGCTACCCCAAAAGCTCCGAGCCTGGTTCGATATACAGCGGGACGAAAACCTTTCACCATAAGTTTTCTCTCTTGAGACCATGCATATTTACTATCTCTCTTCTTGGCAATTATAATTTAAATGCAATGATATATTATATGATGTATTTTGTCAATAGTCATTTTAAAATTAATTGACCTTGTTTTACATTTTTTTCAACTTTTATCTAAGCTCTAAAAGAATCTTTGCATATTAATTTTCCAATACTTTAGCTTATCTTTCTTTTCCTAAAAAAAACAATGCGATTGCACCTTGCCCTGTGTGTGAGCCGATTACCGGTCCAATGAAATTTAATATTACTTCATTAACAGGAAATTTCTCTTTGATTTGGGCAGCTAAATATTCAGTTTCTTCCAAGCAGTCTGCATGGCTGATGAAAATGGTTTGCCCTTCAGGATTAACACAAAGTTTTTCCATATGCTCCAACAGTGAATTAATTGATTTTTTGCGGCCTCTTACATTATGTACAGAATTTAAATGTCCTTCATTGTCGACATAAAGAATTGGCTTTACATTAAGTGCACTGCCAACAGTAGCAGTCATGGCACTGATTCTGCCGCCCCGCTTCAAATGATTTAAATCATCCACCGTAAACCACTGACAAAGTTTTAGTCTGTTGTCAAGCACCCATTGGCTTACTTCATCAATATTTTGTCCTTGTTGTTTAAGTTTTGCAGCATAATAAACCAACAATCCTTCGCCCATGGAAGCTGCCAATGTATCTATGCAGATAATTTTTGAATCATGATATTTTTGTTTTAATTCTTCTGCCGCTATTAAGGATGCGCTGTAGGTGCCGCTTAAGCCTGATGAAAATCCTATGTATAAAATATCTTTTCCTGATTTTAGAATTGGTTCAAAGAATTCTTCAAAAGTCTTGGAATTTACTAAGGCTGTAGTAGATCTTTCTCCTTTTTTTACTCTGCCGTAAAATTTATGTATATCTAATTCTCTGTTATCGGGATAATTTAAATAGCTTTCATTTTCAAATCCAAAGGTCATAGGAATTATTGTGATTTCCAGTTCATTAACTAAATCCTGCGGAAGATCCGTGGTTGATTCAGTAACAATAATATAGTCTTTCATACCAATTTCCCCTTCTGTAAATATCGTAGTAATATTATTTGTCATTGTCTAATGATATTATCGCTTGTTTGACACCACTTGAATAAAAGCATAGCCCGGAGCCCTTTCAATTATTG